>Ga0102924_1000027_pt1 | contig 158047 bp, 138 predicted proteins | sample PaiPotPPM11metaG_FD_80116 | JGI IMG/M metagenome (GOLD analysis project Ga0102924, IMG submission 80116) | Iron sulfur acid spring bacterial and archeal communities from Banff, Canada, to study Microbial Dark Matter (Phase II) - Paint Pots PPM... ...
GCAAAAGCGACCGAACCTCGGTTCGGTCGGAAAATTGCTCGTTAAAAGCAAAAGCGACCGAACCTCGGTTCGGTCGGAAAATTGCTCGTTAAAAGCAAAAGCGACCGAACCTCGGTTCGGTCGCTTGGCGAGATTTGGGATCTCGCGAAATCCGAAATCGGTAACGTAGCCCCAATACGAGGCTTGCGCTTACGACTTGGTTTTCTTCTTGGCCTTCTTCTTCTTCGAAGCCATGGTTGTCTTCCTTGGTGTTTGTGATGAACCTACGGCAAGGTCGGTTCAGTCGCAGGCTAAATCTCGGTCCCTGGGCCCTCGCCCCCTTACCGAGCGGCACAATGCCATAGAGCCGTTCCGCCTGCAATCGAAAAACGCAAATAACCGTGATTTTTCCGTCGCTTAATAGACGTTCAGGTTTTGATGAAGCAACGTTCAGTCAGATGAATGGAGCATGAACGGACGCCATCATGGAAGCGAGCGGCTGCGCATTTTGCCGGCAATATGCCGCGCCAAATTTTGCAGGCGCGAAAGCTAAGCGTGGTTTCTGCCGCATTTGCGAACGGCGCGAGCGCGACGTGCATGCATTTGACCCGATGGGATGCGCGGGCTACCAAGCCCCAATAAGCCAGACCTTTCTACGTCCAAGCCATTCGGCGTCATCGGCGCGTCATGTCGTTCAATACGTTTGGCCATTTGTTCCGGGTCACGACCTTCGGCGAAAGCCACGGGCCGGCGATCGGCTGCGTGGTCGACGGCTGCCCGCCGCGAATTCCACTGACCGAAGCCGATATCCAGCCCTATCTCGATCGACGCCGTCCCGGCCAGTCGCGCTATACCACGCAGCGCCAGGAGCCCGACACGGTAAAAATCCTGTCCGGCGTATTCATCGACGAGGCAAGCGGCATCCAGATAACCACCGGCACGCCGATTGCGCTCGTCATAGATAATGTCGATAAGCGCTCGAAAGATTATTCCGATATCAAAGACAAATATCGTCCTGGCCACGCCGACTACACCTACGACGTCAAATATGGGCTGCGCGATTATCGCGGCGGCGGCCGCCAGTCCGCGCGCGAGACGGCGATGCGGGTCGCCGCCGGCGCGATCGCGCGGAAAATCGTGCCCGGTCTCACGGTGCGCGGTGCGCTCGTTGCGATGGGGCCGCACCGGGTCGATCGCGCGCGCTGGGATTGGGCCGAGGTCGAGCGCAATCCGTTTTTCTGTCCCGATGCGGCGACCGCCGCCGTGCTTGGCGATTATCTCGATGGCCTGCGCAAACGCGGTTCGTCCATCGGCGCGGTCATCGAGGTCGTCGCCGACAGCGTGCCGGCGGGGCTTGGCGCGCCGATCTACGGCAAGCTCGACGGCGATCTCGCCGCGGCGCTGATGAGCATCAATGCCGTCAAGGGCGTGGAAATCGGCGCCGGCTTTACCGCCGCCGCGCTGACCGGCGAGCAAAACGGCGACGAAATGCGCATGGGCAATGACGGCAAGCCGCTGTTTCTGTCCAATAATGCCGGGGGCATCCTCGGCGGCATTTCAACGGGGCAGGCAGTGGTGGCGCGCTTTGCGGTGAAGCCGACCTCGTCGATCCTTATTCCGCGCCGCACCGTCGACCGTTACGGTCGCGAGACCGAAATTTCGACCACCGGCCGCCACGATCCATGCGTCGGCATCCGCGCGGTGCCGATCGGCGAGGCCATGGTGGCATGCGTCATCGCGGATCATTACTTACGCCAACGCGGCCAAGTGGGCGAAAACCCGATTTGGCCGTTCACGCCGCCGGCACGCTGATGTCGATGATAATGAAGCACTCGTGCGCGCTCGTCCCCGCGACCAGCCTACGCTCGCTTAAGCGAGCTACGGCGGATTTGAGTCAGCCGAAGCGCACGGAGCGAAGGCGGAAAGCCGGGACCCAGCTATTCTTTCACAAGGATGACCTTCCCCGACTGAATTCCCGCTTGCGCGGGAATGAGCGGCAACAGCGAACTCAGAAATGAACGACGCGCACCAACGCATCCAAACCGTCGTCGCCGCATTTAGCCGCGGCGAGATTGTCATCGTCGCCGATGACGACGATCGAGAGAACGAGGGCGATCTGTTCGTTGCGGCAAGCCTGTGCACGCCGGAAAAGATGGCGTTCATCATCCGTAACACGTCCGGGATCGTCTGCGCGCCGCTCGCTCCGGAGGAGGCGCGGCGACTGCACCTCGACCCGATGGTGGCGCTCAACGACGCGCCGCTCGGCACCGCGTTCACCGTCTCGGTCGATGTCCGTCACGGTCTTACCACCGGAATTTCCGCCGAAGAGCGCAGCAATACCGTGCGGGCGCTCGCCAACGGCAATAGCGGCGCGGCCGATTTCGTCCGGCCCGGCCATGTCTTTCCGCTGGTGGCGAAGGACGGTGGCGTGCTGATGCGTTCGGGCCATACCGAAGCCTGCGTCGACCTCTGTCGGCTCGCCGGATTGCCGCCGGTCGGTGTGCTTGCCGAGCTCATGAACGACGACGGCACCGTTATGCACGGGCCCGAGCTTGCCGTCTTTGCCGAACGGCACAAGCTGCAGCGCATCACCATTGCGGAGCTGATTGCCTACCGCCAGGCGCGCGACAAGCTGATCGAGCGGGTCGGCGAGTTTCCGGTCCAATCCGAGATCGGCACCTTGACCGGCTATGCGTTTATCACGCCATTCGATGCAGTCCATCACATGGCCTTCGTCTATGGCCGCATCGGCGACGGTAACAATGTGCTGACAAGGCTGCACCGCGCCGACATCATTGCCGACGTGTTCGGGGGCGCGAAGACGATTCATCAGGCGCTTGGGCGCTTCAAAGCCGACGGCAGGGGCATTCTCATATTATTGCGCGACGGTACCGCCGGCGTGCCGGTGCTTTCGATTCCCAAGACATCCGACACGGCCTCCGGCGAAGCGCGCACGCGGCAATGGCGCGAGGTCGGTCTCGGCGCGCAAATCCTCAAAGATCTCGGCGTCAACTCGATTAGGCTCATCACGTCGTCGCGCCCGATGACGTATGTCGGGTTGTCAGGCTTCGGCATCGAAATCGCCGGAACCGAGCCGGTCGAGGGCTAACCTCGCCTGTTTGCCGCCAGCCATCCGGTCTATAATGTTTTTGGAATGGCATTCCGGTCGGCGCCACGCCTCGACAAAAACCGAAAATTGCAAATTGGGGGAAGCAAAATGAGCGACGTCGCTGCAGCTCCGGCCGCAACTCCGACCACCAGCCAGATCTATAAGGTCGCGCTCGCAAGCATCATCGGCTCGGTGATCGAACAGTACGACTTCCTCGTCACCGGCGTGATCGCGGCGACCGTGTGGGGCGGGATTTTCTTCAAGCTGCCGGGCCTGGCGGCTGTCGCGGCTGCGATCGGCGTTTACGGCCTCGGCATCATCATCCGTCCGGTTGGCGCTTTCATCTTCGGTCATATCGCCGATCGGCGCGGACGCAAGGATGCGATGGTCTATGCCCTGGTGCTGATGGGCGTCGCCACGCTGCTGATTGGGCTTACTCCGACCTATGACAGCATCGGCGTCGTCGCGCCCGCCTTGCTCATTTTTTTCCGCTTGCTGCAGGGGATCAGTTTTGGCGCCGAATTCGGTACCGCCTCGACCTGGGTGGTCGAGCAGGCGGCGCGATCGAAGCATCGCGCCTTTTGGGGCGCTTGGGTCGGTTTTGCCATCCCGATCGGGCTATTGCTCGGCTTCGGCTCAGTGATCTTCGTGAAATCGCTGATGACGCCGGACGATTTCACAGCCTGGGGCTGGCGCATCTTTTTCTTCGCCGGCTTCCTGGTGGCGATCGTCGGACTGGTGATCCGCACCCGCACCATGGACAGCTTCGTGTTCGAGCAGCACAAGTCGCAGATCGCACTCCTCAAATATCCCGCCAATCAGGTATGGCGCGAAATGCCGCTGACCATCCTGCGCACCTCATTGGTGAACGCGATGTTCGGCGGCGCGTTCTTCCTCTACTTTGTGTTCGGCACCGGCTACATGAAGGCGGTCGGCTTCACCGGCAACGAACCCGAGACGATCGGGCTCATCGCCGCGGCTTTTATGCTGGTGTTCATGATCGTCGGCTCGCTGCTCGCCGACATCATTAACCGCCGGACGATTCTGTTGATCGCCGCCGTCGTGTTTCTGATCTTCGCTATCCCGTATTTCTACTTGATCAATACGGGCAACTTCGTCCTCGCGACGATCGCCGAGATCGTGGGATTCGGCTTCGTATTCGGCTTCGGCTACGGCGCGATCCCGACCTTTTATACGGAGAATTTCCCGACCCGCTACCGCGCCTCGGGTGCGAGCGCGGCTTATCAGATCGCGCAGGTCTACGGCGGCGGGCTGATCCCCATTGTTGCCGGGCAGATTCTGCGCGTCTACGGCGTTAAAGACGCCTATGTCTATATCGGCGGCTTGGTGATGCTGTATGCAGTGGCCGCGATCATCGCAATTCTCCGCACGCCAGAGACCAAAGGCGCCAATCTCGAAGATTGATGGGTATCAGCTCGCCGGTTGCGCCCGGTTGGGGAACAGCTGCGGCCGCAGCTTCGGGTGGCAGCCCATCATTTTCGGCGCATAGGGCGTCTCTGCGCCGAGTTCTTCGGCGGCATGCCATGCCCAGCGCGGATCCCACATGGCGCCGCGCGCGAGGCAGATCAGGTCGGCCTTGCCAGACGCCACGATGTCCTCGGCCTGCCGGTAGCCGGCGATCAGGCCGACCGTCATGGTGGTCATGCCGCTTTCCTTCTTCACCTTCTCGGCAAACGGCACCTGATAGCCCGGCGCCAGCGGAATTTTCTGCTGCGGATCGAGACCGCCGCTGGACACGTCCATATAGTCCATGCCGCGCTTCTTCAGTTCCTTCGCCAACAGTACGGTTTCCTCCGGCGTCCAGCCGCCTTCCACCCAATCCGTAGCGGAGACGCGCATGCCGATCGGTTTTTGTTCCGGCCATACCGCGCGCACCGCCTCGTACATTTCGATGGCAAAGCGCATGCGGTTTTCGGTCGAGCCGCCATATTCGTCGGTGCGTTTGTTGGAGATCGGCGAAAGAAACTGATGGCCGAGATAGCCGTGCGCGCCGTGCAGCTCGATCACGTCGTAACCGATGCGATCGACCCGCTTGGCCGCGGCGGCAAATTCGCCGATGCAGCGCTTGATGTCGTCCTTGGTCATGGCGTGCGGAACCGGCCAGCCAGTGTCGTAGGGAATGGCCGAGGGCGCCTCCGGTGTCCATGCGTCCGGACCCTCAAGGATCGGCTTGCCGCCCGCTGCCGGCGGGGTGGTCGGACCTTTGCGGCCGGCATGCGCCAACTGCACGCCGAGCTTGGCGACGCCGTAGGTCCGGCAGAAATCGTGCACGCGCTTGAGCGCCGCCTCGTTTTCGTCCGACCACATGCCGGCGCATTTCGGCGAAATCCGCCCCTGCGGATTGACGTTGGTCATCTCGCACATCACGAGCCCGGCGCAGCCGAGCGACATGTTGCCAAGGTGCATCAGGTGCCAATCGTTCGCCGAGCCATTGTTGGAGTTGTATTGGCACATCGGCGAAACCACGACGCGGTTGGGCAGGGTAAGGCTGCGCAGCGTGATGGGCGAAAACAGGACGCTAGCCATTTTTGCGGATCCTTTGGTGCTGAGATTGAGCGATGGGACCCTGCAATATCACGAATTTGGACGGGAGGTACACGTGCCCCGAAACGACCCGTCCGGCGGGTAGTTTGCTCAATGTGTCGCAACCCTTGGCTATCGGCGCGACTAGGACATAAGCTGTTCGGGATTTGCGCTAAGGCCGCCAATTGAGCTGAACGATCTTGTTGCCGCTGGCCTGATTATATTGGATCGCCTGCGCCTTCATGCTCCCAATCGACCGTGCACTACCCAGCGGACATTGGACGGAATCGTGCTGCACAAACACGCGGTCGAGCGCTCGCCCGAACTCGGCCTCAATTGTCTCCATCGACTCATCGTCCGAAAATGGCGCCGACATATAGACCGTATGCTGAGCGGGCGAGACGGCAAGGCAGTATCTCCAATCTGCGGCGTGCGCCGCGCCGGCGTCGAAGCCTGCGGCCAGGAAGGCCGTCCCTAACAGCATCCGTTGCAACCGCCGTTGCATCGCTTCACCCGGCGAATCGTACTCGCCAGCGTAGCGCAAGGCCGGATATTTGGAACTGCGATTTGTACGCGCACCCTTGAGAGCTTGAATAGGACGGCCGGGTTGGTGTTATTGACAGAAAGCCGCTGCGAGACGAGGGATCATTATGAAGCCACTTTTATTCACCCTGGCAGTTTTTGCCGTGACCGCCGGCTTGGGGAGCCGCGCCCAAGCTCAAAACTACCCATGGTGTGCGCTCTACGATACCGCCGATGAGGCGCGAAATTGCGGTTTTGTCAGCTATGAACAGTGCAAAACGACGGTAAGTGGCATCGGCGGCTGGTGTATGTTGAATAATCTATATCAACCGCCGAAGCCGCCCAAGCGCCATTGACGGCTCGGGCCCGCCGGGGTCGCCTCCGGGGGGCGGAATAACGCACGATTGTTCCAGCCAGCCTGTCCAAATTCTGACCCGGTGCCGCTGCGCGGCAGCGGGCCTTCTCGGTGTTCTTGACTCCGCCGCAAAAGCCGTTTCGGAATAAGGCAGGGTAGGAAACACATGATCAAGAAATTTCACGTTCTCTATGTCGGGCAGATCGAGCTCGACAATGTCGGGCTCGACGGCACTCCGGCTAACGATCGGCGCTATTCCGATGAGCGGCTGCGTGAGGCCTTCTTCACCGCCCGCGACATCGCCCAGCTCATGGACGAGCTCGGCTTCGACGTGCTGTGGACGGCGGAGCATCATTTCCAGCGCGAGGGCTACGAGGTCTTTCCGAACCTGATTCAGCTTGGGTTGTGGCTCGCCACCCAAACCAAGCGCCTGAAATTCGGCTGCGCGTTTAACGTCTTGCCGATGTGGCATCCGATCCGCATGGCCGAGGACTACGCCATGGCCGACATCGTCACCGACGGCCGCATCGTCATGGGCGTCGGCCGCGGCTATCACACCCGCGAGGTGGAGACGTTCGGCGCGCCGCTCCTTGACGCGGAGAGGAATCGTGAATTATTCGAAGAGCAGTTGCGGCTGCTGCTGACCTGCTTCAACGAGCAGTCGTTTCACTTCAAGGGCAAATATTACGAGGCGCCGCCGCCGGTCGATTACCGCGGCTATAAGCTTTCGGACATCACGCTGGTGCCGCGGCCAAAGCATCTGCCGGTGGAAATCTGGATGCCGATTGCGAGCGGTAAGACCATCGAGATGATGGCGCAATATGGGCTCAAGGCGATGGTGACGCTCAACGGCGAAAAAATCCTCGACGATGTCATCCGCGCCTACCACGCCGCCTGTCGCAAGCACGGCCGCAACAAAAAGCTCGGCGAGGATGTGATCTGGGGCGCCGGCGTCTATCTCGCCAATAATCGCGACGAGGCGATCCGCAAGCTCGAGCCCGCCCATGACGAGCGCTTCAAGTGGTTCGCGCCATTCGGCTTCGTGCGCTATGCCGACGAGCAGGGCCGCACCTGGGGCTCGCCGGGGGCGCCCACCACCGTGCCAAAGCTTAGCGACGGCGTGAAACAGAAAGCGTGGTTCTGCGGCCCACCGGCCGAGGTGATCGACGGCATCAAGTCGATCGAGGCGAAATATCCGGGCCTGGAGAACTTCATGATCCATTGGGCCGAAGGTCTCGCGCCCAAAGAGTTCAAGGAGCAGCTGCGCTGGTTTGCCAAGGACGTGATGCCGGCATTCAAGTAGCCGCGCGCGACTTCTCCAGCCGCGCGACGATCTCGACATGGGCCGAATAACGGAATTGATCGATCGGCGTGACGGCCGTTATCCGGTAGCCGCCGTCGACGAGAATGCGCGCATCGCGCGCCAACGTTGCCGGATTGCATGACACCGCAACAATGACCGGAACGCGGCTCGCTGCGAGTTCGCGCGACTGCGCTGGCGCGCCCTGGCGCGGCGGGTCGAACACCACCGCATCGAAGCGATTGAGCTCCGCCGCCATAAACGGATTCCTGAACAGATCGCGCCGCTCGACCGCGACCGGCTTGAAACCCGAGGCGGTCGCGGCGGCGCGCTTGAGCGCGGCGCTGGCGGCTTCGTCCTGGTCCACCGCGAAGACACGCGCATGTACGGCGAGCCGCAATGCAAACGGCCCGATGCCGGCAAACAGGTCGGCAATGCTCTTGGCGCCGGCGCATGATTGCAGGACGAGCCGCGCCAGCACCGCTTCGCCTTCCGCCGTCGCCTGCAAGAATGCGGCGGGCGGCAGGACGACGGTCGCGGCGCCCATCTGCAGCGTCGGCGCGCGCGCTTGCGCGATGAGCTCGCCATGACGCGTCAGGCGCGCAAGGTTTTGCTGCGCGGCAACGCGCGCCAGCGCCGCGGTCAAGGGCGTCGTCAGCGGGCCCGAGCCGCGCACGTCGACATCGAGACCGGCATCGCTCGCCGTCACCTGTATATCGAGCGGCTTCTGCGTGGCGTCGAGCCGCTCCGCGATGGCCCAGGCCGCGGCGAGCGCGCCGTCGAGGCTTTTGGCCAGAACCGGACAGCGGTCGATCGCGATCACATGGTGTGCGCGGGCAGCGGAGAAGCCGACTTCGAGCACATCGTGGGTGCCGCGGCGGGCGTGAAACACGGCGCGGCGGCGGCCGTCGCCGTGGGCGTCGATGAGCTCGGCGACCGGCGCCTCGATCCCGGCCTGCCGCAGCGCCTCGACGACAAGGCCGCGCTTCCACGCTCGGTAGGCGGCGGTCTGCCAATGCTGCAACGCGCAGCCGCCGCAGACGCCGAAATGCGGGCAGATCGGCGCGATGCGTTGCGCGCTCGGTACTTCGACATTAAGCAGCTGCCGCCGATCGGGATGGCCGGGCCAGTTTTCGACCTCTGCCGTTTCGCCCGGCAGCGTGCCCGGAACATAGATCGCGCCTTCGGGCCCTTCGGCGATGCCGTCGCCGCGATGACCGAGCCGGACGATGGCAAGGCGTTCAATCACAACACTCAACCACGTGCGGCCTCGATGAAGAATTCCTGGTTGCCGTCGCCGCCGCGGATGGCGCATGGAACGACGCCGTCGCTGCGCCAGCCGAACGAGGCGAGAAACGCGGCGATATCGTCGCAAACAGTCCTGTGTATCGCCTCGTCGCGCACGATGCCTTTCTTGATTCCGCGACCTTTCGCCTCGAATTGCGGCTTGATCAGCGCCAAGATATTCGCGCGCGGCGCCAGCAATCTGCCGACCGCCGGCAATACCAGCTTGAGCGAGATGAAACTCACGTCGATCGCGGCGAAATCGGGCTGTTGCGGCAGGCGGCAGGAATCCAGCCTGCGGATATCGGTCTGTTCGATGCAGACGACCTCGTCGCGAGCCCGCAGCTGCCGATGCAACTGCTCGGTGCCAACGTCAACCGCGTAGACGCGTTTGGCGCCGCGGGCAAGCAATACCTCAGTGAAGCCGCCGGTCGAGGCCCCGACATCGAGGCAGACGTGGCCGGCAAGGGGCAGCGAAAAATGGTCGAGCGCCGCCGCAAGCTTAACGCCGCCGCGCGACACATAGGGATGTTCGGGCTCGGCGGCGATGATTGCGCCGGATGAAATCGCCGCCGAAGCTTTGCGCACCGGGATGCCATCGGCGGTCACCCGTCCGGCGGCGATCGCGGCCTGCGCCCGCGCGCGGCTCTCGAACAGCCCGCGCGCGACCAACAAGCGATCGGCTCGTTCTCTGGCGTTCATGGTCGTTGTAGGGTGGGCATTGCGCCCGCTCGGTCCGACCGCGTGGGCAAAATCGTTCCGCGCCATAGCCCGTCGCAGACGGGCGTCAACGCCCTTATGGCCCACGCGGCTATTCAACAGAAAGCGATTTTGCCCACCCTACAGGCGGTTAGGCGAGCTTCACCACTTCGCCGCGCATGTTCTGGCCGAGCGCCTCGAATGCTTTGGTGACGATGCCTTTGGCGTCGAGACCGGCCCTGGCGTACATGGCGTTGGGCGAGTCCTGATCGATGAAAATATCCGGCAGCACCATCGAACGGACTTTCAGGCCGCGGTCGAGCGCACCGTGCTCGGCGAGCGTTTGCAGCACATGGGAGCCGAAACCGCCGATCGCGCCTTCCTCGATGGTGAGCAGGACTTCGTGCTCGCGGGCGAGCCGCAGCAGCATGTCGACGTCGAGCGGCTTGGCGAAGCGCGCATCGGCGACCGTGGTCGGCAGCCCATAGCCGGCGAGCTCGTCGGCGGCCTTGAGGCATTCGCCGAGCCGCGCGCCGTAGGAGAATAGCGCGACTTTGGTGCCCTCGCGCAGGATACGGCCCTTGCCGATCTCGAGGGGTTTACCCTCTTCCGGCATAGCAACACCTCTTCCCTCGCCGCGCGGATAGCGCAGCGCCGACGGCCGGTCATCGATGGCGACGGCCGTCGCCACCATATGCACGAGTTCGGCCTCGTCGGCCGCGGCCATTAACACAAAGCCGGGCAAACAGCCGAGATAGGCGATATCGAAAGCTCCGGCATGGGTCGGCCCGTCGGCGCCGACGAGGCCTGCGCGGTCCATCGCAAAACGCACCGGCAGGCGCTGGATGGCGACGTCATGGACGACCTGGTCGTAGGCGCGCTGCAGGAATGTCGAATAGATCGTCGCGAACGGCTTGTAGCCTTCGGTGGCAAGCCCGGCGGCGAACGTCACGCCGTGCTGCTCGGCAATGCCGACGTCGAAAGTGCGGTTGGGAAATTCCTTCTGGAAAAGATCGATACCGGTGCCCGACGGCATCGCCGCCGTGATGGCGACGATCTTGTCGTCCTTGCGCGCTTCCTTGATCAGGCTTTCGCCATAGACCTTCTGATAGGCGGGCGCGGTCGGCTTCGACTTCACCTGCGCGCCGGTGGCGACGTCGAATTTGACGACGCCGTGGTATTTGTCGGCGGACTTTTCCGCCGGCGCATAGCCCTTGCCCTTTTGCGTCACCACGTGAACGAGGATCGGCCCGTTCTTCATGTCGCGGACGTTCTGAAGCACGGGGAGCAGGTGATCGATATTGTGGCCGTCGATCGGGCCGACATAGAAGAAGCCGAGCTCGTCGAACAGCGTGCCGCCGGTGACCAGGCCGCGGGCATATTCCTCCATCGCCATGGCGCGCTGCTCGAGCATTTTGCTCGGCATGTGCTTGGCGACGCTGCGGATCAGCTTGCGCAGGCGATGGTAGCCGCGGCCGGACACACGGCGGGCGAGATAAGCCGACAGCGCGCCGACCGGCGGCGCAATCGACATGTCGTTGTCGTTAAGCACCACGATGAGGCGCGAATTCATGGCGCCGGCATTGTTCATGGCCTCATAGGCCATGCCGGCCGACATCGCGCCGTCGCCGATGACGGCGATGACGTTGTTTTGTTTGCTCTGCAGGTCGCGGGCGACCGCCATGCCGAGCGCGGCCGAGATCGACGTCGAGGAATGCGCGGCGCCGAACGGATCGTATTCGCTCTCGGCGCGCTTGGTGAAACCGGACAACCCGCCGCCCATGCGCAGGGTGCGGATGCGGTCGCGGCGGTTGGTGAGGATCTTGTGCGGATAGGCCTGATGGCCGACGTCCCAGATCAGCCGGTCCGCCGGCGTGTCGAATACGTAATGCAGTGCGACCGTCAGCTCGATCACGCCCAGTCCGGCGCCGAGATGGCCGCCGGTGACCGCGACTGCGTCGATGGTTTCCCGGCGCAATTCGTCGGCAAGCTGCCGCAACCGCTTGGGTTCGAGGCGTCTTAAGTCTTGTGGGGTCTTGATTTGGTCGAGCAATGGGGTCTTCGACGAAACCGTCACGCTACGCTCCTTTTTCAGACCAATCTCTGTTGTTTCGGCCTAATGCCGATTATTGGGGCTTGGTGAGGCCCGGCGATGGTTCACGCAGATAGTGATGTCCCATGCAGATTCTAGGGTCCTTACACCATCCTGTGCCGGGAACGCAATTTGGTCGGGACCGACAGCAGCGAACGGCCTTGAAGGAACTGCGAGCCCTTCCATGGGCTTATACCTATAACCCTCAGGCCCAAGCTGGAGTCCCGTTCACCCCTTTTAACTCCATGATGTATGTAAGGTTCAATACTTTACCAGGGCCTGACAGTCCCGTTCGGCGGGATTTTCGCACCTGCGATAGGTCGTAAAGACATACGAGCTGGTTCACCGTGGCGCTCGAAATATACCGCAAGAAACGAAAATTTGATGTCACCTCGGAGCCTCGCGGCCGCGAGAGCCGGGGTGGCGGCAACCGTTACGTGATCCAGAAACACGCCGCGCGCCGATTGCATTACGACCTCCGCCTCGAGCTCGACGGCGTCATGAAGAGCTGGGCCGTCACCCGCGGCCCGAGCCTCGATCCGGGCGACAAGCGCCTTGCGGTCCATGTCGAAGACCATCCGATCGCATACAACGCCTTCGAAGGCACCATTCCGCAGGGCGAATACGGCGGCGGCACCGTGATGATCTGGGATCGCGGGCGCTGGATTGCCGAAGGCGATCCGCACAAGGGCTACGCCAAGGGCCACCTCGATTTCGTCCTCGACGGCGAAAAATTGCACGGCCGCTGGCATCTGGTGCGCATGCGCTCGCGCGAAAAAGACCGGCACGAGAACTGGCTCCTCATCAAGGGCAAGGACGAGGCGTCGCGCAGCGGACGCGGCAAAGACATTCTGGAAGAAGAGCCGTTCTCGGTGGCCACCGGCCGCTCGATGGACGAAATCGCCGCGGGCAAGGGCAAGAAACGGGTCTGGCACAGTAATCGCGCCGTCGGCGTACCGGCCGATCCGCGGCCGCAAACGCAGCGTGACTTTAAAGGCCAATTGCTGGCGGCAGCCGGATCGCCGGCAACGCGGACGTCGAAGTCGCGAGCCAAAACGAATAGCGAGCCAAAGACCGCGCCGCGGCGTGCCGCGAAACGGCAAACAAGAGCGAAGGCGGCGGCCATGGCGGCCGCGCGCAAGCGGTCCAGTTCTGCGCCGCAAGGCGGCAGAAGCGGCCGATTGCCCAATTTCATTCCACCGAGTCTGGCGACGCTGCACGAGACCGCGCCGAGCGGGCCGCAATGGCTCCACGAGATCAAGTTCGACGGCTACCGCATCGAAGCGCGGCTCGATCGCGGCAAGGTCAAGCTGCTCACCCGCAAAGGGCTCGACTGGACGCACCGCTTCAAGCGGATTGCGCACGCGGTCGCCGTGCTGCCGGCGCAGACAGCGCTGCTCGACGGCGAACTGGTGGTCGAAAACGACAAGGGGGTTTCGAGTTTCGCGATGCTGCAGACCGACCTGAAGGAGGGCCGCGGCGATCGCTTTGTCTATTGGGCGTTCGACCTGCTCTCTCTGGACGGCCGCGATTTGACCAAGGCGCCATTGATCGAGCGCAAGGCGGCGTTGCGGCGTCTGTTACGAGGCAAGAGCAAGAGCGGCGCAGTTCGCTATGCCGGGCATTTCGACGAAGACGGCCCGGCGATTTTCAAGCATGCCTGCGCGATGGATCTCGAGGGCATCGTGTCGAAGGTGCGCGATGCGCCGTATCGTTCCGGGCGGTCGGAGAATTTCGTCAAAGCAAAGTGTCACAACGCGCAGGAATTCGTGGTTGCCGGCTTTTCTCCGTCGACCGCGATGCCGAAAGCCGTCGGCGCGCTGACGGTGGCCTTTCACGAACACGGCAAGCTGCGTTACGCCGGACGCGTCGGCACCGGCTATAGCCGCCAGACCGCCCGCGATCTGTGGCGGCGGCTGCAGCCGCTGCGGGTCGATCGCCCGCCCGTCGCCTTGCCCAAGGACGAACGGCGCAAAGACGTCATCTGGGTGAAGCCGCAATTGGTCGTCGAGACCGAATTCCGCGGCGTCACCCATGACGGCTTGCTGCGGCAAGCCGCCTACAAGGGGTTGCGCGAAGACAAGCCGGCCCGCGACGTGGTGCGCGAAGCGCCGGCTCCGGTCGCGGCGGCACAGCGTCACGCGGTACGCAAATCGGCGCCGGCCCGCGCCGACAAAACCGCTAAACGGAGCGGAAACCGCAACGCCACAATCGCCAATGTCCATTTGACCCATCCCGACCGGGTCTATTGGCCCGACGTCGGCGTCACCAAACAGGATCTCGCGGCCTATTACGTGAGCGTGTGGGATTTCATGGCGCCGCATGTCATCGACCGGCCGCTCGCGATTGTTCGCGCTCCGGAGGGCATCGAAGGCGAGACGTTCTTCCAGAAGCACATCGCCGCCACCATCAAGCAATCGCCGCTGCGCCATGTCGTTCCCGCCAAGGAGCACGATGTCATCGCGGTGGAGAAGCTCGACGATCTGATCGAACTGGTGCAGTCCGGCGCGCTGGAGATTCACGTCCGCGGCTCGACGCTCGACCGGCTGGAGATCTGCGACCGTATCGTGTTCGATCTCGATCCGGGGGAGGGCGTGTCCTGGAAGGCGATCGTCGCCGCGGCGGCCGAGACCCGCGAGCGGCTCGAGGCGGAGAAGCTCACAAGCTTCGTCAAGCTGTCCGGCGGCAAGGGCATTCACGTCGTGGTGCCGATCGACGGCACCGACTGGGACACGACGAAGGCGTTCGCGGCGCGCATCGCCAATGCCATGGCCGCAGACTCGCCAAAACTTTACCTCGCCAAGATGACCAAGGCGCTCCGCCACGGCAAAATCTTCATCGACTATTTCCGCAATTCGCGCGAGGCGACCTCGGTCGCCGCCTATTCGACGCGCGCGCGGCCCTGCGCCCCGGTGTCGATGCCGCTGTCATGGCAGGCGCTGCCGCGCACCACCGGCGCCAATCAGTTCACGGTGCTCAATGCGAAGAAGCATCTGCGCGCCGATCCCTGGGCGGAGATGGGCAAGGTCAAACAGAAATTGCCTTCCCTTTCTCGTCACCGCCGGGCTTGACCCGCCTGCGTGGCCGAAGCCACTTCGGCGTGGCGAAGGCCCGGCGGTCCACGCCGCCTGCCAAACGGCGAGTAGGATGGGTGGAGCGAAGCGATACCCATCATAGGGCGGTGAGGGTCGATGATGGGTTTCGCAAGGGCTCAACCCATCCGACAAACTACGCCCGTTTCGGCAGTCGCTCGAAACTCGGCAAGCCTTCGGCGATGTGATGGAAAGGCTGCTTGTCGATGGTGTAGATCGCCATCTGCGGACCGCCGAACAGGCTTGGATCGTCGAGCGTGCCGATTTTCAAAATCACCGCGGCCAGGCCCGGCCGCCGCGTGACTAAATGCGTGCCGCATTCGCCGCAAAATTCCCGCGTCACCGGGCGTTCCAGATCGCTGCGGGCAAATTGCCTGGGCGTGCCTTTGCTGTAACGAAACCCATCTGGCGGCATGAGCATGAACACGTTCGGCGCGCCGCCAGAGATATATTGGCATTCGCGGCAGTGGCATTGCGCTTTCAGCGTCGGCTCACCCTCGGCCACGTAGCGCACGCTGCCGCAATAGCATCCGCCTTCCAGTGTCATGGCACGCTCCCGATAACGGTGCTGCGTCATTCCGGATCGACGCGAAGCGGCGAGTCCGGAATCCATAATCACAGGTCAGCGAATATGGATTCCCGGCTCGCGGGCAAGGGCCCGCGCCCCGGAATGACGCGAAGGATTACCCCGCGAGCCTCAAACGCTCTCCCTTCGGCTCGAACCGCGAGCGGAAAATCTCGGCATCGAGCGGATCGGCGAAACAGTAGCGCACAAAGGCGGCATAATCGTCCTCGACATACATGTCGAATTTTTCGACGTATGCGATGAGAAAATCCAAAATCTCGCTGTCGTCGGCGAGTTGCCGCCTTGGCAGCACCACCTGATAGGGACATTCCTCATCAAGCTTGCGCAGCCATGCGCTCTTCTTGTCCGAACCCATCGTCTTTGCCCCGAATCTCGTTTGCGCCTGAGCTTTGATTCGAACCGACAATTGTTCCCTATTTGTTCTCATGTGTCAAGGGGGATCGAATATGCTTCGCAGCAGGCAATTACGGGCGGCGGTGCGGTGTTATTCCCTTAGATGAGCCGCGGCCGACGCAACGGAGGACTGTCGTGGTAAAAACCATCCGGGGACTGCTGATTGCTACTGCCGCCTTTGCGGTGGCGACATGTTTTGCCATTCCGGCCAGCCGGGCATCTTCTGGGGATGACCCTTGGTGCGTCATGAGATTTGGCGACGAAGTCTATTGGGACTGCCACTACCGCACCGCCCAAGAGTGTTTGGCGAGCATAGCGAGCGGTAATCGCGGCTCTTGCAACGTGAACCCGTCGCCCGGCCCGTCCGTGCGCGCCGCAGAGAGGCAGCAGCGGCATCAAAGGTAACACGCGCAACACTATCAACGGTTTGACCGAGGATCATTCGCCGTCGAGCGGCTCGGTGCCGGTGGGCTTGCCGGCGGCGTCGAGCGTGATTTTTTCCACGCGCGCTTCGGCCTGCCGCAACAGATCCTCGCAGCGGCGCTTGAGCGCCTCGCCGCGCTCATAGATGGCGACGGATTCCTCCAGCGGCACCTTGCCTTCTTCGAGCCGCTTGACGATCGTTTCGAGCTCTTCGATCGCCCGCTCGAACGGCATTTTTTCGATATCGCTGCTGTTATTCTGCGCCATCACCAGGCTCTCCGACTCGATAATTATACGACATTATCCCCGCATCAGCGCGGTGACATGCGCGGCCACCGAGTTGCCGAGCGCCTGCAGGTCGTAGCCGCCCTCGAGCAGCGACACGACCCGGCCGCCGGCATGGCGGTCGGCAACATCCATGATCTTCTGCGTCGCCCAGGCGAAATCCGCCTCCTCGAGATTGATATTGGCGAGCGGGTCGCGCATGTGGGCGTCGAAGCCGGCCGAGATGACGATCAGCTCCGGTGCGAACTCAGCGAGCCGGGGCAGGATACGGCTTGCGAAGGCATCGCGAAATTTTTCTGGCCCGTCGCCGGGGCGCAACGGCGCATTGACGACGGTGTTGTAGTCGCCGCTTTCGCCGACCGCGCCGGTGCCGGGAAACAGCGGCATTTGATGGGTCGAGCAATACATCACGGTTTTGTCGGACCAGAAAATCTCCTGCGAACCGTTGCCGTGATGGACGTCGAAATCGACGATCGCCGCGCGGGCGATACCGTGACGGTTCTGCGCGTAGCGCGCGGCGATGGCGGCGTTGTCGAAAAAGCAAAATCCCATCGGCCGCGCGGTCTCGGCATGATGGCCGGGGGGCCGCGTGGCGACGAAGGCGTTGGCGGCTCTTTTCGAGACAATCTCGTCGACAGCGTGGATGGCGCCGCCGGCGGCGCGCAAGCTCGCCTCGAAGCTGCCCGGCGACATCGAGGTATCGGCGTCGAGGTGGACGATGCCTTCCTTGGGCGTGGCGTCGCGCAGGGCCTCGATATAATCCATCGGGTGACAGAGCGCGATGGTTTCGAGCGGCGCGCGCGGCGCCTCGACGCGCACCAGCATCTGGAATTTTTCCGCTTCGAGCGCGCTCTCGACGGCGCGCAACCGGTCGGGCCGCTCCGGATGGCCGGCCGGCGTCAAATGCTGCAGACAGGCCGGATGGGTGATGAGGAGAGTGGGCATTTACGCGAATGTAGGACGGGTCGCGCCGTTGCGAAACCCGTCATTTGCCATACGCTACAAAGTGAGCGCCGCATCGGCGCCAAGGACGCCGGCGGCGCCTTCGACGACGGTGCGTTCGAGCGCGCCGGCCTGCACCGCAAAGTTTTCGGCAAAAAACCGCGTGATCGCGAGGCGCGCCGCCGCATCGCCGCCGAGCCGCAGCGCCGCCAGTGCTTCTTTCGCCAACAGGCAGCCGCCGGTGGCAATGCCGAACAGCCGCAAATAGGGGCTTGCGCCGGCCAGCGCCGCGTCGGGCTCCTTTTCGCTGCGGGCCAGGAGCCAAGCCGTCGCCCGCGACAGACTCTCGACGGCGTCGCCAAGGCGCACCTGTGTCGAGCCGAAGGCCGGGTCATTGCTGGCGTTCAATGCCTGGACGATGCCGCGCAATTCATCGCAATGCGCCGCGACTGCGGCGCCGTTCGCCAGCGGCAGTTTGCGCGTGACCAGATCGACCGCCTGAATGCCGTTGGTGCCTTCGTAGATCGGTGCGATCCGCGCATCGCGAAACAGCTGCGCCGCGCCGGTTTCCTCGATATAGCCCATGCCGCCATGGACCTGAATGCCGAGCGAAGCGACTTCGTCGGCGATATCGGTCGAGAACGCTTTGGCCACCGGAGTGAGGAGCGAGGCTTGCTGATGCGCGGCTTTGCGCGCGGCGTCGTCATCGCTGCGTTCGCTGCGATCGATCGCCATGGCCGCAGCGTAACAGATGCCCCGTGCGGCTTGCGTGAGCGCGCGCATGGTCAAGAGCATGCGCCGCACGTCGGGATGGGCGATGATCGCCGACGTTTCCGTTGCCTTCATGCCGACGCTGCGGCCTTGCCGGCGGTCGCGCGCATAGGCAAGTGCCTGTTGCGTCGCGCGCTCGGCGATGCCGACGCCCTGCAAGCCGACGGCGAGGCGAGCGCGGTTCATCATGGTGAACATGCAGGCCATGCCGGCATTTTCCTCGCCGATCAGAAATCCGGTGGCGCCGCCATTGTCGCCGAAGATCATGGTGCAGGTCGGCGAGCCGTGGATGCCGAGCTTGTGCTCGATCGAATGCGCCCGCACGTCGTTGCGCGCGCCGAGCGTGCCGTCGGCCTGCAGCAGGAATTTCGGCACCAAAAACAGCGAAATGCCGCGCGTGCCGGGCGGCGCATCCGGCAATCGCGCCAGGACGAAATGGATGATGTTATCGGTGAAATCGTGCTCGCCGTAAGTGATGAAGATTTTCTGGCCCGTGAGCCGATAGCTGCCGTCGCCGGCACGCTCGGCCCGCGCGCGCAAGGCGCCGACGTCGGAGCCGGCCTGCGGCTCGGTGAGCTGCATCGTGCCCATCCATTCGCCGGACACCAGTTTTTCCAGGTAAGTGCGCTTGAGCGTCTCGCTGCCGTGGGCGTTGAGCGCGTCGATGGCCGCCATGGTCAGCATCGGCCCGTTGGCGAATCCGACCGACGCCGAGTGCCACATCTCGGTGCAGGCGGCGTTGACGATCTGCGGCAGGGCCTGGCCGCCCCATTGCGCCGGCGCAGTCACCGAATTCCATCCCGCCAGCCGCCAGGCGCGATAGGCTTCCTTCCACCCCGGCGCGGTGGTGACGACGCCGTCCTTGAACGGCGTGCCGAAGGTATCGCCAATGCGATTGAGCGGCGCGATGACCTCGCCGGCAAACCGGCCGGCCTCCGTCAGCACCGCGTCGACGTCGTCGAGCGAAAGGTCCCCGAACAGGCGTTGCTCGATCGCGGGCACGAGCGCCGCTCCGTATTTGAGCGCAAGGCCGATATCGTCAAGCGGAGCGCGATAGCTCATGGACGTCCCCAGTCTGCGGTGCGGGCTTCTTCATCCCGTGGCGACGATGACGCCCGGCGGCGGCGCACTATCGTCCGGCACGAAAAAGTCCGGCGCCAGCGGTTGTGTCGGATCGACGCGGTAGCGATCGAAGTCGGTGACGCCGTTCTCCGCCAAAAAGCTGTCATCGATAACGAAGCGGCCGGTGAATTGGCGGGAGGGTTTGGCGAAAATGGCGTAAGCCGCATCCGCGACGATGTCCGGCTTGCGTCCCCGCGCGATCATCGCGGCGCCGCCGAGAAGGTTCTGCACCGCGGCGGTTGCGATCAGCGTGCGGGGCCAAAGCGCGTTAACAGCAATGCCTTTCGGCCGCAATTCGCCGGCCAGCCCCAGCACCACCAGACTCATGCCGAACTTCGCCATGCTGTAGGCGGTATGCGGCGCGAACCATTTCTCCTTCATGTCGAGCGGCGGCGAGATCATGAGAATATGCGGATTGGCCGCTTTCTCGAGATAGCCGATCGCCCATTTCGAGACCATGAAAGTGCCGCGCGCGTTGATCTGATGCATGAGATCGAACCGCTTCATGTCGGTCGCGGTCGTGCCGGTCAGCTGGATCGCGCTGGCGTTGTTCACCACGATATCGATGCCGCCGAATTTTTGCGCCGTCTTGTCGAGCGCGTCGCGCACCATGGCTTCGTCGCGGACGTCGACCATGAGCGGCAGCGCCTTGCCGCCGGCGCGTTCGATGTCTTCGGCGGCGGTATAGATGGTGCCGGCAAGTTTCGGGTGAGGCTCCGCCGATTTTGCGGCGATGGCGATGTTGGCGCCGTCGCGCGCGGCGCGCAGCGCGATCGCGAGCCCTATGCCGCGCGAGGCGCCGGTGATGAACAGTGTCTTGCCGGCAAGGGTCATCGTCATTTCTTACGTGCGAAGAACGCCGCGAAGGCAGCGCGCGCCTCATCGGACTTCAGGCGCTCCTTGAAATGCATGGCCTCCGCATCGACTCGTTGGACGATATCGCCGGAATCGCCGCGCATCAATTGTCGCGACAGCGCGACGGCGCCGGCCGGCAGCGCCGCGATCTCGCGCGCCGCCTTGAGCGCAACCTCCTCGACCGCCGCACCGTCGACTACAGTATTGACGATACCGGCTGATTTGGCGTCCTCGGCGGACAGCGGGCGGCCCATCACCAACAGCGCAAATGCGCGCGCATGTCCCATGCGCATCGGCGCCAGGAGGCTCGACGCCGCTTCGGGAATAAGCCCGAGCCTGGTGAACGGCGTCATGAACACGCTGTCCGTGCTCGCCACCACGTGGTCGCAGTGAAAGAGCACGGTCGTACCGATGCCGACCGCAAGCCCATTGACGGCCGCAACCAGCGGCTTGGGGTTGCGCGCCAGGGCGTGAAGAAAGTCGACGGTGACCGGCTCGAGCCCGCCTTCGGCCCGCTTTTGAAAATCGCCGATATCGCTGCCGGCGCAGAACGCGCCGGGGCCGCCTGCGAGCAGAACGCAACGGATGGTCTCGCTGGCCGCGGTCTCGCGAAGCGCGCGGGTCATCTCGGCATACATCGGCTGCGTCAGCGCGTTCTTCTTTTCCGGGCGGTTCATCCGGATGATTCGAACGCCGCCATCATCGGTCACGACGATAGGATCGGGCATTGTTCCTCTCGCGGCCGGCAAAGCCGCTGCGCGCCGGCGCAGACATTATTATAGATGCGGGTCATTCCATTACGGGTGCGTGGCCATTATAGAGTGCATGGCGCGCGGCGATAGCGCCCGGCGCATTGATCCCCGCAGGCGCCGCCGCTATCTTGCGGGTCGCCGTCCGAGGGCGGCAATCCGGCAGTGCTTTTGGGGCGTAGCCAAGTGGTAAGGCAGCGGATTTTGATTCCGCCATTCGGAGGTTCGAATCCTCCCGCCCCAGCCAGCTCGGCTTGTCGCCGTACCTCGCCCTTGCAAAATAACGACGAGATTCCTGAAAGTTAGACGGAATTCCGGCTGTCGCTCGGCCGGCAACTAGGCTGGAAACGACGTGAACGAAGTCCGGCAATCAGAAATTGCCGATCGTGATTGCGACGATCGCGATCGTGAGCGCCGCCACCATAGGTCGTTCCAACGGATGAAGCGTTCCGGCGTCCCAGCGACGGCGATTGTCATGTGCCCATTCGTGCCGTCAGCGATCTCGCCGATCGTTGATCTAACGCAATAATTCCGAGCGAACTGCGTATATCGTATAAAAAGACCAGGCCTTAAATCATGGCGAAAATCATTGACACTTTACGGGAAGAGCATCGCAACATCGAAGCGTTGCTCCTCGTGCTGGAGCAGGAATTGGCCGTCGCCGATCGCGACGGGCGACCCGATTATGAGATTATACAGGCGGTCATCGGTTATTTTCAGGATTATCCCGATTGCTGCCATCATCCGAAAGAGGACATGATCTTTGCGAAACTGAAGGAACGCGCTCCTGTCGCCGCCGCAAATCTCGGCGACCTCGAAGCTGAACATCGGGACGAAGGCAAACGCTTGCGACGGGTGGCGGATATGGTCAGGGATATCCTGACCGGCCATGAGGTCCTGCGGCAGGCATTCGACGAAACTATACGCGACTTCATCGAGTGCGAGCGCAAACACATGGAAATGGAAGAGCGATTTTTCTTTTCGACTGCGGCCAACGCCTTGCGAGCCGAAGATTGGGCAGGAATCGACGCAAGCTGGAGCGATTGGAAGGATTCGATGTTCAACGTGGCTTTTGAAGAAAAATGTCAGTCCCTGCGAGAGCGAATTTTGCATTGGCGGCGGCGGGAAAACCAGAGCATCGCGATTGGATAACGCAGAGCGCCGTTTCGCCGGAAAAAACGCAACATTGGGATAGGCCAGAGTTTTCGGGCCGATGGACGCTCGCATTGCCTGAGGTTCCATCCCGCGGCGGCTCATTCGGTGGTTTTGACTTCGATCAATACTGAGGCGGCGGAGGCGGCTACGGTCCCGGGGTGCCGCTCGTCCTCATAAGCGATGAACGCTATGCTTGCGGACCTTTTGCGATTCTCGGACAGACGGATACCTCGTTACACGAGCTATCCGACGGCGGTGCAATTCGTCGCTGCGGTGGACGGCCCGACCTACGCCGAGTGGCTCGCCGCACTTCCGGACGACGTCGCGGTTTCGATCTATCTACATGTGCCGTTCTGTGCCGAGCTTTGTCTCTTCTGTGGCTGCCATACGACCGTGGTGCGCAAATATACGCCCGTGGCGGCCTATGCCGATCTGCTCGAACGCGAGATCGCTCTCGTCGGCCGGCATTTGGGCGGCCGCCGCCCGGTGCGGCACGTGCATTGGGGCGGCGGCACGCCGACCATGCTCCTACCGGGAGATTTCGCGCGCCTTACGGACGTGCTGCGGCGGATATTTTCCATCGCAAGGGACTGCGAAATCGCCGTCGAGATCGATCCGCGTACGCTCACGCGCGACATGGTTTGCGCACTGAAGGATGGCGGGGTCACGCGAGCCAGTCTCGGCGTGCAGGACTTCGACCCGCGGGTGCAAAAGGCGGTCAGGCGCGAGCAGAACTTCGAGCAGACGTCGCGCACAGCGGAATGGTTACGCAACGCCGGGATCGCCAACATCAATCTCGATTTGATGTATGGCCTGCCCTACCAGACGGTCGAAACAGTCGCCGACACGGCGCGGCGCTCTCTCGCGCTTGGCGCCGATCGCATTGCCTTGTTCGGATATGCCCACGTTCCGTGGATGAAGCGGCATCAGAAGTTGCTGCCGGACGAGGCGCTGCCCGGCCCGCTCGAGCGTTTTGCACAGAGTAAGGCCGCGGCGGTCGTGTTGGAGGAGGCCGGCTTTCAGCCGATCGGACTCGACCATTTTGCCAAGCCGGATGATTTATTGGCGAGACGGCAGCGGGAGAGACGGCTGCACCGCAATTTCCAAGGCTACACCACCGACGAATCAACGGCCCTTATTGGCATCGGCACCTCCGCCATCGGCGTGCTGCCTCAAGGCTACGTTCAGAATGCGTCGAGCATGGCCGCCTATCGCGACGCTATCCAGGCCGGTTGCCTGGCGACGGTCCGCGGGCGGGCACTGACCGAGGAGGATCGACTTCGTCGCGACATCATCGAGCAACTCATGTGCAATCTGGAAGTCGATCTTGCCCGGACGGCGGCGGCGCGGAACAGGAATCTCAACGACTTCGCAACCGAGTTATCCGAGATCGACGCGCTGGCGGAGCGCGGGTTGGTTCATCGCTGCGACGGCAAGATTGCCGTGGCCGAAGATGCCCGGCCACTGGTGCGCACGATATGCGCAGTCTTCGATGCATATCTATCAAATCAAGATACGCGCTACTCGCGCGCCGTGTGAGGGGACCGCATGATGCAAGAGGATCTGACCCACGTCTTGAACGAGATCGAGGATCCGGAGCTTGGCATCGGCATCGTCGACCTGGGCCTGATCTATCGCGCCGATTGGAGCGCAAAGGGCATCGACGTGGAATTTACGACGACCTCGCCCTCGTGCCCCTTCAGTGCTGTGCTATTGCAGCGGATCGACGACATTCTCCGGCGTCGCTTCCGCGAAGCCGCGTCAATTCGCGTGCGGCTCGTCTTGGATCCGCCCTGGACACTGGAACGGCTCAGCGACAATGCCCGCACCAAGCTCGATTGGGGCCGCGCCGCGACCGCATCGCGGGCGGCTTTGTGGTCGGATTTTGCCCGCGGTCGCTGGAAAAATTAGACTTTCTTCAGCCTTCAACGCTGCAACGGACGCGCTATGGGCAGTCGTGCGGCGAGTGTGAAGATCATTGACCTGCATCAAAACGCCTTGAGCCAATAGGCTGTAAGTTAAACTTGGCTCTGAGGGTACGGGGGTACTCGAGGGCTGAGCGGCCTCGACCGAGCTTTTTTGCTCCGGTTCTGGCCGCTCATCGTTATTCATCCACGATGTCCTAAAATCTCGCCAATTTCCGGTTCGCAAGGTGGGTTTGCAGACAATGCGTTGCACCGTTACAGGCGTTTGCATCGCCGTCTGACGTTCTGTCCGCCGGTATTCGGCAGTGCAAGTTGAAAGCCGATTTGATCTATCGCAAAGCTTTGCGCCGAAATTCGACTGAGCATGTTGCCGGTTTTGTATGCAGATGGCCCGTATTTTATGCGAGCGCTCAAATGAGTCGCAGTCATCTTGTTCAGCGAGAGGTCTCTGGAAGCCATCGCCCGATGACGAAACTGATCGATATTTTGCACGAGGAGCACCGCGACATCGAAAGATTGCTCCTGGTTCTCGAACAGGAATTGTGTGTCTTTAATCGAGCAGAGCGGCCTGATTATCACATCGTACAGTCAGTCATCGAGTACTTTCAGGACTATCCGGATTGCTGCCACCATCCCAAAGAGGACATGATCTTTGCGAAACTGAAAGCGCGGGATCCGGCCGCGGCGGCAACCGTCGGCGACCTTGAAGCTGAACATGGAAAGGGGTCCAGGCGCCTGCGGCGCGTTGCGCGGACAGTCGAAAATATTCTGGCCGAGGCGGAAATTCAGCGGCAGGCCGTCGATGCGGTCGTACGGGACTTCATTGATCATGAGCGGCAGCACATGGCGATGGAAGAGCGCGTTTTCTTTCCCGCCGCAGTCAAGGCCTTACGGCCTCAGGAATGGGCTGAGATTTACGCGAAATCGACCGCCAGGAGGGACCCTCTAAAGACCGCAGTGGAAGGCAAATATCGCGTTCTACGCCAACTCATCTTGGAGTGGGAGCACGAGGCGGAATTGGAACGAACGCAGCGGACCTGCGGAACGAATTCATGAAGGACAGCGATATCTGATCGGCAAGCGCGTCCTTCACATTGGGCAGGCCGCGGGCGCGGGGCAAAACAACGTCGTCACGATGGCTAAGCCGCCGATCCAGTGAACCAACGCCAGAACGTGAATGGCCCGCGCCAATGCGAGATCATCGATCGTCATCGGTTGGAGCTTCAGGTGAGGAATTGATCTTTGTCAATTCGACCTTTGGGATAGCTGTTAGAGTTTCAATGTTAATTTTCGTGGAGGGTCTGTCGCTTCCGACGTCCCTCTTCTTTATCCTCCTCTGCAAGCTGTGAAGCGCAGTACAGCGAAGCGGAGCGCATCAGAAGCCTTGCCGAAGCAACTGCACAGGAAAATCAACGACCGAGGAGGGCCTGATGGCCAAGCTAGACAGTCAACTCGATCCGATGTCGATGCCAATCGCCGCCGGCGCAGCAGTCGCATCGATGGCCGCGGGGTCCAACATCGCGCCGCATCTTGCTTACCACGATCTCCGCGCCTGGATCGAAGAGGCGCGGAAGCTCGGCGAGATTAAGGAGGTCAAGGGGCTCTCCTGGCAGCACGACATTGGCATGGTATCCGAGATGGCGCTGCACGACGACAATGCACCGTGCTTCATTTTCGAAGATGTGCCCGGCACCATTGAAGGCAGCCGCGTCCTGGTCAACTTCTTCGGCGGCAAGCGCAAGAACATGACGCTCGGCTTTCCGACCGATCTTTCCAAGATCGAATTGAGCGAAGGCTTCCGCGTCAACTACGTCGCCGACATGAAGCGCATTCCGCCGAAATTCGTCGAGGATGGCCCGATCATGCAGAACGTCATGACCGGAAAAGCAATCGACGTTACGAAGTTTCCAGTGCCGCAATGGCACCAGCCCGACGGCGGACGTTACGTCGGCACCGGAAGCTACAACATCACGCGCGACCCGGATAACGGCTGGATCAATTGCGGCACCTACCGGGTGATGATTCACGACGGAAAATCGGTCGGCTTCTACATCTCGCCCGGCAAGCACGGCCGTCAGATGCGCGACAAATATCAGGCGCGCGGGGAACGTATGCCGGTCGCCATCGTCTGTGGGGGCGACCCCATGAGCTTCCTCATGGGTTGTAGCGAAGTGCCTTACGGCGTCAGCGAGTTCGACATCATCGGCGGCATCCGCGGCACGCCGGTCGAGGTGATCAAGGGGCCGGTTACGGGATTGCCCATCCCGGCCAACGCCGAAATCGTGATCGAGGGTTTCGTCGAGCCCGACAACCTGCGCATCGAAGGTCCCTTTGGCGAGTGGACCGGCTATTACGCCAGCGATCTGCGGCCCGAGCCGGTATTAGACATCCAGGCCATCTACTACCGCGACAATCCGATTCTGCTCGGTTGCCCGCCTGAGCGTCCGCCGGACGAAATCTGCCGTTATCGCGCCGTCGTTCGTTCGGCGCTGTTGCGCGACAACATCGAGAAGGCCGGTGTCCCGGGCGTGGTCGCCGCTTGGGCGCACGAGGTCGGCAGTGCGCGGCTCCTGCTGGTGATCGCCATCAACCAGCGCTATCCCGGTCACGCCCGGCAGGCCGGCCATATCGCCTCCATGTGCCACGTGGGAGCTTATTGCGGACGCTACACGATCGTGGTCGACGACGATATTGACGTATCGAACCTCGAGGAGGTGGTCTGGGCACTCATCACCCGGTCCGATCCGGCGACCTCGATCGACATTATCCGAAATGCCTGGTCGACGCCGCTCGATCCTCGCATCGAGCCGGAGCGCAAGGCGGTCGGCGACAACACCAATAGCCGCGCCATCATCGACGCCTGCAGGCCATGGCACTGGCGCGAAAAATTCCCTGCGGTCAACGCTCCGTCCCTTGAAGAGCGGCGCATCGCACTGGAGAAATTCGGACACCTGTTCAAGGCGTAATCGCAATATTGAGATCAGTCATGGGCCGAGCGGCATCGGCGACGACAGGTCCCGGAGCCGCCGGCGAGGGATCGGAGATTTCCTGACGGGGCAGATTTGACCTCGATCAATGCGTAGCGCTCGCCTGGCCAAATATGTTGTTCATCTGCGACCAATGTGGACGCGCAGCTGAACCAGAGGGGCACGGGATGCGGCTTGATCCAACATCCGAATTCACGGCTGGAGAAACGTCGGGCATGGGCGTGTCGTCAAACATGCGCCCAAAGGACATGCGGACATGGATCGCCGATCTGGACGCGGCCGGCGAACTTATTCGCGTCGACAAGCCGGTCGATCCGCTGACCGAGATGGGCTCGTTGCTTTACCAGTCCCGCGAAAAAGCGCTCCTGTTCGAGAACCTGCCGCACGGCTGGCGTTCCTTGGGGCAGGGTCCGGCCAATGTGCGCCATGCCGCTCTTGCCTTTGGCACGAGCGAGGAAGCGCTGGTGCCGTGCGTAGCTGACCGTATGGGCCGTCGCGTCTATCCGATCAGGCTGAACGATGGACCGGTCAAGGAGGTCAAGCTCGGGCGCGATCAGTTCAACCTCACCGAGCTGCCGGTGCACGTCGCCGGTCTACGGGACGGCGGGCCGGTCATCGGTTCCGGGCTGGTCGTCAGCAAAGATCCCGACAGCGGCCAACGCAACGTCAGCTTCCATCGCTTGCAGATCAAGGGCGCGCACAAGTCCGGCATCCTCCTCTATCCGCGGCACACATGGAAGAACTACCTGAAATATCAGGAGCGGAACGAGCCTATGCCGGTGGCAATCTTCATCGGGCATCATCCGCTCTATTACGCCGCCGCCGCCACGACTGCAGCCTATGGTCTTGACGAGTTCGAGATCGCCGGCGGATATCTGGGCGAGCCGGCGCGCCTGGTGAAATGCGAGACGGTCGATCTTGAAGTGCCCGCGGACGCGGAGATCGTGCTCGAAGGGCACATTCCGCCGCACTACCGCGAGGACGAAGGGCCGTTCTCGGAGTTTCAGGATTATTACATCACCGGGACCGGTAAGAATCCGATCGTCGAATATCAATTCATGACGCGGCGGCACGACGCGATCTTCAAGAATCTCCAGAACGGCTCCGAGATGGAGGGCTGCGTCTTTCACAAGATTCCAATGAGCGCAGCGATCTATCGCCGGCTCAAGAATGTCGGCGGCGGACCTGATATTCACAACGTCATGGCGCTGCCCGGCATATTCGGCCTGGTGGTGCAAATGACGCCGCGCGCCTACGGCGAAGCCAAGAACGTGCTGATGGCCGCGCTGTCGTCCGAATACCAGCATCCGAAAATTGCGATTGCGGTAGATGCCGACGTCGATATTTTCAATCCGTCGGAGCTTTTTTGGGCGTTGTCCACGCGAGTGAATCCGCAGCAGGACGTGGTCATCATCCCCGGCACGCATAACCACGCGATGGACGCGAGCCTTCCTGAGCTCGGAGCGCCGGGTACCGCGTTATGGCAGCGTTTCGGCTCCAAGATGCTGGTCGACGCGACGATTCCGCCGCCTGCGGACGCGGCCGCCCGCGCGATGTTCGAGCGGATTCGTCCGCGCCATCCGCAACTGCGTCTCGAGGATTTCGCAGCACAAGACTCACTCGCGCTGGTTCGATCGCTCTCGTCACGCTTCTTCGGTTCCCAGCTGCTTCGGTAGCTGCGGTTTGGAACGTGCGCAATCCTCGGAGTCAACGAACACGATCTGCCCGCGGCGGGGGAGTAGCGTGGACGTCTGCATTAGGCTTCGCCACAACCGATTGAAGCGAATTGTCTCCAAGCTCAAGTGTGTCCTTGTGGCCGAAGCCGTGGCTGTTATCGATCAGCACCACCCGCGTCGGTTCGAGCCGGTAGAACTCTATGCGTTGGTAAGCCTCTCGCATGGCGGAGGGGCTCTCGGACATTCGCGCCAGGTATGGGTAGCGCGCTTGCAACATCGCTTCGGCATTTGCGCGTTCAGATGCATCCTTGATGACGTGCGCCCGCCCCGAAATCTGTACGCCGCGAATATCGTCATAATCGAAACAATCGGGCGCGATCGTTGCTGCGACGCGCGCATTGGCGGCAAGCTCCGTGGAATGCCGGCTCTTCGGATCGGAGACCCAAAGCAACGCGAGGCCGTCGCGAACGTAGAACACGCTGGCCGCGTGTGGCCCGTCCGCGCCGCACGTTGCCAACGACATGACATGATTCGCATCGAGGAAGGTGGCGATCCGGATAGCGGTCTCGGCGCTCATGTCTTTGACGCTCCAATCTAACGGCCTGAAATCAAAGCCGGACGGAAAGCGGCAGCGCCTTGATCTTAGTCAATTGGCGGGTCGAGCAGTGGCTCGATCAAGCCCACATAAACGCCGTCCGGCACGGCGGGCATGGACATTGCCTTCATTTTTAATGCCAGCGGCAATTCGAACTCTGCTAAGAAGCCCCGGCTATCCATGACCACGTTCCGTCCTTTCCGTCAGAAGGGAAATCCCCATGTCCAGCGCCATGCCTCAACCGGATTTTCATGCGACCGCGCCCACTGGGCGCCCGGGCCGGGGACGCATTTTTGCATCGATCACCGACACCATCGGCGACACCCCGATCGTGCGGCTCAATCGGCTGCCGCGGATGAAAGGGGTGAAGGCGGACATCCTAGCCAAGCTCGAATTCTTCAATCCAATCGCGAGCGTCAAGGATCGCATCGGCGTATCCATGATCGACGCCATGGAGGCGGACGGCACGATCGGACCCGACACCGTCCTGATCGAGCCCACGTCCGGCAATACCGGCATCGCACTCGCCTTCGTCGCCGCCGCGCGCGGCTATCGGTTGATTCTGGTCATGCCGGATTCGATGTCGATTGAACGGCGCAAGATGCTGGCGCTCATGGGCGCCGAACTTGTCCTTACCCCCGCGGCACAAGGCATGAAAGGCGCAATCGCGCGTGCCGAAGAGCTCGCGCGTGAGCACAAGAATGCCGTTATCCCGCAGCAGTTCAAGAATCCGGCCAATCCCGACATTCATCGCCGCACGACTGCCGAGGAAATCTGGAACGACACGCAAGGCAACATCGATGTCTTTGTCTCAGGCGTCGGTACCGGCGGCACCATTACCGGGGTTGGACAGGTGCTCAAGCCGCGCAAGCCGTCGCTCAAGATCGTTGCCGTCGAGCCGGAAGACAGCGCAGTGCTGTCGGGAAGGCCTCCTGGCCCGCACAAGATTCAGGGCATCGGCGCGGGCTTTATCCCGGAAATTCTCGACCGCTCCTTGATCGATGAGGTCGTGACCGTTGGCAATCAGATGGCATTCGATACCGCGCGCGCCCTGGCCAAATATGAAGGCATCCCCTGCGGCATCTCGTCGGGCGCTGCGGTGGCCGCCGCATTCAGCGTCGGCTCACGCAACGAAATGGCCGGGAAGACCGTCGTCGTCGTGATACCGTCGTTTGCGGAGCGCTATTTATCGACTGCGCTGTTCGAGGGCCTGTGAGGACCTGCCTGCGCAGTTCAATCCTGTGACGCTGGCGGGTCGTCGTCTTCCGACCAACTGTCCGCCGGTTTCGGATATTTCCGCAACAGCCGGTGCACGAGGTTGACGTGCTCGGCCTCCTCCTCGACGAACTCAGCCGCCATATCCTTGATTTTCGCATCCTTCGTCGTATCCACGATCGAGGTAAAAAAGGCGAGCGCCTGCTGTTCGCCGGTTAGCGCGAGTTGCAGCGCATGCCATGGCGTCATCAGATAATGCGCTGCGCCGAGATCGGCCTGCTCCGGGCTGTCGCCCATTTTCCATCGCCCGAGCCGCTTCGCCTGCGCCACCAGGTCGACGTCACCCGCCATTTTCCGGATTTCCTCGGCATGAATTCCTTCGGCCCGGGCAAGATCTCGAAATACGGCGACCAGATCGCGATTGTTATGCGTTTCCATCTGCTCGGCGAGCTCGATGTAGCGCTGCACCGCGTCGGCTTCGATCTGGTGCGCCAGCGCGAGCAGGTCGACGACACTGGCAATCGGGCGTTCAGAAGGCGTCTTGCTCACAGCTCGAAGTCCTTCTCCAGATCGGCAAAGTCGACGTTCTGACCCCCGATGCGCGGCTGATACGGCCGACGCTCGCCGCGATAGAGGATGCCGATATTGAAGCCATCGTCGGTCATGATGCGGCGCGCCGCCTTGGCTGGATCGCTGGTGGCGGCGACCGGAGCCGCATGAACCAGGCTCTTCCATTCCCTTTCGTCGGGTCGGAATGTGACGCAGGGACTGAGAATTTCCACGAACGAAAAACCGGGATGGCGGACGGCTTCAACGAGAATGCTGGCCGTCTCGTTGGGCGCGCCCGAGAAGGCGCGGGCGACGAAGTTGGCTCCCGAGGCAAGCGCGATCACCAACGGATGAAAAGGGCTGAGCCCGGTGCCGCCGGGGGAAAGGGCGGTATCGAAGTCGGGCTCTGTCGTCGGCGAGGGCTGACCTTTGGTCATGCCGTAGACGCGGTTGTCCATGACCACATAGGTCATGTCGATATTGCGCCGACAGGCATGGAGGAAATGATTGCCGCCGATCGAATAGCCGTCGCCGTCGCCGCTCGCCACGACGACCGTCAGGTCGGGGCGCGTTACTTTCAGCCCGGAAGCAAGCGCCAGCGAGCGGCCATGCACGCCGTGGAAGCCATAGCACGTCGTATACGCGGGAATGCGCGACGAACAGCCGATGCCCGACACGACAACGGTATTTTCCGGCGCCAGCCCCAGCTCGGCGAAAGCCCGCGTAAACGACATCAGTACGTGATAATCGCCGCAGCCCGGACACCAGATCGGATTGACCTCGGATTTGTAGTCTCCAGGCTTGCAGGTCGGATGCAGTTCGATCGCTGACATCAAGACCTCCATTCCATGATCGCTTGCTCGATCTCGCTCGGCTTCATTGGCAGCGGGCCCGGTCGGTTGAGCACGCGGACAGTTCCCGGCAGATCGTAATGGGCGCGCAAATAACGATGGAATTGCGCGCCATGCGACTGCTCGACGACGAGGACATGCTTGACGCCGTCGAGCGCCGCCGCGAAACGCTCCGGCTGGATTGGCAACAACAGGCGCGGCGCGAAGAGGCGAACGTCGAGCCGGTCGCGCACGCGTGCGACCGCTTCGCGTGCGGCGCCAGTGAGCGAGCCCCAGGCGATGACCGCAAACTCGCCATTGCCTTCGACGGTTGCCCAATGGTCGCCGTAGTTAAACTGGTCGAGCTTGGCGCGCCGCTTGTCGAGTTGGGCGCGATGATCGCCTTCGCTGCTGGTGGGAGTTCCGCGTTCGTTGTGGGTGAGCCCATCGGCGGTGTATTGGCCGCCGCGCAGGCCCGGAATCGCCATCGGCGAGACCCCGCTTGCCGTGACGGCGTAGCGTTTGTAGGCGCTGACATTGTCGGCCGGCTTGATGCGTTGGCCGATGAAAGCGATGTCGGCGAGCCGGTCCATAGCGGCCACGGTTTGTCCGATAAATTGGTCGGACAACACGACCGCCGGCGTCTGCAGCATTTCGGCGAGGTAAACGGCCCATTGCGTGGTGAACAGACAATCGGCAACCGACTGCGGCGCCAGCACGAGATGCGGCGCATCGCCATGGAAGCCGTAGACGGCGATGTTGAGGTCGGCTTGCTCGGATTTGGTCGGGATGCCGGTGGACGGACCGGCGCGCATCACGTCAACCACGACGATTGGAATCTCGCTGGCGGTGGCTAGCCCCAACGCTTCCATCATCAATGACAGGCCCGGGCCGGAGGTCGCCGTCAAGGAGGGCGTTCCGCCATAGGACGCGCCGATGATCATATTAATAGCGGCCAGTTCGTCCTCGGCCTGCAACAGTACGCCGCCCACTTTGGGAAGATTGGGTGCGAGCCATTCGAGGATTTCCGAGGCCGGCGTGATCGGGTAAGCGGCGGCAAAGCGCACGCCGCCGCGGAGCGCTCCGAGCCCGGTCGTCTCGTTGCCGGACACGAGCCAGCGCTTGGCGCCGCCGACCGGCTTGGCCGGCGAAAGCCGCAGGCCGAAATCGAGATCGGCGGCGGCGTCGATACCCGCCTTCAGCCCGGCGCGACTGGCTTCGACTGCGGCCGCGCCTTTGTCGGCCAGCCGCTTCTCGATCACCGGCGTAAAAATTTCCTCGGCGAGCCCGAGCAGTCCTGCGGCAATGCCGAGCGCGATCATGTTCGGGCGCCCGCCGGGAATGGCCTTCGCCATCTCCTTGATCGGGACCTCGATCACGCGCGCGCCGGCGCGGCCGATCGTGGCTGGCAAGTCGCCGCCTCGCGGGTCGCTGACCACCAGGCTGTGCGGCGCGGCCTCGATTTCGGCGCCAAAGCGATGGGCGTTGAGCCAGTCGATCCCGATCAGCAAGTCATATCGCTCGGGCATGCATTCGATCGGATGGGTTGCCAAACGGACCAAAGCGGCCGCCTCGCCGCCGCGAATTTGCGGACCCACGGTTCGCGTCAGCAATCCGTGCCATCCCGCCGCGCATGCCGCTTCAAGGAGGAAATTGCCGGCGGTTAGCGCGCCGGCGCCGCCGCTACCAAGGATTGCGATGGAAATGCTGTCTGCCTCCGGCATGCGGCCGTCTCCAATGAAGTGGCGTCATTAGACCCCATAATTGCCGAGGCTGGTTTGATTCATATCAAGCCTTCAGGCCCGCACTTACGATAGCGCTTAAGTCGCTGGATTTGTTCTGGGTCAAAGCGGAGGCGGCAGCGCCGTGACAATTTTCAAAATGCTGACGGTGCACGGAGAGAGACAATGAATGGAGCGGTCCGATGGTTGATGACGAGCCCGGGCGCGCCGCTCGTCAGCGCCGCGTTCAACCCTTCCCCAGGACCTGGCGAGGTGGTCGTCGAAATTGCCGGATGCGGCGTTTGCCACACCGATCTCGGTTACTACTACGACGGGGTCCGCACCAAACATGAATTGCCGCTGACCCTCGGACACGAGATCAGCGGTCATGTCGTCGATACCGGATCGGATGCTGTCTGGTGGAAGGACCGCGCCGTCATCGTCCCCGCCGTGATTCCCTGCGGTACCTGCGACGCCTGTCGCCGCGGCAAATCTACCATTTGCCCCAATCAGAAAATGCCGGGCAACGATATCCATGGCGGATTCGCGACGCATATCGTCGTCCCGGCACACGGTCTGTGCGCCGTCGACGAGGCGCTACTCAAGGCCGTCGGCATCGAGCTTGCCGAAGTCTCGGTGATCGCCGATGCCGTGACGACGCCCTATCAGGCGGTGGTGCAGGGCGGCGTCCGCGAGGGAGACGTGGTCGTCGTCAACGGCGTCGGCGGGGTCGGCGGTTACGCGGCCCAGATCGCCAATGCGTTCGGCGGCAAAGTCGTCGCCATCGACGTCAACTCGGATCGGCTCGCTGCGATCGGCCAGCAGGGCGCGGCGCTCACTCTGGACGCACGGCAGCTCAATGGCCGCGAGCTGAAGTCGGCGATCCAGGCGTTCGCCAAGCAGAACGGGCTGCGCCAGGCCGAATGGATCATCTTCGAATGCTCGGGCACGCGCGCCGGCCAGGAGACCGCGTTCGGCCTGATCAATCACGGCGCCACTTTGTGTGTGGTCGGTTTCACCATGGACAAGGTCGAGGTCCGGCTTTCGAACCTCATGGCCTACCACGCGCGTGCACTCGGCAACTGGGGATGCCCGCCGGAGCTCTACCCGGCGGCATTGGACATGGTTCTATCCGGCCGCGTGAAGGTCGCGCCGTTCGTGGAACAGCACCCGCTCGACGAGATCAACCGAATTTTCGAGGCGGTCCATCACGGCGAGCTCAAGCGCCGGGCGGTGCTTGTCCCAACCCATTGAGGAGATAAATCATGAGCGTCGAGGCCATCCGTACCGCCGCCAATTCTCGCAGCGAGCCGAAGGAACACATGCTCGTTCCTGAGCATGTGCGTAAAGCGGCGAGCAAGGGCGTCATTTATGAAAAGCGTCCGGTCAAGGACGCAGCCGGTAAGCCGGTTGCCGGCCTTTTCAACGCCTGGATCACGCTCGACAACCCGACGCAGTTCAATTCCTACACGACCGACATGGTCAAGGGAGTGATCCTCGCTTTTCGCGAGGCGAGTGCCGCACGCGATGTTGTCGCCGTCGTGTTCACCGGCTCCGGCGACAAGGCATTCTGCACCGGCGGCAACACCAAGGAATATGCCGAATATTACGCCGGCAACCCGCAGGAATATCGCGGCTATATGCGGCTGTTCAACGACATGGTGTCGGGGATTCTGGCCTGCGACAAACCTGTGATCTGTCGCGTCAACGGCATGCGCATCGGCGGCGGGCAGGAAATCGGCATGGCCTGCGACTTTTCCATCGCTCAGGATTTGGCTCGGTTCGGCCAGGCCGGGCCCAAGCACGGCTCCGCGCCGATCGGCGGGGCGACCGATTTCCTGCCCGTGGTCATCGGCGCCGAGCGCGCCATGGTGGCGTGCGTGTTGTGCGAGCCGTTTTCCGCTCACGAGGCGTATTTCACGGGCGTGATCACGGACGTGGTGCCGGCGCTCAAGCTGGACGGCAAGTTCATTGCCAATCCGCTGGTGGAGACGAGCCGTATCACGGACGAGTACGGTCGCATCGTATTCGGCAAGCCGAAGACCGGCGATGCGCTGAAAGCCGGACAGGAGCTGATGAAGCGCGGCACTGTCGATCTCAGCGGCCTCGACGACAAGATCGAGTCGCTGTGCACCAAGCTGCTCTATACCTTCCCCGACTGCACCACCAAGACAATCGAGGAGCTGCGCAAGCCCAAGCTCGATGCCTGGAACTGCAACAAGGAGAACTCGCGGGCCTGGCTTGCGCTCAACATGATGACCGAAGCGCGCGCCGGCTTCCGCGCCTTTAACGAAGGAACGCGCGAGACCGGCCGCGAGGTCGACTTCATCGAACTGCGACGAGCGCTCGCCGCCAACACGCGGTGGAGCGACGAGTTGACCGACAGCATCATGCCGAAAGCGAGAACGGCGCCATGAGCGGGGCACTCAAGATCTGGTTCGACGCGGAAGGACGGCTCTTGCGCCTGACACTGAGCAGGCCGAAAGCAAATCTAATCGATGCAGCGATGATTGCGGCGCTGGACAAGGCGTTGGCCGAACACCTGGCAAATCCCGGTCTCAGTGCCGTGGTGCTCGATGCGGATGGTCCGCATTTCAGCTTCGGGGCCAGTGTCGAGGAGCATCTGCCGGCGCAGTGCGCCGCGATGCTTCGTGACATTCACGGCTTGATCCTGCGCATGGTGGAAGCGCCGGTTCCCATCCTAGTTGCGATTCGCGGGCAATGTCTCGGCGGCGGGCTCGAAGTCGCGCTTGCGGGCCATCTCCTGTTCGTCGCCCCCGATGCGACGCTGGCTCAACCGGAGCTGAAACTCGGCGTGTTCGCTCCCGCCGCATCCTGCCTGTTGCCGGAACTGATCGGGCCGCAACGCGCGTTCGATCTCTTGGTGTCCGGCCGCAGCGTCACCGGCGCGCAAGCCGTCGCCATGGGGCTGGCGCACGAAGCGGCATCCGATCCGACGCGCGCGGCGCTCGCTTATTTCGATCAGCATCTCAAGACCAAGAGCGGCAGCTCGCTGCGTCACGCCGTCAAGGCCGCGCGCCTCGACTATGTGGCGCGCGTGAAGGCCAAACTTGCGGCCGTCGAGCGGCTCTATCTCGACGGCTTGATGACGACGCACGATGCGGTGGAAGGCCTCGAAGCCTTCATCGCCAAGAGGGCGGCACAATGGACGCATCGGTGAAAAAACCAGCCTCGGCCGACATCGTCGCTCGCGCCAACGCGCTGTTCGAGGACCTGTCATTCACGGCCGCGCGCGAGTGGAAGGCGGCAAGGCCAGGCCGCAAAGTGGTCGGTTACATGCCGATCTATATCCCGCGCGAACTTGTCCACGCCGGCGGCATGCTGCCTCTCGGCATCCTCGGCGGTGGCGATCAGCTCGAGGTCATCCACGGCGACGCCTACTACCAGAGCTACATCTGCCGCATCCCGCGCTCGACCATCGAACTGGGCGTTTCCGGACGGCTCGATTTCGTCGATGGCATGCTGTTTCCCTCGATCTGCGACGTAATCCGCAATCTGTCGGGCATGTGGAAGATGATGTTTCCGCACCTCTATGTCCGTTATTTCGACGTGCCGCAGAACTATCGCGACGACATCGGCGGCAATTACTACGTCAACGAACTGGCCGAGCTGCGGCACGATCTCGGCGAGCTGCGCGGCAAGCCGATCACCGATGACGAGTTGCGCAATTCGATCGCGCTCTACAACGAAAATCGGCGGCTGGTTCGCGAGCTCTATGCCTTCCGCGCGGAAAAGCCGTGGCAAGCCCCGGCGGCGGAAGCCTATCTGGTGCTGCGCGCCGGCATGGTGCTGCCGGTCGAGGACCATTCGGCGATGCTGCGCGACTATCTCGCCGCCGCCCGCGCCGAGGAGCGGCCGCGCCGTGACAATTGTCGCGTCGTCGTCACCGGCGCCTTCTGCGAGCAGCCGCCGCTCAATCTGATCAAGTCGCTAGAGCTGGCCGGCTGCTACGTCGTCGACGACGACCTGCTCCTGGTCACGCGCTGGCTCACCGCCGACACCGCAATCGAAGGCGATCCGCTGCGCAACCTCGCCACTGCGTTTCTGCATCAGTCCGAATCGACGGCGGCCAAATACGAACCGGACCTCAAAGAGAAGGGCCAGCATCTCGTGCGCGCGGTCAGGCGATCCGGCGCCGAGGGTGTGATCTTCGCCGCCCCGAGCTTCTGCGATCCGGCGTTGCTCGACCGGCCGATGCTGCAACACGTGCTCAAGGATGCCGGCATTCCCTACATCGCCTTCAAATACGCGGAAAATTCCGGGCAGATGCAGCCGATCCGCGAACAGGCCGGAACGTTTTCCGATTCGATCAAACTATGGAGCGGGACATGACAACTACGTTCGTCACCCCAAAGGCCGCGGCGGCCAAGGTGGTCGCCAAGGACGCCTCCATGGTGAAGCAGAAGGAAATGATGGCGGGCCATTACGATCGCCTCACCAGCGCGCCGCAGACCGGCGAGAAGGTTGCGGCCACTTTCGTGCCGGGCAACCTCAACGAGCTGATCATGTGCTTCGGCCTCGTCAACAATCTGCCCGAGGTGAATGCCATTCAGAACGGACTGCGCCGGACCAGCGGGGGCTTCGTGCTCGAAGCCGAAAAGATCGGGCACTCGGAAGACGTCTGCACTTACGTGAAATCGGACATCGGCATGATGGCGAAAGGCAACATCGCGCCGAACGGCAAGAAATTTCCCGATCCGGACGTGCTGCTGCTGTCCTATACCGGCTGCTTCACATTCATGAAGTGGTTCGAGCTTTTGCGCGAGCAATACAAGTGCGAGACGATCATGCTGCACACCCCCTATATGGGCGACGGCAAGATCACCAAGAATATGGTCGAGTACATGGTGAAGCAGCTCAAGGACGAGGTGATTCCCAAGCTCGAGCGCGTCTCCGGCGTGAAGTTCGATATCGACCGCTTGCGCGAATATCTGAAGAAGTCGGTGAAGGCGGAGGACGATCTTGTTCGCGTGCTGCAGAGCGCCAAGAGCAAGCCCTCGCCGATCGACGCCTATTTCGGCGCCATCTATTACATCGGCCCGATCTTCGGCGCTTTCCGCGGCACCGATGACGCCATCGAATATTACAAGTTCCTGCTTGCCGAAGTGGAAGATCGCCGCGCCCAGGGCCTCGGGCCGGTCACGCCCGACGGCGACATGGGTAAGGAGAAATATCGCCTGGTCGTGGAAGGTCCGCCGAACTACACGAGCTTCCGCCAGTTCTGGAAGATGTTCTATGACGAGGGTGCGGTCGTCGTCGCCTCGAGTTATAGCAAGGTCGGCGGCGTGTACGATCTCGGCTTCCGCCACGATCCGGACAATCCGCTGGAGACGCTCGCCGAATACTGCCTCGGCGTCTATACCAACCGCAGCCTGCCGATGCGCATCGACATGCTGTCGAATTATATCAACGAGTACGATGCCGACGGCCTCTTGATCAATTCGATCAAGAGCTGCAACAGCTTCTCCGCCGGCCAGCTGTTGATGATGCGCGAGGTCGAGAAGCGCACCGGCAAGCCGGCAGCCTTTATCGAATCCGATCTCGTCGATCCGCGCTACTTCTCGGCCGCCAACATCAAGAACCGGCTGGAGAGCTATTTCCAGATGATCGAGCAGAAGCGAGCGGGCGCGCTTTCGGCCGCGTGAGAACGGATCCAGGAAGATAACTGATGAAGACCTTTGTCGGAATCGATCTCGGATCGACCACCACCAAGGCGGTTCTGCTCGATGAGAACTGCGACGTCATCGGCCGTGGCATCACCAACTCCCGCTCCAATTACGCCACCGCGGCTCGCGTGGCGAGTGAAGAGGCGCGCATCGACGGACGCTTCACGCTGTTTCGCCGCGCGCTCAATACCGGCGGCGGCAACAGCGCCGAGCTCGACGACTTCCTCGACGCGCTTCATCGTTCCTTCCGCCTCGTGCAGTTCCTCGAACAACTCGACGATCTCGAAGAAACCTGCCGCGGGCAGGTCAAGGGCGAGCGGTTTGCCAAGGTCGAAATCGAGGTCAAGGACGCTATCGGCGAGGTCTTCGAACTGCTGCGTGGCGAAGCGCCGGCGCTCTACGCGCCCGGCGCCAAGCGCAAGTCGGACTTTTTCCGCGACATTGCTGGCTCGCGCTACCACGTCCATGCCGAGGACGTCGCCCGTGCGGCGCGGCTGCCTTACGAGCTGCTGCTTAACGTCTACGACAAATCGATCATCGACGTGGAAAACCGGCCGCCATCGGGTGGCTTAAGTGAGAAATTCCGCCGTGCCCTTGGCCGCGTTCTCGCCGTAGACGCTGCGGTCAAGACCGGATCGAGCGACGTGCCGAAGACGATCGAATCGACGCTCGACATCGATCTGGAGGAAACCTACCTGGTCGGCACCGGCTATGGACGGGTGACGCTGCCGTTCTCCAAGGAGCACATCCGCTCCGAAATCCTCTGTCATGGGCTGGGCGCCCACATGATGTATCCCAAGACCCGTACCGTGCTCGACATCGGCGGCCAGGACACCAAGGGCATCCAAGTCGACTCCAGGGGCATCGTCGAAAACTTCCAGATGAACGACCGCTGCGCGGCGGGCTGCGGACGCTATCTCGGCTACATCGCCGACGAGATGAACATCGGTCTGCATGAGCTTGGTCCCATGGCGATGAAGTCGGAGCGTCCGGCGCGCATCAACTCGACCTGCACGGTGTTCGCCGGCGCCGAGCTGCGCGACCGGCTGTCGCTCGGCGAGAAGCGCGAGGACATTCTGGCGGGATTGCATCGCGCCATTATTCTGCGCGCGATCTCGATCATCTCCCGCTCAGGCGGGGTGACCGACGAGTTTACCTTCACCGGGGGCGTCGCCAAGAACGAAGCGGCGGTGCGCGAGCTGCGCAAGCTGATCAAAGAGAATTACGGCGACGTCACCATCAATATCAATCCGGACTCGATCTATACCGGCGCGCTCGGAGCGGCCGAATTCGCGCGGCGGGCGCATCTAGGACAGAGCGATGGGAGCGAAGCATGACGATCGCGGCGGGAATTGATGTCGGCACCTCCACTATCAAGGCGGCTTTGTTCAAGGTGGAGAATGGAGAGAACACCTGGCTGTCGCGGTTTTCCATGCGCATCCGTCAACGCGACCCGATGGAACTCTCGCGCGTTGCCTTCGATCAGCTGCTCGAAGACGGCAAGCTCAATGAGAACGACGTCGACTATGTCGCGACGACCGGGGAAGGCGAAGCTATCCCCTTCCATACCGGCCACTTCTATTCGATGACGACGCACGGCCGCGGCGCCATCTATCTCGATCCGGCATCGCGCGCGGCGCTCGACGTCGGCGCATTGCATGGCCGCGCCATCAGCATCGACGAACGCGGCAAGGTCTTGAGCTACAAGATGACGAGCCAGTGCGCCTCGGGGTCGGGACAGTTTCTGGAGAACATCGCGCGCTATCTCGGTATCGCCCAGGATGAGATCGGGGCATTGTCGAGAAAGTCGGATGATCCCGAGACGGTGTCTTCGATCTGCGCGGTGCTGGCCGAGACCGACGTGATCAATATGGTCTCGCGCGGCATCACCGCGCCCAACATTCTCAAAGGCATTCACCTGTCGATGGCGGCGCGGCTGTCGAAGCTCCTGAAATCGATCGGCATGACCGACGGCGTCGTCATGGTGACGGGCGGGCTTGCGCTCGACAAGGGACTCGTCGCCGCGCTGGTGGAGGATGTCGCCGCTATCAAGGACATGAAGTCGGTCATCCGCAGTCATCCCGATTCGATCTATGCCGGCGCGATCGGCGCGGCTTTGTGGGGCGCCTATCGTTTCGATAAGCTCGCCGCGCTCGGCAACATCCCGAAGGCGGCGTAATGTGGCTTCCGTGTCATCGGCTCGTCATTCCGGGGCCGAGCGAAGCGAGGAGCCCGGAATCCATAGTCACCGTCTGTGGGTATGGATTCCGGACTCGCCGCTTCGCGGCGATCCGGAATGACGAACGAGGCAATCATCCGGAAACTGTATGAGGCAAGGAGATAAGTTATGGCCCTGATGATCACCGACGCCTGCACGGCTTGCGACGCCTGCGAGCCGGTATGCCCGAACAAGGCCATTACCGCGGGGAATCCCATGTACGTCATCGACCCGCTGAAGTGCACGGAATGCGTCGGCGCCGAGGACGAGCCGCAATGCAAGGTAGTCTGTCCGGCCAGCTGCATCGTGCCGAATCCGGATTGGGAAGAGAGCAAGGACGACCTGCTGACGAAGTACCAACAGTTGCATGAGTGACGCTGGCGCGGCGGCTCAGCGCACGGGAAGTCCGCAGGGTGGGCTGAGCAAAGCGAAGCCCACGCGGATTGTGTTGCGGAAACAAAGACGTGGGCACGGCGCTTCGCGCCTTAGCCCACCCTACGAATTGCCGCAATATCGCGATCGAAGCACAGATACGACGACGGGCGGAAGCCGCAGCGATCGAGGAAACCAAGAAGCTCGCGGGCACTCCAATCGACTTCGGTGAGGACCTTGTCGACCCGCAGCGTCATGAGGTTGACCAGAAGCTGCGTGAGGAGCGCCCGGCCGACGCCGCGGTTGGCATAATCCGGATCGACGCCGATCGTGTCCATGACGGCGGCGGAATCGGTGCGGCCGAATTCGCCGAGGTCGACGCGCGCCATGATGAAGCCGGCCGGGTGGCCGTCGAGCTCGGCTACCAGCGAAATACGCACGTCGGTCTCGCGCAGCGCTTCTTCGAGCTTGCGCTTGAAATAGGCCGAACGATCCCGTCCGGTGATACGGCGGTCGATGGCGACCAGCGCGCGCAAATCGCCCTCGACCATCGAACGCACCGGGATGAGGTCGCGCGCGAGCGGTCCAAAATCCGCGTCGGCCGGCCCGCCGTAATTGATTTCCGCCACCTCGCCGACGCGCTGGGGAATCTCGATGCTCGTGGGAATCCTCATGTCCTCGCTCCCGCTATGTCCCGCTCTGCTGTTGCCGGGATTCACACGTCTTCGCTCGGCTCCGCCAGCAGCTCGGAGTTGGAACGCTCCAACACCACGCGGTCGGCGAGTTGGAAGCCGGACGCGTCGAAAAAGCGCATCAGTCCGTGATTGGTCCATTCGGCCTGCGACTGCAGCTTATGCACGCCGGCACGCCGCATGCTCTCGATCAATCCGTCCATGAGCAAACGGCCGAGGCCCCGTTCCTGGAGTTCCATCTCGACGCCAATGGCATCGAGCATGGCGATGGGCGGTTCGCGGCCGAATTCGCCGCAGAACACGCGGGCGGTGGCGAAACCGCGCAGCGAGCCGCCGCGCGCGACGCCGATCTGGATGAATTCGTCCGGATGCGCCGCAGCCGCCGCGAAGCGTTTCTCGAAGAAATGTCGCCTTGAGCGCCCGCTATGGGTGCGGTCGATGGCGATCACGCGTTCGAGATCGGCGCCGTTGAGCGCGCGAATGCCGTCATGAACTGTCGTGCCAGCTTCCGCCATGGCGGACCTCATTGATTGCCGACATATTCGTCGTAGAGCTTGGCTTCGGTTTCCGCATCCATCTCTTCGAGCAGCGGCAGTAGCGCCATTTCCTCCTTCTGCACATGCGCAAGCAGGCGCTCGCACAGCTCCTGCCCGACTTTGCGGAATTCGGCCCAGCCCGGCTCGTCGAAACCGGCGGCGGACGCCGTGCGTGCCAGCGCGGTCAGGCGCAGCCCGAGCGGACGCATGGCCGTATGCTCCTCGGTGAGGTGAGCGCCGATCGCGTCTTCCCCAATGGCATCGAGGTAGGGAAAAAGTCGGCGCTCCTCGAACGCGAAATGGCGCTCGACGTCGGCCTCCAACGCGGTCGACGTCTCCGTGAGCAATTGTGCGACGGCGCGGTCGTTGGCGTCGGGTCGGTTGCCGCGAGGATAGCGTCCCAACAAGTGCTCGACGCGTTCCATCAGCGCTACCGTCGCGCAGTGCTCGTCGTGCAAGGTCTGATTGACGCGGTTGGAAAACGTCATCCCTGGTATCCTATGACTAAATAACGACGCTATCCCCTCGACCCGCATCGTTCGTTGATCTTTATCAAAGGGGCCCGCCGTATGACGCGGCGGAGGAACGGCCGCAAATTTGGACCGGTCGGCCCAAGGCGCAACGTCACGACTTGTCCATTTTCGGCTGCGAGCGCGACGGCAACGCCTGGCAGCGGAGATCGATGGTGCCGCGCGCCGGCGCCTTGGCAGAGTTCGAGGGCCGGGGATCGGGCGGCAGATGCGCGGCCACGAGGGTTTCCTCAGCACCGAGCGTGAGATGCTCGAGGCCATCCCGCGCATAGAGGTCGGCGAGCGCCGGTAAATTTCCGCCCGCCACGGCCCAGGCGCTATGCATTATTGCATTGCTTGATATGGGCTGGACGGCAGTGGCGCGAAGGTCGGCGCCGCCGTCGAATTTCTTGGGCCCGGCTCTGCGGCTTCGGCGCCGGTTTCTGATTTAGATCAAGGAATTCAGTCCGGCGGCGGTCTTTACTTCTTATTGGCACGGAGTGGGCGCGACCGAAGCGATGGATATTGCACGCGATTACAACGCTGCTGTCGATTTTATCGACCGCAACGTAGCTGAAGGCCGCGGCAATAAGGCGGCGTTCGTGGATGCGTCGCGCGCCATCAGCTATGCGCAATTAAAGGATGCCGTGGCGCGCGTCGGCCCGGCCCTGGCGCGATTCGGCGTGGAGCGGGAAAACCGCATCGCCATCATACTGTACGATTCGATCGAGTTCCCGATCCTATTCTGGGGCGCGATCCGCGCCGGGATCATTCCGGTGCTGCTCAACACGCTGCTGACCGAAGACCAATATCGTTATCTGCTCGCCGATTCCCGCGCCAAGATGGCATTCGTTTCGGCGTCTCTTCTTCCTGTCGTGCAAAGCGCCGCAGCGGACGTGCCGACAATGCGGCAGATCGTGGTGATCGGCGACGGTCCGCAACCGGTGCCGCGGTTTGACGCACTGCTCGCCGCCGAACGTGTGCCTGCCACGGCAACTCCAACTTGTGCGGACGAGGTCGCATACTGGCTGTACTCATCCGGCACCACCGGGATGCCGAAGGGCGTGATGCACGTGCATTCGAGCCCGGTGGCGATGGCGCGGCTGGCCGGTCAAAGTCGGATCGGGATGCGGGAAGACGACGTCATTTTTTCCGCGGCGAAACTGTTTTTTGCCTACGGCATCGGGACCTCCATCTGTTCATTGGGCGTCGGCGCGACATTGGTGCTGTATCCGGACCGGCCAACGCCGCAGACTGTTTTCGAAGTGTTGCGGCAACACCAGCCAACCATGTTTTTTGCGGTGCCGACGCTCTATGCAGCAATCCTCGCGGATCCCGAATGCACGCCCGGGCTCGCCTCGCAACGGCTGCGGCTGTGCTTCTCGGCGGGTGAGCCATTGCCGCCTCATATCGGCTCCGGGTGGCGCGAGCGGTTCGGCGTCGACATCGTCAACGGTGTCGGTTCGAGCGAACTGGGACATTTGTTCCTGACCAACTTGCCCGATGCGGTTGAATACGGAACTTCCGGCGTGCCCGTGGAAGGCTACGACGTGCGTCTCGTCGATGCCGCGGGAAATGGCGTCCCCGACGGTGAAATCGGCGAGCTGTTGGTGCGCGGCCCATCGACCGCGGCGGGATATTGGAACCAGCGCGAACGCACGCGCCGCACTTTCGAGGGCGAGTGGACGCGCACCGGCGACAAATACGTTCGGCGGCCTGACGGCGTGTACAGCTACTGCGGCCGCACCGACGACATGTTCAAGGTCAGCGGCATCTGGGTTTCGCCGTTCGAGGTGGAGGCGGCGCTCGCCAGCCATCCCGATGTGCTCGAAGCAGCCGTTGTTCCGGCGGAGGATTCCAAAGGTCTGCTCAAGCCGATGGCTTTCGTGGTTCTCAAAGGCCACCCCGGCGACGGCGCCGGCAGGTCGCTTTATGAAGGCCTCAAGGCGCACGTCAAGCGCACGGTCGGCCCGTGGAAATATCCGCGCTGGATCGAATTCGTCGATGCGCTGCCGAAGACCGCGACCGGCAAAATCCAACGTTTCAAGCTGCGCGAAATTGCGGCCCGACAGGCGGGCCCGGCTGGGGTGGAGCGCCGATGATCGATCTTGCCCACCTCGCTTGGCCGTTCTTCGGCGACACGCAGCGGCGATTTGCCCCGGCGCTTGCGCAATGGGCAACGCAAAATGTAGCCGCTCACATCGATCATGCGGACGTCGATCGCACTTGCCGCGTGCTGGTCCGCGAACTCGGCGACGCCGGATGGTTGAAGGTCATCGTGCCGGCGGCCTTTGGCGGGCTGTCCGACAAGATCGATGTGCGCACGCTTTGTCTGGCAAGGGAAACTCTCGCCTGGCATGACAGCCTCGCGGACTTCGCTTTCGCCATGCAGGGGCTGGGCACCGGCTCGATCTCGTTGTTCGGCAGCGACGCGCTGAAGGCGAAGTACCTGCCGCCGGTGCGCGACGGCCGCCACATCGCCGCATTCGCGTTATCGGAACCGGAGGCCGGCTCCGACGTCAGTGCGCTTGCAACCACCGCAACGGCCGACGGGCCCGGCCATGTCCGTCTCGACGGGACCAAGACCTGGATTTCCAACGGCGGCATCGCCGACCACTACGTCGTATTCGCACGGACTGGAGAAGCACCCGGCGCCAAGGGCCTATCCGCCTTCGTCGTCGACGCCGACACGCCCGGACTCTCAGTCGCCGGCCGGATTCAGATCATTGCGCCACACCCGCTTGCCACGCTGCGTTTCCACGGCTGCCGCGTACCGGTGGCAAACCGGCTGGGGTCGCCCGGCGAAGGTTTTAAGGTGGCAATGGCGACGCTCGACATTTTCCGTTCGACGGTCGCCGCGGCCGCGCTCGGTCTGGCGCGACGAGCCCTGCACGAGGCGATCGAGCAGGCGGCGACCCGTAAACTGTTCGGCGGGCCGCTTGCCGACCTGCAGATGACGCAAGCCTCGCTCGCCGACAGCGCGGCCGAGGTCGATGCGGCGGCATTGCTGGTCTACCGCGCCGCCTGGACCAAGGATCAGGGTGCCGCGCGCATTACGCGCGAATCTTCTATCGCGAAAATGTTCGCCACCGAAATGGCGCAGCGCGTGATCGACCGTGCCGTGCAGATTTTCGGCGGCAACGGCGTGCGCGTCGGCGTCAAAGTCGAGGCGCTGTACCGCGAGATTCGCGCGCTGCGCATCTACGAGGGCGCAACCGAGGTGCAGAAGGTCGTCGTCGCCCGCGAGTTGATGAAAGCGCGCGCCTGCGCGCTGACGACGGAGCGCAGGCGGGCATGATCACGCTGACGCATGACAACGGCGTTGCGACGCTCTTGCTGAGCCGGCCGCCGGTCAATGCCGTCAGCGACGAATTCATTACGCTGTTCGACGCGAAACTTGACGAGTTGGCCGCGCGATCGGATTGCAAGATTTTGCAGGTGCGTTCGGCACAGAAGGTGTTCTGCGCCGGCGCCGATCTGGTTCAAGTGCGCGAGCGTTTCGACGCTCCGGACGGACCTGATCGCACCTATCGCTTTGTTGCGACGCTGCAACGCCTTTTCCACCGGCTCGAGCGGCTGCCGCAGGTGACGTTGGTCGAAATCGGTGGCGCCGCCATGGGCGGCGGACTTGAATTGGCGCTCGCTTGCGATCTCCGCATCGTCGCGCTCGAAGCCAAGCTCGGCTTGCCGGAGGCCCGCCTTGGGCTCATTCCCGGCGCCGGCGGCACGCAACGCCTCACCCGATTGTGCGGTCGATCGGTGGCGTCGCGCCTCATTCTGGGCGCTGAAATTATCGCCGGCGCCGAGGCGCTTCGGCTCGGCATCGCGCAATGGGCCGTTGCCCGAGCTGAACTCCCGGCGCATGCCGCCGCGATCGCCGGCAACATCGCGGGGTTACCGGCCTCGGCGTTGCGCGCCAGCAAACAATGTATTGCCGCGGCAGTGGAGCCGGGCGATCGCGGATATTTGGACGAACTTACACAAACGCGGCGGCTGTCGACCAATTCCGAGACGCGCGCACGCGTCGCGGCATTTCTCGCCAGCCATTGATGACGATAGCGAGGCAACGGAAAGGAACGCTCCCATGAAGCTTGACGACAAAACAGCGCTGATCACGGGAGGCGCTTCCGGCATCGGCAAGGCGACGGTCCTGGAATTTGCCCGCTGCGGGGCGCGCGTCATTTGCGCCGACATTAACGAGGCCAAGGCAGCTGAGGTGGCCAAAGAGGCCGCCGCTGCGGGCCTTGCGGTTGAGGCCGTCGCGGTCGACCTGGCAGATCCGAAATCGGCAAGGCGCTGCGCCGCAGATGTGATCGCCCGCCACGGCCGGGTCGACATGCTGGTCAATGCGGCGGGCTGGGGTGACATGCAGCCGTTCGTCGACAACTCGCCCGACTACATGGATCGCCTCATCGCCATCAATCTCGGTGGTCCTGTGCATCTCACGCAGGCATTGCTGCCGCCCATGATTGCGGCGGGAAAAGGCAAGATCGTCAATGTCGCGAGCGATGCCGGTCGTGTCGGCAGCAGTGGCGAGACGGTTTATGCAGCCGCCAAGGGCGGCGTCATCGCGTTCACCAAGTCGCTCGCGCGCGAGGTGGCGCGCTACGCCATCAACGTCAACTGCGTATGCCCGGGTCCCACCGACACGCCGATGCTGGCCACGCGTCCGGACAAGATGCGGGAGGCCTTCATCAAGGCCATTCCGTTCCGCCGTTTCGCCAAACCGCAGGAGATCGCCGATGCCATCCTGTTTTTCGCCAGTTCGCGATCCGATTACGCCACCGGACAGGTCTTGAGTATCAGTGGCGGGCTGACATTCGCCGGATGACATTCGCCGGATGACATTCGCCGGATGACATTCGCCGGATGACGTGCGCCCGACGCAATCGATTCAATCCGCCGGCGCCAACATCGCAGAAGGAACATCACCATGAACGATACAGCCCAGCATTTCCAGCCGTCCCGGCCCGATATTGCCGACTTCAAGGCCAAGCACTTTCTTTGGCAGGTCGACGGCAAGGTCGCGACAGTGACGTTGAACCGGCCGGAGCGGAAAAATCCGCTCACCTTGGATTCCTATGCCGAGCTGCGCGATACTTTCCGCGATCTCGTCTATTCGGATGCCATCAAGGCTGTGGTGATCACCGGGGCCGGCGGCAACTTTTGCTCTGGCGGCGACGTCCATGAAATCATCGGCCCGCTGGTCGAGATGCAGCGCAAGGACGATATGGCCGGCTTGCTCGCTTTCACGCGCATGACCGGCGATCTGGTCAAGGCCATGCGCGCCTGCCCGCAGCCGATCGTGGCGGCCATCGATGGCGTGTGCGCTGGCGCCGGCGCGATCCTGGCCATGGCATCGGATCTGCGCTACGGCACCGCACGCAGCAAGATTGCTTTCCTGTTCGTTCGGGTCGGGCTGGCCGGCGCCGACATGGGCGCCTGCAACATCCTGCCGCGAATAGTGGGCTCCGGCCGGGCCGCCGAGCTGCTCTTTACCGGGCGGTCGATGGACGGAGCGGAGGCGGAACGGTGGGGCTTCTACAATAAACTGTGCGAGCCCGACGCCGTGCTCGCCGACGCGCAGGCAGCGGCGAGATCGCTCGCCGACGGGCCGACCTTCGCCCATGCCATGACCAAAAAATGCCTCCACCAGGAATGGAACATGGGCATCGATGAAGCCATTGAGGCTGAGGCGCAGGCGCAAGCCATCTGCATGCAGACCAAGGACTACGAGCGCGCCTATCTCGCTTTCGTCAACAAGCAGCGGCCTATATTTGCCGGGAACTGAACCGTTGCTGTCGGCGTGCCGACGACGGGGTCTCAGGAGCATTTCATGTCGATGCGCGTCTTGCATCCAGCCGGGTGGGCGCCGCCTATCGGATACGCCAACGGGATCGAGGCGCCGGCCGGTCGCATTGTGTTCGTCGCAGGCCAGGTGGGATGGGACGCGGCACAGCGGTTTCAGAGCGAAGACCTTGTGCCGCAATTCGAGCAAGCGCTTAAAAACGTCCTCGCCGTGCTCGCCGAGGCCGGCGGCGCGCCTTCGCACATCTGCCGCGTGACCGCGTATTGCACCGACAAGCCCGCTTATCTGGCCGACCGTCGCGAGCTTGGTCGCATCTGGCGCCGCCTCATGGGCGCGCATTACCCGGCTATGAGCATGATTTTCGTCGCCGACCTGCTCGACGCTCCGGGTAAGATCGAGTTGGAAGCGACCGCGGTCGTGCCCGCAGGTTGTGCTGCGTGAGCGATTGAGACCGAAGGAACCTCGGATTGCCATGGTTCGCAAACCTTTGTGGAAAAGATCCACTTGTATGATTGAGTTTGTCGCCATCGGAGATAACTTGGCCGGCTCGCGTTCAGTTGCGGGCGCGGATGCGTGATTGGTCGCGAGCGGTTGCTTACATGTCGGTATTGGAGACTTTCGTCAGGATTCGGCGCCACCGGACTCGCGCTGTGGAATTTCAGCGGTTGGCGGCAGGATCGCCGAGGTCGGATGTCCGAGACCGCTACCTGGCGATCGCGAGGCACTATATTGCACTCGCCGACGCCGAAGTGTTTTCAGACAAAATGCGGCGGAAGGAGCGGCTCGAGGAATTGCGTCGCGAGCGCGAGCAAAGTGCGATCGCACGGTGGAAACAGACGCGGGTCACGACCGACCATGAAGCGCCGCCGCGGCTTGCAGAGCCTTTGAATTTTCGCGTTATCCAGGGTGCGGGCAAGAAGAAATCGAGCCTCTTAGCCGCTTCGAGCCGCAGCCTTCGGTTGGCGGCGCATCTATCAAATTAGCGCCGCTTACAACGAACGTCGGCCGCTGATGCCGCCTGCGTTCCAGCGCTCCCGGTCGTGTCGGGTTTTGCCGCTTCCCTCGATTGCACTATGCGACGAGCAGTGAGGGAAAGAACATTTGTATCGAGTCGGCGATGGGAGGAATCGCCGCCATGGTTTCAAAGTGACAGCCGCATTTCGGGCAGGACCAAAGATTGAGGACGTGCTGTTCGTCCTCATATTCCGCCCAGTCGGGGGCAATCAGCAGATCGCCGCATTGAGCGCAAACCATACCGAAGTTGGAGGTGAATTGTACCTTCGTCATGGGCAACCTCCGTCGTTTTGCTTTTATGTAACGCAAGGAAGCGACGACATTACGTCGCACCCCTCGGGTCGAGGGCGGCATTGATCTAGATCAAAATCGCAAGAAGTTTCTCCAGGCGGAAGGGCAGCGAGCCGGGCCAAGAAGCTGGCCAAGAAGCAGGCATGGGCCGTCGTGGTTTCTGCCGTGGCCTTTGGCCGCGATCGACGTGCCGGCGGGAAATTTCAGGCGAGCCGAATCCGGCCTGCCGCGCCACCCGGTCTATCCGATATTTTGGCCGCCGGCCTCTGCTAGTTCCAGCGCCAGACGCCATAGGCGTGGCCGTTCTGCATTTGCGGCGCAATGTAGGTCGGCTTGCGGTCGCCGATCGCGCCGAGCATGGCGATCCAATTCAACAATTCGCCGCCGACATTGCCGGCTTTCAGCAGCTGATGCTGCGTCGCTTCGGCGATGAGCCGGTCTATCTTCTGCTCCTCGAGCGACGCGATCACGCGCATGGCCCAGTCCGGATCGGGCACGCCGTCGGAGCGGTCGGACGCCATGCGCGGTCCGCCGACTTCGAGCGAGAAGCTGCCGGAGCCCATGATCACGACACGCAGCGGCTCGGGCCACGATTCGATCGCGCCGGCGACCGCTTTGCCGAGGTCGTGGCAGCGCTGTGCCTTCGGCAGCGGCGGCACATGGCCGCTGACGAAAAACGGGATGACCGGAATTTGCATGTCGGGCGTCAGGAAGTGCAACGGCACCGTGATCGAGTGATCGACCGAGAAATTCTGCGTCATGCCGACGTCGTAGCCGGCGCCGATCGCGACCGCCCGAATATGCGAGGCGAGAGCGGGCAGGGATGGCACCGTATAACTCGGCACGTCGCGCGGCTCGTCATTCGGCGCCTTGAAGCTCTTGTCGATGCCGATCGCGAAAACCGGCAGATCGTTGAGGAAGAACGTGTTGAGATGATCGGTATCGAACATCACGATCAGATCGGGCCGCGTGGCGGCGAGTTGCTCCTTCTGGGCGCGAAATAGCCGCGCGGTCTCGCAATCCGGCCCGTCGCGCTTGACCAGATGCGGGAATATCGGCGTGTGCGGAACTCCGAATCCGGCAACGATTTGCGCCATGTCTGACCTCCTATTAGCTGCCGCGCCTTGTCACATCACCGGCTGGCCGATCTCGTCGACCTTCACCGCGCGCATACGCTGATTGTAGATCGCGGTATTGAGCCCGCAGACCTCGAAACGCGCCAGATAATTCATGAGAAAGCCGTTGGCGCCCATGCGATAGAGCGTGCCGACGTCCCCGGCAAGGAGCGCGCGCCGCTCCTCGTCGGTCAGATCGAGCGGCGCCAGCGCCTTCCCCGGATCGGCCTTCATGGCGGCGCGAAAGGCATGGTCGCGCAAAACCTCACGGCACAGATAGTTCACGGCGAAGACAGACATGACCGGCTCCATTTACGCTCGCAATATTTCTCGCACGAGCGCGCGACGATTGCCACAGCGTCCCGATAAACTACCCGGAACAGCAAATCAAAAATACGGCCTGCTGGCGTCGCGCCCGAGGCCGAGCTCCATGCGGCCGTAATGCGTGAAGTTGGTTTCGACGTTCAGGCTGATATGCATGGACATGAAGTGGATATCCCGCCACGCTCGCTGGATCGGATGCGACGAAGCGAATCCCGCCGTTCCGCTCAATGCAATGAGCGTGTCGATCGCCTCGACGCACAATTCCGACGCCCGGGTGAAATCGCGCACCGAGCGGGCGAGCAGTTGCGGCGAATAAGCTTCCGGCGCGTCGGTCACATTCACCGCGCGGCGCAGCAAAAGCTCGGCGGCGTCGATGTCGGCCGCGGCGCGCGTCATCCGCACCTGCACGGCGGGTTTTTCCGCCACCGACTTGCCGTCCTGCGTCTTTCGCGTCTTGGTCCATTCACGAAAAACTTCGTAGGCGCCTTGGACGGCGCCGAGCATCGGCGTCACGAATGAGATCGGCGCATAGTAGAAGAACGGCGTGCGAAAAATGATACCGCTGTGGATGGCGCCCGGGCCGGTGCCGTCACGTAGATCCGTCAGGCGCAACACCCGGCCGTGCGGAACGAAGACATTGTCGGTGACGATGGTTTTGCTGCCGGTCGCCCGCATGCCGGCGGTGAACCAGGTATCGCTCACCTTGTATTTGCCGGGAGGGACCAAAAAGAACTTCCATTCCGGCGTCGGTCCGTCCTGCGCCATTCCGCCGAGCATCACCCACGAACAATGGTCGACGCCGCTGGCAAAAGACGATCCCGCGCCCGAGATGCGGTAGCCGCCGTCCACGGGCGTAGCTTTCACGCTAGGAGCGAACGAAGCCGAGATCGGCACATCCACGTTTTCGGCCCAGACCGCCATTTGGGCTTCAGCGGGATACTGCGCAATCAAGTGGGCGTGGTGGATGAAAAGCCCAGCACACCAGCCGTGCGACGCATCGGTTTTGCTGAGTTCGCGCGTGACGTCGAACCAGGTGTCGAAGCCGAGACCGTAGCCGCCGATCCGCTGCGGCAGCAGGATGCGGGTGAGACCGGCGTCGAGCATCTCCTTCACCGACTCAGGCGGAATTTGCCGCGCCTCTTCCGCCGCCGCTGCGCGCTCGGCGAAGCGCGGCGCCAGCGCGCGGGCCCGGTCGATCATCTGCTCACGGGTCATATTCTGCGTGCGCGACGGGGAGGGCGGCAAGGGTTGCATGTCGTGCTCCTATCGCTTGGACGAATCGTCCGTCGGCTCAAGCCTCAGCCGCCGGCCGACCGGAAACAGTTGCAAGTTATAGCGGTGGATCACCCAGCCCCAAATCCCCATCGGCGCCTTCAACATAATGACGATGGCGAGGAGGCCGAGGAGGATTAGATAATAGGTGCCATAATCGGCCAACAGCTCGCGTAGCACGATATAAACCAGCATGCCGATGAACGGCCCCTCCAGCGTGCCGATGCCGCCGATCACGACCATGAAAATGACCACGACGGTCCAGTCGTTGATGCTGAAGCCGGCTTCGGGTGAGATCCGTAGCTTTTGCAGGAAGATCAAGCCGCCGATCAGACCAGTGCAGGCAGCGGTCGCTACGTAGATGATGAATTTTGTGCGGAACGTGTTGACGCCGAGGCTTGCCGAAGCCGGCTCGGAATCGCGGATCGCCGTCAAGGCCAGGCCGTGACGCGAGCGCAACAGCAAATAGACGATGACGAACACGAACAGCGACATGGCCAGCGTCATCAGATACAGCATCGTATCGCGCACATCGCGTTCGGGGGAGATTTCACGCAAGATCGGAACGGTCAGCGACAGTCCGGAACCGGCGCCGAGCACCAGAATGAGACTGGCAAAGAGTGAAAAGACTTCGGACACGACCCACGTGCCGATGGCAAAATAAGCGCCGCGCAGCCGAAACACTGCGAACGAGACCGGAATCGACATCAGTCCCGCAAATGGACCGGCGAGCAGCAGCGCCAGATAGACATTCATGTTCCAGACGCCGGTCAGATAGAACAGCATATAGCCGCCGAGCCCGACGTAAGCCTGTTGGCCGACCGACACCAAGCCGGCATAGCCGGCGAGCAGATTCCACAGCTGCGCCAGCGCCACATAGTACGCCATCTCGGCAATAAGCCGCATCCAGCCGGCGTTGCCCCACCACGGCAGCGCGATCAATGCAGCCAGCACGACCGCCGCCAAACCCGCGAAAACGCGACTTGCTTTGGTCGCGCGCTCGACGCGGACGGGCTCCAAATCGGCAGCCAAATCAGCGGCTACATTCCCAGCCATGTCAGTCCCTCGTGCGCGGAAACAGCCCGTTGGGGCGCAGGATCAGAATGGCCAGAAACGCCAAGTGTCCGGCGAGGATTTGCCACGTCGGATCGAGCGCGGCACCGACGGATTGGGCGATGCCCAGCACCATGCCGCCAATCAGCGTGCCCCACATGTTGCCGAGGCCGCCGATGATCACGGCCTCGAAGGCGAGAATCAGCCGGATCGGTCCGGCGGCGGGATCGAAAATGGTGCGGATACCGAACAGCACGCCCGCGATCGCGGTGAAGATCATGGCGATGCCGAGCGCCAGCGCATAGAGCTTGCGATTGTCGATGCCCATCAGTTCGGCGGTGTCGGCATCGTCGGAAACCGCGCGAAAGGCGCGGCCGATGCCGGTGCGGTAAAACAAAAACTGCAGGCTGGCGATGGCGAAGACTGCAACCGCAAAAACCAAGAGCGGATAAACGCCGACGTCGATGCCGCCGGGCAAGTGCAGGCTTGCGGTCTCGATGGTGCCTTCCTGGAGCCGGTGATCGTAGGCGCCGAAACCCTGCAACAGCCCGTTCTGGATGATGATCGAAATGCCGAAGGTGACGAGCAGCGGCGGCAACAGCCCGCCGCTGAGCGTCTGATTTAATAACCCGCGCTGCAGCGCATAGCCCAAGGCAAACATCACTGGAACGACGATCGCCAGGCTTGAGAACGGATCGAGGCCGGTGCCCTGCGTGACGAGCAGCGCAACGTAGCCCGACAGCACGATGAAATCGCCATGGGCGATATTGACGAGCCGCATGATGCCGAACGACATCGACAGGCCGATGGCGAACAGCGCGTAGATGCCGCCGAGCAGGCTGCCCTGGATAAGGATGTTGAGCCATTGCATCGCGGCTGCCCGTCCTACATGCCGAAATAGGCCGCGGTCAGCGCGCCACGGTCGAGATTTTTGGTCGGCGCGCTTAATGCAAGACGGCCTTCCTGAAGGCAATAGAAGCGCGTCGAGGCATCGAGCGCCCGATTGATGTCCTGTTCCACCAGCACGACCGTGGTGCCCTCGGCGGTGATGGCGCCAAGGCATTGATAGATGTCGCGGATGACGACCGGTGCGAGCCCCAATGACAGCTCATCGCAGAGCAACAGTCGCGGATTGGACATCAAGGCGCGGCCCACCGCGGCCATCTGCTGCTGTCCGCCCGACAAAGACGGCGCCGGCAGCCGTCGTAATTCGCGCAGTCGCGGAAACAGCTCATAGACGCGTTTGAGATTCCAGGGTCCGACCCGCTCGCTGTGGGTGCCGAGGAGTAGGTTCTCTTCAACCGAAAGGCTGGGAAACAGTCGCCGCCCTTCCGGCACCATGGCGATGCCCAGCCGCACGATTTCGTGCGGCGTCTTGTGCCCGATCGGCTCACCATCGAACAGCACTGTCTCCGGCGCGGTGGCGAGCGCGCCGGCAATCGCGCGCAACAGCGTGGTCTTGCCGGCGCCATTGGCGCCGATAATGGCCACGGTTTCGCCTGGCTCGACCGTCACGTCGATTCCGAACAGCGCCTGGAAGTCGCCGTAGCAGGCCGACAGGTTCTGCGTCCGCAACAGCGTCATGACACCGGGATGCCCATGTAAACCTCGCGCACGCGGGGCTCAGCCATGACTTCGCGCGGATCGCCTTGGGCGAGGATCTGGCCGAAATCCATCACGATCAGCCGGCTCGCCACCGAGACCAGCGCGTGCACGATGTGCTCGATCCACACGATCGTGGTGCCGCGCCCGTGTATCTCCTTGATGGTCTTGACCAGCTCGCCGCATTCGTACTCGGTCAGTCCGCCGGCGATCTCATCGAGCAGCAACAGCTTCGGCTGCATGGCCAGCGCCCGCGCCATTTCCAACCGCTTGCGCTGCAACAGCGTGAGCGTGCGCGCCGGCATGTTGGCTTTGTCGTAAAGTCCGGTGGCTTTGAGGACTTCGCTGCAACGCCGGTAGCTCTCCCGTTCGCCGGCGCCGCCGCCGAAGATGGCGCCGACCAGAAGATTCTCGAATACGCTCATATTCGCGAACGGATGCGGAATCTGATACGAGCGGCCGATGCCCAAGCGCGATCGCGCGTGCGGCGGCATCGCCGTCACGTCCAAGCCGCCGAACTCGATATGACCCTTGGTCGGCGCGGCATCGCCGGTTATCAAATTGAACAAGGTGGTTTTGCCGGCGCCGTTGGGTCCGATCACCGCCAATGCTTCGCCGGCGGCGACGTTCACGTTGATGCCGTCTACGGCTTTGAGCGCACCGTAATGCTTCGACACCGCGTGAAGCTGGAGAAGGGCTGCCATGAACGACTTTTGGCTGCGACCGCCGCACTTTCGGTGCGGCGGCCGTTCTTCGTTTCGCCGAGACTTATACTTTGCTCTTGACGGTATCAGGAATAGGAAATCGCAGTGAACGGTCTATCGACCGGAATCTGCGGTGCGGTCCCGTTGAAGACGATGTTGAGATCGTATTTCCACTTCGCGCCCTTTTCCCACTGGCCGCCGACGACCGGTGTCGTGCACACGTTCGGCACCGGATTGGTCGGGCCGCCCTTCCAGGTGATGGGACCGACGATGGATTGATAATCGGTCTGGGCGATCGCGTCGCGGATCGAGGCGGCATTGAGCTTCTTGGCGCGCTTGAGCGCGTCGATCGCGACTTCGAGATTGGCGTGCTTGAAGCCGAGTGGTTGGGTCCACTGCTTGCCGCTCGCTTTCTCGTAAGCATCGCAATATTGCTGGGCAGTCTCTCCGGTCAGGCCCGACTTGAACGGATGGTGATGCGACCACCACACCTCGGTCGACATGCCGGCGCCGCGGTCGCCCAGCGCCTCGACGGCGGTCGGGAACAACAGCGCCTTGGGCGGCGTCACGATCTTCGGCCGAAAGCCCTGCTGCGCACATTGCGTCCAGAAAATCGCGAATTGCGGCGGGTTGAAAATTCCGCAGGCAATGTCGGCGTTCATGCTCTTCAATTGGCCGATTTGCGCCGTGAAGTCGTCGGACAATGGCGGATAAAGGCCGAGGTAGTGCACGTCAAAGCCGTGACTCTTGATGGTCGCAGGGAGCCCGTGCTCGGGGTTGCTGGCCGCGATGCCGTCGGGATCGTTGGTCAGCATCACACCTGCAATCTTGTTGCTCGGCAGGGTCAGCCACATCTCGGCGAACATATTGGCGACCATGTCGAAGCCCCAGAAGAAGTGGTAGGTCCACTCGAAGCCTTTCTTCGGGTCGCCCTTGCGGCCGAAGAACCAGGATTGCCACGGATCGTCCGAAGTGATGCACGGCACGCCGGCGAGCTCGCACTGGTCGGCGACGGGATTGGTCGTATCGCCCGTCGACGAGGCGATCATGATGTCGACCCGGTCATTATTGATGAGCTGCGCCGCCACTTCCGACGCACGGTTCGGATTCGATTGGCTGTCGCGGTTGAGGATCTCGACGCGGTGCTTCTCGCCGGCGACGACGATGCCGTCACCCAAGAACTTGCCGACTTCCTCGGCAACCCACTTGGAGGGCTCGCCGAACGCGGCAATCGGGCCGGTTTCCGGCGTGATCTGGCCGATCTTGATGGTCTTGGGTGCCGCGCGCGAGGACTGGAACGTCCATGGCGAGGTGATGACGCCGACGCCGCCCGCTGCGGCGAGCTTCAGGAGCTTGCGGCGTTGTTTGTCGACTTTTCCCGCGCGCTTGGCGCCGCGTCCCCATTCGATGGCCATAATCGTATCCTCCCTCGCGCACAGGTCCCCCACATCATAATCGGCAGGCGGTACCTTAGTGGAACCATCATCGCAGATTAATCGGCGTCAGGCTACTGAACGCCCCGCATCAGAGCTGACCCAAGCCGCCGCTTCGGCCGGCTAGGCGAAATTCTGCAGCGTCGCTTCGCGGACGAATTTCGGCAGTTCGGCGAGATCGCCGCTGCCGTAATCGCCCGCGACCGCCGCCGAAAGCGATGCCAGTGTCGCCGCCGACAATGGCATCGGCACGCCGCTAAGCGCGCCGGTCGCCACCGCCGACATCAGATCCTTGCGCAAGGTGCGGATATCGAGCGTCATCTCGGCCGGCGCGCCCTTGAGGACGTCGATCTTGCTTTTGAGCCAGCCGCACGCATAGGGCGCCTCCTGCAATACGTCGAGCATCTGGTCGAGCGTGAGGCCCTGCTTTTGGCCGAGCGCCAGCGATTCCGACAGCGCCTGGATATAGGCGCCGAGGCCGAGATTGACGGCAAGCTTCATCGCATAACCGGCCCCGTTCGGTCCCATGTGCACGATGCGGCGCGTCAGCTTTTCCAGCACCGAACGCGCCCGGTCGAGGTCTTCGATGCGGCCGCCGACCATGGCGAACAGCTTGCCGTCGCGCACCTGTGGGATGGTCCCGAGCACGGGAGATTCAATGAGCCGCGCGCCCTTGGCGTCGACCAGCGGCGCCAGCTCGCGGCCGGTCATCGGCTGCAGCGTGCTCATCTCAATGAACAGCTTGCCTTTCACGTCGCCGCTGAGAAATCCATCCGGCCCGGTAAAGATGCGCCGTACGCCGTGATCCTCGGTGATAATGGAGATCACGATGTCCGCCTGGGCGGCGATCTCGCGGGGATTGGCCGCGATCCGCAGTCCTCCGGCCGCGAGCGCGCGATTGACATCGGCGTTGTGATCCCAACCCAGCAATTCAAATCCTTGCTGGCGCAGACGCAGCGAGACGGCCGAGCCCATCCGGCCCAGTCCGACGATTCCGAGATTCATGACATGCTCCCTAATCCGCACAACGAACGGTCAAAAACAAATTCCGCGATGATTTAAACTGATATCAGCCTTGCAGGGCCGGCGACATTCCGGCGGGATTGCCGCCCAAAACTTCCGCTACCCAGTCGCAGATCGCTTCGCGCGTCGGCGCCACGTTGTCGACGCCGCAATGCTCGGCACCGCCGTCCGCCAGCGTCTGCACGTGCAATTCCGCTCTCGGACTGGACGTGCAGTCGGCGATGAGCTGTTGCGCCTGGCTGAGCGGAATTTGGCGATCGTTCTCGCCGTGGATGCATAGGATCGGGCATTTTATTTGGTGCAGAATACCCTTGAGCGACAGTTTTTCGGAGACGGCAATCACGTCCTCAACCGAGGATTTGCCGAACACCCAGGCGACGTGTTCCCAGTAATGCGGCACCGGCAACCGCTGCTCCTTGGCCTGGTAACGCCGCCTTTGCGTCTCGCCCCAGTCATAGTTGGCGCCCCAGGCGACACAGCATTTCAAGCGCGGCTCGAACGCCGCGGCGCGCGGCGCATGATAGCCGCCGAGCGACAGCGCCATGATTCCGATGCGGTTGCGATCGATGCCGGGCGCCGATTGCAGAAAGTCGACCGCGGCCTTGGCCGGAGCTTCGGCCTCGGGAGAGTTGTGTAGTCCCCGAAAACGAAGCGACTCGCCGACGCCGGGATTGTCTACGACCAATGTTGCAATACCGCGCGCGGCAAGCGCATCGGGGATGCCGAGCAGATAGATGATCTCCTTGGTGACGTCGAGGCCGTCGAAATGAATCATGCACGGCGCATCGGCGCCGTCGTTGTGCGCCCCGACAAGAAGCGCGGGCAACGACGTATTGAGATAGGGCACGTCGAGGCGCCGGCAGTTTCGGCGCGTCAGGGTCAGGAAACGCGAAAAGCAATCGAGCGCCTCGCGGTATGCCTGCTGACGCGGCGCGAAATCCGGGCGCTGCATCCGCTCCGCCTGAATGAAGGAGATGAACGCGCGGCGATATTTCTCGCCGGCGCTAAGCCGCCGGCCGCGCGCTTCGTCGGCGGCCGCGAGCCGCTTGAGCTTGGCGCCAAGCGCGGTCCAGGCTTCGAAGAATTTTTCCGCCGCCGCGTCGTCGCGACGCTTCGCCAAGGGCCGGAGCGCACGCGAGGCGTCGTCGATGTCGCCGATGCTTGCGCCCATGCCGAGCGCGAGATTGACGGCCATGTTCCATGTATAGTTGTCTTCGAAATATTCGAACATCGTTGATTTAAGGCTGTGGCCGACGCTTCGTTCGGCAAGCCATTCCCCCGTTGCGGACTGTGTCGTCATAACACGATCCAAGTCCCGCATCATCGGCTGCGCGAGCGCAAAACGGTCAAGGGCTTTCGGGTTTTTTAATCCCCCTGGCCTGGTGAGTGGCCAAGTTTGGGGTCAGGGCAACGACAGATACGAAGGCGCGCAACGGTCGGCCTCGAACATTGATGGAAAATTCAAGCATTCGTCGACCGCGGCCAAAAGTTCGCGCGGCTGAAACGGCTTGCGCAGGCTCTTCACCGCACCGAGCTTTATCGCCATCGCCAAAAAATCCGGCGCCAGCAACGATGTGGGACGAAAAATCATTCCCGACATCGCGATGACCGGGAGGCGCGGCTGGCCTCGGTGAACTTGGCGAATCATCTCCAATCCATCCATGCCCGGCATGAAAATATCGACGATCAGAAGATCGAAGCGTTCAGCTTCGGTTTTTGCGAAACCATCGCGACCGTCGGTTGCCGCGACGACATCGTGACCGGCGCGCTTGAGCAGTAAATCGATGCTCGTGCGGATCGTCCGGTCGTCGTCGACAAGCAGAATGCGGGTCATCGTGTGCGGCTTGATGCGGTCTCGCGATCGCGACTGATTCCTCGTCACCTTGCAGTCTGAATCGGCCGCAGTTATTTGCACATAGATTGCGCGTAGGTATCCAACCTTATTGACTTCGCCGGCGTGGATTACGCCGGCCGTCCTGAGGGTCGTTGCGATGCAGGCGATGGTGTTGGAACGGCTCGGCGAACCGCTGCAGCTTGTGGAGCGGCCCGACCCGCTGCCGGGTGACGGCGAAGTGCTGGTGCGGGTCGCCGCCTGCGGGGTGTGCCGCACCGACCTTCACCTTGTCGACGGCGAATTGCCAAATCCAAAACTGCCGGTCGTGCCGGGCCACGAGATCGTCGGCCGCATCGACGTTGTTGGCTCCGGGGTCGATACGCTTGCGGCCGGCATGCGGGTCGGCATTCCCTGGCTCGGCAAGACATGCGGCCATTGCCGCTACTGCCGTGAAGGCCGGGAAAACCTGTGCGATCATCCGCTGTTCACCGGCTATACGCGCGACGGCGGCTTTGCCACGCATGTCGTCGCCGATGCGCGCTACGTGTTCCGGCTTCCAGAGCGCGGCGACGATGTGGCGACGGCGCCGCTGTTATGCGCCGGCCTGATCGGCTGGCGCTCGCTGCAAATGGCCGGTGCGGGAAAGAAGGTAGGCTTCTACGGCTTCGGCGCGGCCGCCCACATCATCGCGCAAGTGGCGCGCTGGCAGGGCCGCGACGTCTATGCATTCACGCGTGCCGGCGATGTTGCCGCGCAAGCCTTTGCGCAAAAACTCGGCGCGCGCTGGGCCGGCAGCTGCGAAGAGGCGCCGCCTGAGGAACTCGATTGCGCCATTATCTATGCGCCGGTCGGCGCGCTTGTCCCGGCGGCTTTGCGCGCCGTGCGCAAAGGCGGGCGCGTCGTCTGCGCCGGCATTCACATGAGCGATATTCCGAGCTTTCCGTACAGTATTCTCTGGGAAGAGCGGGAGCTGAAATCGGTCGCCAATCTCACCCGCAAGGATGGCGAGGAGTTTTTCGCCATCGTGCCGCAGGCCGGCATTAAGACGCAGACCGTGCCTTATCCGCTGCAGCGCGCCAACGAGGCGCTGTCGGATTTGCGGATGGGACGGCTGCAGGGCGCCGCGGTGCTGGTGCCGTAGCGCGCGTGTTATTTTATCGCTGTCGCTTCGCGCGCATTGGCCAGCGTCTGCTCCGGCGAACCGGACGCATCGATAATCGTCCAGGTGACGGTGCCGACGTCAAATTTATCCTGTTTGCGCGCCACCTCGGCGTCGGCATCCGATGCATCGGGACCTCGCGAACCCACCCGGGCGAGGCGCGTCGGTAAATCGGCAACCAGGAACAGCCCGCGGAAATCGGCTTGGACTGACGCCGCCGCCGTTTCGATCGCGGTGCGCTGCTGCGGTTGGGCGAAGACCGCGTCGACGATGACCGAATGACCGGCGCGCGCGACGCGCGCTGCCTTGGCGGTCAAGTCGCGATATACCGTTTCGGTCACGTCGGGCCGATAAGCCGCGGCCGGCAGCCGAGCATGCTCGGCGATGCCGTAGAGCGCTTTGCGCTCGACGTCCGAGCGAAATACCAGCGCGCCGGGAATCGGCGCGAGCTCGGGCGCGAGCGCGGCCGCCAGCAGCGATTTTCCGGTGCCCGATAATCCGCCGGTGCAGACGATCGCGGGCTTTGCCGGCGAAAGCAGTTCGAGCGCGAGATCGAAATAGCGCCGTGCCGACTGCGCCAGATCGGCTTTGTCGGCAGATGCGGCGAGATTGCGGCGGGCGGCAGTGACTTTGGCGCGGATCGCGGCGCGCAGCGACATGAAGAACGGCAAAGCGGCGATGCCGTCGTAATCCTCGCTGCGCCGCGACGCGGAAAAGTATCCGTTCAGCACGGCGTTCGCTGCGCGGGCAAGCCCGCGTTCCACCAAATCCATGAGCAGAAATGCCAGATCGTAGAGCACGTCGCCCTCGGCGATGATGGGATCGAATTCCAGCGCGTCGAATGCGACCGGCTCGCCATCGAGGACCGCGATATTGCCGAGGTGAAGGTCGCCATGCCCGCGCCGGATCAGGCCGCTAGCGCCGCGCGCCTTGAGGAGGGGAAGGATTTTGGTGAAGGCCGCCCGCGATTTCCGCTCGAGTTCGTCGACCCCATGCGCTGGGAATAGCTCCCTGTGCTCGCGGAACGCCGCCGTGTTGTCCGAGATGAAGCCCGCAATGGCCGCGAGCCACGGTGCGGCGTCGACCGGCTCGGCGCGCTCATGCATGGCGGCGACGGCAACGGCGAGCTTGCCGGTGAGTGCATTGTCAAGCTCGCCCCGCTCGGCGAGACGGTCGAGCGTGTTATCCTCGTCGAAGCGCGTCATCTCGACCGCCCATTCGACCTGTTCGCCCTCGCCGTCCAAGGCGAGCGACCCACCAGCCTGGCGCGCGATCGGAACGATGCGGCGGTAAAGTTGCGGCGCAAATTTGCGGTTGACGTCGAGTTCGGCCTGGCAGGCGGCTTTGCGCTTAGCCAGCGTCGAATAATCGAGAAACGGATAACGCACCGCGCGCTTGACCTTGATGGCGCGGTCGCCGGCCAGGAACACGACCGCGGCATGGGTATCGTAGCGCCGCACCTCGGCGCCGCCGTAGGTCGCCGGATTGCCGAGCAGTTGGAAAACGGCGTCCTGAGAATCGGCCGATTGCGGCGTCTTCGCCATCCCAAACGAATAGCCGCAGACGCGAGAATCCGAAAGCGGCCCGCCCTAGAGATCTGCCGGCGTTTCCGAGTGGCAATCCGCGTGCGGAGACTCTTCGTTGCGGCCGGCTCCTTCGTTCCGCTCCGCTTGGTCGGCTAGTTTGAGCCAGTCCCTGGCCATATTGAGCAGGAAAACCCTGCGGTCCAGGTCGGGCACGCGCTCGGCCAGCTCGATGCAGTTGGCGGCATAGAGTCGGTAGCAGGCGACGATTTCTGAAGTCACCGACATTTCCCCAAGATACCGCGCCCCCAAGATGCCGCGCCCCCAAGATGCCGCGCCGCTATGTCTTTTGACATTCCAACAAGCGGCGGCGGGAAACTTGGTTCCCGGGCCCCAGCTCAAGATGTGGGTGCCGTTCGGCTGGCTGGGGGAAAGGCCGGAGCGGGCGGCGGAATCGTCAGCGGCCCCGGGCAAGAATTTTTTCACTTTTCGGCATTTTGGCCGGAACCAGACCAATTCGACGGCGTTTGCGCTCAAGGACAGAAGGTTGAGGCCCGACCGTGAGGGGGATTGCACGTCGGCTAACGGACTTCTCGCCACGGGATTCGCTCCCGTTTGGCGCGATTTGTCGCGCCCATCCCACATGCCGCTGCCCACTTCGCCAGGTCGCAAGATCGGCTGGCTTTGGAGAGAATTATGCAGTCTCCTGAAGACCTTGGTGGCTCCGCCACTGCCAATGGTTCCGCCCTTCCCGCCGGCCAAGTAAGCGCCCCTGGGACCAACCATCACCTCAACGGCGATGCCCAGATCGATGCCGCCGGCCTGACGGAACTCCTTCACGCGCTGCAGACCATGCGAGTGGGCGATTTCTCCGTAAGAATGGCCGGCGACCGCGTCGGCATCCTCGGCAAGATCGCCGACACATTCAATGAAATCGTCACCACCAACCAGCGCATGGCCAAGCAGCTCGAGCGGGTCGGCCAGGTGGTGGGCCGCGAGGGTCGCACCCGTCAGCGCGTGCGTTTGGGCCTTTCCGACGGCGCCTGGAGCGAGATGGAAGCGTCCGTCAATTCGCTGATCGACGATCTGCTCTGGCCGACGACGGAAGTGACCCGTGCCATCGCCGCGGTGGCGCAGGGCGACCTGCTGCGCACCGTCGCACTCGACGTCGACGGCCGGCCGCTCAAGGGCGAGTTCCTGCGCTCCGCCGAGATCGTCAACACCATGATCAAGCAGCTCAACGTGTTCACCTCCGAGGTGACGCGCGTGGCGCGCGAGGTCGGCACCGAAGGCAAGCTCGGCGGTCAGGCGCAAGTCGGCGGCGTCACCGGGGTGTGGAAGGACCTCACCGAGAGCGTCAACTCGATGGCCTCGAACCTCACCGCGCAGGTCCGCAACATCGCCGAGGTGACGATCGCGGTCGCCAACGGCGACTTGTCGAAGAAGATCACGGTCGACGTGCGCGGCGAAATACTGCAGCTCAAGGAAGCCATCAATACGATGGTCGATCAGCTGCGCTCGTTCGCCTCGGAAGTCACCCGCGTGGCGCGCGAGGTCGGTACCGACGGCAAGCTCGGCGGCCAGGCCATCGTGCCGGGCGTGGCCGGCACCTGGAAGGATTTGACCGACTCGGTGAACGCCATGTGCGGCAACCTCACCGACCAGGTGCGCAACATCGCGCATGTGACCACGGCCGTCGCGCGCGGCGACCTTTCCCGCAAAATCACGGTCGACGTGCGCGGCGAAATTCTGGAGCTGAAGGACACCATCAACACCATGGTGGACCAGCTCAACTCGTTCGCTTCGGAAGTTACCCGCGTCGCCCGCGAGGTCGGCACCGAAGGCAAGCTCGGCGGCCAGGCGCAAGTGCCGGGTGTAGCCGGCACCTGGAAGGACTTGACCGACAGCGTCAACTTCATGGCCGGCAACTTGACCGCACAAGTTCGCAACATTGCCGACGTCGCCACCGCCATTGCCGGCGGGGACTTGTCGAAAAAAATCACGGTGAACGTCTCCGGCGAGATTCTGCAGCTCAAAGAGACCATCAATACGATGGTCGATCAGCTCAACGCTTTTGCCGGCGAAGTGACCCGCGTCGCCCGCGAGGTCGGCACCGACGGCCGCCTCGGCGGCCAGGCCAACGTGCTCGGCGTCGCCGGCACCTGGAAGGACTTGACCGACTCGGTCAACTCGATGGCGTCGAACCTCACCGCGCAAGTGCGCAACATCGCCGAGGTGTCGACGGCGATCGCCTCGGGCGACTTGTCGAAGAAGATCACGGTCGACGTGCGCGGCGAAATTCTCGAACTGAAAGACACCATCAATACCATGGTGGACCAGCTCAACGCCTTTGCCGGCGAAGTAACCCGCGTGGCGCGCGAAGTCGGCACCGAAGGCAAGCTCGGCGGCCAGGCGCTGGTGCGCGGCGTCGCCGGCACCTGGAAGGACTTGACCGACTCCGTGAACTCGATGGCGTCGAACCTGACCGGTCAGGTGCGCAATATCGCCGAAGTCGCCACCGCCGTGGCCCGCGGCGACTTGAGCCGCAAGATCACAGTCGACGTGCGCGGCGAAATTCTCGAGCTGAAAGACACGCTCAATACGATGGTGGACCAGCTCAACGCCTTCGCCGCAGAAGTCACCCGCGTCGCGCGCGAGGTCGGCACCGAAGGCAAGCTCGGCGGCCAGGCCAACGTGCCGGGCGTCGGCGGCACCTGGAAGGACTTGACCGACTCGGTCAACTCGATGGCGTCGAACTTGACCGGACAAGTCCGCAACATCGCCGAAGTCGCCACGGCAATCGCCGGCGGCGACCTTTCCCGCAAGATTACGGTCGACGTGCGCGGCGAAATCCTTCAGCTGAAGGAAACGCTCAACACGATGGTAGACCAGCTCAACCGCTTCGCCGGCGAGGTGACCCGCGTTGCGCGCGAGGTCGGCACCGAAGGCCGGCTCGGCGGTCAGGCCAACGTGCCCGGCGTCGCCGGCACCTGGAAGGATTTGACCGACAGCGTCAACTCGATGGCGGGTAACTTGACGGCGCAAGTGCGCAACATCGCCGAGGTGACGACCGCGGTGGCGCGCGGCGATCTCGGCCGCAAGATCACCGTCGACGTGAAAGGCGAAATTCTGGAGCTGAAGAACACCATCAATACGATGGTGGACCAGCTCAATGCCTTCGCTTCGGAAGTCACTCGCGTGGCGCGCGAGGTCGGCACCGAAGGCAAGCTCGGCGGTCAGGCCGGTGTGCCCGGCGTCGCCGGCACCTGGAAGGACTTGACCGACAACGTCAACTTCATGGCCTCGAACCTGACCGCGCAGGTGCGCAACATCGCCGAGGTGGCGACTGCCATCGCCGGCGGCGACTTGTCGAAGAAGATCACGGTCGACGTGCGCGGCGAAATGCTGCTGCTTAAAGACACGCTCAACACCATGGTCGAGCAATTGCGCTCATTCGCCGCCGAAGTGACGCGCGTCGCCCGCGAGGTCGGCACCGACGGCCGCCTCGGCGGTCAGGCGGTGGTGCCCGGCGTCGCCGGCACCTGGAAGGACTTGACCGATAACGTCAACCTGCTCGCCGCGAATCTCACCACGCAGGTCCGCAATATCGCCGAGGTGACGACCGCGGTGGCGCGCGGCGACTTGAGCCGCAAGATCACCGTCGACGTGAAAGGCGAAATTCTGGAGCTGAAAAATACCATCAACACCATGGTGGACCAGCTCAACGGCTTCGCTTCGGAAGTCACCCGCGTGGCGCGCGAAGTCGGCACCGAGGGCCTGCTCGGCGGCCAGGCGCAAGTGCCCGGCGTTGCCGGCACCTGGAAGGATTTGACCGACACCGTCAACGTCATGGCCGCCAACCTGACCGAACAGGTGCGCGGCATCGTCAAAGTGGTGACCGCGGTCGCCAACGGCGACCTCAAGCAAAACCTCGCGGTGAAATCGAAGGGCGAGGTGGCGGCGCTCGCCGAAACCATCAACAACATGACCGATACGCTCGCCACCTTCGCCGATCAGGTGACCACGGTGGCGCGCGAAGTCGGCGTCGAAGGCCGGCTCGGCGGTCAGGCCAACGTGCCCGGCGCCGCCGGCACCTGGAAGGACTTGACCGGCAACGTCAACCTTTTGGCCGCCAACCTGACCACGCAAGTGCGCGCCATCGCCGAAGTGGCGACCGCCGTGACCAAGGGCGACCTGACCCGCTCGATCCAGGTCGAAGCGCGCGGCGAAGTGGCCGAGCTGAAAGACAACATCAACACGATGATCGACAACTTGCGGCTCACCACCGACCGCAACACCGAACAGGACTGGCTGAAGACCAATCTCGCCAAGTTCACCAACATGCTGCAGGGCCAGCGCGATCTCACCACGGTCGGCCGGCTCTTGCTGTCCGAGCTCACGCCACTGGTCAATGCCCATCAGGGCGTCATCTATCAGATGGAAGGCGAAGAAAAAAACAACAGCCTCAACCTGTTGGCGGCCTATGCCGACGACGGCGCCAACGGTCATCCGCAGACTTTGGGGCTCGGCGAAGGCTTGATAGGCCAGTGCGCGCTCGACAAGCGCCGCATGCTGATCACGGATATGCCGGGAAGCACCGTGCCCATCAGTTCGGCGCTGCTCAAGGTGCAGCCGCGCAACAACATCGTGCTGCCGGTGCTGTTCGAGAACCAGGTCAAGGCGGTCATCGAGCTCGCCTCGATCCATGAGTTTACCGCGCTGCAAACCATGTTCCTGGAGCAGCTCACCACGTCGATCGGCATCGTGCTCAATTCGATCGAAGCGACGATGCAGACCGAGGGGCTACTCAAGCAGTCGCAGCAGCTCGCCGGCGAATTGCAGGCGCAGCAGAGGGAATTGCAGCAGACCAACGAGCAGCTCGAACAGAAGGCGCAGCAGCTCGCCGAACGCAACGTCGAAGTGGAACGCAAGAACCAGGAAATCGAGCAGGCCCGCCGCGCGCTCGAGGAAAAGGCGACCGAGCTCGCGCTGACGTCCAAGTACAAGTCGGAGTTCCTGGCCAACATGTCGCACGAGCTGCGTACGCCATTGAATTCGATTCTGATCCTCGGCCAGCAGCTCACCGACAATCCCGAAGGCAACCTGACGGTAAAGCAGGTCGAGTTCGCGCGCACCATCCACGGCGCCGGCACCGATCTCCTCAACCTGATCAGCGACATTCTCGACCTGTCCAAGATCGAATCCGGCACCGTCACCGTCGACGCCGAGGAGGTGTTTTTCTCCAACCTCCTCGACATGGTGGCGCGGCCGTTCCGCCATGAAGCGGAGACGCGTCAGCTGTCATTCGAGGTGCATGTCGATCCCAACCTCGGCCGCAGCATCACCACCGACACCAAGCGGCTGCAGCAGGTGCTCAAGAACCTGTTGTCGAACGCGTTCAAGTTCACCGCCCAGGGCGGCGTCCGTCTCAACGTCAACGCCGCCGTCGGCGGTTGGAGCGCGGAGCATCCGGTGCTCAGTCAGGCTGCCGGCGTCGTCGCGTTCGAGGTCACCGATACCGGCATCGGCATTCCGCAGGAGAAACAGAAGATCATCTTCGAGGCGTTCCAGCAGGCCGACGCGTCGACCAGCCGCAAATACGGCGGTACCGGTCTCGGCCTCGCCATCAGCCGCGAACTGGCGGGGTTGCTCGGCGGCGAGATTCATCTGCGTAGCGCGCCGGACTCCGGATCGACTTTCACGCTCTATCTGCCGATCAAATATGTCGGCCCCAACGCCATGCTGCACGCCGCCACGGCGGCGGTCGCCACCAAGCCGGCCCAGCCCGGATTCCACATCGTGCCCGAGCGCGCCATCGAGCCGATCCCCGACGACCGCATGGATATCCAGGCCGGCGATGCCATCCTCCTCATCGTCGAGGACGATCCGCACTACGCCCGCATCCTGGTCGATCTCGCCCGCGACAAGGGCTTCAAGGCGCTGTTGGCGATGCGCGGCGACGATGCGCTCAATCTCGCCAAGCAATATCAGCCCACCGCGGTCTCGCTCGACGTGTTTCTGCCCGACATGCTGGGCTGGAACGTGCTCAGCCAACTCAAGCAGAACCCGCTGACCCGGCATATTCCGGTGCAGATCGTCTCGCTCGACGAGGACCGGCAACACGGTCTGGCGCGCGGCGCCTTCGCCTTCGTCAACAAACCGACCACGCGCGAAGGCATCGACGAGGCGCTGTCGCGCATCAAGGAGTTTGCCGAGCCGCGCAGAAAGCGCCTCTTAATCGTGGAGGACAACCAGGTCGAGCAGATGAGCATCCGCGAATTGCTCGGCCATGACGATATCGAGATCGTCAATGCCGGCACCGGCAGCGAAGCGCTGAGCGCGCTGCAGACGAACCCCTGCGATTGCGTGGTGCTCGATCTGCGGCTGCCGGATATGTCCGGCTTCGAGGTGTTGGAGCGCATGCGCGCCGACAGCGGGCTCGCCGACATTCCGGTGGTGGTCTTCACCGGCCGCGAATTGTCGGCCGAGGAGGATGCCCAGCTGCACACCATGGCGCGCAGCATCGTAGTCAAGGGCGTCGAATCGCCGGAACGTCTCCTCAACGAGACGGCGCTGTTCCTGCATCGCGTCATCACCGGTCTGCCGCCCGAGAAACAGCACATGCTGGAGCGGCTCAACAGTTCCGACGAGGATCTGGTCGGCCGCACCGTGCTCTTGGTCGACGACGATCCGCGCAACATTTTTGCATTGTCGAGCGCGCTGGAACGCCGCGGCATGAACGTGCTGACCGCGACGACCGGCGCCGAAGCGATCGCGCTGATTGAGGAGACCCCGGCGCTCGCCATCGTGTTGATGGACATCATGATGCCGGAAATGGACGGTTATCAGACGATCGAAAAAATCCGCCAGAACCGCGCTTATCGCCGCCTGCCGATCATCGCTTTGACCGCGAAGGCGATGAAGGGCGATCGCGAGAAGTGCTTGCAGGCCGGCGCGTCGGACTATCTCGCCAAGCCGGTCAATACCGAACAGCTCCTTTCCGCGCTGCGGATGTGGCTGCATCGCTAGCCCATGATGCCGAAAAGTGCATAACGGTTTCCCGCCTTCGCGAAGCCCGCTTCGGCGGGCGAAGGAAGGTCGGAAAAGATCATACGCAATCTGGTCGAGGCAACACCGAGGAAGTCAATGACCGAAAAGGTGAACGTTCTTCTGGTGGACGATCAACCCGATAAGCTCTTGGCTTACGAGGTGATCCTTCACGACCTCGACGAGAATCTGGTCAAGACCTCGTCGGCGCGCGAGGCCTTGCAATTCCTTCTGAAGAACGACGTTGCCGTCGTGCTGATCGATGTCTGCATGCCGGAGCTCGACGGCTTTCAATTGGCGGCGATGATCCGCGAGCATCCGCGGTTCCGCAAGACGGCGATCATCTTTATTTCGGCCATTCATTTGACGGACGTCGACCGGCTGCGCGGCTACGAGATGGGCGCCGTCGATTACGTTCCGGTCCCGGTCGTGCCGGAGGTGCTGCGCGCCAAGGTGCGGGTCTTTGCCGAGCTGTTCCGCAAGACGCGCGAACTCGAGCAGTTGAACTCGCAACTCGAACGCCACGTCGCCGATCGAACGGCGGAGCTGGAAGCCTCCAACGTGCGCCTCACGCAGAGCGAGCAGGGCAGGAGCCTCGCGCTTGCCGCCGGCCAGATGGGCTCATGGGATTGGGATCTCGCCACCGACGAATGGCGCTGGGACGAGGGCCAGCATCGCATCTTCGGCGTTGAGCCGCTAAAGTTCAAAATCGCGGCGGACAATATCCGTGCGCTCATTCATCCCGACGATTGGAGTTCGCTGCAACTCATCGCGCGCGACATGGCGGAGGGCACCCGCACCCAGCAAACCGAGTTCCGCGTGCTGCGCCCGAACGGCGAAATACGCTGGTGCATCGGCACCGCGGCCGCGAGCGTCGACGGTGCCGGCAAGGCGGTGCGTATTTCCGGCGTCACCATCGACATCACCGACCGCAAGGAAGCCGATGAGCGCCAGGTCCTGCTGGCGCGCGAGGTCGATCACCGCGCCCGCAACGCGCTTGCCGTGATCCAGTCGATCATCCGGCTCACCCACGCCAAAAGCGTCGACGACTACGTGCAGGCGATCGAGGGCCGCATCAAGGCGCTGGCGCGCGCGCATACGCTTCTCTCGGATTCGCGCTGGCACGGCGCCGATCTCGCCACCTTGGTGGCGGAAGAGCTTGCGCCCTACCGCGCCGGCGACAAGATCAAATTCAGCGGGCCGGATATTTCGTTGCAGCCTGCGACGGCGCAGGGCCTCGCTCTGGCGCTGCACGAACTCGCCACCAACGCCGCCAAGCATGGCGCGCTATCGTCGCCGAGCGGCAAGGTCACGCTCGACTGGCAATTGCCGGGCGATGCTTTGACGTTGAATTGGGCTGAAAACGGCGGCCCCGGGATCACCGAGCCGTCCTCGCGCAGCTTCGGCCTCAAGGTCATCGTTGCCAGCATCGAGCAGCAGCTCGGCGGCAAGACGTCGTTCAGCTGGAATCCAAAAGGCTTGCGCTGCGAATTCTCCATACCGCGCAGCGAACTGACGAAATCCCGAGCGCTGAATGCGCCGCGTGACGGCGGCGAAGCCAATGGCGCCGTCATCGGCTTGAAACGCATCGACAAGCCGCGCGTGCTTCTGGTCGAGGACGAGGCGCTGGTCGCCATGATGATCCAGGACACGCTTGCCGAATTCGGGTTCCAGGTCGTCGGTCCCGTCAGCACGGCGTCCGAGGCCTTGGCATCGGCGCGCGAGCGGCACTTCGACGCCGCCGTGCTCGACATCAATCTCGGCGACGGGCTGGTTTACACGGTCGCCGAGATATTGAGCAAACGCGGCGTGCCGTTCGTCTTCGTCACCGGCTACGACGCCGACAGCATCGATCCCCGTTTCGGCGGCGTGCCGGTCCTGCAAAAGCCGATCGAGCGCGACATGCTCCGGAAGATTTTTGTGCTCGGCGCCGAACACGCGATGGACGCCGCCGAGCCGCGTTCGGCGGCGCGCGCCTGACTGCTTCGCCTCTTACTCGTTCAAAACCGCGCAGTTATTCGACGCGGAAATTCCGCAGCGGCCGCTGATGGGACTAAGATAAAAAAGCCCCGACGTCGATCGGCCGGGGCTTTCCGGAGCGAGGGCACGCTCCCAGGCGCTGTTCTTCCTTGCCGTTACTTACTGGACGTGTCGGGCACCCAAGTGGTCTTGTTGCTGTCGTACTTGAAGCCTGGGGCTTTCTTCAGCGCGTCTTTGGTCGTAGCCATCGTCAGATAGACCTTGTCGTTCTTCCTGGTCGCTTTGATGGAGCTGAAGCTCACGGCGACGTCCTTCTCGCCGGCACCGAGAAAGCCGCCGACGCCGACGATGGCGGCGTCGACCTGTCCGCTCTTGCCGACCAGCACGTCCATGACTTCGCCGATCTTGTTGTTGGATTGATCGTACACGTCCTGCTTGTACCAGTCGGTGACGGTCAGGCTCGACGACGGAACGCTGGTCATGAGCTCCGAACCGCCGGTGGCCATCGGTTGGGCGAACGCGGCGTTGGCAAGCATGAGGGCGCCTGCGGACAAGGCAATTAGCATTTTCATTGGCTGTAACCTCCAAAACGGGTTGTTGATACCGGCTAACGTTCGAGGACGAAGTTTGCTCCCGGGGCGGCGAAAAAAATTTCGGCGCTCATCGGCGCCCATCGGCGCCCATGCGGAACTTTAGACAATTTGCGTCGGTCCGCTGTTGCGCGAAAAGCAGGCTTTCGCCGTGGCCTCGGCAGCCGCGCTTGCCGGTGGCGCGATAGCCGAAAAGCGCATAACTACCTACTGTTTGCAAAGAACCTCAGAACCAGCGCTAATCTTTGATTCACACGGATCTGAAATCCCTCGGCTTCCGCCGGGAGATTTTTTTACCTGAAGCTCCTACTCTTGCCGCAAAGGAGGAACGATTCGCGCGCGGCGGCGTAGACCGTGCATCGCGCGACCGTCGTTATCCAAATGAAGCTTTTCAAATGCCAGCATTGCGAGCAGTTGCTCCACTTCGAGAACACGGTGTGCGAAAAATGCTCGCACCGGCTCGGCTTCATTCCCGAAATCATGAACCTGTCGGCACTGGAGCCCGATGGCGACGCCTGGCGGGCGCTCGCCGTCAACCAGAAACTCTATCGCTTCTGCGCCAATGCGACGTTCGGCGTTTGCAATTGGATGATCGCGGCCGAAATGCCCGATCGCTTCTGTGCGGCGTGCCGGCATAACCGGATGATCCCCGACACCGGTAGCCAAGATAATGTGATCGCGTGGCGCAAGATCGAAATCGCGAAACATCGGCTGTTCTACACGCTGATGAAACTCAACCTGCCGCTGGATGAACGCAACGCAGACGGCAGCGAACGCCTGGTGTTCGACTTTCTGGCAAGCCCGCCGCATGTCGCCGGGCCGAGAGTGATGACGGGTCACGACAACGGCTTGATCACGCTCGCACTCGAAGAGGCCGACGACGCCGAGCGCGAGAAGCGGCGCACCCTCATGCACGAGCCCTATCGCACGCTGCTCGGCCACTTCCGCCATGAGGTGGGACATTATTTCTGGGACCGCTTGGTCCGAGACGGTGGCGTTGTCGAGCCGTGGCGCCAGATTTTCGGCGACGAGCGGGCGGATTACGGCGCGGCGCTACAGGCCTATTATGCCAATGGCGCGGCGCCGAACTGGCAGGAGAATTTTATCAGCGCTTACGCCACATCGCACCCCTGGGAGGACTTCGCCGAGACCTGGGCGCATTACCTGCATATCGTCGATACACTGGAAATGGCCCGTGCCTTCGGCATGTATGTCCATCCGCGGCTGGCGCCGCCCGGCGAGCTCGACGCCCAGGTCGATTTCGACCCCTACAGCGTGCGCGATCCGTCGCCGTTGATCGAAACCTGGCTGCCGCTGAGCAATGCGCTCAACAGCCTCAACCGGACCATGGGCCTACCCGATATCTACCCGTTCATTCTGTCGCCGCAAGTCGTTGAAAAGCTCAGCGCGATCCACAATCTCATTCACGGCAATAAGCTGCCGTTCAAGGAAGAACAGGCGGCCTAGCGGCGGATCGTCTAATTTCCTTCATCACCTGCGCATAATCGCCTGCGCATAATCAGCTGCGCATAGGAATCGGCGCGAACCGCGCGGTGCCGCCGGCGATATCGCCGGCCGGCACCTGACGGCGCATCGGGCAGATGGGTCTGCGCAATGGCCTGCACCAACCCGAATAGCTCAGCCCCGGCTAGACTGGAATAACGTCGACGATCTCCAGCGTATCCGGATCGATGATCAGGATGTTGTCGCCGACCACGATATAATCGAACCCTTCGAATTGCGGGACGATTTCCACGATATCTTCCGGCAAAACTTCGACATGCACGCTGCGCGGTATTCTCACGCCGACCGAAACGTCGAAGTCCGGATGGGTCGTCAGACGCGCCGCGTGACTGCGGCCCATGATGGCCTGAATCTTGCTGCGTTGGGTCTGCGATAGCTGTACCGAGGCGCCGCGGGAGCCGGTAGCCTTGCCGGCATTGCGCTCATTGGCGTTCACGCCCGACTTGGTGCTTTCTTCCTGCGCGCCACGGTGTTCTGCCGCGCCACCCTTTTCCTCCCGAGCGCCGCGTTGTTCCTCCACGCCGCGTTTCTCGTCCTGCGCGCCGCGCTGGGGCGTCATCTGCTTTGGCTGATCCTGGCCGAGCCGTTCGCTCGGCTTCGCGCCTTGAGTCGGACCTTGCGCCGCTTTGGCTGCGCCGGGACCGTTGATGTCGCCCTTCAGGGCGCCGCCAATCGCGCCCTTCGGCGCTTGTTGCTCGGCGCCTTCCGACTTCTTGACGTCGCCGCCGGCCGGGCCTTGCATTGTCTGCGCCGTCGCAATTCCGGCCCATCCGGCAACTGCCGCCGCGGCGACCGTCGTCAACATTAACTTCTTCATGTCGCGTCTCCTCTGTCCTCCCGCAAAATCGAGACGCGGCGGCTTGCAGGGCAAATCCGCCATCGGACTCGATCGTGCACTGCTGCCCTAACTCGGTGGCGACATTCGCGTTCCCACATTGCGAGCAAGGATTTGGCGTGCAAGGATTTGCGGCAAGGTGCCGAGCGACCGGAACCTTCGTTCAATGGCCGACGTGGACGCGGCGGCACAATTCCGTCGCGCCGCACCGGCTAGGCCGCTAGACCGTCCGCATCGTTCCGGCAATTGCGGCAACGACAAACAATACCAGCGCCACCAGAAACACGATCTTGGCGATGCCGACAGCTGCGGACGCGATGCCGCCGAATCCCAGCACCGCAGCAATCAGTGCAATGATCAAAAGCGTAACGACCAGATTGAGCATGGCTATTCCTCATGTCGGCGTGGACCGCGCCGGTTTTGCGCGCGGCCGATCAATTTGCCTCGCGATGAGAAATGCCGGGCAGCGGAAAAGTTCCAACTCACATCGCTGCGCGGTCGCGAATGCGGGTGCGTTCGCGGCGCGGGGGCTGGGAACCGGAACTCCTTTCAACGGTTCACAAGGCGAACCGCGGCAATTGGATGGCGAAATTTCGTAACGGATTTGCCTTCTGAAAATTGCCGTCGCCTGCGCGAACCAAGCATTGCTGGGAGAGAAAATCATGGACGACAGAACGATCATCGGCGATAGCGTCGCCGTCGTGGACATCCCCGCAGCGGGCGGCTGGACCGGATTATGGAGCAGCGTTTCCTGGAGCGCGGTGATTGCCGGCGCGCTGACCGCGATTGCGGTCTCGTTTATCGTGATCTCGCTTGGCACCGGGATCGGGATGGAATTGGTTTCCCCGTACGCGTATTCGTCTTGGTCGCCGTCAGCCTCGACGATGACGGTCATTGGCGCGCTATGGCTGGTGTTCGCCCAGGCCGTCGGCTTTGCGACCGGCGGCTATGTGGCGGGTCGCCTGCGCCGCTCGCCGACCCCGTTGCACGCCGATGAAGTGAAATTCCGCGACGGCGCCAACGGACTCATTGTCTGGGCGATCGGCGTCGTCGTGACGTCGTTGGTTCTCGCCGGGGCCGTGGCGAAAGTCGGCTCGGCGGCTGGCAGCGCGGCGGGAACGACGGTCGGCCTCGCCGCCACCCAAACGCAAGGGTCTGCGCAAGGGCCTGCGCTGGACTATTTCACTGACGCGCTGTTGCGGCCCAATCCGCAAAGCGCGCAGAATGGCGCAAGCGCGGCAGCAACCGGCGCGACCGCCGGCGCCGCCGGCGCGGCAGCGCCTGGAACGGCGCCGACAGGTGGCACCCAGCCGCATGCCGACAATTCCCGGCAACAGGCACAGCTCAGCCGCATCCTTGCCACCGCCTTGACCCCGAGCGGCCTGTCTGGGGACGACCGCACTTTTCTGGCGCAGACCGTCGCGACCGAGACCGGCATGAGTCAAGATCAAGCGCAGCGCCGGGTCGACGATGTGGTCAACCGGATGAAACAGGAGGCCACGCAGGCGGCCGAAACGGCGCGCAAGGCGACGGCTTATCTGTCGTTCTGGACTTTCATGTCGCTTCTGTTCGGCGCCGTCTGCGCGACGCTGGGCGGTGTTTTGGGCGGCGGTCTGCGCGATGCGTTCGCCAACCGGCAAGCGGTTGTGAGCGCGCCGCGTTAATCGTCAACCCACATTCCACAACAGGCCGGCGCGGTGACGCGCCGGACCTTAATTTGCGATGGAACTCCACATTTTCCAGGCGCAAATTTCCCAGGTGTAAGGCGCGATGGTTCCCGGAACGACTTGCCGCGGCTGTTCGTTGCCGTCGGTAGCCTGGCTGGGCGCCAGCACGATTGCAAAAGGCTTGCCCCGGATCTGCACTGCGGAGCGGGGAAGCGATTTCGCCATCGCGCTGACAGCGCCCGCCGTCCCCAACCACTAACAAGGAACCGACAGCCATGGGACTGTTCTCAAAGGATATCAAGACGATGGACGACCTGTTCGTGCACACGCTGCGCGACATCTACTATGCCGAGAAGCAAATCGTGAAGGCGCTGCCCGGCATGGTCGAGAAGGCGAGCGATCCGCAGCTCAAGCAGGGTTTTCAGACGCATTTGCGTGAGACCGAAAACCACGTCAAGCGCCTGGAGCAGGTCTTCAACGTCATCGGCCAGAAAGCGCAAGGCGTCGACTGCCCGGCCATCGACGGCATCATCGAGGAAGCCAACGAGGTCGCCGGCGAGGTCGAGAAGAAGCCGGTGCTCGACGCCGCGCTGATCGCCGCGGCGCAGGCCGTGGAGCATTACGAAATGACGCGTTACGGCACGCTGATCGCTTGGGCGAAACAGCTCGGCCGCAATGACGTCGTGACGCTCTTGAACCAGACGCTCGACGAAGAGAAAGCCGCCGACAAGAAACTGACCTCGATGGCCGAGAGCCAGGTGAATCGTAAAGCTGCCTGACCGCGCGGCGGCTTACGCCAATTGCGGCGGCTCCAAAAGCAGCGCCGCGCTCGCGTGCGGCGCTGTCAATCTTTTTGCGCTGCCCTCTTGAGCCTTGAGCAAATCCCTGTTCTGTTGCGCCGGCATTGACGTAGGGTGGGCGTTGCGCCCGCTCTGTCCGACCGCGTGGGCAAAATCGCCAAGCGCAATGCCCACGCGGCGGGCGGAAGCAAACGATTTTGCCCACCCTACAGTATGAAATATTTGCAACAGGTGAGGGAAATGCTCAAGTCGACCCGTGAAAAAGCCTCGCATAAAGCCATCAAGCAGCAATTGATCGTCGCCGGCAAAGTGCTGGTGGCGCAGGGCCAGGACGACTTTACCCGCGGCCATATCTCGTTTCGCCTGCCCGACGATCCGGGTCTGTTCTTCATGAAGGCGCACAGCCTTGGCCTCGACGAGATCGCCATGGGCAACATTCTCACCATCGATCTCGACGGCAAAGTCGTTGCCGGCACCGCGCGCCGGCACAGCGAGGTTTTTATCCATTCCGAGATTTTCAAGGCGCGCGCCGACGTCAATTGCGTCATTCACACCCACCCGACCTATTCGATCGCATTGTCGGCGACCGGCCGGCCGCTCAAATGCTACAGCCAGCCCGGCGCGCTGTTCCATGAGGCGCTCGGCACCTATACCGACACCATCAACCTCATTCGCAGCCCGGCAATGGGCCTGGGCGTCGCCCGCGCGCTCGGCCGCGGCCGCGGCGTATTGTTGAAGAACCACGGCGTCGTCGTCACCGGCGCGAGCATCGCCGAGGCGGTGATCTCCACGCTCATGCTGGAGAACGGCGCCATGGTGCAGTTGCTCGCCGAAGCCGCCGGTGAAGTGGCTCCGGAGTTTCCACGCGCCGATATCGAGAGGCTGAAAAGCGATATCGGCCAACCCGAGCAATTTCAGATCAATTACGATTATCTGGCGCGGCGCGTAAAACGCGGCGGCAAGTAGCCGCCGGGCGGCATGAGTTCAAGGGCCCACCAAAAAGACCGCCGCGAGGTCAATCCGGCGCTGGGTCTGCGTAAGCTCAAGCTTGGCACGTTCCAGACCAATCTCGATTCCGGCTGCGTGATGTCCGATCTCGACGGCCGTCTCGAATTGACCTGGCCGAATACCGTGACGCTGGCGCAGCTCGCCGACGCGATGGAGTTCGAGGCGCTGGTGCCGGTGGCGCGCTGGCGCGGCTTTGGCGGCGCGACCGATCCGCAAGGGCCCGGCTTCGAGACCTTCACCTGGGCCGCCGGTATTGCCGGCGCGACGCGAAATTCCGGCGTGATCTCGACCTCGCATGTCGCGCTCAATCACCCGATCGTCGCCGCCAAGCAGTCGACCGTCATCGATCATATCTCGGAGGGCCGCTACACGCTCAATGTCGTCAACGGCTGGAATTTTCCGGAAATGGAGATGTTCGGCGTTTCGCTCTTGGAGCACGAAGACCGCTACGCCTGCGCCGAGGAATGGCTTGCCATCGTCAAGCGGCTGTGGACTGAAGACGACAAATTCGACTTCGACGGCAAGTTCTACCGCATCAAGGGCGGCTATCTGCAGCCGAAGCCGGTCCAGTACCCGTATCCGGTCATCATGAATGCCGGCTCATCGGAACGCGGCCGCCACTTCGCCTGCCAACATTGCGATCTCGTCTTCACCAATATCCGCAGCCATGACATCGCCACCAACACCGCCCACGTCGCGGCCTATCACACGCTGGCGCGCGAGACTTACGGCCGCGAGGTGAAAGTGTGGAGCAACGCCACCATCGTGCAGGCCGAGACCGAAAAGGAGGCCAAGGACTTCTATCGTTATTATGTGCACGACAAGGGCGACTGGGTCGCCGCGCGCAACGTCATCGACACCATGGGCGCCGAGATCAACAAGCGCGACTATCCGCAAGCGCGACGGAACGCCATGGCCGAGATGATGATTTCGGGCTGGGGCGGTTTTCCGCTGATCGGCACCAAGGAGCAGATCGTCGACGGGTTGGCGACCCTGTCGAAGATTGGCTTGGACGGCGTGTTGCTGTCCTGGCCACGTTATATCGAGGGCATGCGCGAATTCCGCGACGTGACTTATCCGCTGGTCGAGCAGGCGGGGTTGCGGGACAACGTCTGAACCGTCATTGCGAGCCAACGGACCCGCGCGAAGTCGCGCGGTCCGATGACAGGCTCAGCGAAGCAATCCAGGACTGCGGGCTGGATTGCTTCGTCACTCCGCTCCTCGCAATGACGGCTTCGGCTGTGTACTTATAAATTCGGTTTATGTCTGCTTCGCTCCGAAAGCGACCGAATTACTGCACGGGATCGAAAGGACGCGGGGCCAGGAGTCGACGTCACTCACGCCACTAGCGATCGCCGACTTCATCGACTTCTCCGACTCTTGAGCCCGCGCGCTAAAAGGCGCTCGGCAACCCGCTTACCTGTCGCCGACAGATATTTCTTTCAACTGTTTCTCGTATGCAGCGGCCAAAGGAGACCCAACCGCCTCTGCTCCGGTCAGCATAAGCAACGCAATAAGAGCCTCACCTTTCTTGCTTCCCGCCAAGCTCGCCTCGATCGCTGGTACCGTCTGCATGGGCCGCGTCAGCCTGAATGTCTCATTGGCGACAATTCTTTTCCATTCCTCCACCAGCCAGTTCGCCAGAAGAGGGATGAGTGTCTTCCGAAAAAGCGACTGCCGAGCCTTTTCAAACAGGCGCAGCCCGACCTCCCACAGCTTGCGCGGCTCCAAATGCGTACCAGAGCGTATCAACGTAATCGCTTCAGTCACCGTCTTGTCCAACGGCGCAAGAGGCGCATCAACGCCGCACCATTTGTCCACGATGGGCTTGCCGGGATAGTTTTCGCCGATGATTTCGGCGAAATTCCTCTGAAGTTCGACAGCGGGATCGGCTACCCCACGTAAGGTGGCGGCTATGCCGAAAGCCACTACAGCATCCTCTGCCACGCTTACGACCTCAGGCTTGCTGAGGTCCGGGCCTGACAGCGGCGGCACTTCACCGCGCGGCGGCGCTAAGGCACTGAATGCCTCATGAGAGGCTTGGTCCTGCCCCCGTGAATATTCAGTGCCAGCCAGATAATCCAACAGATGACGTGCAAAGCTCGCGCTATCGGAGTTGAGTACATCCATAGTGATCCGGCGCTTTCGGAGCGTTATCTCCATAATAAGAATGGGGCCGTTCTCAAGCTTCGAGCGCAGCGATTTTACGATGCCGACATCGAACTCGGATGAAATCTCAGCCTCGGCGAGCATATACCAAGCAACGTCCAGCGGCCCGAGAGGCCACTCTTTGATGGAAACCGGAGGCTGCGGGTTGCTACATGTGCCTGGCAACATCTCGATCGGCTCGCCGTCAATCAGTCTATCTTCCTTGTCAATTTTAGATTCCATCCAGAGCACCGTGTGGCGCACCACACGGTGGCAATAGGCTGCGCGTAGCGATTCCTCGGGATCAATCTTAGCCAATCGCGTCAGACATGACGCCATCGCTTGAAGCGCAGCTTCCACTTTGCCGTTTTCCAGAAGCGCAACCGCCCGATCGGCTTCAAGCCCTACGGCCATTGTTTGCATGTCAGTCGTTTCTGCGGTGAAGGCAGCCTTTTCTGCTTCACCAAACCATACCTCGGCCTGGGCCCAATCATTTATCTTGGCGGCGCTAATCGCCGCCTCGCGCATCGCAAACGCGCGTTCAACCGGGCTGTCGCGGCCAACCACATCTGCGATCGCACGCAAGATTTTGACAGATTCCTGATGATTATCATTCCGCCAGAATATTCTCGCTCGAGCGCGGGCGATCCCCACGTCGTCGCCCAGCGCCGCGACAGCTGCATCGAGTGCCGCGAGAGCGGCGGATTCATCATTCATGTATTCATCGAACATGACGGCGCGCGCGACGCGGCATTGAATCGCAAGTGCCCGAAGCTTCCACTTCTGCGCCAGAAGTGCCATGCGCTCATAGCGCTCAGCGGCGTCCGCGGCGTTCAACTCGTTACGCCGTGCTTCCGCCGTCCACGCCGGATTGACCAATAAGGAGCAGTCGGCAGGATGGTCTTCGAAGGCTTCAAGCCAGAGAGCCCGTTCCGCTTCGCTCAGACCGTCGAGATCGCCGAAAATCTGTTCCAACCGCTCTACGGATTGCAATTGGCTGATGCCGATGCTGAAAATCATCCCATAGAAGGTTCGTCCAAGCTCCTGTGATGCCTTCTCGGCCCCCTCCTGAAAGTCCTTAAGGTCTGGGTCAGCTCCAGCAAGCGCACGGAAGCGCCGCAGCAGCTCAACCCAATTCGGCACCCAAGAGGCAATGCCGATCGTGTTCAGGATGGACGCAAGAGCGACCGATTCAAGTATGCCGCGCGAGGCACTGTCCGGCTCCTCACTGACCTCGCGCAGGAGTGCATCAACGCATGCGGCTGTACCTTTTGGCACCTCGTTGCTGGCGACAACCTTGAACTGGGCAAGACGCAGCATCACCGATACCGTGCGGTCGTCCGCAAATATCAGCCGGTCCGTCCGCAGCATCGGGAGCATGAAAAAGTCTTCGCGCAGCAGCTCTGCCGCCTTCGTCTCGGCAGTGAGTACGCTGTACGCCAGCCGAAATAGGCTATGCACCTCTTTCCCTAAAAGGGCATGCATCAAGATTCCGTTGGCGTCTGTCGCGTTGATACGGCCCTTTACAAGCATCTGAATGGCGATGGCGGCGTGAATGGCTTGCTGAGCTTCTGCGGTTAGCATGCCTCGGCCTGCGTTGGCCGCTAGCGGCGAGACGCGAAAGCTGTCCTTGCCAACAACCTCAAGCCACGAACCGATGAGGCTATCCAACAGCTCCCCAGCGCGTTGAATCGGAGGCGGTGCCTCGGCGATCTTCAACGCCAGGGGACGATCAAAGCGGCCAATGACAAGACTTAGCCGATAAAGAAGATTGCGCGCTTCCTCGGACAACGCCGCAACCATGCTGCGCCGCGCAGCGTCCCGCTCGGCCTCAATGTCATCCGACGAAAACCCACGAATCACAATCTCGCGCAACTCGGACCGGGGCCAGCCACGCGCGGCCATGCCCATGACAAAGGCGTGCACAAGCTGGGGATGCCCTTGGGCACCCGCAGCAAAAGCGATCCGTCCCCACAGATCAGGATCGCCGCTCGAAGCCCGAACAATCTCTTTTGCCTCATCTTCGGTGAGATAAGGAATCTCTATGACCGCCTCAGCATCTAATCCAAGCTCCGTCAGCGTCTTTTGAGAAGGGCGGCGATACGCGGTGACAATTGTCGAGCGATCCCTGCGCTGTAGCGCCTGCAAGCATCGCATGAAGGCGGTCCGCGCCTGGCCATCCTCGATCTGGTTAAAATCATCCAAAATCAGGTAATCGAAGGTCAGCGCGCCAATGCGTCCAAGCGTGAGCCCCAGCCGTTGCGTGGTTTCCCGTGCATCGGCATCTCGTAGATCGACAGTGACAAAACCAGCAGGCTTCTTGCCCGAGACTTCGCGTGCGACGAGGGATTTTCCGAGCCCACTGCCCCCAACCAAGATGACGCGCCCATATTTTGCCAATGCCCGCTCGATCTGCCTTGCCAATATCTGCCTGGCAATGACGCCGCGTGGCGTCGCGAGATCGGTACCTGGGATCAGCCAGCGCGTATCGACTGCTGAGAATGCCGCATCAAGTGACTGACCGCCCGCCAAGGCAGTTGCGATGGCGGCTCCTAAATCCAGCATCGAGCCCGCTGCTTGGCGCGTCACACTTACACGTGTTGCGGCGTCAATCACGCCGTACAGTGCGGCTCGGGTCAGCCCGCGCTCGGAAGCTTGCTTGAGCACACTCTTCCTGAGAACATGATAGATCAAAGCGTTCGCAAGTCGCCGCGCTTCCGCTGCTGGAAGATTGAAGCGGTCGCGACCAAGGACAACCAGACGCTCCTCGATTTCTTGCGTGATCCCCGCAAGGTCGGCTTGCCCGCAATCCCAGTGGATACGCTGTAAGAGATCGCGGCGAAGCATTTCATCGTCCCGTGCGTTCACGAAGGCCTGCACGTCAGCCGAGAACTTATCGCTGGCCAGGAGAGCGCGTAGCGGGCCAACATCAGCACTTGCTGCAGCCTGCCGCCAATAGGTAAGGCCTGCCACACCGCCGGGACGCTCGGATGTCTTTAGCTCGGTCCCAACGGGAGCTGTCGTGAGATACCGCAGTTGGACGCGGCGCTCGTTGTTGTTCGCGGTCAGCCGAACAAATGCATCTACGGCATCTCGGACAGCTTCGGTGTTCAGCGTGACTGAGCCAGAGCCTGCCGTATCCTTAACCTGAGTCGCGTCGAGCGATTGCTGCGCAACGATTGCGTAGTCCTCAGCAACTTCCAGATAAATCCTGCCATTCTCGTCAACATCGAGCCAAGCGAGAGCCGCGGCAGCAACCTGGTAGGCGTAGCCTCTGAGCGAGGCGACGGCTTGGCGCTCCACATCGCCGATGGGTGGCGTATCGATCGCCGATGCGCCCGGTGTGAATGGACCAGCCGAGTTGGGATCGTTGGTCAACAATGAGCCTCACAAAACACGATGACGTGCTGATCATAATGCGCAGCTATGTTTGCCGAACGTGCACCATGCACCACTGAAGATACAGTCTGCTTTAGGACTGTCACAGGGCCGCGTGCCGATTAGAGGCCTAATGGCAGCTTTGGGTCCATTTTCGACCGACCCAGCCGGTCCGCTTCGCCCCGAAAGCCACGCCCTCCTCGTCGGTTCAATTGGTTGCCGGCTGCGAAAACCCAGAGATTTTAGCAAGTCGCTAGAGGGATTTGGCGTGGCCGCTTCGCGTCGTCTCTTTCTTTGAGACGGTCCCTTGACATCTGTCTCCTTAATAGTTACAGTCTCCCCATCTCGTTCACGGAGGGACCTTTCGCGAGGGTACTTTCGAAAGTGGAACGAGGGCGGTGCCTGCGCGCGGGGTTACGACCCGCGCCCGGGCGGCTCCGGGCATCATTCACGCCGGTACTACGGCCGGCGCGGGAGGTGCAGTCCCTGGACTGGGACAGGCAAACGCGGGTAACGCCCGCGGGAGCCGCGTCCCAGGAAGCATGGCCTGGAGCTGAGCCGGTTGGCCTTCGGGCTTCCGGCGAGAGCCGCGGTGGAGCGCCGAAAGGCGAGCGCGCCCGAAGCGCTAGCGAGTGGCAACATTCGCTGGCGTGGCGCGCGCCGCATCCGTCGATGCGGCCTCTAAGTACGCGCCTTTCGGCGCTTCGCCTCCCTCCATTTTTTGGAGAGAGGTCTTGGGAAGGGCTTTCTTACAGTGGCGTGGACAAACTCGGATGCGAAGCCGCATCGCGAGAAGGAGAACACATGCGTCATTGCGAGGAGGCCCAAAGGGCCGATGAAGCAATCCAGGGCGGCTCGCTCCGTGCAAGCCGCCCTGGATTGCTCCGCTTCGCTCGCAATGACGGCTGTGCTAGACATGGGCGTTTGCCCAACGCGCTTAAGGTTTTCAGGAGAGACGCGTAAATGCCACGCATGAAGGGCGCCGAGCTGATCGTCGAATATCTGGTCGCCAACGATATTCCTTATGTGTTCGGCATTTGCGGGCACGGCAATGTCGGCATGCTCGATCCGCTTTATGAGGCGCGCGACCGCATCAAGCTCGTGTCGCCGCGCCACGAGCAAGTCGCCGCGCACATGGCGGATGCCTATTTCCGCGTCCGCCACGAGCCGGTGGCGACGCTGACCTCGTGCGGGCCGGGCTCGGCCAATATCGTCATGCCGCTCGCCTGCGCGCTCACGGATTCCTCCGCCGTGTTCGCCATCACCGCCAACGTGCCGACTTCGCAGTTCAACCGGAGCCCGTTTCAGGAGATCAACCGGCATTACCAGGCCGACTTCGTCAACGTGCTGCGCCCGGTGGTCAAGCGCAGCTTTCAGCCGACCCGCGTCGACATGCTGCCGCTCGCGCTGCGGCAGGCGATGACCACGATGCTGTCCGGCCGGCCGGGGCCGGTGAATATCGACGTGCCGTTCAACGTCTTTCAGGAAGAGGACGAGGTCGAGCTGCCGCCGCCGGCGCCGCCGCTGAATTCACAGCGCAGCGGCGCCGCGCCGGAAGAAATCTCCCGCGCGCTCGACATGATCCTTGGCGCGGAGCGTCCGGTGCTCTTTATCGGTCACGGCGTGACGCTGTCGGAGGCGAGCCGCGAACTGACGGAGTTCGCGAAAAAACTCGGCATCCCGGTGATCTCATCTCCCAACGGCATGGGCTGCCTCGACATGACCGATCCGCTGTCGCTTGGCTTTATTGGGCGGAACGGCGCGTTCCCGGCGAACGAAGCCGGCCGCCGCTCCGACGTCGTCATCGCTATCGGTGCGCGCTTTGACGACCGCTCGGCCTCGTCCTGGCTGCCGGGCTATTCGTGGAATTTTCCGTCGACCGAGCTCATCCATGTCGATGTCGATCCGGCCGAGCTCGGCCGCAATTATCCGCCCGATCTCGGCATTCTCGCCGACGCGCGCACGTTCTTGCGCCAGCTTCTGGCCGCGCTTGAGCAGCGCGGCCCCCTCGCTCACCCTTCCCCGCAAGCGGGGCAGGGAAGGGTGGGGGAATGGCTCGGCGCCATCGCCAAATGGCGCGCCGAATGGGAAAAATTCGTCGCGCCGAATTTCGCGGCGCATGCCGCGCCGATGCGGCCGGAGCGCGTGGTCGCCGATTGCCAGGCGGTGCTGCCGGCCGACGGTATCATCTGCTGCGATGTCGGCGTCAGTCATAACTGGTACATGCAATTCTGGAAGGCGCGAAGGCCGCAAACCATGCTCAACTCCTGGGGTTTTTCCGGCATGGGTTTTGGCGCCGCCGGCGCGCTCGGCGCCAAGCTCGCCGCGCCGGATCGTCCGGTGGTCGCGGTCACCGGCGACGGCTGTTTCACCATGGTGCCGCACGTGCTGTGCACCGCGGTCGAATACGACATCCCGGTGGTGTGGGTGATCTGGAACAATTTCGGCTGGGTGTCGATCCGCGATATTCAGCTCGGCATGTTCGGCGGCCGCGAATACGGCACCATGTTCCACCAGGGCGCCAACAAGAAGCCGTTCAATCCGGATTTTGCCGCCTGGGCCAAGGCCGCCGGCGTCGACGCGCTGACCGTGACCAAGTCGCAAGACTTCCGCGGCGCGCTCGAACACGCGATAAAAGCCAACAAGCCGTTCCTCATCGATGCCCATGTCGACGCCGAGGTGCGGCCGCCCTCGACCGGCGCCTGGGAATTGCCGCCGACGCCGCACAAGGAGCCGGTGTTCGGCCAGCGCTTTATCCCGGACGCCGCGCCGGTGAAGTGACGTTAGTCCATGGCGGCGGATGACAAGCGCGACGAAAACGACAGCGGCTCGGCATCGCCGCTAGCGGCGTGCGTTCGCTTCGTGCTGGGCCGCCAGCTTGCCAACCGCGAAGGCCGCTCGCGCGAGATCGGCGCCGGCGAAGGCGTGCCGGCGCTCGGGCTCGATGGCCTAAGTTCCTCGGCCTACGGACCGGAGGCCGCTCTCAGCATCCTCGCCGCGGCGGGCGTGGCCGGGCTCGCGGATCTCGGCCCGGTGATGCTGGTCATCCTGGCGCTGTTGGCGACGCTATTCGCGTCCTATTGGCAGACCATCAAGGCCTATCCGAAGAGCGGCGGCGCCTACACGGTTGCGAAGGACAATCTCGGCGTCAACGCGAGCCTGTTGGCGGCCGCGGCCATCATGGTGGATTATGTCCTCAACGTCGCGGTCGGCGTTTCCGCCGGCGTTGCGGCGCTTATTTCCGCGGTGCCGGCGCTGCACGCCTATACGCTGCCGCTTTGTCTTGGCATCGTGGCGCTGCTGACTGTGGTCAATCTGCGCGGCACGATGGATGCCGGCCGGCTGTTCGCCCTTCCCACCTATCTCTTCGTCGCCTGCTTCATGATCGTGCTCGTCATCGGCGCTTATTACGCGATAACGAGCGGCAGTCATCCGCAGCCGGTGGTCGCGCCGCCGCCGCCGCCCAAGGCCGTCGCGGCCATCAGCCTGTGGCTGTTGCTGCGGGCATTCGCGAGCGGCTGCACGGCGATGACCGGCGTGGAGGCGGTGAGTAACGGTGTCGACGCCTTCCGCGAGCCGCACGTGGTCAACGCTCGCCGCACGCTCGCCGCCATTGTCCTGATTCTCGGCATCCTGCTCGGCGGCATCGCTTACCTCGCGACGTCCTACGGCATCATGGCCATGGACCAGACCCAGCCTGGCTATCAGAGCGTGCTGTCGCAGCTGGTCGGCGCGGTCGCGGGGCGCGGCATCTTCTATTACGTCGCGATCGCCAGCGCGCTTTGCATCCTTTGCCTGTCCGCTAACACAAGCTTCGTCGGATTGCCGCGACTGTGCCACATCGTGGCGCAGGATGGGTTCTTGCCGCGGCCGTTTGCGGCGATCGGACGCCGATTGGTGTCTTCGGTCGGCATCAGCTATCTCGCGGTGACGGCCGGACTGCTGTTGATCGCCTTCGACGGCATCACCGACCGCTTGATTCCACTGTTCGCGATCGGCGCGTTTTTGACCTTCACCATGTCGCAAGCGGGCATGGTGCAGCATTGGCGGCGTGCGCTGCGCGACACCCGTCGCGCGCCGGAGCGCCGGCGCATCTGGCTGCATCTCGCCGTCAACGCCACCGGCGCTTCGGCAACGATAACGGCGCTCGTCGTCATCGTCGTCGCCAAATTCGCCGAGGGCGGCTGGATCACGATTGTCGTCATTCCGTGCGTCATCGTTCTGCTGAAAACGATCAAGCGCTATTACGACCGCGTCGACGCCGCGCTGCGCGACGACGCGCAGTTGCAATTTCACGGCGCCAAGCCGCCGCTCGTTCTGGTCATGACACGCGAGTGGAACCGGTTGACCGACAAGGCGCTCGGCTTCGCCATGGAAATTTCGCCTGACGTCATCGCGGTGCATCTGGCGGCGCTCGAAGGGCCCGACGTGCAGGGCGAGGAAAAAAAACTGCGCGCGCAATGGATGAAGGACGTGGAAAAATCCGCGATCGTGGCGCAGGGCGGACGGACGCCGCAATTGGTGTTTCTCAGCGCCCCGTACCGGCGCATTCATGCGCCGCTTTTGAAACTGATCAAGGAGCTGCGGGATAAAAATCCGGATCGCACCATCGCGGTGCTTATTCCGGAGCTCGTCAAGCGGCACTGGTGGGAATACGTGCTGAGCAACCAGCGCGCCCGGCGGCTGCGCGCTGCGGTGCTCGACTATGGCGGCCCGCGCGTCGTGGTCATCGTCGTGCCCTGGTATTTGACGGCGCCGAAGATCGAAGATGCGCTGACCGAAGAAGAAATCGACGCGCCGTTCCGTATTCGCAACGTGCTCGGTCTGCGCCGCCGCCCAGCCAAGGCGTGATTGGCTCGTCCGGCGGCCGACAAAGCTTTCCTCGAATTAATCTCCCCGTCAGGTCGTCGTAACGCGCGATCGCTCATCTATGCATTGTATTCGCAGCGAAAGCCCGGTCTCAGCGCTTGGGCCATCGAAATGGAGATGCGTATTATGAATCACACCACTCCTCCGCATTCCGGGAATTCCAGGGTGCTGACGGGCCGCCGCATGGTGCTGTTGGCCTCCGTCGCCGCGGTTGGCGCAGCGTTGCTTGTTGCCGGGCCGTTTAATTCAGGATTCGGCGGCTCTTGGACCAGCGCCTTTGGCACACCGGCCGCGAGCGCGGCCGATTCATCGGCGGCGGTGCAAACGCCGTTGCCGCACCCGCAAGGCTTTGCCGACCTCGTCGCCAAAGTGAAACCCGCGGTGATTTCGGTGCGCGTCAAAATCCCCGCCGCCGCCGAACCGGCGCTGGCGCAGCACATGGGGAGCATGGGGGACGACGACCAGCGGCAAATTCCGGCAATGCCCGGTTCGCCGCTGGATAAATTTTTCCAGCAGTTTGGCGACCAGTTCGGCCAGCAGTTCGGTCATCAATTCGGCCGGAACGTGCCGCAACGGCCTGAGACCATCGTCGGCGAAGGCTCCGGCTTCTTCATCTCGCTGGACGGCTATGCGGTGACCAATAACCACGTGGTCAACCACGCCAGTTCCGTCCAGGTCACGACCGACAACGGCACCATCTATACCGCCAAGGTGATCGGCACCGATCCGAAGACCGATCTCGCCTTGATCAAGGTCGAAGGCAAGGGCGACTTCCCTTACGTGCAGTTCGCCAGCCAACGTCCGAAAGTCGGCGACTGGGTGGTCGCGGTCGGCAATCCGTTCGGCCTCGGCGGCACCGTGACGGCGGGCATCGTCTCGGCCCAGGGCCGCGATATCGGCGCCGGACCCTATGACGATTACGTCCAGATCGACGCGCCCATCAACAAGGGCAATTCCGGCGGACCGGCGTTCGACGTCGACGGCAACGTGATCGGCGTCAACACCGCAATCTATTCGCCGTCCGGCGGCTCGGTCGGCATCGGCTTCGACATTCCGGCCGATACCGCCAAGATGGTCGTGGCGCAGCTGAAAAAAGACGGCCACGTCACCCGCGGCTGGCTCGGCGTGCAGATCCAGCCGGTCACCCCCGACATCGCCGATGGCCTCGGCATGAAGAAGGCCGAGGGTGCGATGGTCGACGAGCCGCAAAGCGGCAGCCCCGCGGCCAAGGCCGGCATCGAGTCCGGCGACGTCATCACTGCGGTCAACGGGACGCCCGTAAAGGACGCCCGCGATCTCGCCCGCACCATCAGCATGATGGCGCCGGATAGTTCGGTCAAGCTCGACCTCATCCGACAGGGCGAGCAGAAGACGGTGCCGTTGACGCTGGCGCAGATGCCGAACGATCAGCAGGTCGCCAGCAATGACACCGAGCAAAATGCACAGCCGAGCGGCGTGCCGCATCTCGGCCTGCAAGTGGCGCCGGCGAAGGACGTGTCCGGCGCCGGCGGCGCGGGCGTGGTCGTCACCGGCGTCGACCCCGACGGTCCGGCGGCCCAGCTCGGCTTGCAAACCGGTACCGTCATCCTCAACGTCGGCGGCAAGGCGGTCGCCAATGCCGGCGACGTCCGCCAGGCGCTGGTCGAGGCCAAGGCGCAAGGCAAGCACGACGTCCTGATGCGGGTGAAAATGGGCGGCACCACGCGCTTCGTGGCGATGCCGCTCGGCAAGGCGTGACCAAACCCGGCAAGGCCTGACGGGGTCTTTTCAGTTGCGCGCCTGACATGCGCTCGCGCCGCGCAACAGCGGCATCACCTTGGCGCCGAATGTCTCGACGCCCTCCAGCATCGGCGTGAAGCGGAGCAAGACGCAATCAAGCCCAATCGCTTCATAGCGGCGCAGCCGCTCGGCGATCGTGTGCGGCGTGCCGACCAGGCCGGCGCCGAGTGCGTTGACCATGCGGTCGCGCGGTCCGGCATTTTTCTCCGCCTCATCCGCCAACCGCTCGGCCTCCTCTTGGGTGTCGCAGCAAATCACCTGCGGATTGATGGCGTAACGCAGCCGCCGCCCGTATCCTTGCGCCAGCGCATCCATGGCGCGGAAATCGGTTTCCATGCGCGCAATATTGGCTTCGAAATTGCGGTAGCCGGGCTGGTACTCGGCGAACCAGACGTCGCAATGCTGCGCGATCAGCGCCTTGCCGCCTTCCGAACGGCTCGCCGCATAAATCGGCGGGTAGGGCGCCCGGCTCGGCTTGGCGACGATCTCGCCGGTTTGCGGCATCACCACCTTGCCCTCGGCGCCGGTGAGCGCGGCGCGCACGTGGGCGCGATAGTGAGCGCCGTCGAAATTGAAATCGGAATCGGTCCACAGGCCTTTGATCACCTCGATGTATTCGCCCATGCGCGGATAGCGCTCGGCGTCGCCGATCCAGCCGCCATTGCTGAACAGGTCGAATTCCTGCATCCACCAGCCGTTGACGATGTTGAGCGCCGCGCGCCCACCGCTGATGCGGTCGAGGCTCGCGGCCATTTTGGCGACCACCTGCGGCGTCACCATGCCCGGATGCACGGCGACCATGAGTTCGATGCGCTTGGTCAGCATCGCGAGCGCCGAGGCGAGCACCCAGGCGGAAAGATCGGGGCCGAGAAAGCGCTCGGCAATGAGGGTGGTATCGAAGCCGAGTGCGTCGGCGCGGCGCACGACATCGCAGGCGAAGGTAAAGGTGCCGTCGTCGCGGCCGCCGAGATTGCGCGCTGGCGACTTGATCTCGGCGACCGCCCGCTCCATGCGCGGCTCGGGCCGGATGGTGTGCGGCAGCGGCGTCCAAATTCCAAATTGCATAAAACCCTCTGCGGCGCCGCGCCGCCAATGAAATTGGGGATGCCGAGAAATCGGTATAGTGCGATGAGATCGTGCTTGCTAGCCTGCGTGCGACTGCCGGCGCACAGGCAAACGTGGAGATTACACATGCATGCATCCTTGTTCGCTTTCGCCTCACGCGTTTGGCGGCGGCGCATGCTGATTGTGGTGGCGGCTCTTTGCACCGCGGCGTTGTTCGCCGGCGGCAAGGCGCAGGCGCAAACGGAAACCAAGATCGTCGCCGGCATGGTTGCGCACGGCCCGCCGCAATGGCCGCAATACGTCGCCGACGAATTCGGCTGGCTCAAGCAGGACAAGATCGACCTGGAGCTCGTCACCGTCGGCGGCGGCGGCGTCGCGCAGACCGCCGCCGGATCGCTCAACATGGCGCATAGCGGCTATCCCGATTTCGCCCGCGCCGCGCTGCAGGGCGCCCCGGTGAAGATCATGCTGTCGGACGTCGTCGGCTCGCCCTATGGCGTATTCGCCAAGAAAACCATCAAGAATATCGCCGATCTCAAAGGCAAGCTGATCAGCATCGGCGGACCGAACGACATCACGCTCATCTATATCAAGCCGTTCCTCGCCTCCGCGGGGCTAAAGACCGGCGACGTGGATTTCATCTATGCCAAGGCGGCGGGCGACCGGTTCGCCGCGCTCGTCTCCGGCGCGGTGGATGCGGCGATCCTCAACCCGCCGACCTATTTCAAGGCGAGCGAGTCGGGCCTGACCGCACTCGGCGACACCAAACCCTATGCCGAGGGCGTCCCGTTCACGGTGTGGGGTGTCAACACCGCCTGGGCGGCCCAGCACCGCGATACGCTTATCGCGTTCGCGCGCGACTACAAGCGGGCGGTCGCCTGGCTCTACGATCCGGCCCACAAACAGCAGGCAATCGACATTCTGGTCAAACACGCCAGGCAGGATCCGAAGGATTCGGCCGAAGCCTACGATTACATGATCGCCAAGCTGAAACTGTTCGGGCCAGACGGCGACGTGTCGGACGCCGTTTACGGTAAGATGGCCGGCGGCCTCGCCACGATCGGCACCATCAAGGCGCCGTATCCGCCGAAATCGGCGATCTTCGACGGCAGCTTCGTGCAGGGGGCACATTGATATGGCGGCAGCGGGCAGGCTTGCCGGGCGGGTGGCGCTGATCAGCGGCGGCGGCGGCGAGATCGGCGGCGCCATCGCGCGGCTGTTCGCCGCCGAAGGCGCGCAAGTCGCCGTTGCCGATCTCGACCCCGACAAGGCCGAAACCGTGGCGCGCGCCATTCTCGATCGCGGCGGCCAGGCGCGCTCGCTGCCCGTCGATGTCGCCGACGAAGCGAGCGCGAAGTCGGCCGTCGCCCGCACCATCGAGGTTTTCGGCAAGCTCACCACGCTGGTCAATGTCGCGGCGACGATCACGCCGGACGGCACCGTCGAGACGCTCAGCCTCGAACAATGGAACGAGGCGATCGCCGTCAACCTGACCGGCGCGTTTCTGATGTGCAAATACGGCGTGCCGGCGCTGCGCCGCGCCGGCGGCGGCAGTATCGTCAATATCGCGTCCCAGCTCGGCCATCTCGGCGTGCCGCTGCGCTCGCCTTATTGCACCACCAAAGCGGCGCTCATTCATTTGACCCGCATCCTGGCGATGGATCACGCCGTCGACAATATCCGCGCCAACACGATCTCGCCCGGCTTCATTCTGACGGAACGCTCGAGCGCGCGCTCCGGCGGCAAGGAGCGGGCGCGCATCGTCAACGGACCGCGGCACCTGCTCAACCGGCCCGGCGAGCCCGAGGAGATCGCCGCCGGCGCGGTCTATCTCGCCAGCGACGAATCCTCCTTCGTCACCGCCACCGACCTGCTCATCGACGGCGGCTATGTGGCGTTCAAAGGCAAGATTGGCCCCGACGGCCGGCCGGTGTTTTCTTAAGCGGCCTTGCCGAGCCGGCCGCTATTGGCGCGCACGCAATGTTTGAGCGGCGAGTAGGCATGCTCCGCGGCGGCGTAAAGGCCGAGCCCGTTTTCCAGCGCGCGCTCGGCGGCGATGCCGGCGGCGGTGAAGGCGACAATCTTTTCCGAAATCATGCGGGCGGCTTCATCGGCCGCATTCGGCGCGCCGGAAGCAAACAGCATAAGTCGCGCGGAGATCACGCTCTGCGCCTCGCAGGTGAAACGGACGGCCTCGAGCCAATTGCTCCAGAAATCGTTCATACGGAGCAATGTCGCGCAAATTGTCTAAAGTTGAGACCTGCAACTGGATAAAATTGCATCGATGGCGGTAAGGAATGCGTCAAGCCGCTAGGTCCCCGGCGGGCACTTCTTGAAGAATTTGTAGATTTCCGGCGCCTGCAACCAGAGCAACGAGTAGCTCAGGCCGCCCTTCTGCGTGATCCATCCCTGGATGTCCGGCGGATAGTCTTTCCACAAGGTCGGGGTGACGAAATAGGGGATGGCCAGGTGAAACCCGAGCGAGCCCTTGGGCGTGACGCAAATATCTTGCCGCGGAACATAGCCGGCCAAGATGGTGCAGGCGGAAACGCAAGGGCCGGAAATGCGCACCTTGACGTGCGCCGCGGCGAGCTTCGCCCATTTCGCTTCATAGGCGACGAGAAAGCCGCCGTAGTCGCCGGAGACGTCCACCGTCTCTGCGCGCGCAATCGACGCCGTGAGTGACAGAAAAACGATTACGAGGGCTTGCCAAGCTCTCATCGCCAGCTCCGTTGTGTGCGATTATTAGTGTCGAGTGAGTGGAACCAATGGGCCGATGAAACACGTCCGCGGCGTCACCATAGCAAAAATTTCCGCGGACGACGAGCCGGCGCCATTAATTCGTCGGGATCGCATGCCAAGCCGGTTCCGGCATGGGGCATAGCATAAAACTCACGCGTTCGGTCGCCTACGCCGAACGGTCGCGGCATAGGCTTGATATTTGCCGCCCGGCCGGCGCCGTCGCGGCGCCGGTGGTCGTTTTTTTCTATGGCGGCGCGTGGCGCAGCGGCAATAAGGAACTCTATCGCTATGTCGCCAAGGCGCTGGCGCGCCGCGGCTACGTGGCGGTGTTGCCGGACTACCGGGTCTATCCGGAGGCGCGCTATCCACAGTTCCTCGAAGACGGTGCGCAAGTCGTGCGGTGGGTCAAGGATAATGTCGGCCGGTATGGCGGCGACCCCAACAAGATTTTTTTGAAGGGCCACTCCGCCGGGGCCCACATCGCGGCGATGCTGTCGATCGACGGGCGCTGGCTGGCGAAAGTCGGCCTTACTCCCGGGCGCGATATCGCCGGCCTGATCGGCATCGCCGGACCGTACGATTATCTGCCGCTGCGCGATGAGACGCTGAAGCTGATATTCGGCGGCGCCGACCGGCCGGAGACCCAGCCGATCTTCCATGTCGCGCCCGGCGCGCCGCCGGCCTTGTTGATGACCGGCGGCCGCGACCGGCTGGTCGAGCCCGGCAATGCCACCCGCCTCGCGGCGCGGTTGGTCGAGGCCGGCAATACCGCCACGGTCAAGACCTACCGGCGGGTCGGCCATTACGCCATCATTGCCGCACTCGCGCCGCTGTTGCGCTTTTTCGTTCCGGTGCTGCGCGACGTCGACACCTTCATCGCCCAAACTTTGCAGTCGATAACTGCGCAGGCATTGGGCAAGGCGCCGGCGCAAGAGGCCGATTGTTTGCCCGGCAGCATCGAGACCGCCGGCACATAACGGCACACGCTGGCGTCACGTCAGTGACGTTTATGTTGCGGCGCACTCATGCCGCCTTGCTAAAACGAGCCAATAGGTAAAGGCTGACGCTTGCGAGTCACGCGCGACCGCACGGCGGCATCGCGGCAACTCGCTGTGCAAATAAAGCCGCGGTGGCGATGTCATCGCGCGACAAGAAAATAGGAGAACGCTCATGGCCATCACGCATGAACAATCGCGCGCGCAACAAGACATGTCTGACGGGGCCGCATCGCAACGCGGATCGAACGAACTGGTCAAGCTCATTCGCAAATTGCGTTGGATCGGCATGGATGCCGAGGCCGAGCGGCTACAGACGGAGCTGACGCGGCGGCACGCGGCTGCGGACAGCGTGGTGGCGATGTCGCGCGAGACGGACTGATCGGCAGTCACGACGGAAAAGATCGTCACTGAGGGAGGAATGCATGGTCGCACTCATGGCACTCGGCACGCTCGCCGTGATGTGGGCTCTGGTGCTCTGGGGCTCGATCTACTTCAACCGCAATGTAATCTAAGATGTTGCGTGAATCAGAGCGTCAGCTGTCGGCGAAGTGGGCTCCGATATCGTTGATCGCCAATAGGGCTCGGCGAACGAGGTCGGCTTGGCTGCGGGTACCGGTCCGCTCGAAAGCCGTCTTGAGATGGAATTTGACGGTGTTCATCGAAATTCCTTCGCGCTCGGCGTAGTCCTTCAGTTCGATGCCGGCGAGTAAGGCTTCCACCGCTTTGGCGGCGCCAAGCGGCACATGCAACAGGTGCGCGAGCCGCTGCACGGTAGCGCCGACCCGCCGGCTCGGATCGTGGATGACGATCAGGACGCCGCGCCGCGTCTGCAGCAAAATGTCTTCAGTCGGCGGCAGCGACGAAACGAGCACCATGTAGGCCGGACGACCGGACGGCCGTTTGATGTGAATAAGTCCGCCGGCGCCACCCCGCAACACATCCGATTGCAATGCCGCCAGACGCTTTGCCGCCGCGTGATCGGTCGGTAACAGCCGACCCTTCCGGTCGAGACTGATGCCGTCGCGCGCGCCGGCGATGGCGCGGGCCGCGGCATTGACCAAAGACGGTCCCTTTCCGGAGATCGCGATGACCCCGGCGGTGTTGCGATTGACGATCGATTCCAACAACTCATGGCGCATCTGGCTTTGCAGAAAAACACGGCGAATTTGCAGTGCGCGGGCAAGATGCGGGGTAAGCCGTTCGAGACGAATGACGTGATCGTCGTCGAAGGATTCCTGTCCCGTGCCCTGATGTATGCCAATGACGGCGAAGCGACCGGCCGCCGAAAGCAGCGGCGCCCCGAGAGTTCCCTCGATACCGTACGGCCGAAAAAACTCGTTGAGAAACACGCTAGTGCGCCGAAATTCCGGTGCGAACATCCGATCGGTGGTCGTTGCCGTTCCGGTCTGTAGCGCAGCGAATTTCATGGGCGCGGGGTCGAGATCCGCGTACCGAGCGTAACTACGCAGGAATGCGGCGTCGGTGATCCCGATCCCGACGGTGAATTGGGCCTCGGGGTTCACCTGGTCGAACTCGCCCAAGGACACGCCGGCACCGTCGAAATACTGCCTGATCAGCTCGATCGCCCGTTCCAGCTCCGTCGGATCACATGCGCCGCGATAGATCGCATCGATGATCTTTTGCTCGAGTTCGGCGCTGTCAGGCATCGGCAGCTTTTCTCGTTCGGCCCGGGTGCCGACAAGTCAACAACATAATCTTTGTCCACACTACCCGAACGGGTAGGGACGCACCACAGCCGTCGCGCTTAGTTGGGAATAGTCTAACCACTTGCAGGGGGTGGACGTGGATTTACATGATTTGACGCACGGGTCGAGTGGACCGGTTTACCGATCCCAGTCTACTTCATATCACAGGTGCATGACATGCCGATGAGAGGCGAGCTTGCCGCGCCGGCATCGCGGTCTGAGAACGGCGCGCAGGAAGGGGATGTCTGGATGGTTATCGGCTTTTGCCTGATCGGCTTGGTCGTATCGCTCTATTTTGCCTTGACTGCGCAGTCGTTCGACCAGATTCCCCTGTTGATTGTGCAGTACAACTTGGGATGATGGCGATGCGCGATTTCCCGGGCCCGCGGCCGTCGGTATCGCTGATCGGCGCAGCCGTTCCGACGGCCCGTTCCGCAGTTTCGAGCGGCGACGGCGTTCATCCGCGTGTCTTGAGGAAGTTCATTGCCGCGATGTTCAGTCGGCGCAGATCCGGTTTCCGCGGCGAAGGGAAGAACGGCCGCAACCGCGATCTGAGCCCACTGCGGCTTTTCCCGTTTTGAACTCGAAGCGAGAAGCCAATGAATGCCGTTCGTCGGTGGCTGATTTATCGGCGCCTGCTCAATAAACTCATAGCGATTCCCAGTTCCGCGCTGGCCGAGTTGGGAACATGTCGAACCGCGCTACGCGACTTCGCCTGGCATTCCGCGGGTCACGAAATCGAAAGAAGAACCATCGTCCTCGCGCCGCGGTGCGCTCGCGTGACGGACACACCATGGTCGATCTTCTCGGCTATGCCGCTTCTGTTGTGGTGCTGGCCACGTTCCTGATGCGCGCGATGCTGCCGTTGCGGCTCGTGGCGATTTTGAGCAACGTTTTGTTCCTGTCCTACGGATATTTGGCGCACGTTCCGCCCGTCTAACTTCTGCATCTCGCATTGCTGCCGATCAACGTGACAAGGCTCGTCACGCTGCGCGAAGGGTTAAATCCGCGACTCACTGCAGCGGCCGCAGGTTCGCGAAAGCTGGCGGTCGACGCCGAGTAGCGGTAGAAGCGGCAAACAAATCAGCGCGCCGCGCCCACCAGCGCCATCGAGATCGCCGGCACGTAGGTGATCACCAAGAGCGCCAGGAAATTGACTGCGACGAACGGCAATACGCCGCGATAGATGACGCCCATCGGCACGTTGAAGACGGCTCGTGCGGCGAACAGGTTGAGGCCGAACGGCGGCATGTAAAGGCCGATCGACAGATTGACCGCCATGATGATGCCGAAGTGAATGGCGTCGATGCCGGCGGACTCGACGACCGGGAGCAGCAGCGGCGTGAGGATCAGTATAGCCGGCGCCGGTTCGAGAAAACTGCCGGCGACGAGCAGCCCGGCGTTGACGAACAATAGCGTCTGCCAATGCGGCAAATGCAGCGCCGTCACGCCATCAATGACGTTTTGCGGAATGCCGCTCGTTGTCATCAGCCAGGAATAGACGCCGGCCGCGGTGACGATGATCAGGATTTGTCCGATCAGCAGCACCGAGTTGACGATGATCTGCCACAGTTCGGCAAGGCCGACCGTGCGGTAGACGAACATCGTGACGAACAGCGAATAGACCACTGCCACGCCGGCCGCCTCGGTCGGGGTGAAAACGCCGCCATAGATGCCGCCGAAGATTACGACGACGGTGCCGAGCGCCCAGCTCGCCTCCTTGGTCGAGGCCCAGATGTTGTTCCAGCGCGCCGGGGCCGACAACGGCACCATTTTGACGCGCGCGTAAGCCATCACATAAATGGCGTCGACGATGCCGATGAGGAGACTCGGCAATATGCCGGCGGTGAACAGCTTGATCGCGGAAACCTCCGCCGTCATGGCATAAAGGATCATCGCGATCGACGGCGGAATAATCACCGCGACCGCGCCCGAGGAGGTGATCAGGCTGATCGCGAAGCGCTCGCTGTAGCCGTGCTTGGTCAGCGACGGAAACAGCAGCCGGCCGATGGCGACGACGGTGCCCACCGAAGTATGCGCCATGGCGCCGAACAGTTCGGAGGACGCCACCGTCGTGACCGCCAGCGAGCCGCGCACGCCGCCGATGATCGATACGACCCAGGTCACCACCCGCTCGGCGATGCCGCCGCGGCCCATGATCTCGCCCGCCAATACGAAGAACGGCACCGCCAGCAGCGGGAAATTGTCGAGGCTGCCGAACATGTAGGTCTGCACCGCGTCGGTCGGCACATGGGCGACGAAAACGATCGCAGCGAACGAGGTCAAAAGCAGGACGACGAAGATCGGCAGGCCGAGGATCAGCAAAATCACCGGCAGGATGAAATAGACGAACGTCGCCATTTCAACGCTCGATGTCCCGGCTCGCGATAATGTCGTCGTGACGAACGCCGATTGCGATCAGCCGCATGGCAATCAGGAGCGCCATCAAGAGGAGTCCGATCGGTACGGCCGATTGCGGAATCACGAGCGGAATGTTCGCGGTTTCGCTGCGCTGATCGAGTTCGTAGAACATGGTCATGACCGGCCAGGCGAAGACCGCAACCGCAACGCAAGTGGCGATCGTGACGATATCGGACAGCACGTCGAAAACCTTGCGCGCGCGCGGCGGCAATAGCGAGATGACGACGTCCATGCGAATATGGCGATTGAGCCAGCCGGCCTGGCTGGCGCCGAAGAACACGCAGCCGATCATCAGAAACAGCATCGCTTCTTCGGCCCAATACAAGGACACCGAGAAAACGTAGCGCCCGATGATATTGGCGAAGTTGATGCCGACGCTGAGCATCAGCATGGTCCCGGCGGCGATGCGCAGCACGACGATGAGCGATGAGGCGCCACGCAAGAGGATTTTTGTCATCAGCCCGCCCGCTGAATCTGTTATCCGGGCGCAGCGCGGCTCGATGTGGTGCGCTGCGGAACCGGAATCATTGGAAACTCAGACTGCCGGGAAACGAAGGTCGCGCTAGTGCTTGGCCACTGCTGCGCGCACCATTTGCAGCATGTCGTGTACCGCAGGCTGATCCTTGGTCGCCTGGTCGGCAACCGGGGCAAGCAGCGTCGTCATCTTGGCAAGGTCGTCGTCGGGCAGCGTATGCACCGTGCCGCCCAGCTTGGTCCAGGTCTCCACCAGGCTTTTAGTGAAGTCGATATTCCATTGCTGCGCCTTGGCCTGCGTATCTTTGCCGGCCCGGATGACGACCTTCTGCAGATCCGGCGGCAGCGTGTCGAACCATGGCTTGCTGACGACGGCGAGCGAAATGATATAGGTGTCGTTGGTGACGGTGATGACCTTGAGAAGATCGTTCATCTTGAAGGCGGCAAACACGGACAGGCCGGAAATCGTGCCGTCGATCGTGCCCTGATCGAGCGCCGGCACCACGTCCGACAGCGGCATGCCGATGCCGGTGGCGCCGAGCTTCGCCATCTTTTCGCGTTCGAGTTCGGTGCCGTTGATGCGCAATTTTTTGCCTTCGAAATCCGACAGCCGCATGATCGCTTTCTTGGCGCCATAGTCGGAGACCCCGATATCCATGGTCGCGATGCCGACCATGCGTTTCGGCGCCAGCATGTCGAACATCGCCTTTTGGATCGCCGGATCCTGGACCGTCGCTATGGCGTTGTCGTTGCTCTTGAACAGCATCGGCGCCGAGAACACGCCGAAGCGCGGATCGACGCCGACAAAGAAATCGACCGGGCCGATATAACCCTGGACGGTGCCGAGCTGGACGCCCTGGATCTCGCTCGGAATCGGGCCGAGCTGGCTTGCCGGGTAGATCTGCACCTCGATGCGGCCGCCGGAGGCCTTTTCGACCTCTTCCTTGTAGAACTTGATGAATTGGTGCTGCGTCTCGTTCATCGTCGCGGTGCCGAATTTCATGACAAAGTCGGCGGCTGCGGCCGGCGCGGCCTGCGCCAAAAAAACGAACGTCGCTGCTGCGGCCAGCGCTTGGCGCTTACCCGCGCAACGATCGATGATGTGTGCAAACATTTGTGCCACCCTGTGTTCGAGCCGGCGTCTTTTTGCCGTCCGGCCGCGCATTTATGGCGACCACTATAATGGGACGGCAGCCCTTGCCAATGGCGTCCCAAAGAGGCTCAGTGTCGTGTCACAAAAGACGCGACACGCCCTGACGTAGTCCCATAATCCGTTATATATGGCCTATCTCGCCCTAAAGGACGCCGCCGGGTATGCCGGCGGAGAGGGGCGCGTGCCGTTCGCGCGGGCGGTGTTGTCGGCCCCGCTCCCGGGCGGCCGGTCCCACCACAGGCGTAAGGCGTGACGCGATCGGGCTCGGAGGACGATTTCGGCAATGGCGTCGGCAAAACTCGCGCGCGGATTCGCGCCGCGGGAGGGGACTCTATTTATCCAGTATTTCCGGCTCAGCCGGCGCGGCGCTCGAGCGGGTGGTCGGCGTCGTCCGGAAACAGGCGATCCGACATGGCGCCGCTGTAACGAAATTCGCTTTGCACGATCTTCGCATCGTTGGTTTCGCGCAGCGCCGCATCGGCCTCGCCATAGAGGAAGGCGAGAAAAGCGTAACGCTTGCCGCGGGTCACCGGCGTCACCTGATGCAACGCGCCGCAAGAGAAGACAATGGCGCCGCCCTGTGGCGCGCGATAGCTGCGGCGCCCGAATTCGGGAAAAACGAGATCGCAACCGTCGTAGTCTTTGTTGAGGTTGATGGTCACGGCAAAGCGGCGGTGCTGTGCGCCGACATTGACATTGTCGCGGTGGCGATAAAAATGTCCGCCGATCGCGCCGTCGTAGCAGGCGACGATATAGCGATCCATCCGAGTGGCAGAGAATTGAAAAAACCGCTCGATCGCGGGAACAAGACGGCGCACGATCTGGCCGCGGATGGTGTCGCGCAAGTCCGGCACGAGAATGCCGAGGTCGTTGCGGCGCTTAAGCCTGTAGTCCACGACGGTCGAGGTGTTGCCGTCGCTGTCGAGCAAAAAGCCGGAGTCTTTGCCGCCGAGCTTGTCATAGACTTTGATGAGAAAGTCGCACAGCTCGAAATCGAACACCCGCGGCACGATGAGCGCGGGCGCCGTCAGCGGCACGCCGGCCGAGTCATCCACCGCCGGCAGGCTTTGCAAAACGGCGCACACTGTTTGGGCATGGCCGCCGGCATGATCCCATGCGACGTCGGCGACCGCGCGCAACATAGGATCGAGCACGACGGTTCGCGGCATATCGGCGGCGCCGAACGAGCGGCTGATCGCGCCGTCATAATCGGCGAGAAACGAAATTGCCGGCGTGCTCATTGCCACATAGGGCGTCGCGTCTTCGGGCGGCGCGGTGAAGATGCCGCAAAAGATGATCTTATCCTCGTCGAAAAACTTGGTGTCGCGCAGGAGTTTTGTCAGTTCCCGGTCCGCTTTAGGATCGGCCGCCGAGCCCAAAAAGCTCAGCACGATCCAACGGCCGGCGGCGACCTGAAGGTTGAAGGCGCCCTCGCCGATGAGCGGCGCGCCGAACCACGGTACCGGATCGCCCAAAATGATGATTTTGCCGGCAGTACTTGTCGCCATGGCTGAGTTTTAGCTTTGCGAACTTCGGTTGCCGGCGGATCGTCCTCCGTCATGGTAAATTTTGTTCTAATCCGGCCGCCGGGACGCCGGCTTCATCTTATGATGCTCGCTCAACGGCGTTGATTCGCCGCGCCGGAAAGGGCCGCAGCGACTCGTGACCGAACCTACCCAACGCGTGGCGCCGAGCTTTCGCATCGGCGAGCTCGACCGCAGGCTCGAGCGCGATCCGAACGCCGTTGCGGCGCGCTCCGAACGCGCCGGACTATTGCGCGAGCAAGGCCGGTTCGAGGAGGCAAAACGGGATTATCTCGAGCTCATTCGCCAGCGGCCGACCGATTTCGCAACGCTCAACGATTTCGGCACGCTCGTTCTCGATGCCGGATATCGGGACGCGGCGCGCTCACTGTTCAGCGAGGCGGTCCGGCATCGTCCGGGCAATCCGAATGGCCATGTCAATCTCGCCAACTTGCTGCTGCTGCTCGGCGAAACCACGCGGGCTCGTCATCACTTCGAGGCCGCCTTGCAGATCGATCCCGATCATGTTCATGCTCATCGCGGCATGGGCAACCTGTTGGCCGAGATCGGCGATGCCGCGGGCGCGTGCCGGCATCGCGACCGGGGTTTTAAAGACAATTTTCTGACCGCGTTGGATTATCACGGCGAAGGGCCGGGCGTTTCGGTTTTGCTGCTCGTCGCGGCGGCCGGCGGCAATATCCCGACGAAATCGCTTCTCGATGCCCGCTATTTCCGGACCACGGTCCTCGTGACGGAATATTACGACCCCAAAGCGCCGCTGCCGCCGCACGATGTCGTCTTCAACAGCATCGGCGACGCGGATCTATGCCACGAAGGCCTCGAAGCGGGGCGCGCGGTGCTTGCCCGAACCACTCGGCCGGTGCTCAATCATCCGGCGCAGGTGCTCAAAACCGGACGCGTTGCCAATGCCGAGCGATTGCGCGGCCTGCCGAACGTCGTCGTGCCAAGGATGATAAGCTTGCCGCGCCGCCGGCTTGCCGGACCCGATGCGGCCGAAGCCGTCGCCGGCAACGGATTTTCCTTTCCGCTGTTGGTGCGCGCGCCGGGCTTTCACACCGGTCGTCATTTTGATCGTGTCGAAACGCCGGATGAGCTTGCTGTCGCCGTGGCGGATTTGCCGGGCGACGACGTGTGGCTTATCGAGCAGCTCGACGCGCGAGATGGCGAGGGGATGTTTCGCAAGTTTCGCGTCATGTTCGTTGATGGAAAATTATATCCATTGCATCTCGCGATTTCGGCGAACTGGAAGGTCCACTATTTTACGGCCGATATGGCGCAATCCACCGCGAATCGTGGTCGCGACGCCGACTTTCTCGGCAATATGGCGAACGTCATCGGGCCGCGCGGGATCGCCGCGCTCGAGCGCATCAACTCCACGCTTGGGCTCGACTATGGCGGCATTGACTTCGCAGTGAACGGCGCGGGCGAGATTTTATTTTTCGAAGCCAACGCAACGATGGTTGTGATGCCGCCCGCGGCCGATGACAAATGGGCGTATCGGCGGCCAGCCTTGGCCAATGTGGTCGCAGCCGTCCGCACCATGCTCGCGACAAGGTCGATCGCCGGCAGCGCGGCGTAGACTGAATCGAAAGTCTTTTGGCAACTCGAAATCGCGTGACGAGGCGGGTTATTCATAGCGATCTTTAAGGCTTCGTTAACGATAAATTGCCCAAGCTATGGGCGCTGCCTCCGTCTGAAAATGAAAATTGCAGGTACGGCGGGCGCGGCCACTTCATCAAGGGAACGCCGATGAACAACAATCAGCTTGGAATTGCACTCTCGCTTGTTGTCAGTCTGCTCGGCACCGCGGCGTTTGCTCAGGATGGCGTTTCCGCCAACAAGATCTTGTTCGGGCAAGTTGCGGCTCTGACGGGCCCGGCGCTGGATTTGGGTCAGGGAATGCGCCAAGGCATTTTGGCCGCCTTCGACGACGCCAACCGCCGCGGCGGAATTTCCGGTCGCACGCTCGAACTCAAATCGCTCGATGACGGCTACGAGCCGGAAAAAACCGTTGCCGCCACCAAACAGATTCTCGACGACGACAAGGTCTTCGTCATGATCGGCGCGGTCGGAACGCCGACGTCGAAAGCCAGCCAGCCGATCGCCACCGACGCGAAGGTTCCGTTCATCGGCCCGTTCACCGGCGCCGAGTTCTTGCGCGATCCTTACAATCGCTACGTCGTCAATGTGCGTGCCTCGTATTTCGAGGAAACCGAGGCATGGATCGAGCATCTGACCAAGGATCTTGGGATTACTAAGATCGCGATCCTTTATCAGGACGATGCCTTCGGTCTTGCCGGCCTTCAAGGGGTGCAGCAGGCGATGGCGAAACGCAAAATGTCGCTGGTTGCGTCCGGCAGCTTTAAGCGCAACACCACCGCGGTGAAGTCGGCGCTGCTCGACATCATGAAGGGCAATCCGGAAGCGGTTGTCACGGTCGGGCCCTACAAGCCGGTCGCTGAGTTCATCAAACTCGCGCATCAGGTCAAAATGAACCCGGTGTTCGTGGCGATCTCCTTCGTTGGCTCGGATTCATTGGCGCAGGAACTCGGCAAGGAAGGCGCCGGCGTCGTCATAAGCCAAGTGGTGCCGTTCCCGTGGGACACCTCGTTGCCGGTTGTCGCGTCTTATCAAAAGGCCCTGACGGCGGATCAAGCGAACGCCAAGCCGGGCTTCGTTTCGCTGGAAGGTTATTTGGTCGGACGACTCGTGGTTGAAGCGCTCAAGCGCGTGGATGGCGAACCGACGCGGGAAAAGCTTCTCGACGCCATTTATGGGGCGCCGTTCGATCTCGGCGGCGTCACGTTGACATATGGGCCGACCAGAAATCGGGGCTCTGACCAGGTCTTCTTCACGATCCTACAGGCCGATGGATCGTTCAAACCGGTCGGTCGCCTGGTCAAGTTGGTGGCGGGGCAGTGACGACGCGCGCTTTCCCGCGCTTAGGGCTACGAGGTCGGCGGTGCAGCTAGGCAAATACAGATTGGGCCTCGGCGGCATTCACGACCGGTTCGGCTCGTTCGCCTGGCTGCGCACGATCCGGTCGCGGCTGTATCTGGCGTTCGGCCTCGCGGCGAGCCTGACCGTGGTGGGCTCGTTATTCGCCCTGGTTGCCTCGGCCACTGTAAGCACGACGCTACACGAAATCGTCTCCCGTGGCATGCCGGCGACCGTCGAGTCGTTCCGGCTTGCCGAGGACACCAACAGCTTGATCGGATCGGCTCCAAGCCTGATCGCGGTCGAGGACGAACGCCAACGGGCGCAAATCGCGAATCAAATCGCCGCGCAATCGCAAAATCTTCAGACCAGAATCGAAAACGTGCGCGCCCTTGATGGCAGCGAAAGCGACGAAATCGCGGTGGCCCATGACGCTATGGCGGAGCGGTTGAACGCGCTCAATCAAGCGGTTCGGGAGAGGATTCAGATTTCCGAGCGACGGCGAGCGCTCGCGCTCGCCGTCCGCCAGACTCACGAAAATCTGCTCGAGGCCATCACGCCGGCCATCGACGATGCCAATTTCGAGCTGATGACGAAGAGCCAATCCGAGGATCGAACGACCCTAAATGATTCGATCGATGCGTTGCGCCGGCTTCTCGAAGTGCAGGCCGACGCCAATCTTCTGGCCGGACTGTTGATCGAAGCGTCAATGGTGACCGATAGCGCCAACCTGCCGCCGCTGCGGGATTCCATCGCCGCGGCGGAACGCGACATCGAGAGCAACCTGAAGGAGCTGCCGGCATCGGATCAACACAGCAAGATGACGGCGCTGTATGGAAAGCTTGACGTGCTGGCGGGTGATAATGGAATTACGGTGGAGCGGGCCAACGAATTAAAGGACGAGCGGGATACGCAGCAGGTTTATGCGGCCGTGCTCGGCGAGGCGGCCCGGCTGCACAGCGCCGTCGAAAGCCTGATCGAGCGGCAGCGTACGTCGGCGCAGGCGCTTTCGGCCCGCGCGATTTCGCAAATCGGGTTCGGCCGGATCGTTCTCGCCACACTGAGCATCGCGGCGCTCGCCGCCGCCGGCCTGATTGCGTGGTTGTATGTCGGACGCAGCATCGTCGGCCGCTTGACGCTGTTAAGCGGCGCCATGAGGCGGATCGCCGGCGGCGAAATCGATGTCGCGGTGCCGCTCGGCGGCCAAGACGAGATTGCCGACATGGCGCAGGCGCTGCTGGTGTTCCGCCAAGCGATGGAGGATGTCACGGCTGCGCGGCACGGCGATGCCGAGCGCGCGCGCGAGTCCGAATCGCACCGGCAAAAAATCGAATTGGCCACGCTGAATTTCGAACACGAAGTCAACGATATCGTCCAGGCACTCGACGCCGCCTCGAAGACGATGGATCGCTGCGCACAGATCATGGCGGAAGCCGCCGAGCACAACAAAGCGCAAGCCAATGCCACTGCCACCGCGTCGGAAGAAGCGACCACGAACGTCAGCAATGTCGCCATGGCGGCGGAGGAGATCGCGCAATCGGTGGAGCAAATCTCGACCCAGGCGCGCACGTCGGCGGAGATCGCCCGTCATGCCAGCGGCGAAGCAAAAGCGATCATCAGTACCGTAGAGCGGCTCGCCGCGACGGTCGGGCAGATCAACAGCGTCAGCAATCTCATTCGCGACGTCGCGGCGCAGACCAATCTATTGGCGCTAAACGCAACCATCGAGGCGGCGCGCGCCGGCGCTGCCGGACGCGGCTTTGCCGTGGTCGCCCAGGAGGTCAAATCGCTGGCGGCGCAGACCGAGAAGTCGACCGGCGATATCACGCAGCAGATTTCCTCGATCGAGGCGACGACGTCGAGCGTGGTCCAGGCCATGAAAGCGATCACCGGAACGATCGGACAGATCGACGAGAACGCCAACGAGATTTCGGTGGCGGTGCAGCAGCAGGATGCGGTCAGCAAGGAAATCGCCCGCAGCGCCAATGCCGCCGCCGAACGCACCCGCGAGGTTTCGGCAAGCGTGATCCAGGTTTCGGACGCCGCGGCGAAAACCGGCGAAGTGGCCAATGCCGTGCTCACCGCCGGTGGCGAGCTTGCGGCGAAGTCGGGCAGATTGCGCGCCGAGGTCGAGCGTTTCCTGGCCCAGGTCCGCGTCGCTTAGAGCCATTTCCCAAAGCGTGCGGTCTCGCGCTCCAGCATTCGTTACAGCTTTTCCGATAGACCGAAGTAATAGCCGCGACGTGCGCCGTATTGCGGCGCAAACACTCCGATGCCGGTCCCGGTACGCAGTTCGTAGATTTGATCAACTCCCGGCCGCGGGTCTCAGCCCTCGACTTCGGTGTCCGGCCGATCGTCGCCGCGCGCTACTTCTTCGTGCCACTTTCCATTGGCGTCTTCCCAGGCGATCGTCCTGGTTTCGCCCGGCACATGCTGCTCCTGGGCCGCGCGCCGCGCCGCCTGGCGAGCCATGTCGTGGGACGGGAATGTCTCGGAGAACACGCCATCGGCCTGGTACGCCCAACCGTCGTCGTGCTTGACAATATGATAGGTGACTTTGGCCATGGATCGCACCTTTATGCAGCATAATAAGGTGCGGCGGACGAAAGTTCCATTATCATCCCGCAGGGGAGGCGGTATTCTCGCGCTTTCGCCGCGCTTCGTAAGCTTTGAGATGCCCGTGGGCGATCCGTAGCAGCGGATAGTCGCGACCCTCGCCCGTGCCGCGTTGCAGCAAATCGCCGATGATATGGTCCGCCTCGATCGGCGCACCGCGCTCGATGTCGCGCAGCATCGACGCGGCGAAAGTGGAGCCCGGCGTGGTCAGCATGGTCCGATTGCGAATCATGGTCGGTTCCCGGGGCGCAAAGCCTTGTGCTGCGGCGATCGCCGAGCATTCATCCAAGAGTGCGATCGCAAGATCTGCGGCGCCCGCCGCGACGATATCGCCGACGGTGGCGCGCATCAGGCAGGTGATGCCGGCCATGGTGGAGATGAGAACCCACTTCTCCCACATCTCCTGCAGGATGGCCGTGCTGAGGCGCGATTCGAAGCGCGCTTGCGACAGCGTCGCCACGATCGCTTCGGCGCGCGCCGATTTTGCGCCATTCTGTTCGCCGAATGACAGGAAATGCGTGTCATTGAGATGAATTATTCGCCCTTCGGCGTCGAGCGTCGTCGAAATCACGCATTGGCCGCCAAGCGCGGCGGCCGAGCCGAAACGGCGGTTGAGGAAATCCATATGCGCCATGCCGTTGAGCAAGGGCAGGATCGCGGTTTTGACGCCGACGGCGGGAGCAAGGGAACCTGCTGCCGATTCAAGATCGTAGGCTTTGCAGCTGAGAAGGATCAGATCGAATGTCTCGCGTAAGGCTTCGGCCGCGACCGTCGGCGGAGACGGCATAACGACGTCGCCAAACTGACTGCGGATGATCAGCCCGGTTTTCGCAAGCTGCGCTGCGCGCCGTGGCCGCACCAGGAACGTGACATCGCGCCCGGCTTCCAACAGCCTGCCGCCAAAGTAGCCGCCGATCGCGCCGGCGCCGACCACAAGGATACGCATGACGACCTTTCTCCGACCGACTATGAACTCTGCGCATTCGCGGGACGCTTCGGCACGAGCAAGTTGCCAACGAACGTCATGACGGTTTCGTCGTTCTGGTTGAGCGTCGTCGTGCGCACCCGGATCATGCCGCGTTCAGGACGCGATTTGGACGGCCGTACTTCAAGGATCTCGCTCTTGGCGTGCAGCTCATCGCCTGGGCGCACCGCGCGCGGCCAGCTCAGCTCGTCGAATCCGACGCCGAGAATGCCGCCGGCCGGTTTAAACTCGCCATCCACCATCAAGCGCATGGTCAACGCGGCGGTGTGCCAGCCGCTGGCCGCCAGGCCTTGAAACGGCGATTGCCGCGCCGTCGCCTCGTCGAGGTGGAACGGCTGCGGATCGAATTGCCGCGCAAAGGCAAAAATTTGCTCTTTGTCGACGCGCAGCCGGCCGGTATTGAAGACCTGGCCGACGGCAAAATCTTCTAAATATCGGACAGTCATTGTTTCATGGACTCCCGGCCGCGCACGATGACGGGGCGTCGCGCATTGCCGTCTTTAAACCAGACGCCGCGCGCGACTGCCGCGGCATTAATGAGACCGAAAGCAGCGAGCGCCACTGCCAAGGCAAGGAAAACATCGGTCATGTTGCCGGTTACGCGCAAGGCCAGCCAGCCGCCGCCGGCCGCGATCAGCAATCGCGCCATGTTGGCGAGCAACGGCCACAGCAGGCGGCCCGCGCCTTGCGCGGCGAAATAGAGCGCCATGCCGAGGCCGAACAAGCCGTAAACCGGTCCAACCGCGTGCAGATAGCGCGTCCCGGCGTCGATCATGGCCGGGGCGGTATCGAACAGCGACAGCCAGGCGCGCGGTGCGGCGGCGGCGGCGAGGCCGATCATTTCGCAAAGCCCGGCAGCAATCGCGGCGCCAATCCATGCGACGCGCAAGGCGCGTTCGGGACGCCCGGCGCCGATATCGGTGCCGACCATGGCAACGAGCGGGCCGCCGAGTCCGAAGACAAGCGGAATGAGGAGATATTCGAGGCGCGATCCCGTGCCGTAGCCGGCGATTGCCGCCGGACCGAAGGCGCCGACGATGCCGGTGGCGATAGCGATGGTGAGATTGGTCTGTACTGTTATCAGTGCCGCCACCAGGCCGACGCGAAGAATGTCGGCGAACAATAGCCAGCGAATGCCGATACCGCGAAAGGCGAGGCGAACCACGCTTCGGCCCGACCACAGATAGGCGGCGAGCACGAGGCTTCCCACCGTATAATAGATGACGACGCCGACGGCGCCGCCGGCGACGCCGAGTCTCGGAAACGGCCCGAGGCCGAAGATCAGGCACGGTGACAGCGGAATGAGGACGACCGCGCCGGCGCAGGTGACGAGCGCGGGCACCATCATGTTGCCGGTGCCGCGGATCACATTGGCAAGCGAGTTGAACAGCCACACCAGTATCGCGCCGGCAAAGACGACGCGCGAATAAATGAGCGCCGCCTGCAGCGACGCGCCGCTGCCGCCCATCGCCGCGTAGAGCCAGCGGCCGCCGCCGAGCAGCGCCACCATGAAAGTCAGACCGAAGACGATCGCAATGACCAGCGCATGAAGCGCAAGGGCATCGGCGTCGGCGCGGCGTCCGGCGCCGAGCGCGCGCGCGACCGCCGAGGATATGCCGCCGCCCATGGCGCCCGCCGACATCATCTGCATTAGCATCAGAAGCGGAAAAACCAGCGCGACGCCGGCCAGCGCATCGGTGCCGAGCTTGCCGACGAAATAGGTCTCGACCAGCCCAACCGAGGCCTGCGCCAACATGACCAGCATGTTGGGTGCAGCGAGGCGGATGAGCGTCGCCGTGATCGGCCCCTCGATCAGCGCGCGGGTCCGCGGATCGTAAGCTATCTTCTCCGAAGCGCCGACGGCAGCCGCGTCCGGGAGCGGTTCGGCCACAGCAATGCTCCGTAGGGACATTCGTTCGCTCCGGTCGACCCGCGAGAGGGGGTCCATTGCACCCAGCAGTAAATAAGAGTATATACGCCTATATGAAAGGCAAGAGGACCGCAACAGCTGCAATGCTGCCTATGACTATCAACCCGGCGGCCTGCAATTGCCTGGCGCTGCGGCAGGCGGCTCGCCACGTCACGCAATTTTACGATCAATTTCTGGCGTCCAGCGGCCTGCGCGCCACGCAATATTCGATAGTTGCGAGGCTGCAGCGCAAAGGGCCGATGACGATCAACGCGCTCGCCGCCGAGCTGGTCATGGACCGCACCACGCTCGGCCGCAACATCCTGCCGCTGCAACGTGACGGCCTTATTGCCGTCGGACCCGGGAAATCCGACCGCCGCAGCAAGGAGTTGCGCTTGACCGCGTCTGGATTGGCGCGATTTCGCGCCGGGCTGAAAGCCTGGCAGGAGGCGCAGATGCGCTTCGAGGCGGCCTTCGGAGCCAAGCGCGCCAACGACCTGCGCGCGCTGTTGCAGCAAGTGGTGGCGAGCCAAGCACAGGCCGACGACGGCCACCACGCATAGCGCGGGAAATCGCGCTGCGGTCCGTGGCAACGCCATTTCTTCCCCGGCGGTCTTTGGCTATGATCCGGCACACTTGTGGAGCGCGGCAATGAACCGGTTTCTTGCCCTGAGCGGCCTTCTCGCTTTTGTCTGCATCGCCTCGCCGGTTGCGGCGGGAGAATATGGACGGGCCGACGCTTCCTGTTACCAGTGCGTTCGCGATGCCATCTATGCGGACGTCAAAATGATCGGTCGCCTGGAAGCCAATCCGGATATCGATGAAGGCGTAAAGGGTCCGCAGATCGTTGCGGCGCGAGCCGACATTCATCGCTTGCGCGCCATCCTCGGTCCGGTCGAGTTAGAGGGGACCGAACCGTGCTGCTATACTCGCCGGCCGCTCTTCATGCGTTGACCCGCCGATTCTCGCTGACCGCTCAGCCCGTCGACGGCGCGCCGAATAGACCGGGCAGCAGACGATGTCGCGTCCGCAGCGACCACTGGCCGAGGCGATCCAGGTACAGATAAACGACCGGCGTGGTGTAAAGCGTGAGAAGCTGGCTGATGACGAGCCCGCCCACGATGGAAATGCCGAGCGGCCGGCGAATTTCACCGCCGTTGCCGAAGCTCACCGCCAGCGGAATCGCACCGAGGATTGCCGCACTGGTCGTCATCATGATCGGCCGGAAGCGTAACAGGCAGGCCTGGAAAATAGCATCGTAGGAACTCAGATGTTGCGACCGTTTTGCCTCGATAGCGAAATCGATCATCAAAATCGCGTTCTTTTTGACGATGCCGATGAGCAGGATCACACCGATCAAGCCGATGATGCTGAATTCGGTGTGGAACAGCATCAGCGCCAAGAGAGCGCCGACGCCCGCCGATGGCAGGGTCGAGAGGATCGTGATCGGGTGGATGTAGCTCTCGTAAAGCACCCCGAGCAGTATGTAGACGGCGGCGATCGCGGCGACGATGAGAACCGGCTCATAGGCAAGCGATTGGGCGAAGATCTGCGCAGTGCCGGCGAGACTGCCGTGAATCGATGCCGGCATCCGGATTTGCTTTATGGCATTGTCGATTTCGCTCGCCGCCTCGCCGAGCGCCGCGCCCGGCAGCAAATTAAAGGAAATAGTCGACGCGACAAACAATCCCTGGTGACTGACCGATAACGGCGCGTTGCCGGCAACGTAATGGCTCACCGCGGCGAGTGGCACCATTGTCTCAACAGCGGTCGAGACCGCCGCGCCCGACGACGTCGCGCCCCTGCCGGAATTGGCCAGGGCGTTGATGGCGGCGTTGCGGGCCGAATTGTTGTTGGCGGAAGCCGCTGCCGTTGCGCTCGTTGACCCCGCCGCGGTGGTGGACGCTGCCTTGCCGGCAGTCACGGCGCCTCCAGGCGCGTTCGATTGTTGCGTGCCGGTAGCTCCGCCGCCGGCTTTCGCGACGTAGATATCACGCAACGATTCCGGATATTGCGTATAGCGCGGATCGATCTCCATAACGACGTGATACTGATTGATCGCACTGTAGATTACGGAAACTTGGCGCTGCCCGAATGCATCGTAAAGCGTATTGTCGATCTGCGCCGGAGTGATACCCAGGCGCGACGCGGTCGGGCGGTCGATGACAAGATCGGATTCGAGGCCGCGCTGTTGTTGATCGGACGTCACGTCGGTCATGACCTTTGAGCGTTCGAGCGCCTGGACCAGCAGTTGGGTCCATTTGAAGAGGAGGTCGGAATCGTCGGCTTGCAGCGTGTATTGATATTGCGCGCTGCTTTGCCGGCCGCCGGCGCGGATATCCTGAACGGCAAAGAGAATAAGCCGGCCGCCGGGCACCTGGGCCAATTTCGGCCGCAAGCGTGCGATGACCTGATCGACCGACGGACGCTGTTCGATCGATTTCAGCGATACGAAGACCGAGCCGGTATTGATCTGCCCGAACCCGCCGCCGCTGCCGACCCCGGTATAGCCGACGACGTGTTCCACCGCCGGATCGTGCTGTACGATCTCCATCATCTGCCGCAATTTTTGGGTCATCAGCTGGAACGACACGCTTTGATCGGCTTGCAGCGAGCCGACCAGCCGTCCGGTGTCCTGCTCCGGAAAGAAGCCCTTCGGCACAACGTAAAACAGCACAATGTTCAGCCCGATCGCGGCGAAGAAGATGGTAAGGACGATCCGGCTGTGCCGTAACGCCCAGACCAGCGAATGCTCGTAGCCGGCAAGCGCGCGATCGAACAGGCTACGGCGCCGCAGCGTTTGCCCCGGCTGCGGTGTGCGCAGGAACAATGCGCACATCATCGGCGTCGTGGTGAGCGAAATCACCAACGAGATCATGATCGCCAAGGACAGCGTCATCGTAAATTCGCGAAACAATCGGCCAAGGATGCCGCCCATCAGCAGGATCGGCAGAAACACCGCGATCAGCGACAGGCTGATCGAAAGTACGGTGAATCCGACCTCGCGCGCGCCAAGAAATGCCGCCTGCAGGCGCGGCATTCCGGTCTCGAGATGGCGCGAAACGTTTTCCAGCACGACGATCGCATCGTCGACCACGAAGCCGGTAGCGATGGTGAGCGCCATCAGCGACAGGATGTCGAGGCTGTAGCCTAACAGATACATCGCGCCGAACGTGCCGAGGATCGAAACCGGCACGGCGACCGAAGGAATCGTCGTGGCGCGAAAGCTGCCCAGGAATAAAAACACGACGATGGTCACCAATGTGATGGCGATGACCAGCGTCAGTTCGGTGTCGTGCAGGGATTGCCGGATCGTCGTACTGCGATCGATGGCGATGGTAACGTTGACGTCGGCCGGCATTGCCGCTTCTAGATGCGGCAATTCCGCCTTTACGCTGTCGATGGTGTCGATGATATTGGCGCCGGGCTGGCGGAACAGGATGACCAGAATCGAGGGCTGGCCATTGGACAAACCTAAATTGCGGACATCCTCGACGGAATCGGCGACGGTAGCGACATCCGACAATTTGACCGTCGCGCCGTTACGATAGGCGATGATGAGCGGCGCGTAATCGGCCGCCGTGGTCGATTGGTCGTTAGTATAGATCTGAAAGCGCCGGCCGTTATCGTCGATGGTGCCCTTCGGACTATTGGCATTAGCCGCGGCCAGTGCAGCGCGCACGTCTTCAAGTCCGATGCCGTATTTGGATAGCGCCTGTGGATTGAGCTCAACGCGCACCGCAGGCAGTGCCGCGCCGCCAAGGATGACTTGCCCGATACCGCTGATCTGCGACAGCTGCTGCTGGAAGACGTTGCTGGCCGCATCATAAATCTGGCCTTGCGTCAGCGTCTTTGATGTCATCGCCAGGATGAGGATCGGCGCATCGGCCGGATTGACTTTGCGATAGGTCGGGTTTGACTTCAGACTTGCCGGCAGATCGGCGCGGGCGGCGTTGATGGCGGCCTGCACGTCGCGGGCCGCGCCGTCGATGTCGCGACTGGGGTCGAATTGCAGCGTGATGCGGGTCTGTCCGATGCCGCTGTTCGAGGTCATCTCGGTGACGTCGGCGATCTGGCCGAGATGGCGTTCGAGCGGCTCGGCGACGCTGGTTGCGACTGTTTCCGGACTGGCGCCCGGAAGCTGCGCGTTGACCGAGACGGTCGGAAAGTCGACCTGCGGCAGCGGCGCGACCGGCAATTTCGAGAATGCGAGAACGCCGGCGAGCGCAATGCCGAGCGTGAGCAGCGTCGTCGCCACCGGCCGGCTGATGAATGGCGCGGAAATGTTCATTCCGCCGGCGCTTCAGGAACGATCGGAGCCGACCGCCGGCGGCCGGTCAGTCGCGCGGCCAATCGATCGAAATAGAGGTAAATGACCGGCGTGGTGAACAGCGTGAGCATCTGACTGACGACCAAGCCGCCGATAATGGCAATGCCGAGCGGCTGCCGCAGCTCGGAGCCGGTCCCGGCGCCTAGCATCAGCGGCATGGCGCCGAGGATCGCGGCCATGGTCGTCATCATGATCGGCCGGAAGCGCAACAGGCAGGCCTGGTATATCGCTTCGCGCGGCGGCAGGCCCTCGGTGCGCTCGGCGTCCAGCGCAAAGTCGATCATCATGATGGCATTTTTCTTGACGATGCCGATCAAGAGGATGATGCCGATGATGGCAATGACGTCGAGGTCGTAGCGCAATAGCATCAATGACAACAGCGCGCCGACACCCGCCGACGGCAAGGTTGAAAGGATAGTGATCGGATGGATGAAACTTTCGTAGAGGACGCCGAGCACGATATACATCGCGATCACCGCGGCGATGATCAGGAACACCTCGTTGGCAAGCGACGACTGAAATGCCGCGGCCGTGCCCTGAAACGCGGTGATGAAGCTTAGCGGCAGGCCGACTTGGGCTTCGGTCTGTTGAATGGCTTTGATGGCGGCAGCCAGCGAATAGCCGGGCGCGGTATTAAACGAGATCGTCGTTGCCGGGAATTGGCCGAAATGCGTGATCAGCAATGGCGCGGCGCGCTCTACGATATGCGCGATGGCGGTCAGCGGCACCTGCCCATTGGTCGCGGACGAGGAGGACGGCAAATACAGCGATTCCAGTCCGGTCAACGACTGCTGGAGCGTGGGAGCGACCTCCAGAATGACGCGGTACTGGTTCGACTGGGTATAGATCGTCGAAACGATGCGTTGGCCGAAGGCATCGTAGAGCACGTTGTCGATGGTCGCCGGCGTGATGCCGAAACGGCTGGCGGTGCCGCGGTCGATGACAATGTCGACGGCCAGACCCTGTTGCTGCAGATCGCTCGCCACATCGGTGATTTGCGGCAGTTGGCTCAACTGCTGCACCAGCTTCGGAACCCAAGTGTTGAATTCCGCCGCGTTAGCGTCCTCCAGCACGAAATGATACGGCGCGCGGCTTATGGTGGAATCGATCGTCAGGTCCTGCACCGGCTGCATGTAGAGCGTGATGCCGACGACTCCGGAAACCTCGTTCTGCAACCGGCTGATGATCTGGCTGGCGGTCAGATTGCGCTCGTCGTGCGGCTTGAGCGTAATCAGGAAGCGGCCGGTATTGAGCGTCTGGTTGGTGCCGTCGACGCCGACGAAGGAAGAAAGATTGACGACGTCCGGATCCTTCAGGATCGCTTCGGCGAGCTTGCCCTGCAGCTCCGCCATTTGCTGATAGGACACGCTCTGCGAGGCCTCGGTTATGGCCTGGATCATGCCGGTGTCCTGCACGGGAAAGAATCCCTTCGGGATCAGGACATAGAGCAGAACGGTCAAAGCCAGCGTCAACACGGCGACCAGCAATGTCACCGGCTGCCGGTCCAATACCCAGTGTAGCGCCCGGCCATAGCCGGCAATGACGCCGTTGAATACCTGTTCGGCCTTGAGATCGAAGGCGGACCGTTCCCGATCCGGGTGATGCCGGATGAGTTTGGCGCACATCATCGGCACCAGCGTCAGCGCGACCACGGCGGAAATGACGATGGTGACCGCAAGCGTGATGGAAAATTCATGGAACAGCCGGCCGACGACATCGCCCATGAACAACAGCGGTATCAGCACGGCGATCAGCGAGATGGTCAGCGAAATGATGGTGAAGCCGATCTGCGCGGAACCGCGCAGCGCCGCCTCGAGCGGCTCCATGCCGCCTTCGACGTAGCGGGCGATGTTTTCAATCATGACAATGGCATCGTCGACGACGAAGCCGGTGGCGATGGTCAGCGCCATTAGCGATAGGTTGTCGAGGGAAAAGCCGACGAGATACATCGCCCCGAAGGTGCCGACGAGCGACAGTGGTACCGACAGGCTCGGGATGATCGTTCCCGGCAGCGTGCGCAGGAACACGAAAATCACCAGCACGACCAGGACCACGGCAAGACCGAGCTCGAATTCCACGTCGGCGACCGAGGCGCGGATTGTCACGGTGCGATCGCTCAGCACGCTGATATCCATCGCCTGCGGCAGCGTGCTCATGATCTGCGGCAGCAGCGCCTGAATCCGATCGACGACCTGAATGATATTGGCGCCGGGCTGCCTCTGCACATTGACGATGATGGCCGGCGTGATGTTCGCCCAGGCGCCGAGCTTGGTGTTTTCCGGGCCGCTGACGATCGTTGCCACGTCGGTGAGCATGACCGGGGCGCCGTTGCGATAGGCAACGATCAGATTGCGGTATTGGTCGGCGCTGGTGAGCTGATCGTTGGCGTTGATCGTCATCGCCTGGGTCGGACCGTCGAAATTACCTTTCGGCGTATTGACGTTCAGCGTGTTGATCGTGGTACGAATGTCGTCGACGTTAAGGCCGTAGGCGGCGAGCGAATCCGGATTGAGCTGGATGCGCACCGCCGGCCGCTGCCCGCCGCTGATGCTGACCAGCCCGACGCCGGTCAGTTGCGAAATCTTTTGCGCCAGCCCGGTCTCGCTGTAGTTTTCGAGTTCGGTCAGCGCCAGAGTCTTCGAGCTCACCGCCAGGGTGAGGATCGGCGCATCGGCGGGGTTGACCTTGGAATAGATCGGCGGCGCCGGCAGATCGGCCGGCAGCAGATTGCCGGCGGCATTGATCGAAGCCTGCACCTCCTGTTCGGCGATATCGAGCGAAAGATCGAGGCTGAACTGAAGCGTGATGACCGATGCGCCCGCCGAGCTTGCCGAGGTCATCTGATTGAGGCCGGGCATTTGCCCGAACTGCCGCTCCAGCGGCGCGGTAACCGAAGAGGTCATCACTTCCGGGCTGGCGCCGGGATAAAGCGTCTGCACCTGGATCGTCGGATAATCGACCTCGGGCAAGGTCGACAACGGCAGAAAGCTGTAAGCGACCATGCCGGACAGCATGATCGCAGCCATCAACAGCGTGGTGCCCACCGGGCGCCGAATGAAGGGTTCCGAGACGTTCATCGCACCGCTTTACCGCCGCGCTTGATCGTGACCAAGGCGCATTGCCGGCAGGGTCACTGCCCGCCGCTGGAAGGCTTATTCTGCGCGTTGCCGGAATTAGGGCCTTGCCTGCCGGCTGGCTTGCTGCCTTGCACCGGCGCCGCGCCGGCCGCGGCCGGCTGATCGGCCTCAGCGGCGACGAGGACGCGCAGGCCGTCGCGGAGCCGGTCGGTGCCATCGACGACGACGCGCTCGCCGGGAGTAAGGCCAGAAGTCACCGCGGTCAGGTCGCTGTCGACCGGGCCGGTCTTGATCGTCCGTACCGAGACGGTGCTGTCGGGATTGATGACATAGACATAGGTGCCGGGAGCGCCGCGCTGGATGGCCGACGTTGGCACGGTCACGACGTTTTGCAGGACGCCCACCAGAAGCCGCGCATTGACGAATTGGCTTGGGAACAGCGCATTGTCGGTGTTGTCGAATTGCGCGCGCACCTTCACGGTCCCGGTCGTGGTGTCGATCTGATTATCGACCGCCGCAACCTTGCCGGTGGCGAGCAGGTGGAGGTTGGCGCGGTCATAGGCGGTGACGACGAGCGGAGTGCCCGCATTGAATTGCGGCATGATCTCCGGCAGATCGTCTTCGGGGATCGAGAAGATCACGGTGATCGGTTGCAGCTGGGTGATGAGGGCAATGCCGGTCGAGCTCGTGGTCTGCACGTAATTGCCCGGATCGACCAGGCGCAGGCCGACGCGGCCGGTGATTGGCGAGACGATATGGCAATATGAGATGTTCAGCGCTTCGGAATCGACCAGGCCCTGATCTTGCTGGACCGAGCCCTTGTATTGCTGGACGATGAAGACTTGATCCTCGGCCTGTTGTTTTGCGATCGAGTTCTGCTGGGCGAGGGTCTGGTAGCGCGTAAGATCCATTTGCGCCTGCGCAAGCAATCCCTCGTCATGCGCCAGCTGGCCTTGGTACTGCTCCTTCAAGATCTGATAGGGCCGGGAATCGATCTGCGCCAGGAAGTCGCCCTTCTTGACCAGCTGACCTTCGGTGAAGCCGACATCGGTGAGTTGGCCGCTGATCTGGGTTTGCACGGTCACCGTCGCGATCGGCGTCGCGGTGCCGAGCGCATTGACGATTTCGCGGATATTGCCGGTGGTGACGGTCGCGGCGCCGACCGATTGCAACGCGCCTTGCGGGAAGCGTCCGCCCGACGGCGCCGATCTTATCCAGCTTACGGTTTCATAGGTGGCGAGCGCGAGCAAAATCGCGACCAAGCCGACGCCAATGCGGAATCGCGAACGCGTTCGTGTTCCGACATCCGGCGGCGGCGCCGGACGGCGCGCATCGGGCGCCAGCTTCTCATCGCTTCTGCGCGTTCGCTCGTCCATGATGGGCGTTTATCGATCCCGATATTTCGACTTGCTCGGACTTATAAAATGCGCCGGCATCGCCCGCCTAATGAATATTCGCTAATAACCACGCCGGCAGGCTGTTCCATGACGGCAACGCGGGCGGGCGGGCGCAGGCGCTCATATACTCATTGCCAGTGTCCCCGGAATCGGACGCTTAATCAAGGTTTTGGTCGTCAAGCCTGCGAAGTCGCGCTGGCAAGCGGCGCACCGCAACATAACCGCGGCTGAGACCAAAACGGGGTGCGCCGGCGCGGCCGGCAAAGAAAGCGTCGATTCGCGGACTTTGGCGCCAGATAGGCCCGGCGCATTTCCCAGTTACTGCCTTGCTGGCGCCGCCGCCGGCGGGACCGCCGTGGCGGCATCGGCGGGCGTCGATTCGACAAGCTCCGGTGGCGTCGGTGGCAGCTTCTGGAAGAATGAGAAGCCCTTCTCCAACTGCACCTGGGTCGGTAACTGGATCGTATCCCAGCCGCCGCCGAGCGCCTCGATTAGACTGACGCTGGCTAAGAACAGATTCTGACGCGCTGTCAATTCGGCTTCTTCGTCGGCCAACAAAGCGACCTCGGCGACCACAACGGTCGTGAATGCCACCGTACCGGCTTGGAATTGATTTAAGAACACGCCCACCGCCTTGCGTTCGTCCGCGACCGCGCGGCGCTCCGCTAACACCTGCTGTGACAGGAAATGGATCGCCGCCAGCTCGTTTTCGACCTGCTGAAATGCCGTAAGTACAGTCTGCCGATAGTTGGCGACGCTTTCCCAATACACTGCGCGCGCCGCGTCGACCTGGGCCGCGGTCAAGCCGCCGTTGAACAAGGTTTGTGTGCCGCTCGCAGCGATCGATCCGATCGAACGCGCGGCCGAAAACGGCAGCGGGATGGGACCGAGATATTCGATCATGCTGGACAATGAGATATCCGGGAAATACGCCGCCTCGGCGACGCCGATCAGCGCATTCTCCTGCTGCATGGTTCGCTCGGCGGCGGCAATGTCGGGGCGTCGTTCGAGCAGCGTCGAAGGAACCGTGACCGGAGTTTTCGGAATGCTGCCGCTCAGAGCGTGCGGCGCGATCGCCAGTTCAGCCGGCGGTCTGCCGATCAACATGGCGATGGCGTGCTCGAATTGCGCGCGCTGGGAGCGCGCATTGGCAAGCTGCGCCTCGCTGGTGCGAATACTGGCGTCGGCAGTCGCCACGTCGCCCGCCGTCACTGCAAAACCGGCTTTGAATTGGTTATTTACGACATCGTAGGTTTTCTTATATTCCGCGATGGTGCGTCGCAGCAGATTGATCAGCGAATCCGTGGCGCGAAGATTGAAATAGGCGGTGGCAAGCATCGCCTGCTGTGACAGCTTGGCATTGTCGAGATCGGCGGCGCTGGCTTGTGCGGCCGCGGTGTCGCTTTCGACCTGACGGCGCAGCTTGCCCCAGACATCGATGTCCCAGATGCCGCTGATCGGCGCGGTGTATTGAGTTATGTATCTGGTTCTAAGATTGGCTCCCACGGCGCTCCCGCCGGTGGTGCCGGCGAGCGCGCCGGTCCGGGTGCGGGTCGCGTCATAGGCCGCTGTCGCCGTCGGAAATAACGCCGCTTGCCCCTCTCGGATCAGGGCGCGGGCCTGTTCGTAAGCCGCGGCGGAGGCCGCGACGGTCTGATTGGAAATTTCGACCTGGGGCAACAGAGCGTCGAGGCCGCGGTCCCGAAATGCCGTCCACCAATCGCCGCGATCGTCGCCGTCGCTGGGACTGGCGAGCTTCCAGCCCTTGAGCTCCTTGAATTGCGTGGGTACCGGCGCCGGTTCGCGGGAGTAATCGGGCCCAACGGTGCAGCCGGCGAGGGCGAAGCCAAGGGCCAACGATCCGAGGCCGAACGCCAAAGCCTGGCCGCAGGCTCGCGGAGGTGAGTAAGCTCTGCGTCGCACCCAACTACCCCGATGCACAACAGCATGGGCCAACGCGAGCACTGCCACAAACCCGTTGCTGTAAGCCCCAATAACGCAACCTGACTTATCGCCGACCGGTTTGAATCGGTCGAGGCGTCGTCGATCTCAATGTGAGAGCGGATGCCGCTGGAGGGCATGTCCGGCAGCGGATCGCTCACATTGTGTACGTTTCCGCCCCGATCTCTGGCCCCCAAAAGCGAGCGGTTTGATCCAGATCATATCCATGCCGGACAGTTCATAGATAAGTCCGGCATGCATGAGTGAGCATGCATAACTCACGGATGAATATCAACCGCGTGGGGTTTTGCCTGAAGCGGTGCACATAGTTCGGCAAGGCAATGTGATATTCGGGCGACAGTGCATCGCAGCATCACAGTTGCGGAGGTTTCGGAACACAGGGGGCGATAGGGACGTTCGTGACGCATTGGAGGGAATTTCAATGCAAAAGATAGCAAAAAGAATTGGACCGCCCAAAATCGTAACCGTTCTTGGTGCAATCGGCTTGGCGCTATGCGCCAGCACCGGGATGGCGGTCGCGGCAAAACCGAGTGCCGGCGTAGCCGGCGGTGGGCATCCAGCTGGCGGTGGTGGACATCCCGGCGGCGGCGGAGGGGGCGGCGGCGTACATTTGAACGCCGCGCATGTTTCCGCGCCCCATTTCAGCCCTCATGTTTCGGCGCCGCATACCAGTGCGGCACGTTTCCATGCCACGCCACATTTTGCCGCGCATCCGCGCTTCACGACGCATATCAGCGCCGCCCATAGCCACTTGACGCCGCGCCTTTCCGGAACGCACGGACATCGTGTGGGAAGCCTATCGGCCCATCCGCATGCCACTTCGCGATTTGCGCACGGTCTGAACAGGCACGGCACCCACGCCACCACCCTGGCGCATCCATTGACGACAACGGCTCATTCCGCGGCGAAGGCCGCGGGTGTGAGGCCGCTCGCCCATGCGGCCGATCCGACATATTTTGCGAACCGCCGTCGGTTCGCCACCAATGCCGCATTCCAGCCGTTTTGGCAGCACGATTGGTGGCGTCACGGCTGGCATCCCTACTATCATCTCGGTTGGATCGGCCCGCTGTTCTGGCCCTATGCCTACGGCGATTTCTTCTATTACGCGTTGTGGCCCTACGATTACGAATACGTCGATCCGTTCTGGGCCTATGGCTATGGCGACATCTACGAAGCCATTTTCTCGCCCTACAGCTACGAGGAATATGTAGAGGGACCGCGAGCGCCGGAGCGCATGGCGACGCTCACTCAGGGCATGGCGCAAAGCTGCGACGACGAGGCCGCCGAGGTCACGGGATGGCCGATCGATCAGATCCAGAATGCCGTTCAGCCGAACCCACAGCAGACCGCATTGCTCGACGATCTCGGCAACGCCGTCGTTGAGGCTAGTCACGAGATCAGGATGCATTGCCCGACCAGCGTGCCATTCACGCCAACAGGACGCCTCGCCGAGATGCGCCAGCGTCTGCACACATTGGTCGACGCGGTGAATATCGTGAGCCCGCCGCTGACGAAGTTCTACGATTCGCTCGCCGACGAGCAGAAGGCGCGCTTCAACGATATCGCCCCACCTGCGCCGAAGCACGCCGCGCAAGGCAACCAGGGCACGCCCAGCGTCCAGGCGCAATGCAACGCCAATGTGATGTCCTGGCCGACCGACCGGATCGATAATGCGATCCATCCGAACGACGCGCAGCGCGCCAAGGCCGATGCATTGCAGTCGGCGCTGTCGCAGGCCGCCGACACCATCAAGGCCGCATGTCCGAGCGAAGCTCCGACGACCCCGCCGGGCCGTCTCGCCGCGATCGGCAAGCGGCTCCAGGCGATGCTGCAAGCCGTGGACACCGTGCAGCCGGCGCTGGCGGATTTCTACAATTCGCTCAGCGACGATCAGAAAGCGCGCTTTAACACCATGGGCAAGCAATTGTTCGCGCAGAACAACGGGTAGGGTGGGCAAAATCGGCCGCTGATACGTAACCGCGTGGGCACCGCGCACGCGCGATTTTGCCCACGCGGCTCCGCTTACACAGGCGCGGCGCCTATCCTACGAATCCACGATTCAGTGAAACAGCTTCGGAAACTTCGCCCGTAATCTGGCGCGCAGGTCGGCGCTGACGTCGACGGTCGGCGGGAAGGTGCCCTTGAGCTTCATCTCGTAGGGGATGCAGGCGTCGATGAGAATGCGGTTGTTGAAATTGCCGGGCAGATAAAGCGGATCGCGCTTCGACGCCCAGGCCTTCTGCACGAGGTCGATATCGACCTTGGGATCGAACCGCGTGCACATCGCCCACAGCACTTGGTCGAGGTCGCCGGCATCGATGTCGTCGTCGACCACGACGGTCCATTTGCCGGCATAAGCGCCGCCTTGGCAGGCGCAGGCGACATGCAGTGCCTGCCGCGCATGGCCGGGATAGCGTTGGCGGAGCTGGATCGCGGTGAAGCGCGTGGCCGGGCCGGCTTCGTGGTTCCACACGCCGAGCACGTCGGGGACGCCGCAGGCGTCGAGCGCGCGCCAGATTTGCGCCGCGCCGGCGATGCCTTTGAGGAGCCCGGTCTCGTCGACCGGCTTGTGCTGCGGTGCGCAGGTGAGGATTGGATCGTTGCGATGCAGGATGGTCTTGACGTTGACGTAGGGCCGCTCCTGCGTGTCGTCGGAGTAATAGCCCATCCATTCGCCGAACGGGCCTTCCGGCTTGGTCTTGCCGGGCACGGTTTCGCCCTCGATCGCGATCTCGCAGTCGGCCGGGATCGGGAAGCCGGTGAAGGGTCCGCGCACCACGTCGATCGGCTCGCCGCGCAAGCCGCCGGCAATATCGTATTCGCTGACTTCGGGCAGCGGGCTCGACGACAGCATGAACAACAGCGGGTCCTGGCCGCACAGGATCACCACCTTCATCGGCTCGCCGCGCGCGAAATATTTGTCGCGATGAATGCGGCCGTGCTTGCCTTCGGTGATCTGGCAGCCGACCGTTTTGCCGTCATAGACCTGGCTGCGATAGGCGCCGAGATTGAACCAGCCGTCGTCGGGGTCCTTGGTCACCACGGCGCAAGCGGTACCGATGAAGCGCGCCTGATCCTGCTCGTGATGGCGCGGCACCGGGAATTTCAAGACGTCAACGTCGTCGCCCTCGATCGCGTTCTCGAAAATCGGACCGTCGTTGACGAACCGCGGCGGCAGCGGTTGCAAATCCTGCATGCGCGCGTGATAGCGCTGCACGATATCGACCTTGCGGTCGTAGTCGAGCGGCAGGCCGAGCGTAAGCCCGATGCGCTTGATCGAGGACAGTTGGCCGTACAGCGTGCGGTAGCCTTTTGGGTAGTCCGGCACGTCGTCGAACAGGATCGCCGGCGCGCCGCCGCGGCTCTTCTCGGTGAGCATGTGGGTAACGGCACCCATCTCGACGTCCCAATGGGCGCCGGAAACGCGCTCAAGCTCGCCGAGCCGGTCGACCGTCTCCAGCCAGCCGCGCAATCCGCGATAGCGTTGTCCTGCCGCAGTGCCCGCCATGCCGATCTCCGTGCTGCCGAACCTAACGAAAGCGGGTATGAATTCGTGTCCTAGGCATGTCAAGCTCACGCGTCCTTTCCCTATGCGCGGCTGGTCGCGCCCAATAACATCCGGAGTTACGTCGTGAGCATTCCCAAGCCCAACTACAACCCGCCCTTTAACGTCACCCGCGCCAGCCATGCCGTGCTGCATGTCAAGGACCTGGCGAAGAGCCGCGCCTTCTATGTCGATCTGATCGGCTTCATCGTCAGCGATGAGGACAAGGATACGATCTATCTGCGCGGCGTCGCCGAGGCCTGCCATCACTCGCTGGTGCTCAAGCGCGCCGGCGCGGCGCAAGCCGAGCGCGTCGGCATGCGCTGCTTCACCGAGGAGGATCTGGAAAAAGCAAAGCATTATTTCGAGCAGGCGGGGCTGCCGGCGCAATGGGTCGAACGGCCGTATCAGGGCCGCACACTCCATGTCAGCGATCCGCTCGGTGCGCCGCTCGAATTCTGCGCTACCATGACCACGAAGCCGCGGATGGTCCTCGCCTTCGAGCATCATCGCGGCGCCGTGCCGCAGCGCATCGACCATTTCCAATTGCTGGTGCCGGACGTGCAGCGGCAATTGGAGTTTTACATGGGGCTGGGCTTCCGGCTGTCCGAATACATCGCACCGGACGGCAGCGACGATCCGCTGTTCGTGTTCCTGCAGCGCAAGGGCAATCCGCACGACATCGTGTTCGCATCTGGCGCCGGGCCGCGGCTGCACCATGCCGCGTTCAGCATTCCGGAATCCTATTTGTTCTTTTATGTCTGCGATCTCGCCGCCACTATGGGCTTTGCCGAGAACATCGAATTCGGTCCTGGCCGGCACGGACCGGGTTACGCGCTGTTCATCTATATGCGCGATCCGGACGGCCATCGCATCGAATTGTTCAACACCCATTATCAATGCATCGACATCGAGGACGAGCCGGTGCGCTGGGACGCGTCGTTTGCCGGCCAGCGGCGCTGGCAATTGCCGGCGCGGGCGCAATGGTTCGTCGAGGCGAGCCGCTTTGCCGGCGTTGAGCCGCGCGAGCCGGCGAAGAAGGGCAATCCGATGACGCTGGAACGATATGTCGGCGCGGTCAAATAGGAGCGCCAGTCATGCCGGCCCTTTCGAGGACGCGATGGATTGCCGCCACGGCGGCCTTCTTGATCACGGCTTTCGCCAGTGCCGTGGCGGCGCATGCCGATCCGAACGCACTTTGGAATATCGTGCACGGTCAATGCGTGCCGGACCGGGAGCGGCATGGCGATCCGAAACCGTGCACTGAGGTCAATCTTAAAAGTGGCACCGCGGGCGGCTTCGCGGTTCTCAAGGATATCACCGGCGCGACTCAGTTCTTGCTGATTCCGACGAAGCGAGTGACCGGCATCGAAGACCCCGCGGTCCGAGCGCCGCGTGCAACCAATTATTTCGCCGAAGCCTGGCAGGAACGCCGCCTGGTCGAAAAGGTTCTTGGACACGGTATGCCCGGAGATACTCTCAGCCTTGCAGTCAATTCCGAATTGGGGCGTTCGCAAAACCAGTTGCACATTCACATCGACTGCGTGCGCGCCGACGTCCGCGACGCGTTGCGGAGCGCGCGCGCGCAAATCGGCCGGCGCTGGAAGCCGCTGCCTGTGCTGCTTGCCGGACACCGCTACCGCGCCATGCGCGTGACCGGATGGTCGCTTGTTGGACACAATCCCTTCAAGCTTTTGGCGCGGGGGCTTCCCGGCGCGAGCGCGGATATGGGATATCACACGCTGGTGGTTGTCGGCATACGATTTGCCGACGGCGCGTCCGGTTTTGTCATCCTGGACGACCGCGCCGACCCGACACACGGCGACAACGCCGGCGGCGAGGAATTGCAAGATCACGCCTGCGCCTTGGGCCGGTGAAAGTTCGCGCCAAGGGCGCGCGCTCACCGCCGCCGCATGCCGCTCAATCTCTAACCCTCCGATGCAGCCGGTGCTCGATCCGAAACAGGAGCGCATTGGCGATCGCCGCGAAAGCGAACAGCACGATGGCGACCGTCACCATTTCCTGGCTTTGCGCCAGCGACATCGCGTTCATGACCATGGCGCCAAGGCCGGCTTTGGAGGCGAACATCTCGCCCAGCAGAACGCCAAGCAGCGTCACGGTGAAACCGATACGCAGGCCGGTGAATACTTCCGGCAATGCCGCGGGCAGGAGCACGGTGACGATGATCTGCCACGGCGACAGATGTAGCGTCCGCGCCGCGCGCAGGTAAACCGGCGGAATGGCGCGGATCGCACCCATGGTGAGCAGCGCCACCGGTAAAACGCCGTGCATGGCGCCGAACGCCACCTTGCCGGAAATACCGAGGCCGAAAATGAGCAGGACCACAGGATAGAGCGTGATCTTCGGCAACGAATAGAGCACGACCAGGATCGGCTCGCCAACGGCGCCCGACAGCCGATGCGCGCCCATCCATATGCCGATGGCAAGCCCCATGCCGTAGGCCAAAATCAGCGCGAAGACGAAGGCCTCCGCCGTCGCCGCGGCGTTTTCGGCAAAGCGCGGCGTCGGCACCGTGCGGATGAGATAAGACAGCGTCTCGATCGGCGCGGGGAGGGCGGTCTCGCCGGCGATGCGGTGCAGGACCTCCCAGATCGCGAGCATGACAAGCAATAGCGCCAAAGTATCGATGGCGCGTCGTGTTGCGGTCACCGCTTCCGTACCGCTCATGTCCGCGCTCCACCGCGGCGCTCGGCGAAGCGCATATCGAGCGCGTGCAGTCCGGCGTTGACGACGGTTGCGATGATGAGCAGGAACAGGATCAGCGCGTACATGCGGCGGTTATTGAAGTCGGTATAGGCGTCGGAAATGTCGCGGCCGAGGCCTGCCGGCGAAAGAATGAATTCGGCGGCGATCACCGCGATAAAGCCGTACGAGACCGAGAGCTTGATGCCGGTGAAGAGATAGGGCGCGGCCGCCGGTAGCTGCAACGTCAACGCCGTGGCGAGACGGCCGAGCCGGTGCACGCGCGCCACCTTGATGAGCACCCGCGGCACGCGATCGAGTCCGTTGAGCGTGGCGATGATCATGGCGACGATCGCGGTCGCAACGCCAATCAGCACGATCGGTATCGGCGACAGGCCGAAGATCGCGATCAGCACCGGATAGAAGATAAAAACCGGCACGGCATAGTAAGTGGCGAAGAACGGATCGAGCGCCTCGCGCAGGCGCGGCAACGCATGGATGATCACGCCGGCGGCGAAGCCGAGCGCGATGGACAGCGCGATCACAACGGCAATGACGCCGAGCGTGCGTTCGATGTCGGCATTGATCGATCCCGAAGCAAGCAGCGCCATCAGCGCGCTCGCCATCTCCGAGGGCGCAATGACGACGCGATGATCGATCAATCCGGTCCGGCAGGCGAGTTCCAGCGCCCCGATCAGCGCCGCGATCACCACGAGCCTGATCAGGCCGACCCGTGTCATTATTCGGCGGCCAGCGCGGCGGGCGGCTGCGCCATGCCCGGATGACCGAGCGCCTTGAGCGATTCGCCGCGCAGGCGCTCCCACAGCCGTCCGGTGATCTCGCCGAATGCCGGTTCGGCGACGATGGTCGAGTCGCGCTGGCGCGACCAGCCGGTTTCGATGATCTCGATGAAGCGGCCCGGGCGCGCCGACATGGCGCCGATGCGGTCGGCCAGCATGGCGGCTTCGTCGAGCGCGTGCGTGATCAAAAGCACCGTGGCGCCGGTCTGCCGCCACAGCCGCAAGACCTCGTCGCCCATGAGCAACCGCGTCTGCGCGTCGAGCGCGCCGAACGGCTCGTCGAGCAGAATGAGGCGCGGCTGCAATACCAACGTGCGCGCGATGCAGACGCGCTGGCGCATGCCGCCCGATAATTGCGACGGATAGGCACGGGCGAAGTCCTTCAAGCCCATGAAGGCCAGCGCGTCGTCGACGCGCCGGCGCAGCTCCGGCTCGGCCACGCCGCTGCGTCGCAGCCCGAACGCGGCATTGTCCCAAACCGTCAGCCAGGGAAAGCTCGCGTCTTCCTGAAAGACGACGCCGATTCCTTCGGCGACCACCCCGCTCACGGCCATGCCCTCGAAGGTCACGGTGCCGGCGGTCGGCCGCTGCAGACCGGCGAGTATTTCGAGAAACGTCGACTTGCCGCAGCCCGACGGGCCGACCACCGCGAAGAACTCGCCCTTGCGCAGCTCAAGATCGATCGGGCCGAGCGCGTGCACTTCCGGGTGGTCGCCGGCGCCGGGATAGACCCGCGTTACGCCGGCGAACTGCGCGTGGAGATCGCGGTGCACGGCCGCCGGCATCACTTCTGCAGATCGCTCGGCAGGAAAGATGTATCGATCATTTTTGCAAGATCGGGATCCTTATCGATCATGCCGACATATTTCATCGCCTTCACGGTATTCTGCAACAGCACCATCTCGATCTTGCCCTCGCTGTAGAACTTGGCGTCGACGAGCTGCTGCATCAGCGTATCGACGTCGTTCGGCGGCAGCGGCGCGTAGATCGGCTCGAGGATTTTGCTGGCTTCGGCGGTGTGCTCGTCGATGAATTTCACCGCCTCGCGGCGGCCCGCAAGGATCGCGCGCAGCTTATCGGGGTGGTTTTTGATCAGGTCGTCGGTCGCGATGCCGACCGCCGGCGGCAGTAACGGCAAGTCCTTCGGCCCGACGATCACGCGATACTTGCTGGCGCCGCCGCGCATCATGAACAGGATGCCGGGAATGGTGGTGGCGTCGACGACATTGTTTTCGAGCGCGGTGAGCGCTCCGGAAAGGTTGCCGAGCGCTACGCGCTGGATATCGTTGGGATTGATGCCGGCATCTTCGGCTGCCAGCACCGCAGTCATTTCGCCGAGCGATTTTGAATTGGAGATGCCGAACTTCTTTCCTTTCAGGTCCTTCATCGACTTGATCGGCGAATTGGGCATGACAATGATGACATTGCTGGCCATCGAGCGCGATCCGATATCGACGATCTTGATGTCCTGGCCTTCGTTGATGGCGGCGATGATGCCGGCCGGTGAGGTCTCGCCGTAGCCGAGCGTGCTCGCAATCGTGGCGCGCACCGAGCTGCCGCCGCCTTCGCCGGAAATGACGCCGGTAATGTCGACGCCGGCCTTTTTAAAGAAGCCCTTTTCGATTGCCACGCCGTATGGTGCGCCGGAGGGATCGGCCTTGTATTGGGTGATAAGGACATCTTCGGCCAGCGCCGGGGGCGGCGCGGCAATGCATATGGCGACGACGAGAGCCGACAGTCTGTGGTGCAGCATACAAACCTCCCTCAATGCTTGTTTAGTCTTTGGCGCAATAGGCAGGGGTACTATCCCATATGCGTTCGATGATAGAATCAATCATTATGGTGCGGAATGGTCTTGATGATTCACTTTTGGCCGGGGATTCCATGCCGCCCGTGACGCAGAGCGAAGCGGCGTCCGGCACAACCGGAAAGACGGAGCCGATCTGGCTTGCCTCTTATCCTGCCGGCGTGCCCGCGACCGTCGATCCGGACGCCTATCCGTCACTGTCGGCGATGCTCATCGAAGCCTGCCGGCAGCATGCCGAACGCCCGGCCTTCGAATGCTTGAGCGCACGCATGACCTACGCCGAATGGGAGCGCGGCAGCCGCGATTTTGCGGCTTTTCTGGTCGAAGAGGCGAACTGCCGCCCGGGCGACCGCGTCGCGATCATGCTGCCGAACATGCTCGCCTATCCGGTGACGTTCCTCGGCGCCTTGCGCGCCGGCATGACGGCGGTCAACGTCAATCCGCTCTACACGCCGCGCGAACTGCAAGAGCAGCTCGCCGATTCCGGCGCCGTCGTCATCGTGATCATGGAGAATTTCGCCCACAAGCTTCAGGAAGTCATCGGCGACACGCAAATTCGCCACGTGGTGGTAGCGCGTCTCGGCGATTTCGTGCCGATGCTCAAGCGCTGGGCGTTCAACTTCGCGAACTCCTATATCGCGCACGCCGTGCCGGCGTGGCACTTCGAAAAATTCACGATGTTGCAGGACGCCTGCGATCGGGCGCCGAGCGAGCGCTACCGGGACGCGCAGGTGCAGGCCAACGACGTGGCGTTACTGCAATATACCGGCGGAACGACAGGCGTCGCCAAGGGCGCCATGCTGACGCACCGCAATCTGATCGCGAATACGCTGCAGTGCCTGGCCTGGACCGGTGCAGGGGCTCGTTTGGAAACCGAGCGCGTGCTCACGCCGCTGCCGCTCTATCACATCTTTTCGCTGACCGCGAACCTCTTGAGCTTTACGCTCCTCGGCGGGTTGAACTTTCTCATTCCCGATCCGCGCGACCTGCACCGCCTCATCCGCACCATGCGCCACGCCAATATTACCTGGATGTCTGGCGTCAATACGCTCTTCAACGCGCTCGTCAACGCGCCCGAATTCGCCGGTTTGGATTTCAGCGCGCTGCGCGTAGCGGTCGGCGGCGGCGCCGCCGTCCAGAGCGAGGTGGCGCGGCGCTGGCGCGAAATCACCGGCAGCGAACTGGTCGAAGGCTACGGCCTGACCGAGGCCTCGCCGGTGGTCTGCATCAATCCGTTTTTCGCTCCGAAGCAAGGCACCGTCGGCCTGCCGGTGCCCTCGACCGAGGTCACCGTTCGCGACGATGCCGGCAAGGTGGTCCCGGTCGGCGAGGCGGGCGAGGTCTGGGTGCGCGGCCCGCAGGTCATGCTCGGCTATTGGCGCCGCCCTGACGAAACGGCGCATGTGCTTACGAGCGATGGCTGGCTCAAAACCGGCGATATCGGCGCCTTCGACGCCGACGGATTCTTGCGGCTGCTCGACCGCAAGAAGGACATGATCAACGTCTCTGGCTTCAAAGTGTTTCCCAATGAGGTCGAAGACGTCGCCATGCTGGATCCCCGCGTGCTGGAAGCCGCGGTGATCGGCGTACCCGATTTGCGCACCGGGCAGGCGGTGAAGCTGTTCGTCGTCAAGCGCGATCCCGCCCTCACCAAGGCCGATCTGAACAAATTCCTCCATGATCGCCTGGCCGGCTATAAACGCCCCACCATCATCGAGTTTCGCGACGAGTTGCCGAAAAGCAATATCGGCAAGATTTTGCGCAAAGAACTGCATTGAGGGCATGCATTGCCATGCTGGCCGCCGGCCTTCCTGCTCGCAGGCGAGCGTGCTAACCGTAACGCCGCAGAAAATATCGGAGGACGCCGCGCCCATGCCAAAGTTGCAGTTATCGTTTGCCTGCGCGCTCTATGACCGGATGCAGGCGCTCTATACCGGCGAGGTGACGCCCGACGGCATCGATCTCAATTTCATCGCCATCGATCAGCCGCGCCCGATTTTCGACCGCATGTCGGGCGGACAGGAGTTCGACGTCGCGGAATATTCCTCTTCCGAATTCGTCCAGCGCTTCGCCAACAAGGAATGCCCGTTTGTCGCCATTCCGGTGTTTCCCTCGATTGCGTTTCGGCTCGGCTTTATCGCCGTCAACCGCAAATCCGGCATCAAGTCGCCGAAAGACCTCGAGGGCAAACGCATCGGCGTGCCGCTCTACACGATGACCGCCGCCATCTTCATCAACGGCATGCTGAAGAACGAATTCGGCGTCGATCTGTCGAAAGTCCATTGGGTGCAGAGCGCGATGAATACGGCGGGCGCGCATGGCAGTCCGACGGTGCTGCCGCTCTTGAAGAAAATCTCCATCGAGAACAACAGAACCGACAAGACGCTCGGCCAGCTCCTCGCCGAGGGCGCCGTCGATGCGACGCTCGGCACCAGCCTGCCCGCGGAGATTCGAACCAATCCCGACATCGTGCGGCTGTTTCCCGACTATGTCGAGCGCGACAAGGATCTTTACAAGCGCAAGAAAATCTATCCGATCATGCATTTGATCGCGATCAAGAAGAGCGTGTACGAGCGCTATCCGTTTGTCGCCACAAGCCTCTACGACGCCTTCGTCAAATCGAAAAAGATCGCGCTGGACAAGTTTTTCAACCTGCGCGCGGTGCGTTACATGACGCCATTTTTGATGCGCGAGATCGACGACATCTGGGAGGTCTTCAATGGCGATCCGTGGCCCTACGGCGTCGAGCCGAACCGGCAGACACTGGAGGCGCTGGTGAAATATCAGCAGGACTTGGGCTTGATCGCCGCGCCGGTCAAGGTTGACGATCTGTTCGTGCCGACCTACGGCTGAAGGTGTTCACCCCCGCTCACATCATGTGTCCCGGGCGCAGCGCAGCACGTAGCGCGAGAGCGCGAAGTGATGCGCTGCAGAACCGGGACCTTCGCAAACTCAGAGCTTGTAACGATCCCGGATCAGCGGCGCACCGTTTCACGCTGCGCCGCATCCGGGAAACCATAGTCAGGGAACCGACATGAGCCAACTTGACGATCTCCTGCGCGACCTTGTCGTCGCCAACCGCATCCTGTCCAACGAAGACGTTGTCGATGCCTATGGTCACATCAGCGTTCGCCATCCCGACAATCCGAAGCGCTTCTTCATGTCGCGCTCGCGCGCGCCCGAACTGGTCGAGCGTCACGATCTTATCGAGTTCGACCAGGAGGGCGAGCCGATCAACGACAAGCGCCCGCCCTATCTCGAGCGCTTCATCCATGCGGCGATTTTCGAGGCGCGGCCCGACATCATGGCGGTGGTGCACGCCCATGCCGAGGACACGCTGCCGTTTGGGCTGATCAACAAGCCGCTCGAGCCGGTTATCCATTCCGGCAGCTTCATCGGCGGCAAGGTGCCGGTGTGGGACATCCGCAAGAAGTTTGGCGACACCGATCTTCTGGTGCGCAACATGGCGCAGGGACGCGATCTGGCGAAGTGCATGGCTAAGGGCCACGTCGCGCTGATGCGCGGCCACGGTTTCGCCTCGGCAGGGCGCTCGATCGTCGACGTGGTGCGGCTCTCGGTCTATCTGCCGCGCAATGCGCGCGTGCAGATGAACGCGCTGCGCATGGGCGGCAAGCCGAAGCCGTTGTCCAAGGGCGAGATTGCCTCGCGCGCAAAGGGTGAAAGCTACATGCCAACCTCGCCGACCACCTGGCGCGCTTGGGAATATTGGGCGACCCGCGCCGGTTGCGGCGATATGATCGGCCATCAGCACGACCACGCGCCGAAGAAATAAGCGGTTTCCTCGTATTGCGCCGGGCCGCCACCGGCTTTTCTTCGCTCGGCGCTCATGGCAGACTTAGGGTTGTAGAGGGTTGTAGAGGGTTGTTGCGGCCACTCCGGTGTGGCCGCGGCCTCGAACGCCGGTCACACCATACGGGGGATCCCAGCCATGACTACGCGTTATGTCGCGTTAGGCGCCGCAGCAGTGCTGGCGGCTATCGCTATGCAGGCAACGTCGGCCAATGCGCTGACGATGATCGAGTGCAGCGCCAAGTATAAGGCGGCCAAAGCCGCCGGCACGCTCGACGGCATGAAGTGGAACGACTTCCGCAGCGCACAATGCGATGCGCAAGCGACAGCCGGTCCGGCAGCCGCGATCGCCCAGGCACAGGCTCCCGCAGCCGCGCCGGCTGCTGCGCCGAAGCCTGCGCCATCCACGCCGGCAGCACCGGCAGCCGCGCCGACGCCTGCGCCGGCCGCCGCCGGCAACGCCGTCTTTCCGAGCAAAGTCGATCCTAAATATGCAACGGATTCTGCCAGCAAGGCGCGCAGAGAAACATGTCTCGATCAATATCGGGCCAATAAGAAGACCGAAGCCAATGGCGGTTTGAAATGGCTGGCGAAGAACGGCTATTGGAGCCAATGCAACAAGAAGCTGAAGGGCGCCTAAGAATTTAACCGGCGCATGCCACATAAAAATCGGAGCGCGGACCTGCCGCGCTCCGATTGCATTTTGGATGACGCGAAATGCTAGAGCCCCGTTCTGAGTCGATCAGAGCGGATAGGGCTCTAATGCAGCACCAGTTCCGTCACCTTGCCGTTCTTGGCGCGGCCTTGCGCGTAATACTGGCCGATATTGCGCATCAGCGCCGCATCCGACACCGAATAGATCACCGCGTCGGTCTTGCCGGTGTTGATGTGGCGACGCCACAGGAAGTTGGGCACCACGAACAGATCGTTATGGCCCCATTCGAAGCGCTTGCCGCCGACTTCGGTGACGCCCGAGCCTTCGATGCAGACGTAATAGGTGCCGGCGGTCTCGCGCTTCCATTCGGTTTCCTCGCCGGGGCGCAGGAGCTGTGCCGAGTAATTCAGCGTCTTGAACACCGGCTCGCCGGTCACCGGATTGACGAACTCGACCTTGATGCCCTCGTACGGGTCGCCTTTCTCCTTGCGCAGGCTGTGCAGCATTTCCAGCACATCCGCCCCGCGATAATGGAACAGCGGCGCGGGCGCGTGGCCGACGCCGCGCTGATGGTCGACGAAAGTCGGTTTGATGCCGCCGTGACTGTAGAGGCTACGCGAATAGCCTTCGCTGACGGTGACCGCTTGCACGTTTTTGTTGCCCTGCGCGCCCGGCATGTTGTGGTCGACCCAGGCGGCGTCGAGGAATTCCATCAGCGGCCAGTCGAGCGTGTCGATCCAGATCACCGGCTCGCCGGAATCGTTGCCGTGGTCGTGCCAGGTGCCGTTCGGCGTGAGAATGAGATCGCCGTAATTGGCCGTGACCTTCTCGCCCTCGACGACGGTGTAGCCGCCTTTATTGGAAAGAATGGTGCGGCTGGCATTCGGCGAGTGCAGATGCACCGGCGCGACGTCGCCCGGATTGTAGATCGAAATGGCGCAGCGGATGGTGTTGGTGACTTGCAGGCGGCCGTTCAGCCCGGGATTGAGCAGAAGAATGCTCTGGCGGTCGGCGAATTCGATCGGCGAAACGTCGGCCTTGCTGGCGATTTCCGAGATTTGCTTGAGGTAGCCGTTATATTCGTTCCACTTCCACATATGCGGAACGGTCTTCATCTGGTTGACGGCGACGCGACCGGAGGCGAGCTGGCCCGAGCCTTCGCCGGAGGTTTCGCTGAACCACGGCCTTTGCGCCGGGGCATTGGCCTGCGTGCGGACCCAGACATTGTGCTTGCCGGCGTCGGTATTGATGGCCTCCATCAATTCGCGCGCCTTGTTGGAAAGCCCGCCCGGGGCAGGGGCCTTCATAGTCACCGTGGCCATGACGTTTTCTCCTTAACGGAACGTGCCTTATACGGCTCAATTGCCTTTGCCTGACGTATAGTGGCTTGGCCGGCTGTTGGCAAAGCCGTCCAAACGGCGCAGCGCGATGCGTGCCCCGCCGAAAAGGCATAGCGCGGGCTTACCGGGCCGCGAGAAAGTCGCGGATGGCGCGGGTGAATTCCGCCGGCCGGTCCATATTGGAAATATGGCCGGCGCCGGCAAGCTCGACGAACCGCGAGCCGGAAAGCTTGTCATGAAGCTTACGCATCGGCGCGGTGGCGGCGTCCTTCTCGCCGCCGAGAAACAACACCGGGCGCCTCACGGTGGCGACGGTCGAGGCATAATCGTGCGCGCCAAGCGCCGCGGCGCAGCCGATAAACCCATTGACCGGCGTGGCCCGGATCATGGCGCGCACCTTGTCGAGGTGCGGCGGATTTTTTGCCACGGTCTCGGCCGGGAACCAGCGCGCGATGGTCGGTTCGACCAAGGGCTCGATGCCCTGTTTCTGGGCAACCGCAATGCGCTCTTCCCATTGCTGGCTCGATTGCGGCGTCGACTGGCACGGCGAGTCGCAGACGATGATGCGATCGAAGCGGTCGGGATAGCGTTCGGCAAGCCCGAGCGCGGTGGCGCCGCCCATCGACAGGCCGGCGAAATGCGCCTTTTTGATCGACAGGGCTTCGAGCAGGCCCAGCGCATCGGCAAGGAGCGTGTCGTAGGCGTAACGGCCCGCCGGCGCGTCGGTTGCGCCATGGCCGCGCTGGTCGTAGCGCAGCACACGGTAGGACTCTCTCAGCGCCGCGGCTTGCTCGTCCCACATCGCCAATGAGGTCGCCAGCGAATTGGAGAAAACAAGGACCGGTGCGGTGTCCGGGCCGTCGATCTGATAATTGATGGTGATGCCGTTTGCTTTGATCTTCATGTTGGATTCCTGGCTTGTGCTGTCATTGCGGCAAAAAATCTTCGAGCAGCGCGGCGAGCGCTTGCGGGGATTGCGTCGGCATGAAGTGGCCGGCGTCCTCAATCAACTCAAAACGCGCGCCGGGAATCCTTTTCGCAAGCTCGGCCGTGCCGGCATGCGGCCGCACCGTATCGTGGCGGCCGGCGACCACCATGGCCGGGCAGCGGATTTGCGGCAGCATGTGCAGCATGTTGGTGCGCGCCAGGCAGCGAAAGGCAAGACCGAAATCCACCGGATCGTTGGCAAGATAACGCCCGAGATAGGCTTCATAGGCGGCACGCTCGCCGAGGTGAGGCGGGTAGGACAGCGCCAGCGTCGTCGGCAGCGAGGCGCGCAGGCCCTCGCGCGCGGCGAAAGCGGCGCGCTCGTCGAGCGCGGTGGCGCGGCTCGGGTCCACTCCCGGCGCCGGATTGCAGAGAACCAGCGCGCCGACCCGATCGGGATATTTTTCCAGGAAACGCAGCGCCTGGGTCGCTGCCGCGGCGACGGTGACAAAATGGTACGGCGGATCGAGACCGACGGCCTTGGCCAGTGCCTCGAAATCCTCGACCAGGACGTCGTTGGAAAATTCTTGCCGCACCTTTTCCGAAAGGCCCGAGCCGCGCTGGTCGTAGCGCAAGACGCGAAATCGTTGGGCAAGGCGCGGCGCGACGGCATCCCAGGAATGCAGCGTGCCGCCAAGCTCGTGAAGGAGCACGACCGAGCGCCCGCGCGCGCCGGTAAGCTCGTAATGAAGGCTCACGCCATTGGCATCGATGAACGGCATCGCCAACTCCTCAAAATTCCCAACCGATGAGGCGGTCGAGCGAATAGAGGCCGCCGCCGTGAACGAGGAAATAGAACGTCGCGACCAGCCACATCATCGTATATTCGAGGCCGAGCTTGTTCCAAAAATAGCGGCCGACCCGCCAGCGCTCGAAATTCGTCACCATCAGAAACAGCACAAGCGGCACTGCCGCGGCGCGCGTGAACAAGCCGATCGCCAGCATCGGGCCGGCAACGAGCTCGGTCGTGGCGATCAGCGGCGCCCACAGCCAGCCGGGGCGATAACCCCAGGTATCGAGATCGGCCGCCAACATGCGCACGTCGCCCTGCCGGATGCCGGTGCCCGGGAAGAAGCCGAATGCCATGCGCAAGCCGTGTGGCACCATCCAGAGTCCGACGACGACGCGCAACAGCGCCTCGCTGAACGGCGCCAGCGTCCGATAAACGGTCTCCAATTGTGGAAACACCAACTGCGTTGCGGTCATGTTTCGATTTTGCCGAGACGGCCGTGTCCGGTCGCTCAATGCGCCATCAGCACCGGCAGCTTCGCATTAGCGAGGATATGCCGGGTGGTGCCGCCAAAAATCATCTGGCGCAGGCGGCTTTGCGTATAGGCGCCCTTGACGATGAGGTCGCAGCCAAGTTCGTCGGCCTTGGCGAGGATGGTGTCGCCGGCGCTGCGCTTGCCGGCGGGCTTCGTCGTGACCGTATCGGCGGCAATGCCGTTCATCTTCAGCGATCGCGCCATTTGCTCGCCGCTCGGTCCGGCGACGGTCGCGCCTTCGACCGTCAAAATGGTGATGCGGTCGGCAAGGCGAAGGAGCGGCATGGCGTCCGCCATGGTGCGTGCCTGTTCGGTGCTGTTATTCCAGGCAATCAATATGTTGGTGCCAAGCGAGCGCGGCGAATTCGGCGGCGCGATCAGCACCGGACGGCCGCTTTCGAATAGGGCGGATTCCAGCGTGATCATCGACGGGCTTTGCCATTCGTCGCCCGGCCGCGCCAGCACGATCATGTCGAAGACGCGGCCGTAGCTGCCGACGAAATCGTGGCCGCTCGGCGCGTCCTTGAGCCACGCCCACGACAGCGTGGCCTGCCCTTCGCCGGCGCGAGGGGCGATATGGTGGTTGTCCATGAACGAGCGGAACAGCATTTCGGCCTGCCGCACCATCTCGGCGTCGTTCTCCTTCACCGCGACCATCGTCAGCCCGCTGTCGGGGTCCATGGCGACCAGATCGGCGACCGCCGGTCGCAATGGGAAGCCCTCGATGCAGCTGTCGAATTTTTGCGCCAGCAACAGCGCGGTATCCAATGCCGATACCATGGTGGCACCGTGCTCGGTCGGAACGAGAATGGTTTTCATGCGCGCGCCCCAGATGATCTCGGCACAGCCGTCGAAACTTCCCCATGGAAGGCGCCCCTGACCGGGGTCTTGGACTTGCGGCCATACTGCCGCGCCACCGTGCGCCGGACAAGCTCCCGGCGGCCCTCTGTTCCGCTCGGTCTGAGGCGCACATGGTGCGGTGCGAAGCGCGTCGGGCTCGCTTAAGACTTGAGGATAATTACCGAATTAAGCGCCGCCGCGGCGGTGCCCAATCGTAAACCTTTGCTAGAGTATGGTCGATTCGCGGCGCGATTCGTCGCGGTGCGCGACGGGGCCAATTGCCATGCGAAACTACGGCATCCGGCAAATTCAGACGACTGCCCGAATTCTTCTGATTTGTCCGGATTGCGGGCATGAAAATTCGGAATTCGCCGACACGCTGCGCGCGATGAGCACTTTTTACTGTACCGGCGAGGATTGCGATTACATTTTCGATCTCGCGCCGGGCCGGCGGGCGGATTTCGGCAAAACGTTCATCGACGCCTGCAAGCGGTTTTACGCCGCGTTCTATGCGATGCGCGGTCAGCGCGCTCGCTAATCATCCCACCGCCTGCGCAACCGCTTTCACAAGCTCGACCGGATCGGTGAAGGCGGCAACCCCGAGCGCGCGCAGTTTTTCAATTGCCGCGTCGGCGCTCATCTGACGCGTTGCGGCGTGTCCGGCGGCAAGCCCGACGAACAATGGTTTCGGCAGCGGCTCGGCCGCGATCCAGGCGATGAGCGCGTCGATGCGCTCGGCGAGCGAGCGTGAGGCGATCACGGTCTGGAATACGATGGCCTTGATATTCCGCCGCGCCGCCAGCGCACGGGCGATTTTTAGCCGTTCGGTCATGGTTTCGTCGGGGGCGCCGCGCATATTGTCCATAAAGCTTGCGGCACGCAGTCCGTGGTCGGCCAAAAGATCCATCATCATCATGGCAAGGCCGGCGCCCGAGGTGACAAGGACGACGTTGCCGTCGGTCTCGATCAGCTGGAAACCGAGCTCGCGGGCGGCACGCTCGAGCGCGGTCATGGCGCGTTCGGCGAGCCGGCGGCTTGTGGGAAACTCCTCCGGGTCGTGACGGAAATCGGCCGCCTCGTCGCGAATGATTTTCGCGTCGCAAGCGATGAGATCGCCGTCTTGCGTCAACGCCAACGGGTTGATCTCCAGAAGCTCCAGATCTTCCTGGCGGACGACGTCGGGAAGCCGCGCGGCGTAGCGCGCGAGCTGCGCCGCCAGCTCGCGGGGAAAAAGCTTGGCGAGCGCCGGGAAAATGGCTTCAGGCGTCGTTCTGTCCACGATCGGAATGCGCACGAGCTTCGCCGCCTGCGCGACATTCTCGCCGCCCTGCGCCGCGATGAGCAGTTCGAGCCGTTGCCGGGTGCCGTCGACGCGCACCGCTACGAAAATCTCGCGCAGGATCGGCACCGCCTGTTCGAGCAGAAGCGGCGTGTCGGCGTCGTCGAGCGTCGCCAGAATGAGCCGCCGCGCATCGCGGAAATCGGCGGCTTTATCGAAGCGGCGGACCAAGCCGTTCTTGCCGCGGCCGCCCTCGAGAACTTGCGCCTTCAGCAGAAATCCAGGCCAATTGGCCACCTCATCGGGCGGGCTTTGGCCGGCGCCGAGCAAAAGGCTTTTCGGCAAGGCAAAACCGTGGCGGCTCAGCAAGGCTTTTCCGTCGACCTCGGCCAGACGCATAATGACTGACTTCCCTAAGCGCCGTCCGGCGCTCTCCCATGGAGAATACCGCATGTCAGGCCAATTGCGCCTGCCGTTGCTCGACCCTGAGCCGTGGCGGGTGGCGGTGATCAGCCCGACCGGACGTTATGCGCGCAACCAGGTCGCCGGCATGATCGCAGCCGGCACGCCGCTTGTCGGCGGGGTCGCGCTCGGCCGCGGCGGGTCCGATATGGACGGCTTGCCGCTCTACGACCGCATCGGCGACTTGCCGGGCAAACCGAATATCGCGCTGATCTATACGCCGGCCGCAGGCGCGCGCGACGCCATCGCCGCATGTGCCGCCGCGCGCATCCCGACCATTATGGCGGTCGCCGAATATGTGCCGGTGCACGACACGCTCGCTGCGGTGACGCTTGCCCGCGAAGCGGGGAGCTGGCTCATCGGGCCGAACACGCTCGGAATTTTCGTGCCGGGCCGGGGACTGCTCGGTTCGATCGCGCCGAGCTTTTGCATGGCGGGGCGGCTCGCCGTCATCGTGCGCAGCGGCACGGTGGCGCTCGCTTTGGCCCGGCAATTGACGCTTGCCGGCGTCGGCCAGCGTCTCGTCGCCCACATCGGCGGCGACGGCGTGATCGGGCGCAACCCGCACGAATATCTCCACGCGCTCGCCGACGATGAAGCGACCGCGGCGGTGCTATACTGCGGCGAGATCGGCGGCGACAAGGAATATGCCTTCGCCGACGCTATGCGCGACTTTCGGAAGCCGGTCATCGCCATGGTCGTCGGCCGCCACGCGCCGGTGCAAAAGCAGATGGGCCATGCCGGTGCGCTGATCGGCAGCGCGCGCGAGAGCGGCGACGCCAAACTGGAGGCACTCGCCGCTGCCGGCTGCCGGATCGCGACCGGCCTGGAGGAGGCGGTGACGATCGCGGCGGAGATGGGGTTAGCTGCCGGATAAGACGAAAGAGCAATCCATGAAGCTGCATTGGTCGCCGCGCTCGCCGTTCGTGCGCAAGGTTATGATCGTCGCGCATGAGCGCGGCGTCGCCGGCCGCATCACCTGCGTCCGCACCATGGCGGCGATGACCAAGCCGCACGCCGAACTGATGCAGGACAATCCGCTGTCGAAAATACCCACGTTGGTGCTCGACGACGGCGCCGTGCTCTACGATTCGCCCGTCATCTGCGAATATCTCGATGCGCTCGACGGCGCCCCCAAGCTGTTTCCGCGCGAGCCCAAGGCGCGCCTGACGGCATTGCGCCGGCAGGCGCTCGGCGATGGCTTCTTGGACATGATGGTCACGCTGCGCAACGAACGCGAACGCGCGCAGCCGTCCGAGGTCCATATGGCGAGCACGGCGGTGCGAAAAGCCGCCGTATTGGCGAGCTTGGAGCGCGAAGCGGAAGCGCTCACCACCACGCCGTTCGGCATCGGCCATATCGCGATCGGTTGCGCGCTGTCTTATCTCGATTTCCGTTTTGCCGGCGAGAACTGGCGCAAAAGCCATCTGCGTCTCGCCAACTGGCACGCCGCATTCGCGGCGCGGCCGTCGGTGCGGGCGACGGAGCCGGTCGACGATTCGTGAGCTTTATCCCAGCGTCGGATCGAGCACGATCTTGCCTTGGCCCTCGTGTCTCTCGACCATGCGGTGCGCCTCCGCGGCCTGCGCCAGCGGCAGTACGCGCTCGATCTGCGGAATGACCTTGCCTTGCGCCGCGGCGGCAAGGCAGTGCGGCAGGTCGGAGGGCGTATAGCCGGGCATGCCCTTGATCGTGATGCGCTTGTGATAGAGGTGCGAGAAGTCGATCGCGACATGCGGCCCGGCATGTGCGCCGGCGGTCACGAGGCGGCCGTTCATGCCGATGGCGAGGAAGGCGCGCGGCAGCACGGCAGGATTGGCGATGTTGTCGTAGAGCACGTCGACGCCCTTGCCCTCGGTGACTTTCATTATTTCGTCGACAATATCTTCAGTCGTGTAGTTGATGCCGTGATCGGCGCCGAGTTTCTTGCCGAGCGCGACGCGCGCGTCCGAGCCGGCCGCCGCGATCACGCGTGCGCCGATCACGTTCTTGGCGATCTGGATGCCGATCGTTCCCAGATTGCCGCCGGCGCCCATGATCAGCACGGTCTCGTCGAATTTGAGGTCGGCGACGTGGACGAGGAGATTCCACGCCGTCGGCACGTGGCGCAGCACGACCGCGGCGCGATGGAAGTCGAGATGCTCGGGCAGCGCGACCGCCGCGCAAGCCGGCACCGTGACCAATTCGGCAAAGCCGCCGGGCCGCTTGATGCCCATCATGCCGCGCGGTCCGTTGTAGCCGCTGCCGTCCTCCGGGCAAATATCGAGCGGCATGAAGCCCGCGGCTGCCACGCGATCGCCGACGCGCCAGCGGCTCACCTGCGGCCCGAGCGCATCGACGGTGCCGGCGCAATCGACGCCGGGAATGAGCGGTAGGACGGCGCCGCGAGCGCCTTCCTTGCCGGCGCGCAGGCTCACGTCGAGGACGCGATTGACGGTCGCCGCGTGGACCTTGATACGAATTTCGCCGGTGCGCGGGACGGGATCGGCAATTTCTTCGTAGCGCAGGACGTCAGGTGCGCCGTATTGGTGAATTACGATTGCTTTCATAGTTGGGATCGTAGGTTATCCTGTGAACTCGGGACCTAAGGCATAGCAGTCATGGATTTTGCCGACAAATTCGCCATTGCCGAGCTGATCCAGTCCTGGGGCGTCTATCGCGACCAGGGCAAATGGCAGGAGCTGCGCGGCACCTTCACGGCCGACGGCCACATTTCCGTCTCCTGGTTTCGCGGCCCGTTCGAGCAATTCGTCGAACGGTGCCGGGCAAGTTTCGCCGCCGGCCACACCTGGTCGCGCCATCATCTGTTCGCGTCGACGATCAAGCTCACTAAGGATCGGGCGGTGGCTGAAACGCCGGTCGTTATCCGCGTCCGCCAGCAGTTCAAAGGGGTGCCGGTCGATCTCACGTCGTGCTCGCGCTTCCTCGACCGCTTGGAACGCCATTCGGCGGGCTGGCTGATTGCCGAACGCGCGGCGATTTATGAGCGCGACCGGCTCGATCCGGTCGAACCTTCGGCCGAGTACGAGAATTTGTTCCTGGCCGGCGGCGCCGCACGCTTTCCGGAGCAGTACCGCTACATGGCGTTTCGGCTGGCGCATTCCGAAGGCCGTACGCTGGCGCCGATCGTCTATCGCGACGGCGGTGCGGAGACAGCCGACCTTTACGCAAGATTTTCCGCGTGGCTTTCCGGCGGAACGGCTTGACGCGGCCAGAAGGGCCGGGACACTAGAGCCCACCGGTTTTGGTAGAATCAAAACCGGGCTCTAGTTTTTTGTTAGTGCATGATCTTTTCCGAAAACCGGTTCCACCCTCGGATCAAGTCCAAGGACGGGCTTTTTCGGGATCATGCCCCAGCGCCGCGGACTTTCTGGAGCCCTTCATGGCGGTCTATACCGATGTCACGGCGGAGGATCTCGGCCGCTTCCTTGCCGGTTACGACATCGGCGCGCTGCTTTCGTATAAGGGCATCGCCGAGGGCGTGGAAAACTCGAATTTCCTGGTCCATACCGGCATCGGCAATTATATCCTCACGCTTTATGAGCGGCGCGTCGCCGAGCGCGATTTGCCGTTCTTTCTGGGTCTGATGGAGCACTTGGCAAGCCGCGGCATCACTTGCCCGCAGCCGGTGAAAAACCGCGCCGGCAAGGTGCTGGGCAAGCTCGCCGGCCGGCCGGCGGCCATCGTTACCTTCCTCGACGGCTTGTGGATACGGCGCCCGACCGCGGCGCATTGCGCGGCGCTCGGCGAAGCGCTGGCGCGGCTGCATCTCGCCAGCGCCGATTTTCCGATGCGCCGCGACAATGCGCTATCGGTCGCCGGCTGGCGTGCGCTCTACGAAGGCTGCCGCGCGCGCGCGCATAAAGTGGAGCGCAATATCGAGTCGCTTGTCGCCGCCGAACTGGATGTTCTGGAACGCGACTGGCCGCGCGGCTTGCCGCAAGGCGTCATCCACGCCGACCTGTTTCCGGACAATGTGTTTTTCCTCGGCGACAAGCTGTCCGGACTGATCGACTTCTATTTCGCCTGCACCGATACGCTGATGTACGACGTCGCCATCTGTCTCAACGCTTGGTGCTTCGAGTCCGATCATGCTTACAACGTCACCAAGGGCCGCGCGCTGTTGGCCAGCTACGCCAAGACGCGGCCGCTGTCGGAAGCGGAATGGAACAAGCTGCCGCTTCTTGCTCGCGGCGCCGCCTTGCGCTTCCTGCTCACCCGGCTGGTCGATTGGCTCGACGTGCCGCCCGGTGCGCTGGTGCGGCCGAAGGACCCGCGCGAATATGCGCGCAAGCTGCGCTTCCACCAGAAGGTCAAGAGCGTGCGCGATTACGGAGTGAGCGCGCCGTGACTGCCGAGCCGCCGCAAAAACTGCCGCAAAATCTGCCACACGTGGTCGTTCACACCGATGGCGCCTGCTCCGGCAATCCGGGGCCCGGCGGCTGGGGTGCGATCCTCACTTTCGGCGATCGCGAAAAGGAGCTCAAAGGCGGCGAGGCGAATACCACCAATAACCGCATGGAATTGATGGCGGCGATCGCCGCGCTCGAAGCGCTCAAGCGGCCGTGCCGTGTCGATCTGCACACCGACAGCCAATATCTGCGCAACGGCATCATGAGTTACATCGCAAAGTGGAAGCAGAATGGTTGGCGTACCGCGGACAAGAAGCCGGTCAAGAATGTCGATCTCTGGACCCGTCTCGATGCCGCGCTTGGCGCGCATCGGATACGCTGGCACTGGGTAAAGGGCCATTCCGGGCATGACATGAACGAGCGCGCCGACGTGCTCGCCCGCGAGGCGATTGCCGAGATCCGCGGCCAGCGATCGTAGGGGCGGGTTTCAAACCCGCCCCTACAGCGTCGCCTCAAAGCGACTTCATCAGATTATCGGCGCCCGACACTTCGGCCTTGCCCGGCGCATCCTCGACGTTGAGCGTCTTGACCACGCCGTCCTCGACCACCATGGCGTAGCGCTGCGAGCGCACGCCGAGGCCGCGCTCGGTCAGGTCCGCGGTCAGGCCCAGCGCCTTGGCCCAGTTGGCGCTGCCGTCGGCCAGAAATTCGATGGCGTCGCCGCCGGAGGCCTTCTTCCAGGCGTCCATCACGAACACGTCGTTGACGCCGGTTACCGCGATGGTGTCGATGCCCTTGCCTTTGATCGCGGCCGCGTTCTTGACGAAGCCCGGCAGGTGGTTCTTGTGGCAGGTCGGCGTGAAGGCGCCGGGCACCGCGAACAGCACCACTTTCTTGCCCTTAAACAATTCGTCCGAGGTCTTCGGCTTCGGCCCATCGGCCGTCATCACCATGAAGGTGCCGGTGGGTACGCGGTCGCCAGCCTTAATTGCCATGATCGTTGTCCTCTTGCGTTACAATAAAACTCGTCCGCAGCGGTATATCGCTCTGCTGCGGCGGCGCCATAAACTAGCGTCCCGCGCGAATTAGTCGAGATGGGCCTGGACCTCAACCGCGTCGTCGCCGGAAACGGCGGTGAAGATGAGAGTCGCGTCCTCGGCATGCGTGTCGGGCGGTAGCCCATCGAGATCGAAGGTGAATTGACGTGTTGCACCGTTGCCGCCCGTCGATTCCGGTTGCGGCAGCGACCAATCGGGCGTCGGTCCTTCGACAAAGAGATTGACCGGCGCACCCGCCGGCGCGGCAACGTCGACGACGACGCGGTCGTGCGGCTTGCCGGGCTCGCGATGCACGGCGAGAATGGCAAGACTTTTATTCGGTCCGACATTGGGACCAAGCGGGACGCGCCGCGGCACGCGAATCTCCGCCTTCTCGATGGCCGCATCCTCCGCGCCGTTGCCGTCGAGCGCGAGTTGCAGCTTGGCCTCGGCCGGGACGCAAAGATTCGCACAGATCGCATAACCGAGCTTGAGATGCAGCGACGCTGGTTTCGCCGCATCCGCGGGCGCAACCTGCAACGGCAGGATAATATGATCGACATAGCCGATCGAAATGCCGCCGGCGCCGTCGGGGAATCGCTCCGGCGCCGGCCACAATACGGTGGCCGATTTCACATTGTCGGACCCGGCAAAATCGAACGTCGGCGGCACGCCGGTATCGCCGGGATCGCGCCAATAGGTATGCCAGCCCGGGTCAAGCTTAATCTCTAGTCCGGCGCGGACAACTGTCGCATCGGGCGTTTTGGCTCTTGCGCCGGCGATCAGGCGCGCGGCGGCATGCGGCTGCGCATCCCAGTCCGAAGCATCCTGCGCCCACGCGACCGAAGACGCGACCGGCATGACCGCGAGGCCGATCAGCACGACCGCCGTAATCGTTAATCGAAGCGCTGTCGTCATCGCCGCTGTCTAGGGCGGACTGGAGGCCGGCGCCACTGACATGATCGTGACCAAGAATCGGGACCAAGAATCGGGACCAAGAATTGGGACCAAGAATTGGGACCAAGAATTGCAAACCAAGCAGCAAATCGACTTTGTGCCACTGGACCGCCGCAATTGCGGCCCCGGTTTATCCATAGGGCATACCGTGAACTTTTAGCCCGCTCGTTCGTTTGCAAATACGAATCGATGGGCTAACCTTTCCGTATGAAATTGCCGCGCGGCACATCGGGAAAATCACGACGCCGAGGCTATCTCGACGGCCAAATGCTGATCGCCATGCCGGCGATGGGCGACGAACGCTTTTCCCGCTCGCTGATCTATATCTGCGCCCATTCCTCCGAAGGCGCCATGGGCATCGTGGTCAACCATCCGGCGCCGAACATCCACTTTTCCGACCTTCTGGTGAAGCTCAACGTAATCCCGGCCGCCGACGCGATCCAATTGCCGGAGCGTGACGTGGTCAAGGTTATGCGCGGCGGGCCGGTCGAAACCGAGCGCGGCTTCGTGCTGCATAGCGCCGATTTCTTCATCGAGAATTCGACGCTGCCGATCGACGATGGCATTTGCCTTACCGCCACCATCGATATTCTAAAGGCGATAGCGCGCGGCGACGGGCCGGCTAGCGCCATCCTCGCGCTGGGCTATGCCGGCTGGGCGCCCGGCCAGCTCGAGACCGAGATTCAGGGTAACGGCTGGCTGCACTGCCCCGCCGATCCGGAGCTTATCTTCGGTCCCGATATCGGCGCTAAATACGATTTGGCGCTGAAGAAGATCGGGATCGATCTCGGCATGCTGTCGAGCGAAGCCGGGCACGCCTAGTGGAGCGGATTTGACATTCGCTACCCACCCAGCCGCGAGCTCGCGAAGCGAATGTCAAATCCAAAAGCTCCACTACGGCCTATATTTGCTAGTGGTCCTTTGATTCTAACATTCGCATGAGAGCCTACCGAAACGGGATGCGAATGTTAGAATCGGACCACTAGCGATCAAACATCAACATTGTTTGGCGGTATCCGCTACGGTTCCCGGGGCAGGCCCAGGCCCCATTGTGCGATGATGTTGCGTTGGATGTCCGGGGTGCCGCCGCCAACCAGGTGAAACCAGATACTGCGCAGAAAGAATTCAATTCGGCCCTGCAGCGGCGCGTCGCTGCCGCGCACCAGGCCTGCCCAGCCCAGAATATCCGTTCCGAGGTCGGCGATGCGCGCCAGCAGATCGGCGGTGAGCACTTTGATCATCGACGATTCCGAAGTCGGTATTTGGCCCTGGTCGTAGAGCCAGGCGACGCGGTAGCCCAACCAGCGTCCGGCCATGATCTCGGCGCGCAGCTCAGCGAGCTGGTGGCGAAGCTGGCGCGCACCGGCGCCCGGGCTGCCGCGCACGATGCCGGCAAGCTCGTCGGCCAAACGCAGCAGCATTCCGGTGCGCGCGATTCCCGCACGCTCGAAATTGAGCGTGTAACGGGTAATGTTTTGCCAGCCTTTATTCTTGTCGCCGAGCAAAAGCCAGTTCGGCACATGGACATTGTCGAAGAATTCCTGATTCACGCTCCATCCGCCGATCGTTTTGATCGGGCGCACCGTGAGCCCGGGACTGGCGAGTGGCACCAGAAACAGGCTGATGCCGTTATATTTGCTCTGCGCTTTCGGGTCGGAGCGCGCCGCGACCATCACGTAGTCGGCATCCTGTGCGCCGCTGGTGAAGATTTTCTCGCCGTTTAGGAGCCACGCGCCATCCTGCTCATCCGCTCGCAGCCGGATGGCCGCGGCGTCCGACCCCGCGTCGGGTTCGGTGAGCGCCCACACCCCGGTCAGTTCGCCGCGCGCGATGCGCGGCAGAAAATAGCGTTTTTGCTCCTCGCTGCCGAAGGCGATGATCGATTGGCCGACGAACACCACCGAAGTTCGGCAGCGGCTGATCGGTGCGAACCGGTACTCCATTTCCTCGTTGAAGATCGATACGTGCAGATTATCGAGCCCGCGGCCGCCATATTCGCGCGGCCATTGCAGGCCGATCCAGCCGCGCTCGCCGAGCTTGGCATGGAAGCCGGGGTGGAATTCGCTTTCTCGGCGTTCCATGTCGGCGAAAAGCTCGGCGGTGACTTCCGCGCGGGCGAACTCGCGCACCTCCTCGCGAAATCGCCGGTGCTCGTCGCTAAAGGCAAAATCCATCGGGTCGTTTCCTGTCGCTTTGGTTCATTGCCGAGTTGAGACGGTTGCGGCGTTCGTAGCGACGATGTCCGGGCTCAGCGAGCGCGCAGCAGATCCTCGGAATCCGCCGCGATGAGTTCGCGCTGCAGCACCGGTCCTTCCACCAGATGCTCGAACTGTTTGGCGCGGCGGAAATAAAGCTGAATGTCGAATTCTTCCATGAAGCCGTAACCGCCATGGGTCAGCGTGGCGGCGTGCGTCACCAGCCGAACAGCGCGCCCGGCCACAAGCTTCGCCATGGCGGCCTCGCGGGGGCAGCTTCCCTGGCTGCTGCACAGCCAGGCAGCGTAGCGCACCATGGCGCTCGCCTGCTCCAGCACGATGGCGGCATCGGCCAACCGATGTTGGACGGCCTGAAAACTTCCGATCGGACGGCCGAATTGCTTGCGATCCTTGGCATAGGCGACCGCCATTTCGAGGGCGGCGCGCGCGGCGCCTATGCTCCAGGCGGCGGCGACGATCTTGGCCGCGTCGATGATCCTCAGCCAAGCGTTCCAATCGGCCGGCATCACGCAATCCGGCGCCACGGGTACCTGAGCGAAGCGCAGGTGGTGAACACGGTCAAGACTCGTGAGCTGCACCTCCTCGGTCTCGATTCCGGCGGCCTGACGCGAGACCAGGACGAAGCGAACAGCGTCGGCTGGGTCGCGGGCCGAAACCAAGAGCTCCGAAGCCGGCGCGTAACCCTCCACATAGCGCTTGGCCCCGTTCAACTCGATCGCCTCGCCGCGCGTCGCCATGCGCACCGCTGGCGGTTCCCGGCTTGCTTCTGTTGCCTCGATCCATGCCGGTGCAATGACGGCCTCGCCCGTCAGCAGCGCCGGAAGCCGCGCGCGTTGCGCCTCGTTGCCCAGCGCGAGCACCGCCTGGCCGGAGAGCACCACGCTGGTGATCTGCAGCGTCGGAACCAGAGCGCGCCCGGCTTCTTCGGCGAACAGCGCGAGATCGATCCAAGTTCCGCCGCTGCCGCCGGCCTGTTCGGGCACCGCGATCCCCAGGTATCCGATCTCGCCCATCTTACGGTAAACCGGCATGAAAGCATCCCAGCCTCGGGACTCGAGTTCACGCAGCCGAGCCAGCGGAAACTCCCGCGCAAAAAACTTCCGCGCCGTCTCGCACAGCATGCGCTGTTCTTCGCTCAGATCGAAATTCATGGCATGCTTCAGCCCAGCACCAGCCGCGCGTCGACGGCGGTGGCGCCCTGGCCCTCTTCGTGCACGATCAAAGGATTGACTTCGACGGACATCAGCCGGTCCGCGTGTTCGGCGGCGAACCGGGATAGCGCGATCATCGCCGCCACCAGCGCTGCCGCATCTCGCGGCGGCGCGCCGCGGAACGCTCCAAGCAGCGGGGCCGCCTTGAGTTCGCCGATCATCGCCTGCGCCTCCGCCTCGTCCACCGGCAGCAGACGCAAGCTGACGTCGCCCAATGCCTCGATCCACACGCCGCCCAGCCCCATCATCAACACCATTCCGAATTGCGAGTCGCGCTGCACGCCGATGCTCATTTCAATTCCGGGGTCGGCCATGCGCGCCACCAGCGCTCCTTCGATGCGCGCGTCCGGCACATGCCGCGCGACGTCTTCCAGCATTGCGGTCCACGCTTCGCGGACGGCCGGCGCATCGCCGAGACCCAGGCGCACGCCGCCCACGTCGCTCTTATGCGCGATGTCGCTCGACTCAATCTTGAGCGCAACCGGATAACCGATCGCCTCGGCGGCGGCGACCGCCTGTTCGCGGCTGCGCGCCATTCGCTGGCGGATGGTGCGCAGGCCGTAGCTCTCGAGTAAAGCGCCCGCTGCGCCGAGCCCGTGCAATCCGGCAGACAATTTGAGTTCGACGCTGCGCGGCTGGGGACCCGCCATGGCCGCCCGCCGCCCGCGCGCACGCAGCGCCTGACCGTGCAGGATCAGGCTGCCGACCGCCTTGAGGCCGCGGTCGATGCCTTGCAGGAAGGGCACACCGGCTTCGGTCGTGAATTGGTCGGCGTATGGACTGGTCGAGTAGGCGGTTTCGTTCAGCACCATCACCGGCTTCGGCGTGGACGCGGCCAGCGCTTTCAGTGCTGCAGCGCTGCGATTGCGCTTCGGGTCCGGCGCATGGTCCTGCACCAGCAAGAGGTCGACGCCGGGATCGTCGAGCAGCAGCTTCGCAAGCTCCATGTATTTCGGTTGCATCGTATGGACGACGCCGCAATCGAGCGGATTTGCAATGCGGAGATCGAGCGGCGCGACGGCAGAGATTTTCTCGACGGTCGCCGGGGCGGGCTGCGCAATTTCAATGCCCTCTTCCGGGGCAAGGTCGAGTATCTGGCTACGAAGCGCGCCGGAAAATAGCAGCACGGCGGCGCGAGGCCCGGCGGGACGCCGGCCAGCGGCAAGCAGCCGGCTAGTTTCGACCAATTGTTCGAGCGTGTCGCAGCGGGCAACACCGTAGCGGCGGCACAGCGTGTCGAAAACCCGTGTTGAACCGGCGAGGGCCCCCGTATGTGTGAGCGTCGAAAGCTGCGCGCGTTCACTGCGCCCGACCTTCATGATGGCGACCGGCTTGCCGGCGGCCAGGGCCATTTCCAGCGCAGCGCAGAATTTCTCCGGCGCCCGGACACCCTCGAGCAGCAGCGCGATGCTCCTGGTCTCGGCATCCTCGACCATGAACTTCACATAGTCGGCGACGTCGACTCCGACCTCATTGCCGCAGGAGACGAGGTAGCTGAAGCCGGCCCCACGCTCGCCGGTGGCGCGCACGAATGGATAGAGCAAGGCGCCCGATTGGAATATCGCCCCAATTCCTCCCGCCTTCAGCCATTGTAAAATGCGCAGCGGATAGACGATGGCGCCTTCGCGCACCGACATGAAGCCGAGGCAGTTCGGACCGCAAATGCGAAACCCCGTGCGCTCGACGAATTCGCGTAGCGCTTGCTGTCGCGCCTTGCCCGCTTCGTCCGCCTCCGCCCAGCCGGTGGCAAAGATGGTGGCGCTTTTCGCTCCGGCGGCAGCGGCGTCTTCGAGCACGGCGAGCGTGCGCTCGGTCGCCACATGCATAATCAAGTGCTCGGGCACTTCGGGCGTATCGCGCACACTGCGATAGCAGCGCACGTCGCCGATCTTTTCGTATGATGGATTGATCGGCCACAATGCGCCGCGGAAGCCGGCCTGCGGAATCTGTTCAAGAAATATCTGCACCCACCGTGCCGAAGGCGAGGCGCCGATGATCCCGACCGATCGCGGGCGCAGGATCGGCTCCGGGTCGCGCCACGCCAGCGCGCTCATCGGTACTATTCCTTCCATTTATACGTTTCCAATCCGGGACGAAAACTTTTCTCCTCCTTGAATTGCTTCACGCCCTTGTGCCACGTCTTTTTCGCGACCGCATCGAGCTCGGTCCATTTCGCCGTTTCCCACAGGATGGCGTCTTCCAGGCTCAGGTTTTGGTCGATCCGCAGCACCTCCTTGCAGGAGGCCAGGACGGCGGGATTCTTCTTCTTCAGCTCCTCCGCGAGTTCGAGCGTCGTCTCGCGCAGCTTCTCCGGCGGCACCGCCCAGTTCACCAGCCGCATTTCGGCGGCTTGTTTTCCGGAGACGGGCTTGCCGGTCATGACGAGGTAACGCGCATCGCGCGGCGCGAGCAGCGATGTCACCAGCTTGGTAACACCGCCTGCGGGAATGATTCCCCAGTTGACCTCGGACAGACCGAAGGTTGCGGTCTCGCTCGCTACGGCGAAATCGCACACGGCGAGCCACGCAAAGGCGCCGCCGAAGCACCAGCCGTTGACCGCGGCGATGGTCGGCTTGGGAAGCAGCCGCAGTTTCCTGAACATCCATTCGAACGCGGCTTTGCGCGCGGCGCCCCGCTCGACGGGCTTGTTTTCGGTGTCGTAGAAATACTCCTTCAGATCCATCCCGGCACAAAAGCTGTCGCCGGCGCCCGTGAGCACCAGCACCCGGCACTCCTCATCCCGTTCGACCTCGGCCAGCGCCGTGCACATGTCGAAGTGCATCTGCGGGTTCATCGCGTTCTTTGATTTGGGCCGGTTGAGCGTGATTGTGGTGATCTGGTCTCGGCGCTCGACCAGCAGCGTTTCGTACGTCATTTTGTTTTCCATTTTCGGAGCGTTACGTGAGCTCGGGGGCATCTTTCTGCAATCCGGGGATGGGCCTCCTTCAGCAGATATCGGTCCAACTCCTGTTCGGCAATTGCTTTCCTAGTCGACATGGCAGCATTGAGTCGAGACGCGTATCGTTGACCCGCTGGATCGGGCAGTATAGAAAAAACCGAACGGGTGTGCGCCCTTCAAATAGAAGATCGACGCGGGTTGCGTCGTAACACGGACCTGCATCGTAAGAGAGTTCGTGCAGAGGGAGGATGAATTCGAAATGATTCGACGCGTCGCATCCGTTTGTTTTCTTGCAATGTTCGCCCTCGCCCCGACCCATGGGCGCGCCGCCGACCCGATACAGCTCCAGGTCATCACTTCGCTGACCGGGCTTGGGGCGTTTCTCGGCAAACAGGATCTGGTTTCCATTCAGATCGGCGAAAAGCTGATCAACAAGGACGGCGGAATCCGGGGCCGCCCCGTGAAATTCAACTTTTTCGACGATCAATCGAGTCCCCAGGTTGCGGTTCAATTGACGAATCAGGTCGTCGCCGCAAAACCCGCGGTGATCTTGGGCGCGCACATCGTCGCGATGTGCAATGCCATGGCGCCGCTGGTACGCAGCGGCCCGGTGCAGTACTGCTTTTCGCCTGCCATCCACCCGGATCCCGGCAGCTACACGTTTTCGTCCACTGTGGCGACGGAGGATGCCGTTCGCGCGCAGCTTCGATATTTTCGTACTAAAGGGATAACCCGCCTCGCGCTCCTCGTCAGTACGGATGCCAGCGGGCAGGATGGCGAGCGCATTCTGGACCAAGAGCTCAAGCGGCCGGAAAACAAAGATTTTAATCTGCTGGATCGCGCGCATTTCAATACTACCGACGTCAGCGTCGCCGCACAGCTCGAGCGCCTCAAAGCGTCGCAACCTCAGGCGCTATTTGCCTGGACCGTCGGCACGCCGCTGGGCACCGTCTTCAAGGGCTTGGTTCAGGCGGGGATAAATCTGCCGATTGTCATCAGCTACGGCAACCAGACCTACGCGCAGATGCGGCAGTACGCGGATTTCACGCCGAGGGAGCTCTATGTGCCCTCGTCCGCATGGCCGCCCCACCCCGAGCGTCTCAGTCTCGCCCCCGCAGTCGAGGCAGCGCAGAAAACTTTCTATGCAGCGTTCCAGGCGGAAGGCCTGACACCCGATGTCGGAGCGACGGCGTCGTGGGATCCGATGATGATCGTAGTCGATGCTTTGCGCAAGCTCGGACCGGACGCCACCGCAGCGCAGGTGCATGACTATCTCACACATTTGAAAGGCTATGCTGGAATCAACGGCATGTATGATTTCGAAAAAGTCCCGCAGCGCGGCTTGAGCGACGAGAACGCGGTCGTGACGCTGTGGAATGCAGGGACCAAGACGTGGGACGTGGTGAGCAAGCCTGGCGGCATGCCGCTCGATTGACGGCAGCGACGACTGCCGAGCGAGACCGTACCGATCGTCAAGGCGGCAGTATTTTGTCCTGTTGCAGCCTGCGCAGCAGCTCGACGAACATCGATTCGGTATCGACGCAGCCATGAAAGCCGGCCTGACGCGCCTTGATGGTGCTCATCAGCGAAGCGGAAGGCGGCCGGCCGTAGCGGAAGGTGAAATCCATGAAATCCCAGGACGGCACCAGTTGCTCGAAGCGATATGGCCGCAATCCGCATTGTGCGACGATCCGGTCCCACACCGGCCCCTTGTCCGACATTGCTTTGGTACAGGACACCGCGTGCGGCGCGGCGCAATCCACGCCGAACACCTCGGCGAAGCGCGGCCAGAGATTCTCCCACATAAAACAATCGCCGTTGGCGATGTTGAAGATTTCGTTGGCGCAGGCAGGCGTCGTGCCGGCCCAGGCAACGGCCTGTGCCACCAGTCTGGCATCGATCACCTCCTTGAGGTTGCCTACTCCGCCCGGATACCGAAACGGCGTGCCGAGTTCGCGACAGACGGCCGCGTAGACGCCGATGGCGAGCTGGGTGTTCATCGGACTGCCGACGGTCACTCCGCACACCCCGGGCGGGCGCAGCACCGTCCACGTCCAACCCGCCCGCTTTTGCCGCGCGCGGATGAAATCCTCCTGGTCGAAGTAGAAGTTCGGCGCTGCGGGACGCGGATCCGACTCCTTGAAAGGAACCGGTCCCTGCAGTCCGAGATGGACGCCATAAGCCTTGGCGCCTTGCATCAACGTGATGTGGCGCAGGCCCGGTGACGCCGCCTCGACCGCGTCGAGCAGGTTCGCGAGCATCGCCAGATTGGTGCGCACGTGCTCGGAATCGGTCCAGCCGCTGACGACAGAGGCTTGCTCGTGCAGGGCCGCGTAGACCACATGGGTGACGTCATCGAACGGCGCCAGCGCCTTTGCGCACGCGTCGCGGTCGGTGAGATCGACGGAGACAAACCGCGCGCGCGTTTCGAACTCCGGCACGCGCCGCGACAGCGCCACCACGTCCCAGTCCGGCAGGCTCGTCAGATATTCGACGGTCGCCTGTCCGATGACTCCAAGCCCGCCCACTACAACTGCCTTCTTCTTCACCGCGACTGCTCCCCTATGCGTTTATAAGTGCAATGAAATATGACTCGAGCGTATTGCGCCGCGCAACGATTCATTCGGTCTTCACAGACCGAGTGCCCGCTCCACGGCGGTTATTAACGTGCTGTGATTGTCCCCAGGAAATCTTCCCGCTTGAGTCTGATGCTCAGGCCGATTGCCGTCGTGGCGATGCTCGAATTCGCTCGAAGCGGGGCATCTCGCGGCTATTTTTGCAAACGAGAACGGCCGACAGAGGCACCGCCGGGCGTCAAGCATCCGGCAATTAGAGCATGCTCCGGAAAAAGCCTGTCCTCGGACGCGATCCCGAGGATGGAAATCGGTTTTCCGAAAAGATCATGCTCCATCAAAAAGATCATGCTCCATCAAAAAGATCATGCTCCATCAAAAAGATCATGCTCCATCAAAAAGATCATGCTCCATCAAAAAGATCATGCTCCATCAAAAAGATCA
>Ga0102924_1000028_pt1 | contig 154536 bp, 134 predicted proteins | sample PaiPotPPM11metaG_FD_80116 | JGI IMG/M metagenome (GOLD analysis project Ga0102924, IMG submission 80116) | Iron sulfur acid spring bacterial and archeal communities from Banff, Canada, to study Microbial Dark Matter (Phase II) - Paint Pots PPM... ...
GCGGCTTCGCGTTGGCGCCACGGAATGTTCGGCGAAATGAGCTGGTTGACGTCTGTCGTCATCGCAAAATGCGTGGCGGCATACCAGGACGACACCAGCATAAGCAGGATCGCCGCGGCGATCACCGGCCAGGCATATTGCGCGCAAAAATCGATTGCGCGGACAACGAGGGCGGTGATCGTCTTCATGAGTGGGTCAGTGGAATGGGATGGTTAAGGAGGATCGGCGGATCGACGAACGGGGTTGAGGCGGCAACAGAAAGGCGAAATGGTGACGGATGAATCTCGGCGGAAGACCCTAGATGCCCTGAATGCTCAAAAAAGTGAAATCTTGGATATTTTCCTATCCTATTCGGCCTGTTTTCCATCATTGCCTTGGCGACATTGCGGCATCTCCCGTTGGCAACCGATTCGACCGCCAACGTGCGGCACCCCGAACCGGTTGCAGGCAAGCGCGTTGCCTTTGGCCAACGGGGGTTAAGACCCGGTGCAATGCGACATGAAAAGGCCTTCCAGGAGCTCCGCCTGGACAAGGGGCGGCATTTCCGCTCAATGGGGGGCGTATTAGGGGTCATCGGCTGCCTGCCCGGCGCGGCGAGCAAGACTTAAAGGAAACTGGTCCGGGCTTGATTGACGCATCTTCGCAGCCAAGTAACTGAGACATACATAGTTGGGATATAAACGGCGGCGCCCGCCTTGTTGCGGCGCATGGCCGCAGACCCAACCTAAACTGCCATGTAACCGGCCGATGGACCGGGAGGTCTTGATGAAAGTGATACTCGCTCAACCTCGCGGTTTCTGCGCCGGAGTGGTGCGCGCCATCGAGATCGTCGAACGGGCGCTGCAGAAATTCGGCCCGCCGGTCTATGTGCGTCACGAAATCGTGCACAACAAGCACGTGGTGGAGAGCCTGAAAGCGAAGGGCGCGCGTTTTGTCGAGGACCTCTCCGAAGTCCCCGCCAATGCGGTCACCATATTCAGCGCCCACGGCGTCGCCAAGAGCGTCGAGGAAGAAGCCGCTTCGCGCAATCTGCCGGTATTGAACGCCACCTGCCCGCTGGTCACCAAAGTGCATAATCAGGGCAAGCGTTATGTCGGCCAGGGCCGAAGGCTTATTCTCATCGGCCATGCCGGCCATCCCGAGGTCGAGGGCACGATGGGTCAGATTGCCGAGCCGGTGACGCTGGTGCAGACCGAAGGCGACGTCGCCAAGCTCGACATTCCGGCGGATACGCCGGTCGCCTACGTCACCCAGACCACGCTTTCCGTCGACGACACGCGCGGCATCATCGCCGCGCTGCACCGCCGCTTCACCGATATCGTCGGACCGGAGACGCGCGACATCTGCTACGCGACGCAGAACCGGCAAACCGCGGTGCGCGAACTGAGCAAGCTCGTCGACGTTATTCTGGTGGTCGGCGCGAAGAACAGCTCCAATTCCAACCGGCTGCGCGAGATCGGCGAAGAGGACGGCACGCCGAGCTATCTGATCGCCGATGGCAGCGAGCTCGATCCGGGATGGTTCAGCGGCGCCGAGACCGTCGGCATCACCGCGGGCGCCTCGGCGCCGGAAGTGCTGGTGGAGGATGTTATCAGCGCGCTGCGGCGGCTGGGCTCGGTCGATGTCAGCCAGCTGCATGGCCGCCACGAAACAATAGAATTCCGCTTGCCGCCCGAATTGACGGACGGCGCGACTGCGGGCCGCGTCACCGCAAAAGTCTAAATTGAACGGCATTCGGCGCCGGCAACACACACATAAAGAGGATCATAGCTTTGGGTGTATCTCTGCGACAGAAGGCGAAAGTCGGCGCCTATGTGCTGCGTCAGCGCTTGGCCGGCCGCAAGCGCTATCCGCTCGTGCTCATGCTGGAGCCGCTGTTTCGCTGCAATCTCGAATGCACCGGCTGCGGCAAGATCGACTATCCCGACGCCATCCTCAACAAGCGCCTTTCGGTCCAGGAATGTCTTGACGCGGTCGACGAGTGCGGCGCGCCGATGGTCGCTATCCCCGGCGGCGAGCCGTTGATCCACAAGGAGATCGGCGAGATCGTCAAGGGCATCGTCGCGCGCAAGAAATTCGTATCGCTGTGCACCAATGCGCTGTTACTCGAAAAGAAGCTGCATCTGTTCGAGCCGTCGCCCTATCTGTTCTTTTCGGTGCATCTCGACGGCATCAAGGAGCATCACGACAAATCGGTGTGCATGGACGGCGGCTTCGAGAGGGCCGTTTCCGCGATCAAGGCCGCCCAGGCCAAGGGTTTCGCCGTCAACGTCAATTGTACGATCTTCGACGGCCATCCGGCGGAAGACATCGCCAAGTTTCTCGATCTCACCGGACAGCTCGGCGTCGGCGTCTCGATCTCGCCCGGCTATGCCTATGAGCGCGCGCCCGACCAGGAACACTTCCTCAACCGGCGCAAGACCAAGGAGCTGTTCCGGCAGGTCTTCGCGCTGGGCAAGGATAAGAAATGGAACCTGACGCACTCCGGCATGTTCCTCGACTTCCTCGCCGGCAATCAGGAATTCCACTGCACGCCGTGGGGCATGCCCACCCGCAACATCTTCGGCTGGCAGAAGCCGTGTTATCTGCTCGGCGAGGGCTACGCCAAGACCTTTGCCGAGCTGATGGACACGACGGATTGGGACCTTTACGGCACCGGCGCCTACGAAAAATGCGCCAACTGCATGGCGCATTGCGGCTACGAGCCGACCGCGGCGCAAGCGATGATGGACCATCCGCTGCAGGCGGCGATGATCGCCTGGAAGGGCATCAAGACCGAAGGCCCGATGGCGCCGGAAATCTCGCTCGAGCACCAGCGTCCCGCCCAATACGTCTTCGACGGCCAGGTGCAGCAGACGCTGTCGCAAATGCGCGCCAACGAGGCGCGCGAGAAGGCGGCGAAGGCGGCGCAGACCTCGGCCAGCGCGGCGTAATCGCATTCGTCATTCCGGGGCGCGGCCGAAGGTCGCGAGCCCGGAATCCATAATCACAGCGAATGAAATGAATACTGCTAGCGCCGTCTCGCAGAACGGTGGCTATAGATTCCGGGCTCGCGGGCCAATGCCCGCGCCCCCGGAATGACAGCTACATCCCCCACGCCACCGCCCGCGCATTGCCGCTTTTGAGATTGCGGTAGCGCGCCAGCGCCCACAGCGGGAAGAATTTCGCATAGCCGTGGTAGCGCAAATAAAACACCCGCGGGAAACCGGTCGCGGTGTAGCGCTCTTCGGTCCAGAAACCGTCGGCGCCTTGCGTCTCGGCGAGATATTTTATGCCGCGCGCCACCGCCGGATGATCGACCTCGCCCGCGGCCATCAGGCCGAGGAGCGCCCAGGCGGTCTGCGAGGCGGTCGACGGCGCCTTCTCATAGCCGCGATAGTCGAGCTTGTAGCTCGAACCATCCTCGCCCCAGCCGCCGTCTTCGTTCTGGATCGCCGCCAGCCATGCCACCGCTTTGCGCATCTCCGGCGCGTCGCGGGAAAAGCCCGCAGCGTTGAGCGCGCTTAAGACCGACCAGGTGCCGTAGATGTAGTTCATGCCCCAGCGGCCGTACCAGGAGCCGTCGGAAGCTTGCGTGCGGCGCAGATAGTCGATCGAGCGTTTGATGGCTTCATCCTCCTCCGTGGAGCGAAGCGGAACGGGGGAGGGGAACCGCCCCGGGGGCGGTGGTGGGGGCGTCCGGCCTGGAGGATTCGCGTCGAGGCCCGTGCCCCCTCCACCATCCTTCGCATGGTCCCCCTCGCCCGCTTCGCGGGGGCGGAAATTAAGTTGCGCCAGCATCGACAGGCAGCGCGCGCTGACGTCCTCGGTCGGCGGATCGAGCAGCGCGCCGTGGTCGGCGAACGGAATATTATTGAGATAATAACATTCGTTGTCGGCATCGAAGGCGCCCCAGCCGCCGTTGCCGCTCTGCATGCCGATAATCCATTCGCGCGCGCGATCGATCGCGGCCTGATAATCCGCTTTGCCGAGGTTTTGCAGGCGATCCATCGCCATCGCCACGACGGCGGTATCGTCAACGTCGGGATAATGCGGGTTGGCATATTGGAACGCCCAGCCGCCGGGCCGCAGGCCGGGCCGCCGCGCCATCCAGTCGCCGCCCACGTCGAGCACTTGCATCGGCACGAGCCAATCGAGCCCGCGCTTGACCTGCGCCGCCACACCCTCGCCGCCGGCCTCCAAGAGCGCATGGCAGGCGAGCCCGGTGTCCCAGATCGGCGACACGCAGGGCTGGCAATAGGTTTCGCGCTCGTGGACGACCAGAAGCTTCTCGATCGATTTCCGCGCAATGGCGCGCTGCGGGTGATCTTCCGGGTAGCCGAGAGCGGCATACATCATCACGCTGTTGGCCATCGCCGGAAAAATCGCGCCGAGACCGTCCTCGCCGTTCAATCGCTCGCCGACCCAGGCGACGGCGCGATCGATGGCGCGCGCCCGCGTGCGCTTGGGAAAATACGGCTCCGCCGCGCGCAACACGTTGTCGACGGCGCGGAAGAACCAGAACCACGACGCCTTCTGCTGCGGCGCCTTCGGCGTCGGCCCGAGCGCCTGCGGCGGATCGAGAAAAAGCTCGGTGATGGCGACGCCTTTGGCATTGCGGGCGCGCGGCTTTAACGCCATCAGCACCAACAGCGGCACGATCACGGTGCGGCTCCAATAGGAGATCTTGTCGAGATGGAACGAAAACCATTTCGGCAGCAGCATGATCTCGACCGGCATCACCGGCACCGCGCGCCACGGCACGATGCCGTAAAGCGCAAGCAGGCAGCGCGTGAACACGTTCGCCCGCTCGGCGCCGCCGCGCATGTGGATCGCCTCGCGGGCGCGGCGCATATGCGGAGCTTGCAGCGCGTCGCCGATCGTCTTGAGCGCGAAATAGGCTTTCACCGTCGCACTCATGTCGAAATCGCCGTCGCGGAACAGCGGCCAGCCGCCATGGCTGCCCTGAATCCGGCGCAGATAGGCGGCGACGCCTCGCTCCAGCGCGGCATCGACCGGTTCGCCGAGATAGTGGCGCAGCAGCACGTATTCGGCCGGAATGGTGGCGTCCGCCTCCAGCTCGAACAAAAAATGACCGTCGGCGCGTTGGGTTGCGAGCAGCGCCTGCGTCGCCCTCTGGATAGGCCGGTCGAGATCGAGGTCGGTGGCAGGCGATCGGGTCATGTGGAAATTCATGGTTGGTCGCTCTGCTCAGAAGCCGGCGACGATTTCGGCAGCGCGGTTGCCGGAGCGTATCGCGCCTTCGATGGTCGCGGGCAAGCCGGTATTGGTCCAATCCCCGGCAAGAATAAGGTTGCGCCATGCCGTCTCGGCGGGGGGGCGCTTTAAATCCTGCGCCGGCGTTGCGGCAAAAGTGGCGCGGCGCTCGCGCACGATTTGCCAAGGGGGCAAGTCCTGCGGCAGCGCATCCGGCAATCCCGTCACGCTCGCCACTTCGGCCCAGATCGTCTTGGCCAGCTCCTCCCGCGGCGTATCGATCAAGCGATCGCCGGCGCTGATCGTCACCGACAGCCGGCCGGGAAAGGCGAACAGCCACTCGACCGTGCCGTTGAGCACGCCGAGGATCGGCGGCTGATCCGGCGGCGGATCGATACGGAAATGCGCGTTGACGATGGCGCGGAACTCGGTCGGCACGTTAAGACCGCGGATCAGCGAAGCGGCGGCATAGGGCGGCACCGCAAGGATAACGGCGTCGTCCTCTCCAAGCGCAACGGTCTCGCCGCCGAAATCGAGCGCGTCGACGCGCGCGGCGCCGAAGCGGATGGCGCGAAGCTGATGCTCAAGCCGCACGGCGGCGCCGCGCTGTCGCAGCACGGCGAGCGCGGGCTCGATCAGGGTGGCGCTCAAGCCGTCGCGGGCGACCAGCGGCCGGCAGGCGCGCCCGCCGGCGGCGAGCGTTTCGCGGATCACGGCCGAAGCGAGTTTCGCCGAACCTTGCGGCGGGTCGATATTGAGCGCGGCAAGGAGCAGCGGCTCGACCAGGCGCCGATACAGCGCGCCGTGGCAGGCGATGACGTCGCCGACCGTCTTGCCCGGCGGCGGCCACAGCAACCGCGCCAGCGCCGCATAGTCGCGCGCGCGGGTTCCGGGCGCGCGCCGGCCGGGATCGAAAATCCACCACGGCAGGCGGCCGTCATTGAAGCGCAGCGTCCAGCGTTCCCGGCTCCCAAGATCGATAAATTGAAATTCGGCCGCCACCGGGCCGATCAATCGATCCGCGGCGCCGACCTCGCGCAGATAGTCGAGCGCGGCGCGATTGCCGGACAGCAAAAGATGATTGCCGTTGTCGATGGTCATGCCGAGCGAGGCATCGTGATAGGAGCGGCAGCGGCCGCCGGCGAACGCGGTCGCCTCGTGGACGACGACATGCTTGCCGCGGGCGCCGAGTTTGAGCGCCGCGGATAAGCCGGCAAGGCCGGCGCCGATGATGTGGACCGTTCTAGTCATGGTTTGAGTGGCATATGGCCCGACAGCTTATTGCGGGCCGAGAACCGCAGTTCCAACCTGTTTGGATTGCATTATTCTATCGGCACCCTCAAGCGGCGCCTCGGCACCGTACGCTTAGGAGAGATTTTTATAGCCGGCAACTGCTGCTACGCCCGCGGCGGACGATTCATCGAACCGCCTTCCGTGACTTCGGCGATGCCCTTAGCGAATCTCGCGAAAGACAATCGGAAGGTTCTAGCCCGCGTACTCATAAATCGAGCTTAATTGGTGCCGCTTACTCGACGTCCGCTACACCCCGAAAGCGACCAGCTTCTGCAGCGCAGCGAAATGTCGCTAAGGGCCTTACCGGACTCATGCACTGCAGCAAACAGAGCCCTTAATCATCCACCTCATCAGCGAGCGCGAAGGCGATGTCGCGGTGGATGCCCGATGCCATCGAGCAGTGGTCGCTCACGACGTTCAGAGAAAAGCTAATCAAGATCGGAGCCAAGATCGTTCGCCACGGCCGCTACGTCGTCTTCCAGACGGCTGAGGTGGCCATCCCACATGGGTTGTTCGCCGACATCCTGCTAGTATCGATCGACTCAGACCGAAGCCAGCCCTGGCATGATCCGCGGAACATCACTTTACAGACCCGCCGACAGGACGGGTGCGCCCAGATCAGGGGCAACCTCTCGCGCCCCGAATTGGTCGCTCACCGATCAAAACCGCTCGCAGCCGATCAGGAGACACCAACGGGTTGCACGCCCAGCCATTCCGAGTCAGCATCAACCCGTCCGGAGAGCTTCACACGGGAAATCCCGGTTAAATTGTATACTCACGCCGCACAGGAGATGCGCAGATGCCGACCTACATCGACATTCACGATCTGCCCGGCGGCGTTACTGCCGAGGATCTCGCCAAAGCTCATCTCGCCGATCAGCAGGTTCAGGCCAAGCACGGGGTCGAATACCACAAGTATTGGCTGAACCGGAAGAACGGCAAAGCCTTTTGCATGTGCACCGCGCCCAGCGCAGAGGCAGCGGCCGCTGTGCATCAGGAGGCGCATGGCATGGCTGCGCTGAAGATCATGGAGGTGACGCCCGATATGGCCGATGCGTTCATGGGCGCGTCGGAAGTCGATGAGGGTGGCGCGGTGCTACTGCCCCGAAGCCGCGAGCACGATACGGGCACGCGCACTGTGCTCTTTACCGATATCGTCGGATCGACGAGCCTGACGCAACGGCTGGGTGACGACGCAGCGATGACGATAGTCGGCGTCCACGACTCCATCGTCCGCGCAGCGTTGGCTGGGGAGAACGGGCGCGAAGTGAAACATACTGGGGACGGCATCATGGCGGCCTTCTTTTCGGCCGCCTCGGCCATTCGTTGCGGTATCAAGGTGCAGCAGGATTTCTGGCAGCACCGCGCTGGGCATCCCGATTTGCCGCTTCAAGTTCGCGTCGGCATCGCCGCCGGCGAACCGATCGAGCGTCACAACGATCTCTTCGGTTCGACCGTCCAGCTGGCGGCGCGGCTTTGCGCCCACGCCGATCCCGGTAGCATCTTAATCTCCAATGCGGTTGCGGAGTTGTGCGCAGGCAAAGAGCTGCGCCTGCAGAGCGTCGGGCGCGTCGCACTGAAAGGGTTCGACGAGCCGCTCCACGTGCACCGCGTGGAAATCTCGTTGGCGTAGCCCGAACCGACAAGTCATTTTCCGATGCGCCGGCTGATATCGCTCTTCTCGCGATGATCCCTCCTTTGAAATGGTCCGACACTTGCAGTATGTGCTTTTAATCACCTTCGACTGCGGGGAGACAAACCATGATGATTGCACGTTGGCTATACGAAGCAGGCGGGCGGTCTGACTTTTTCGTTTAAGTTCCAACCCATGCGCTCAGCACGAGACGCCGGTTCTTCGGAGCCGCTGTTTGCGTTTATGCGGCGCACCACTCATGTCTCACTTGGGTCAATGACGCCCTGGCAAATCAGCGCCGCCGCTCTTGTTTGTCCGCTGTTACTCCAATAGCGACATAACTCTTGCAGTGCCGCGAATGACGCGAAGTGCCGCAAGCAGACATTGCTCACTCGGCCTGAAATGAAAGAGGCCGCGAAAATAGGGCGGTCTCGCCAATGTTCGTCATCACTTCGCGGGTTTAATGTTCTGATTCACATGGAAAAAATTGGTGGGATCGTAGCGCTTTTTGACCTTGGCGAGACGGTCGTAGTTCTTGCCATAGGTCGCGCGAATTCGGTCGTCTCCCTCCTCCATCATGAAATTGATGTAGGCGCCGCCGGCCGAATAAGGATGCAGGGCTGTCCAGTAATCCTTCGCCCAGTTTGAGATTTTTTCCTTGTTCGCAGGGTCTGGATCGACGCCGACGATGACGGCGGCCCATTTGGCATCGCGATAGCACCACGGCGTGGCAGTCTTCTTTACCGTGCTTGCTTTTCCGTCGATGGGATAAAGATGCATGGTCGACTGCATGGTTGGCAGCAAGGCGCCGTGCTTCACATGCAACGCAATCGCTTCATCGCTGAGCTCGCGCACGAAATCGGCCTTCCAGTACCATTGCAGTCCCGGCGGAAAAATCGGGTCGAACATGCTTTGCAGCGCCGGATGTGGTATCGGACCGACGAAATCGAGCGCGGGCGCTTTGAATTTGCGGATCGGCGCGAATACGCGTTCGGCATTCTTGAGGGGGCCGGTGTAGCACCATACGACCCCGCACATTTTCTTGTTGTGCAGGTGGGTCGGGAACGGCGGGCCCGGCGGCACGGTCAGGAACGCGAAAACCCGTTGAGCGCATTGGGCGCCTTGCCGATGAAGCCGCGATACCAGCGCAGGATTTCCGCCGCGTCCTCCATCGACCACAGCATCGGACCTGCATAGCTCGTGTGAATAGGGTGCGCCTTGAAGAGAAACGCGGTGACGACACCGAAATTGCCGCCGCCGCCGCGCACTGCCCAGAACAGATCGGGATTTTCCTTGGCAGACGCCGTGACAAAGCGGCCGTCGGCCAGCACCATGTCGACCGACAGGAGATTGTCGACGGTGAGGCCGCATTGCCGCGTCAAATGGCCGATGCCGCCGCCGAGCGTAAGTCCGCCGACGCCGGTCGTCGAAATGATCCCCGCTGGAACCGCAAGACCGAATGCATGCGCGGCATGGTCAACATCGCCCCATAGCGCGCCGCCTCCAGCAAGTACCGTGCGCTTTTTCGGGTCCACGTGAACATAGTTCATGCGCCCGAGATCGATCACCAGACCGTCATCGCAGACGCCTAACCCCGCGGCATTGTGGCCGCCGCCTCGAATTGACACGACCAGTTTTTGCTCGCGGCCAAATTTAACGGCAGTGATGATGTCCGCCACATCGGCGCAGCGGGCGATCAGAAGCGGCCGACGGTCGATCATGGCATTGTAGACTTTGCGCGCGGCGTCGTAACGCGCGTCGCTTTGTTCGATAAGCTCGCCGCGCAAGCTGGATTTGAAGGTAGCAATGGTAGTTTCGTTCAACATGATTTCCTCCTAACCAAAAATCGTGCATTCGGCCTGACCGCGCACAGGATAGCAGCCGGCCCAGCTTTTGGCTTTCGGGCGTCGCATAGGACAGTAGCACTGACCTGACCGAAGCAGGACTCCAGCGCGGCATAGGGCCTACCGGCAGTGCAACAATTCCGCTCGGCAATGTCGCTCATGGGTCTTGGCCGTGTAAAAACTCAAACGCGCTCGATGGCAACAGAAGAAACGTTCGTCTAAATCGTCGATAGTTGCGCAAACATTCCCTAGCGAGTCTGATTTCAGTGGGCCTGAGAAAGATCATTCTCACGACTTTTCGGCGGCGAGCATATGAATTCGCGCGCTAAAACAGATTGCGCAACACGACGAGGAGAATTTTCGCCCGCGGCAGATGCACCGGTGCGCGCGGCGGGGCAAAGCCGCGCGCGATCAGTCGGTCGAGAATAAGGCGATAGGCCTCGCCCATGATGCGCGGCGCCCGCACCGCGCGCCGCGGGCTTTGCGCCATGATCGCGCGCGCCTGCGCGAATTCGACTTTCGCCAGTGCGACCGTTGTCTTGCAGGCTTCGCCGAGCATCGGATTGGCCAGCACCGTCGCCGGATCGGCGCTGATGATGCCGGCATCGCGCAGCGCCTCGCGCGGCAGATAAAGCCGGCCGATCGCCGCGTCTTCGTCGAGATCGCGCAGGATATTGGTGAGCTGCAGCGCGCGGCCGAGATGATGCGCCAGCGCCAGGCCGGCGGCGCGCTCCATGCCGAACACGCGCACCGAAAGCCGGCCGACCGCGCAAGCCACGCGGTCGCAGTACAGGTCGAGCGTCGCCCGGTCTGGCGCGCGGATGTCTGAGACGACGTCCATCTCCATGCCGGCAATGACGGCGAGAAAATCGCCGTGCGCAAGATCGAATGTGCGCACGGCCTGCGCCAGCCCCGACAAATGCGGCGGCGGCGCACCGGCATAGAGCGCCGCGAGATCGCCGCGCCAGCGCTCCAGCGCGGCAAGACGCTCATCGCGCGGACCGGGATCGTCGGCGATGTCGTCGACGGCGCGGCAGAACGCGTAGATTTCGAACATGGCCTCGCGCTGGGCGCGGGGCAAGATGCGCATCCCGGTATAGAACGAGCTGCGCGCGGCGCGCGCGGCGGCCGGAGTGGGCGTATTCACTCATGCACCCCGCGGCTTATGCGCGGCGGCAAAAAACGCCGCCCGATGCGGCGCGAGGCGCCGCGCAACACGCCGAGCATCGTGCCGCCGGCGACGGCCGGCAGCGACAGATGCACGCGCTCGCGCAACGGATCGCGGACTTTGAGAATGCGGGTGAGACGATGCGCCAAGGTGTTGATGACGGCCACTTCCAGGCCAAGCCGCGTGTCGCCGATCGCCGCGGCGAAGCCGTCGCTTTCGCCGAGCAAGCGTTCGGTCCGCGCCGCGAGCCGGTGCAGGCAATCGAGCAAGGCCGGCGACGCGCGCACCCCGCCGAGCGCCTCCACGCTCGCCCCGCTCGCGGCGAGCGCGTCTTGCGGAACATAGACGCGGTCGAGAGCGCGATAGTCGTCCCGGCAATCCTGCAGGTGATTGATGATTTGTAGAGCGGCGCACAGCGCGTCGTTCAACGGCCAGACGTTGCGGCTCTCGCCATGGACGTCGCAGACAAAACGGCCGACCGGCATCGCCGAGAGCGAGCAATAGGAAATGAGATCGTCCCAGTCGCGATAGCGCTGCTTGACGACGTCGAGCTTGAATGCGGCGATCAGATCCTGGGCGTGCTTTGGCGCAAGACCGCGCTCGGCGAGCGCCGCGCGCAGCCGCACCGCGACGGCATCGTCGCTATCGGCGCCGTTCAGTCCCCCTTCGAGGCGGTCGAGTAGGCGCAGTTTCTCGGGCGGCGGCAGCGTCGCATGATCGGCGATGTCGTCGGCGGTGCGCACGAAATTGTAGAACGCCAGGATCGCGCCGCGATGCCGAGGGTGGATGAGAAACGACGCCACCGGGAAATTTTCATCCCGATGCCCCTTGCCGGACCGTAGTGCGCTCGCGTCGTTCATCGCAATCCCGAAGCGCCGGGCTTTCTCGAAAGATCGGCTTGCGCGCGGCCTTTCCACATGCCGCCGCGGCCGCGCGCATGCTGATAGGCGGAATCGATGGTGAAGGCCATATAGATCGCCGCGATCGCCGGCAGCAGGGGCGCCCACAAGCTCGACAGGCCATAGAAGCGCAGCGTCCGCCGGAACGCAAAAGCCATCAACAGCCAGACAAAAATGCCGATGAACTGCGGCGCGCCGCCGGCGAAGATCGCAAGCGCAACCGGCGCGAGGTAAGTCAGCGCCAGACCGATTAGCGTTCCGGCCAGCACGAGCGGTGAATAACACAGCTGTGCGTAAGCCGTGCGCGACACCATGCGGCGGAAGTCTTGGACGGCCGGATAGGCGCGCACGCTGTGCACGCGTTCGCTCAGCGCAATCGAGATCGGGCCGTGGCGTTTGAGCGCCTTGGCCAGCGCGCAGTCGTCGATCAGGGCGTCGCGGATCGCGGTCAAGCCGCCGGCCTGTTGCAGCGCGTCGCGGCGCACCAGCATGCAGCCGCCGGCCGCCGCCGCGGTGGCGCGCCGCGGATCGTTGACCCAGGCGAAGGGGTAGAGCATCTGAAAGAAGAAAATGAAGGCCGGCACGAACATGCGCTCGGCAAAGCTCTGGCAGCGCAGCTTCGCCATCAGCGAGGTCAGCACCAAGCCGCCCTGCTCCGCCCGCGCCACAAGCTCAGTCAGCGCGTCCGCGGCATACACAATGTCGGCGTCGGTCAATAAGAGATAAGTCGGCGGCTGCGGTCCATGCTCGGCAAAATCGATGCCCTGCTGCTGCGCCCAGAGCTTGCCGGTCCAGCCGGACGGCAGCGGCCCGCCGGGCAATACGGTCAGGCGATCCCCGGCGCCGATCAAGACCGCCGCGCCGCGCGCGATGTCGGCGGTGCCGTCGCGGCTCTGGTCGTCCACCACGATCACCTTAAGTTCACCGGGATAATTCTGGCGTAACAGCGAGGTGACGGTCTGTCCCACGCATTCGGCCTCGTCGCGCGCCGGAATGACGGCGGCGAGGGCGGGCCATCGATCGCCAATTGGACCGCTCCACGAGGGGCGCTCGTCATCGCGTTCGGCGGCGCGCCAGAAGCCGCCGCGCGCCGCGATGAGATAGAGCCAGATCGCAAGCACCATTGACGCTATAAGGTCGTTGGCCACACATTCTCCATCGGGGGGCAGACATAGCCGGCGGGGTTTCCCGCCGCGTTATCCCCTAAATGTAAGACCTGATATAGGACCCCGCTTCCCCCACCCCTCCCTCCCCCCGCACAGGTTTGGCAGGGACTGGGGAGCGGCCAGGTAAACGACCCGATGGATGCCAAAAACAGCCCTTTTCTGGCGCGCCTCGACACCGCCGCGGCCGAGACCGAGGCGGTCCTCGACCGGCTTCTCGCCGCGACGCCGGCGGACGGCGAATTAAGCCGCCCGGCGCGTCTGATCGAGGCCATGCGCTATTCGAGCCTCGGCGGCGGCAAGCGCTTCCGGCCGTTTCTGGTCGTCGAGTCCGCAAGCCTGTTCGGCGTGCCGCGGCCGAACGCCTTGATGGCGGGCGCGGCGCTCGAATGCGTGCATTGCTACTCGCTGGTGCATGACGATCTGCCGGCCATGGACAATGACGCGCTGCGGCGCGGCCAACCCACCGCGCACAAGAAATACGACGAGGCAACGGCGATCCTCGCCGGTGACGCGTTGCTCACATTCGCCTTCGATATCCTGTCGCGGCGGGAAACCCACGCCGATCCAGGCATCCGCATTGCGCTCGTGATGGCGCTCGCCCGCGCCGCCGGCGTCGGCGGCATGGCGGGCGGCCAGATGCTCGACCTCGCCGCGGAGGGCCGCTTCGGCGCGCAAAAGCACGGCGCGGGCGATGTGCGCATGTTGCAGGCGATGAAGACCGGCGCGCTCCTTCGCTTCGGCGCTCAGGCCGGCGGCATTCTCGGGGCGGCGACGCCGGCGCAACGCGCGGCGCTCGAGCGCTATGGGTCGGCGGTCGGCGAGGCGTTCCAGATCGCCGACGACCTTTTGGATATCGAAGGCGATCCGGCGCTGGTCGGAAAATCGACCGGCAAGGACGCAGCCGCCGGCAAGGCGACGTTCGTCAGCGTGCTCGGCGCGGCCGGAGCCAAAGCGCGCTTGCGGGAGCTTGTCGCCGAAGCCGAGGCGGCGCTGGCGTCATTCGGGCAAGCGGCGGCAATCCTCGTCGAAGGCGCCAGATTCGTCGCCGAACGGCATGCTTGAGGAACCTGTCGCGCAACAGTGGAGACCGGTTTTACGAAAAGGCCCGTTCGGCTAGATTCGCTGCCTGAGCCGCTGCGTCGCAACGCGGTAACAGTGTCGTGGGAATTGAAGACTTTGAGGCAAAATGGGGATTGCCCAATGAAGCGGGATGAAGATTGTGGGCAAACCGCCGCTCCCCATCCGGCGCGATTGAAGTACGAAGCAGTTGCTTCTATTAGCTGCAAACTTGTGTTGCGGAGAAAAAACGCAGACCGGGCCGGACCTTTTCCCGACGTTGGATCACTAAGTTCAGAATGAACACGACCGCTTGCCGGACAATCTGCACCTGCACCGCTGCCGCGCTCCTGGCGGCGGCGTTCTTAATTTTGCAAGGCCCATTTGCCGGCGCGACGGCGCAAACGCAAAGCCCGCGGTATCCGAGTGTCACGCGCACCAAGAAGCCCCCCAAGCAGCCTGCCCTTCCGGCGGGCCAGCGGCCAAAATTTCCGCCGCGCGCGCCATTCACCACCGCCGACGATGCCGTCGCCGCTATTGCCGGCATGCCGGATGCGCGGTTTTGGGCGGACTCGGAATCCGATTTCAACAAGGCGCTGCCGTCGCAACCGGGCCCATGGCTCGTGCTCTCGACCGGCGGCGCCGACGGCGCTTTCGGCGCCGGTTTGCTCAACGGCTTGAGCGCCGCCGGCAATCGGCCGGATTATTCCGTCGTCACCGGCGTCTCCACCGGCGCGCTGATGGCGCCATTTGCCTTCGCGGGCGCAAAATATGACGCCGCCTTGAAGGACGCTTATACGAAAATCACGGCGGCGGATATTTTCGAACTCGGCGCGACCGGCGATAGTTTCGTCGATTCCTGGCCGCTCAAGGACCTGATTGCAAAGGAGATCACGCCGCAATTGCTGGCCGATATCGCCGCCGGCTACCAGGCCGGACGCCGGCTCTTCGTGGTCACGACCGATCTCGATGCCGAGCGTTCCGTGGTCTGGAACATGGGCGCCATCGCCGCGCATGCCGGCGACAAGGATGGCGGGGAGGCCGCGCTCAATCTGTTCCGTAGCGTGCTCTTGGCCTCCGGCAGCATTCCCGGCGCATTTCCGCCGGTGCTGATCGACGTCGAGGGCAACGGCAAACATTTTGCCGAGATGCACGTCGACGGCGGCGTCGGCGGGCAGTTCTTTGTTGCGCCTGCCGCCTTGATGGCGAGCAACAGCGGGTACCGGATTCCGGCTACCGCGCTCTACATCGTGGTCAATAGCGGTTTGCAATCGGATTTTTCGGTGGTCGAGCGCTCGACGCCGGCGATCCTCGCCCAGACGGTCGACATGGCGGTCAAGGTCGAATTGCGGCTCATGCTCGACCGCGCTTTGATCGCGGCGAAGAACAGCGGCATCGGCTGCAACGTAGCCACCATTCCGGCGACTTTCAGCGCGCCGAGCCGCGGCCCGTTCGATCCGAATTACATGAAGGCGCTGTTCGACGCCGGCTACGAGCAGGGCAAAGGTACAGCCGCATTCGCCAATGCGCCGCCGCCCTATTCGGGCCGGCCGGCAACCGATGCAACCGACAGCGCCAAATCGCCAAGAAACGACATTGCAACACCGGGAGCGACCAAATGATAAGGCTGGGAGGGATTGTATCGGCAACGGCAATTGCCGGCGTGCTGGCGGCAATCGCGGCGACACCGTCGGCTGCGGCGGGCAAGAAGCACGCGCATGCGAGATCGCGCGCCTATGACGGTCTCTGGAGCGTGTCGATCCGCACCCAGGCCGGCCCCTGCGATCCGAGCTACCGCTATCCGGCGCGCATCGTCAGCGGCCAGATCCGGCAGGCCGACAACGATTTCAGCTATCAGATTTCCGGCGTTGTGGTGACGAGCGGTGCGATCGCTGTAATGGTGAGCAGAGGCGGCCAGAACGCCACCGGTTATGGCCGGCTCTCCGGCACGCACGGCTACGGCCGCTGGAGCGCCGGCGGCAATATCTGTTACGGCACCTGGAGCGCCATGCGGCGCGTGAGCAATTAAACGGGCCTTTGCCAGCGCGGGCAACCGACTTGCGGCCGGCTTAGTACTTCTACGGATTCTCGCGACTCACAAAATCCGTTACCTCGAAGGGCATGACCGAGCCAAGAAACGGCGCGTCATGATATTGGAAGACAATGATTCGACGCTCGCCGAGGCGGTGCGACGGCATATCATGCTGACGCTCGCGTCCTGCGGCGGCAATCGAACGCATGCGGCAAAAATCCTCGATATTTCCGTTCGCTGCCTGCGCGACAAGTTGCGCAGCTATGCAATCGCCGGCATGCCGGTAATGCCGCCGCAACAGCCAAAGCCGAAGACAGTGCTCGACGCCCGCCACGATCTCATCTGATCGCGGAATCGATTCATCCGTTCATGCCCGTATTCGGGTCCGGCTTGACAACCCGAGCACAGGCTGCGGCGGGAATCCAGCGAACGCAGGCGAAGCCCTAACCGGTCTTGCGCGCCGGCACGTTGGCGTTCCACCACGGGCAGACGTCGGCGGCGCGCAGATAATTGCCGTCCATGACATTGACCGGCGCGCGGCCACCGGATTGCGCGACCGCGACGCGCAAATTGCGCGCTTGTTCGCGGCCCTCCGGCGGCAGCCATAGGCGATCGTGGCCCCACAGGCTCGGACCTTCGGTGCGCTCGTGCGGCGTCCAGTTCGCGGTGTCGATCGAGCGGCCGCCCCAGCCGTACTCGACCAAAAATTTTGACGGCGAATACGAATAGAACGACGTGACTTGATCGTTGACATGGCGGCCGAGCGTGGTGCCGATCATGTCCGGCTTGCGCAGCGCGAGATCGTAGGCCTGTCCGACGTCGTCGAGATAGCAGACCTCGAACATCATGTGATGAATGCCGTTCTTGCCGGTGTCGATGAAGGCCAGGCTGTGATGGCGGGCATTGATGTGGAAGAAATACGCCTTGAACGGCGTCAGGATATAATCGGTCGGCTTGAAATTGAGGATCTCGGTATAGAACGGCACCACGTCGTCGAGCCGCTCCGCGGTGAGCACGGCATGGCCCATGCCGAGCGGACCGGTGCGGAAGCCGGAGATCGAGCGGCCGGGCTTGAACGGCTCGCTCGCCGTCTCCGCGCCGTGAAAAGCTTCGAGCCGGTTGCCGATCGGGTCGGCAAACACGATCAAATCTTTGACCCGGCGTTCGTCGGCGAGCGCCCGCGACCCGCGCGCGACTTTCACTCCGGATTTTTCCAGATGCGCCGCGAGCGCATCGAGCGCCGCGGCATCGGCGACTTCCCAGCCGTAGAACGACGGGCCCTCATCCGCGTCGGTATGAACGATGACGCGCTGCTTGCGATCGTCCATGCGCAAAGCCAGCGTGCCGCGGTTGTTGTCGACCAGCTGCATGCCGAGAAAGCGCGTGCCGTAGTCCGCCCAATCTTCAAGGTTCTTGGTGCGGATGCCGACATAGCCCAGCGCATTGAGATTCATAGGAACTCTCCTGGGTTATTCATAACATAGTGGGCTTCAATGATCACCTCTGCGCCGCCCAATCGTGGGCGCCGCAAATCACCGTTCGGCCGGCGCGGCGCTCGGGACCTGGCTCGGCGTAGAGTTCGGCGTGGAATTTACGTCCGAGCTTGGCGCAGGAATAGCAGCCGGGCTCGGCGCGGAGCTCGCGGCCGGACTTGGCTCGAATCTCTGGCCGAGAAAGCGCGGGACGACGATGCGCTCGCCCTCAGTCAGCGCCGCATTCTCGGGCTTCTTATTGATCTGGGCCAGCGCCCAGAGCGGCACCTGGTAGGCCGCCGCAAGGCTTTGCAGCGTCTCGCCGGCATGCGCCGCGACCGGGCGGCCCGAATCCCACAGCTCGATCGGGCCGGTCGGCGGATACACGATGTGCAACGGCACGGCTTCGCCCTCGCCGCGTAAACCGGCCGACCTGATCTTGGCGGCCAGTTGCTCCTGGATGCGGTCGAACTTGTCCATATTGACGTGGATGATTTCCGGGCGGTCTTTCAGGTTGAAGCTGGCGTAGTGGCCGTGGAAGCCGCGGCCGGGCATGAGGTCGCCGCCGCCCAGGATGTTGGAGGACTGGTAGAGGTCGATATAGCGCTCGACATTGGCCGGCACATTAGGGGCGGAGCGGTTGGGATCGTAGGTGATGAGGAGCGCCACCGGGACATGCGCCGCGCCGAGCGCTTCGGCGAATTCCACCGCGGCATCGCCGCCGATGGAATGGCCGACCACGGAGATCGGCTTGGGGTCGCGGCGGTAATCGCTGATCGCCTGATTGGCGACCTCGCGCCACATTAAATGGGAGCCGATATTGGCTGCGACGCCGTTGCGGGTGATGCGCGCCGCCAGTTGGTCCATGCCCCAATCGATCAGGCCGATCAGGCCGCGGAACAGATAGGCGCGGCCGTGTATCGCGCCCGGCGCCTCGGGCGTCGCGGCCTGCCCGGTCGTAGCGAGACACGCTGCGATCGCGACGGCCGCCAAAATCGCTGTGATATGCTTGGCTCGAACCATGCGCCTTACGGTTCGGAACTCCAAACGGCCGCCCGGTCGCCGATACTGCCGGCTGCTGTCCAGTAGGGTTCCGCGATGACCTGTGGCAGAGAGGAGTCCCCGTGACTCGTCAATTTTGCCCGGATACCACGCCCGCCATGCCAGTCATAGAGGGTGGAATTGTGGCTTTGCATCGTCATGGCGAAGTTTGGCCGGGCGGCCCGCCGCGGCTAAGCTGAGCGCATGAAGTTCCTGACGAGATTGACGACCGGCCAGATCGCCCTTTGGTGCACATTCTGGCTGTTAGGAACTCCGCTCGCTCTCATCTGGGATGCCAGCGGAGCCTGCATGGTCTTTGGATGCGGCATCGAAGAGCCGTCGCTTGCGGCATTTATTATTGTTGTCTTCGCGCTCGCGAGCGCGGTCATACCGCTCGCGGCGGTGGCGATCTGGCGGAGCGCATCGAACTACCCGCGCCGGGCCTGGTGGCAAACGCCTGTCGCCTGGGGCGCGAAATTTTGTGCGGTTTTTTCGGGGCTGGTGGCCGTGCTCAGTCTCGCCGCCGGCCTTTATCTGCTTTCCGACTACATTCGCGCCGCTCTCGCCCGCGAGTGACGGGCCGTCCGCGCCTTCCTCATGAGCGCTTTATAACGACCCGCTTCTTGAAAAAGCAGCGGCGATGACGTCGTCCGCCGCGGGCAAAGGCTGCCGGTCATTGAAATTGTCGGGCCGATGCGAAACGCCGTAGGTTCTTTGCGCATAATCCATCATAGCGGCGGGCGTTAGCTCTCGCGTGCAGGATAAATCTCCCGAATTCACCGAATTCGACAGCATGTCGAGAAAGGCCGCCCACTCTCTCGGTTCGTGTTTCGGCCGCTCCTGCGCCACGCGTTGCGGCGCGGCCGGCTGCGGTAGTTTCGGCCTTTCGTCTTGCGCAATCCGGCGATGCTCCGCCAAATCGATCTGCTGATGGGCCGAGGCCGGCAGCTCTTCTGCGTATGCAAGCCTTGTCGATCGATCCGCCTGCGCCAGCTTGACCGGCTCCGGTGTTGCAGCAGGTTGCGCCGTTTCCAGACGATCTGCGGCGGTAAACTTGGCGATTTCACTTTTCACCAAGTTCCGGAACTCAGAATTGAACTGCGCTCCGGGATGAGAGTCGTTGTTGGCGATATACTCGATATTCTCTCCGACCAGTTTCTTCGATCCCATCCCGCCCCAGGTCAGCCAGGGATTGGGATTGTAGATTTCAATGATGCGGCCGACTTTGCCCGCCGTGAGCGGCGGGTTCCAGCTCAGCATCGAGGGCTGCAGCGCCACGATCAGGTCGACATGTTTCGCGTTATTGGCGGCGAACACCGAACTGTTCGCTCCCAGGCTATAGCCGACGACGACCGTGTGCGTTCCCGGCGGCTGACGGTCGAGGTCGTCGACCAGGCTCGGCCAGGCCTGATGCACATAGGTTTCCACCTCGACATCCGGCATCATTTTAAGTTCGGCGACCAATTCGACGAGCCCGATCGCCGGCAACGGCCCGAACATCGGCCACAACACGCCGACAAAGGTCTTGGCCTGGACCGGAGCGGAGATGAGCGATCCACACAGAGCAGCGGCGATCGCGAGTTTTTTCGTGCGCCAATTCTTCGCGAGCCAGTTCTTCACGTGCAATATCCCCGTCGTCGGCCTATGCCGATGCGCGCGGCGCGCGGCCGACAAACCGTTGTCCCCGGCCGGCATAGAACCGGCAATTGCGGGCATTTATGGGACGAGAAGCGGAAACTTTGCGGATGAAAATACGTCGCGACCGACGCGGTTAATATTCCGTTGCCAGGGGAGAAGCCCGGATTGTGCTCCGCTCCATCCGGCTACCTGCCGCGACGAACCGGGATCGGCGCTGCACCGCTTCCTGCTGCACCGCATCCGGGAAACGGTGCTGTTTGATCGTCATGCCCAGCCACCGGGGTCCGGCCTGTTGACCGGCCCGGGGCGCAAGCTCGCCACCCGCTCAATCCCTCACTTTTTGATGCTGGCTTCGAACGCTTCCAGCACCGGGCGCCATTGCGCCTGCTGCGCGTTGACGAACGCATTGACCTCGGACGGCGACATCGGATCGACATAGGCGCCGCGCAGCGCGAGCGCTTTGGCGAGGTCAGGTTCGCCGAGTGCTTGTGCCAGGGCGCCGTTGACCTTCTGGATAGCGCCCGCCGGCGTGCCAAGCGGCGCCACGATGCCTTGCCATCCCCCGGCGGCAAAGCCCGGCAATGTCTCCGCCACAGTCGGCAGATTCGGGAAATCGGGCAGGCGATGCGTCGATGCGACGGCCAGCACGGTGATGGTGTGCGCCTGGATCGCCCCGGCCAGGCCCGAATAGCCTTCGATGATCAGCGGCACGCGGCCGCCGATGACGTCGGTGAGCGCGGCTGCGGGGCCGCCGGTGTAAGGCACCACCTGCAATTTGATGTCGGCCCGGCTTTGCAGCAGCAGTCCCGTCAGGTGCGTTATTCGTCCTATCCCGGTTGCCGCAAAGGAAATCTTGCCGGGCTCTTGTTTGGCGCGTGCGATCAAGTCCGGCAGGGTTTTGATTCCAGAAGCGGCGCTCGCGCAAATGAACATCGGCTGCGCGGCCAGCGAGTCGACCGGAAGGAAATCGCGAGGCAGCATGAGAGGAAGGTTCTCCGCCTTGCCGGGTAGCGAGATGAACAGCGAAATCGCTGGCGCGAACAGCGTATAGCCGTCCGGGATCGATTCCGATGCGGCGTGGGCGGCAATCGCGCCGCTGGCGCCTGGCTGATCGACCGGCACGATCTGCTGGCCCAACACGGTGCCGAGCCGATCCATCATCATTCGGAACGTGACGTCGACGGCACTGCCGGGCGCGGAATCGGAAATGATCCTGATGGGTTTATTCGGATAGTCTTGCGCTTGATAGTTTTGCGCTTGATAGTTTTGCGCTTGTGCGGGCCACGCGGCAACGGTCGCGAGCGCGAGAAAAGTGAGCGCCACGAGCTTGAACGGCGTTTTCATCTTGTCCTCCCATGTCTGTCCTGCCAGGTCCGACAGATCCTGCTGTGTCCGACAGACGCTTGGCCAAGCGGCAATCGTCCCAAAACGGTAGCTGCAAGACGGGGCAGGATATCACGCCATACATCGGCGGTCTGTCACCTCATTCACGGTGCTGCGAGCGAGCGTGGAATGACTGCTTCAATCGTCATTGCTGAAAATCGGCTCCATCGCCCGCCTATTCCGAAGCGCCTAACCCTTGATCCAAATCAAGGCGCCATAGGCCATGGCGCTTACTGTTCGGATACGGCTCCCAAAGAAGCGGTTCTCCGAAATCGACTTGAGCCGGGGCGGCCTCGACCGAACCTTCATCGGCTACGATCCTGGCCGCATTTTTTTGACTTAATGCGGAGCGTCTCTCTGTGGTCATGCCCGGGCTTGTGCTGAACAAGTCCGGCCATGCCGAGGGTGGGTGCTTCACCGTCGCCGAAATCCAATACGGCGATCCCCTCTCCCCGCCGCGCGGGGGAAAGAGAAGTGCGAGCGGCTCACTCAAATCCGAAAAACCTGCAAAACTCGGAAACCTCCGCGCGCGGCGCGCAAAAGCTGTTGGCCGCATGAGCGCGGTCGCCATAGCCGATGGACACCGCGCAAAACAGCATCTGCTCCGGCGGCATGTTCACGAACGGCCGCACCACCTCATGGATGCGCGCCCAGGATTCCTGCGCGCAGGTATCGAGGCCGTAACCGCGGGCGAGAAACATCAGCGCATGAATGTAGCCGCCGAGGTCGGCCCATTGGCCGGGCCCGAGCTCGCGCTCGATGGCGACGAACAGCGCCACCGGGGCGTTAAAGAATTCGAGATTGCGGTTGTATTGGGCGAGCCGGCCGGCAGCGTCGTCGCGGCCGATGCCGAGCGCGCCGTAAAGCTGCACGCCGTGATAATCGCGGCGCCTTCGATAGGGCTCCCACAGCGTCGCCGGGTAGATCGGATATTCGGCATCGATGTGGCGCGGGTCGCGGCCGGCGATGAATGCCGCAACTTGCCGCTTCAGCGCGGCCAGCGGTTTGCCGGTAAGCGCATAAACCTGCCAGGGCTGCAAATTGCCGCCGGACGCCGCGCGCGCGGCGCGCGCGATCAGGTCGCGGACGATCGCCGCATCGACCGGCTTGTCGAGAAACCAGCGGCAGGAGATACGGGAATCGACGGCTTCAAAGACGTCCATGGCGGTGACCATCCGAGGGCTGACTTGACGCCAAGGTCGTATACTATCGGCAGGCAAAGGCGAATGCCGCGGCTCAACAGCGGCTCACGTGGAGGGGGGAGTCCATGACGACGAATCCAGCGATCACCGTGGCGGCACGGCTCGACCGCCTGCCGCCGTCGCGCCATACGCGCCGCTTGATCACGCTGTTGTCGCTCGGCGGCTGGTTCGAATTCTACGATCTGTTCTTCACCGCCTATGTCGCGCTCGGGCTGTTCAAGGCCGGCCTATTCAAGCCGACTACGGCGGGTCTGTTCGACCTGCAAGGCTTTGCCAGTTTCGTCGCCGCGCTGTTTCTTGGCCTGTTCATCGGCACCATCGCCTTCTCCTGGCTGTCCGACCGCTTCGGCCGCCGCTCCATCTTCACCTTCGCACTGCTCTGGTACTCGATCGGCGCCTTCATCATGGCGTTTCAGAACACGCCGGAGACGATCGATCTGTGGCGGCTCATCGCCTCGATCGGGCTCGGCGTCGAGCTGGTGAATGTCGACGCCTATGTGTCGGAACTGGCGCCCAAGGGCCAGCGCGGGCCGGCCTTCGCCTATAATCAGTTCGTCATGTTCACGGCGGTGCCGGTGGTCGCCTTCCTCGCCTGGCAGTTGGTGCCGCAGACGATTTTCGGGCTCGACGGCTGGCGCGTCGTGGTCATCATCGGCTCGGTAGGCGCATTCGTGATCTGGTGGATCCGCAGGCGTCTGCCGGAATCGCCGCGCTGGCTCGAGCAGCACGGCCGCAGCGCGGATGCCGAAGCGATAGTCGCGGACTTGGAAAACAAGATTCGCGCCGACGGCGCCGAGCTGCCGCCGCCGGAACCCGTCACCGGCGAAGCCGAACGCAAAACCGGCGCGTGGACCGAGATGTGGGACAACACCTATCGCGGCCGCACGCTCATGCTGGTGATCTACAATCTGTTCCAGACCGTCGGCTATTACGGCTTCTCGAGCTGGGTGCCGGCGCTCTTGATTTCGCAAGGCGTGGAGGTCACCAAATCGCTCGCCTATACGTTCATTATTGCGATCGCGGCGCCGGTCGGTCCGCTGCTCGGCGTCTACTTCGCCGACTGTTTCGAGCGCAAATGGCAGATCGCCTGGGCGGCCGCCGGCATCGGCTTGTTCGGGCTGTTGTTCGCGCAGCAGACCGGCGCGACGGGTGTGATCGTATGCGGCCTCCTGATCACGCTGTGCAATAACTGGATGTCGTTTTCCTTTCACGCCTATCAGGCCGAACTCTACCCGACCCGCATTCGCGCCCAGGCGGTGGGCTTCGTCTATTCGTGGAGCCGGTTTTCCGCCATTTTCTCCGGCTTCATCATCGCATTCTTCCTTGGCCGGTACGGAACCATCGGCGTGTTCGGCTTCATCGCCGGCGCTATGGCGGTGGTTATCGTCGTCATCGGCGGCTTCGGACCCGCGGTCACCCAGCGGCGGCTGGAAGCGATCGCGAGCTGACACATTACTGTCGACGGCCGCCTTTTGTCGCCGTTGGACTGCCCTGGCGGATGTCGCGACCGTGCCAGGCAGCGTGAAAAGCTGGCGATGATCGACTACTTGAGCGATCCCATGCGCTGCAACTCGGCGCGCTCCATGATTTTAACGACGCCGTGCCCGACGTCGCAGACGGCGTTCTTGCGCAGCGAGCTCAATACGCGGCAGGTGTGCACCGGGGTGAGCCCGGTGAAATCGGCGATCTGTTGCTGGTTCAACGGAAACGGAAATTCGTCGTCGGTGAACTCGCCGCGCTGTTCGCATCGCGACATCGCCTGGACCAGAAGCGCGGCGATCCTTTCCTGCGCCGTGCGCTGGCCGAGGTCGACGAGACGTTTGTCGGCATCGCGCTGCGCAGCCGCCGCCAAGCGGAGCCAGACATCGAACAAGGAGGGATTGTCGCGTATCCTGGCGCGCACTTCGGCGAACGGAAAGGAGCAGTACCGCACGTCGGTCACGGCCTGGATGGAAAAGGCAAACTGACCTTCGAGGATGGCAGCCGGACTGACCAGATCTCCCGGCAGCAGCAGCGAAAGGATCTGGCGCTTGCCGTTGGGCAATTGAACGAAACGAACGGCCCAACCGTCGCAGATCACCAGCACGCCGTCGTTGACCTCGCCGGCGCGATAGATGTTTTGCCGGGCGGCGATTTCGCGGTGCCCGCCTCTGTCCGCCAAGGCCTGGCCGCTCGGGCCGAACAGCGCCCCACAGAAATATGACGTGCGGCAATGACAGGTTTTGCACGGCCGATTCGGCAAAGCGGGGATGCTGCCACGGACATTCACCGAACCCGACAGCGAATCGATTTCGCGCAACATGACGATAGGTGAATTCTCTGTGGAGGTGAGCGGCCCCGGGCTTTGCAGTCGCCAGCTCAGACAGAAGGGGCCTTACCCGGTGCCGCTCGTCTCTTGTGCCACGTTATTACGCTAGATCATTACAGCCGCGCACGATAAGTCGCGGTCGTTGTCTTTTGCCTAATTTCGCCGTTCGTATAAGCCCGTATGCGGCGGCGCGAGTGCCCGCCGAAACCAGCGGAAATAAAGTCTAGCGACGCCCAGCGTGTCGATCTCGACGCTATTATGATGCGGCTGCGCCAAGGCTTGACGTTCGGTCATCCCGATATACCGGCGTTGCTTTTCACGCGGCAGGATGCGCGCGCCTTGGTGGCTTATCTGCGCGCCGTTTAGGGGCGGTGAGCTTGCAAAACCGCGAACGGGCGGCCCTCGACTTGACGACTATATTAGTATACTCTAATTAATAGATAACTCAAGAAAATCCCCACGGACCGACCGGCCTTTGCAACCATACTCAATGGTGCAAGAGTTGGGTGCAAGAGCTGGGTGCAAGAGTTGGGTGCAAGAGTTGGGTGCAAGAGTTGCCGTAAATGCTCCAGAGGGACAAGGAACCATGCCGGGTCCAACACATCATCAGGTTCTCATCGTGGGCGGCGGCACCGCCGGCATCACCGTCGCGGCGATCCTGAAACGCCGCGCGCCGGGGACCGATATCGCCATCGTCGAGCCGTCACCCGACCACTACTATCAACCGGCATTTACGCTGGTCGGCGCAGGGGTCTATCCGCTGGCGCGCACGCGGCGCGACGAAGCAGGCCTGATCCCCGTCGGCGTTCGCTGGATTCGCGACGCCGCCCAGAGCTTCGAGCCGGAGCAGAACACGGTTCGGCTCAAGAACGGCGATGCATTGACCTACGATTATCTCGTGGTCTGCACCGGCGTGAAGCTCGACTGGGACAAGATCGCGGGCCTCGCCGAGACGCTCGGCAAGAATGGCGTGTGCAGCAACTATTCGCCCGCGCATGTCACCTATACCTGGGATTGTCTGCAAAAACTGAAACCCGGCAGCCGCGCCGTGTTCACGCAGCCGCCGCTGCCGTTCAAGTGCCCGGGTGCGCCGCAGAAGATCGCTTATCTCACCGCCGACCATCTGCAGCGGCTGGGCATGCTCAAGGATTGCAGCCTGGATTATTACGTCCACGCGCCGGTGATCTTCGGCGTCCCATTCTTTGCGCGCGAACTCATGAAGGTCGCGGCGCGATACGGCATCAACGTCCATTACCAGCACGATCTGGTCGCGGTCGATGGAGCGGCAAAGACCGCGACGTTTGAGAAAGTCGGCGATCAGAACAAGGGCGAGCGGGTGACCGTGCCTTTCGACATGTTGCACGTATCGCCGCCGCAAAGCACGCCGCAGGAAATCAAGTCAAGTCCGCTCGCCAATGCGGCCGGATGGGTCGAGGTCAACCAGAACTCGATGCAGCACGTGCGTTATCCCAACGTTTTCTCGCTCGGCGACGTGGCGTCGTCGCCGAATTCGAAGACGGCCGCGGCAGTGCGCAAGCAGTCGCCCGTTGTCGCCAAGAACATCCTTCACATGATGGGAAAGACGGCGGTCGAGGGCGGCTACGACGGCTATGCGTCCTGCCCACTGACCACCGCCGTGGGCAAGACCATCCTCGCCGAATTCATCTATGGCGGCAAGGTGACGCCGACGCTGCCGCTCAATCCCGCGAAGGAACATTGGGTCGGCTGGTGGATCAAGGTCACCGGCCTGCCGCTTTTGTATTGGAACTACATGCTCAAGGGGCACGTGTGGTTCCTCAAGCACAATATCGAATTTAAAGGGGATGTCGCCCCGGCGGCGAAATGAACCGGGCTTGAATGCGAACAGACCGCGATTTCACGATCGCGGCCCGGCGGACCGTCGACGGACGACCCGATCAATACGCCGCCTTGTTGATCTCCCCGGATGCGGTCACGTACCAGCGCTCGCTGACGAAGGATTTGCCGGCGAGCCGATCGGCAAGCCAGTCGGCGAGTAGAACCGGCGGGAACGGGCCGAGATTGGCAGCGGGGACATTGCCGACCGAGTGGCGGGATCCCTGATAAATCACCATCTGCTTCGGCCCCTTGAGCGCCGCCATCAACGCTTCCGAATGTTCGAGCGGGCTTAATTCCTCCGCTTCGCCGGCGACGCAAAGATACGGCACGCGGATTTTGTCGGCGTGGCCCTCCCAGGTAATTTTCTTGCGGAATTCGTCAAACTCATCTTCGTCGGTGATGCCCGACATATACATGAAGCGTTTCTTGAAAGTCGGCGAAGCCTCCTGGAAGATGGTGTGACAGCCCGGCTCATGGCAGACCGACATCACCGCGCAGGCTTTTATGCGCGGCTCGTTCGCCGTCACTATGGTGCCGAACAGCGAACCGAAGCTCGTTCCGGCAACGCCGATCCGCGTTGCATCGAGCTCGCTCCGCGCTGCGATCCAGTCGACCAATGCCGGCCCGGCCGCCATCCAATTCTCCATGGTGAAGTAAAGTCCGATCATCGGCGCCTCGTATTGTCCCGGCCCGTCGATCGCCAGCACCGCCATGCCGCGGTTGAGATATTTGTCGCCATAGAGCGCGACCTGAATCTCCTTGTAGCTATCCATGCCCGGGATCGCGATCACCACCGGCAGCCGGCCGCTCGAATAGCCGGGCGGCAAATGCAGCCAAGCCGGGATTGCCTTGTCCTTGAACGGCACCCACACCGCCTCCACCTGATGATCGGCGAGCGTCGCATATTTGGCGTAACACTCGCGCTTTTTATTGTTGTAGGCGATGTTGGTCGCGTCGTTCTCGTCATACGGCCACTGCGCCGCGCCCCAATGTACGGCGGCCATGAAGAAGTTGTCGCGCGCGGTGACTTTGCGATCGGCAAGCGCCGCGGCATTGGCTTTGGCCTCGCGGCGCTGGGCGACGGCGGCGAAAGCAGGGCCGATATCGGCCATCTTCTTCACCCGCTCGCGGATACCGGCAAAATCGGCGTTGGCCTCGATGCCGCACGGCGCGTGGATGTAGAGCGAGCGCGGCTGATCCCAATCGATGCCGTTGGCGCGGATGATGTTGTCGATGAGCCAACGCTGCTCGTCGAAGCGGCGCACAGCCGGCGCGCCGCGATGGTCGAGAACGGGTGAAAATCCTTGCGGCGGGCGGTTCATGGCGTGACGCTCCCCTAACGGACAAATTGCGGCGCAAGCATGCAAAAATATGCCCGCCACCGTGTGGCGGGCATTATCGGCGAAATGGGTGCGGTGTTGTCAACGGCGATTGGAGCGCCGCGTCACACGATGAAGTGGAAATTCTGCGCGTGCAGATTGGCGACCGCCATGTTGCTCAACGTAATAGCGTCGTGGGCATCGAGCGTGATAACCGCGTTCGCGGCGACAGCATGCAGGTCAGCCTCAACCGCGGCAAAATTGGCAAAGACGCTCTGCGGAAGGTCGATGACGTCTTGCGCCGGGTTGAAGTTATTGATCGTCTCGTTGCCGAAGTTTGGCGGGAAAATGAACGTGTCCGCGGAATGACCGGCGGTCAAGGTGTCGCCCGGCCCGCCGACCAGCCATTGCGCGCCGCCGTTGCCGGCGGTGACGTGCATATTGCCGGCGCTGCCATCGAGCACGTAGCTTCCGTTGCCCGCTCTAATCGTGCTGCCAACAGCGCCGCTGACGTAAGTCTCACCCGGACTGGTGACCAGAACTGTCAGTATCGAATTCGCCGCACCGCCATGGCCGTTGCTGACGGTATAGCTGAACGTGTCCTCGGCAACGCCGCCGGCCGCGGCCACCACGCTGGAATTCGTATTCGTGTAGGTGTAGCTGCCGTCCGAATTGAGGTCCAACGTGCCAAAAGCGCCGGTCACGGCATGGCCCACATTCGCTGCCGCCCCGTTGACGGCGCTGACACTCAGCGCGTCATTGGGGTTGGAATCGGAATCGTTGGCCAGCACGCCGCCGGTCGCGGCCTGAGCATGAGAGACCGAGACGGAGCCATTGAGCAAGTCATGCGCATGATCGGCGCCGGCCACCGGCGTGGTGGCGTCGACCAGCAGACCGGGAAATGTCGTGTCCGCGCCGGCGAAGTCGGCGGCATTGCCCGCGACATCCGTCACCGTCGCGCCATTAAGATTGATCCCGGTCACGGCAAGGGCCGGCGTGTATTGCCCGGCTGCTACGGTGTAATCGAAGACCAGCGAGTTTGCCGTCGAATGCCCCGCATCGTAGATCGCGGTGCCGCCATCGTTGAGGATCAAATTCGGTACACCGTAGAAAACCGTGACCGCCTCGCTGAGCGTGAGCGTCAAGAGGACGGTTTCGTTCGCCGTGAGCATCCCGGCGCCGCTATTGATTCCGGTGCCGGATATCACGTCGGCGGTTACGATCGGTACGGTCGTATCCAACGTGAAAGTCAAGGAAGCAGAGCCGGTATTTCCGCCCGAATTCGTCTCGCTCGCGACGATCGTGTACTGCCCGTTCGTCAGGCCGGTGGGCGTGAACGACCAGACGCCACTCGAATTAGCCGTCACCGTGCCGAGCGTCTGCGTTCCCGATGTCAGCTTCACGACCGCGTTTGGATCGGCGGTGCCGGTCAACGCATCGTTCGAAGTGATATTGTCGCTCGATGATGTCCCGGTATCGGCGGCAAGGTGTATCGTCACGACCGGCGTCGGTGCCGGCTGCTGACTCGTCGAGCCGGCGGGATCCCAGCCGAGGAGATTCATCAAAGCAAGATCGGATGCCGAGACGGCGTTGACCACGCCCGGATAGGAAAAGGCGTCGAAGGCATCATGTCCGGCGCTTGCAGCCCAATCCCCGAAGTCGCCGCCCGAGTTGGTGTTGAAGCTGTCGAGGCTGGTGTTGCCGGCGGTGGCCGAGGCGTAGCCGGGGGTGGTGCCGGAAAAGTCGCGCACGCCGGCCGCCGAATAGTGAAACAGATCGAGCGGCTCGTAACTGGCGCCGCCGTAGAAATTCTCGCCGGTCATCATTTGCCGGCCCATGACTTCGGAGAACTCATGGGCGACCACGCCAAAGAAATCGTACTGATTGGCGCCTACCCCATTGCTGTCGTTATAGGCGAAACTCGCGGCGTTGCTGAAGCCGACATATCCATCGATACCGCTGCTGGCGCCGGCAATCCCAAGCGCCTTGGCCTCGGCCGTCGATAGCCAATATTGACCGCTCACTGGACTGGTTGCCGGCAGGCTGGCCGCCGCAGCCGTGTCGCCAATGGCGTTGGCATTTTTGGCCAGGGCACTCTGCAGCTGTGCGTAGGAGACGGAGGTGAGATAGGTCTCGCTTTCGCCAAGAGCGCTCGATCCGAGCGATTGGCCGCCGATCTCGCCATAACCGACGTCAATCGTGAGGGTGACTGGATCGGTGAATACGCTTTCGTAATAGCTGACGACTGCCGCCACTGCGGCCGTAAACCCTGCTGGAGCGTTTTGGACGCTGGAGTCGTAGACGACATCGATCACCAAGCCCGAAGAAGCACCCGTCGTGGGCGGCGGGCTGCCGCCGCTACCGCCACTTCCTCCACCATGGGGACTTCCACCATGGGACGCGCCAGCGCCAAGATCGCCAATCCACGCCAAAATTGGGCCGTTAGCCGTCGCGCTGGATGCCGAACCGGACGGGGCCGGATCGTTGAAGGTTGGTACGTTGGTCGCAATGTTGAGAGGCGGTGTCGTGCCCCCGGTGTCCGCCACATCGGGGTGGCCGGGCGACCATCCGCTTGACGCGGCAACGCTGCCGTCAGCCGAATTCACCTGGATCACATTTGAAGACGTCCCGGTCAGGGTGACGTCGGATGCCGAAGCGAAATGACTTATGACGGCGTCGGACGGGCCATCAAAGCCATTGGCCACTGCGGCAGCGCCGCTATCGCCGATAAATTGATCGCTTACCCCGTTTTGATTGTCATCGAACCGGAAGCTATCGCCATTGGTAAGAGAGGACGCCCAGTTATCGCTGTCATTCGGAGCGATGGAAGGCGTCGTGCTGAGTGATGGACTATCAAGCGCAGAGCCAGGCGCCAAACTGTCCGCGGGCAGGCCACCGCCCGACGTATCATCCACAAGCAAGACATCGGCCGGCAAATCTGCTGTGGTTCCTGCCGAAGCCTCAATGGAGACCGCCGGGCTGAAGCCCGTTTCATCCGATCCTGCGCCTTGCCGCATATTCGACCCTCAAGCCCGGGCAGCGTGAAGCGACTCACCGACTGCCAATACTATCGAGCTATCCCTCCCAGATATTGTTTTTTCGTTTGCGGAGGGGCGTCGTTTGGAATAACGCGTTTATCATTCATTAACTAGACATAATCCCGAAAAAAGCTTGCCCTCGGACTTGATCCGAGGGTGGAAACCGGTTTTCCGCCTTCGCCAAGCCCGCTTCGGCGGGCGAAGGAAGGTTGGAAACGATCATGCTCAAATGGAGAATCTAGACCCGGCTCCGGTACGAAGGGACTATTCACCGAGAGTTCCGGCGAATTTCACACGTTAAATCCCGGTCGCCTTGCGCTTGCCTGCGGCACCGGCCATCCTGACCGCAGTTCGGGAGGTACCGATGGATCAGCATAGCAACGTCAAGGCCGCAATCGCATATGACGATTTACGCGAATGGCTGTCCTTCGCCGAGCGGCTTGGCGAGGTGCGCAATGTCGCGGGCGCGAGCTGGCAGGAGGATATCGGGCTCGCCGCCGAAGCGGTGTTGCGCGCCGAAAACGGCCCCTGCGTGGTATTCGACGACATCCCCGGCTGCCCGAAAGGCTTTCGCGTCCTTATGAACATGTTCGCCGGCACCCGCCGCAACATGACGCTCGGCTTTCCCGATCATCTGTCCAAATGGGAGCTCAGCGATTCCTATCGCGAGGCCTTTCTCAAGGACCAGAAGATCATCCCGCATGAGATTGTCGAGGACGGTCCGGTGCTGGAAAACGTGCTGATGGGCGACGACGTCGATGTCACCAAATTCCCGGCGCCGATCTGGCACGAAAAGGATGGCGGCCGCTATATCGGCACCGGCACTTACAGCATTACCCGCGATCCGGAGGAGGACTGGCTCAATGCGGGCGCCTATCGCGCCCAGCTGCATGACCGGAACTCGGTCGGGCTTCTGATCGCGGCGGGACATCATGGCGATATCCATCGCGCCAAATATTTCAAGCGCGGCGAGCCGATGCCGGTGGCGATGGTGCTTGGCGGCGATCCTTTGAGTTTCTTCTATGGCGGACTCGAAGCGCCCTACGGCACTTTCGAGATCGACATCGTCGGCGGCCTGCGCGGGCGGCCGATGAAAATGGTGCGCGGCAAAGTCACCGGCCTGCCGTTTCCGGCTGCCGCCGAGATCGTGCTCGAGGGTTTCGTCACGCCGGACCGCCGCGAGGTCGAAGGCCCATTCGGCGAATGGACCGGCCACTATGCCGGAGGCGCCAAGCCGGCGACCGTGCTCGACGTCAAGGCGATCTATCACCGCAACGATCCAATTCTCCTTGGCGTGCCGCCGATGGGTGGCGGCTCCGACGAAATGGCGCGCTATCGCGCGGTGTTGCGCTCGGCGACGATCAAGCAGAACATGAGCAATGCCGGGGTGCCCGGCGTTGCGCAGGTGTGGTGCCACGAGATCGGCGGGGCGCGCTTGTTCCACGGCGTGTCGATTACGCAGCGTTACCCCGGCCATGCCGTGCAGGCCGGCCATGTCGCCGCGCAATGCGGCGCCTCGGCCTATGCGTCGAAATATATCGTGGTGGTCGACGACGACGTCGACGTGACCAACCTCGACCATCTGTTGTGGGCAATGCTCACGCGCACCGATCCGGCGCAGTCGATTCAATTCATCAACGGCTCCTGGGATTCGCCGGCCGATCCGGTGCTGCCGCCGTGGAAGCGCGCCGCCGGCGACATGACGCACTCGGTCGCGGTGATCGACGCCTGCCGGCCGTTCCACTGGCGCGACAAGTTTCCGCCTACCAACATGCCGAGCCCCGACGTCGCGCGCAAGGCACGGGAAAAATTCGGCTGGCTGTTGGATGGGAAGAAGTAGCGCGGCGCATACCCATGAAACTCGCCGTGCCGGATATGATCTCGAATTCGTATTTTCCGGCCGAAGCCGCGGTCGAGCTTGGCTTCTTCGAGGCCGAGGGTCTCGATGTCGAGCTCGAACTCATCTTTCCGGTCGACAAAGCTTACGCGGCGCTGCGCGACGGCGCGGTCGATTTTGTCGGCGGCTCGGCGCATTCGGCGCTGGCCGCGTTTTCGAATTTTCGCGGCGCGAAACTCATCTGCGCGCAGGCGCGGGGTATGTATTGGTTTCTGGTGATGCATGCCGACTTACACGCGCAGCGCGGCGATATTTCCGTGGTGAAGGGCCGCAGCATCGGCGCCGCGCCGTGGGTCGACAAAGGCTTGCGAGGCTTGCTCGTGGAGGCCGGGATCGATCTTGAGCGCGACCAGGTGAAAATCGCTCCGGTGCCGGGCTCGCTCGATGCCGGTGTCAATTTTGGCGTCACCGCGGCGAAAGCCCTGGAGGCGCGCAAGATCGACGGTTTCTGGGCGAACGGCATGGGCGCCGAAGTCGCCGTGCGCCGCGGCGTCGGCAGCGTCGTGCTCGACGTGCGGCGCGGCGACGGCCCAAAGCCGTGCTTCAACTACACCGCGGCAACAATCGCCACGACCGATGCACTGATCGCGCGGTCGCCGGACACCGCCGCGGCTGCCGTGCGCGCCATTGTCAAAACGCAAGCCGCGTTAAAGGCGAACGTGACGCGCGCCGCCGAAGTCGGCAACAAACTGTTTCCACCATCCGAAGCCGCCCTGATCGTGGACCTTATACGCCGCGACCTGCCCTATTACGATGCCGCGCTGTCGCGCGAATTCATCGCCGGCATGACGGAGTTCGCCCGGCGGCAGGGCATACTCGAAGGCGAAGTGGCTTATGAGCAGGCCGTCGCGGCGCAGTTTTCGAAGCTATGGAAGGATTAGACCACCGCTACACGACGCCCCAGTTCTGGGAGGCAACCATGAAAATGACCGATCGTCGCAGTTTCCTGACGCTCACCTCTGCGGTGCTTGCGGCGCCGATGCTTTCGCGCCGCGCATTTGCCGGCGATTGGCCGAAAGACAAAATCATTCGCGCCGTGGTGCCCTTTGCGCCGGGAAGCACCATCGACGTCATCGGCCGGGTCGTGCTCGATCCGCTGGCGAAACAGCTTAACCAGACCATCGTGGTAGAAAATCGGGGTGGCGCCGGCGGCACTCTCGGCACGGCCCTCGTCGCCAAATCCGAACCCGACGGCTACACGCTGTTGATCAATGCCTCGGCGCATTCCGCCGCGCCCGCCGCCTATCCGAACCTCTCTTACGATCCGTCCAAAGACTTCGCCGGCGTTGCCATTTTCGGCGTCGTGCCGAATGTGCTGCTGGTGGCGCCGTCGAAAGGCATCAAGACGGCCAAAGAGCTCGTCGAGAGCGACAAAGACGGCCATATGACCTTTGGCTCCGCCGGCATTGGCAGCGCGACCCACTGGGCGGCCGAGCGCTTCCTGCTGTCGGCCGGCATCAAGGCAACGCATGTGCCGTTCAGCGGCGGCCCGGCGGCGCTCACCGAAGTAATGACCGGCCGGGTCGACTTTTGCTTCATCGGCATCTCCGCCGCGATTCCGTTCATTAAGAACGGCCAGCTTTTGCCGCTCGCGGTGAGCATGGCCAAGCGCTCGCCGGCTTTGCCGAACGTGCCGACCACAATCGAGCTCGGCTTTGCGGATTCCGATTACGTGTTCTGGAACGGCATGCTGGCGCCAGCGAAAACCCCGCGGCCGATCGTCGATCGGCTGCACGCCGAGGTCGGCAAAGCGCTGGCGCTGCCCGATGTGCAAGCAAAGCTCAGCACCCAGGGCGTCGAACCATTGCCGCTCGAGCCGAAGGAAATCGACGCGATGATCGCCAAGGAGATCGTCCAGAACCGCAAGCTCGCCAAAGCTGCCGGGTTGAAGTTCAACTGATGTTTCACACGGCAGCGTCTGGAAAAGATCAGAAACCGCCGGCGGTGAATTGCAGGCGCTGGGTGACGTCGTAGGGCTGCTTGGCGATCGGGTAAGCGTAATCGACCCGAAGTGCTCCGAAGGGTGAATCCCAGATCAGGCTGGCGCCGACCGACGAGCGCACCGCGCGAGAATTGGCGATCTGCTGCGACGGCGACAACGAGGATAGCTTTGAGACGCCCGACGCATTGGTCGCCCACAGGCTGCCGGTATCCGAGAACAAGGCGACTTTCAGCTGCGCGTCCGGGGAGACGAACGGCATCGGCGACTGCAACTCGGCGGTAGTAGTCCAATAAGCATTGCCGCCGAGATTATCCATGGTAGTGCCGGGCGTGATGTCGCGCGGGCCGAAGCCGTAAGGCGCGAAGCCGCGCACCAGCTGCGGCCCGCCAAAGAAGCCGTCGAGCAGCGGCAGTTGCTGGCCGCCCCACGGCGTCACGTAACCGCCCTGGGTCCGCACCATGCCGACGACATCGCCGACGAACGGATGATACAAACGCACGTCTTCGGTGGTCTTGGCGAAATTCGCGGCGCCGCCGACGCCGGCAAATTCGTTGTTGGTTTGGGCGCGGATGCCGGTCGTCGGATCTTTCGGATTGTCGAGCGTCGAATAAGTCACGCCGTTGCCGATCGACGATACCCAATACGAGCCGGCCTGCGCCGCCTGCCGGATCGGCAGCGACGCGGTGCCGAGCGACGGGTCGAGCGTGAGACCTTGATTGTAGATCGAGTAGTTCCAGCTCAAGCCCAGATTTTCGTTCAGCGGCGTGGCGGCGGAAAATTTCGCGCCATAGAGACTGGTATTGAAGGCCTGGTTGCTGTTGGCAAAGGTTTGCCGCGCGAACACGTCGGCGCCGACGCCAACCCGTTCGCCGAGAAACCACGGATCGGAGAAAGCAAGATCAAAGCCCCTGGCATATTGGCCGTAGGTGACCGAGACCTTGGCGGCGTCGCCGGTGCCGAAGAAATTCCGGTCCCCGATCGAGATCCCGGCCAGCATGCCATCCGTGGTGGAATAGCCGCCGGAGATAAAGAAATTGCCGGTCTGCTGTTCCTGGACATTGACGTCGAGCACGATACGGTCCGGCGCCGAGCCCGGCTGCGTGGCGATTTTCACCGACTTGAAATAACCGAGCGCCTTAAGACGGCGCTCGCCGCGATCGACCAGCGCCCGATTGTACGGGTCGCCTTCGCCGAAATCGAATTCGCGCCGGATCACCTCGTCGCGGGTCTTGGTGTTGCCGTGGATGTCGATGCGCTCGACGTAAAGCCGTTTGCCTTGCTCGATAGTGTAGGTCGGTTGGATCAGGCGGCCGGGCTGCCGCTCACTGCCGGCCGCCACGGTCGCAAATGGCTGGCCGGCTTTGGCCAGCGCCATCGTCATTTCCTCGACGGTCTTGTTGACCGCATCGGCGTCATAGATATCGCCGGCCCGGGTGTGCACGGCATCGCGCAAGGCCGCCGTAGCAACGGCGTTCACGATCGATTCGATCTTGACCTTGCCAAGCCGGTATTGCGGACCTTCGGCGACTGCGAATGTCAACACGACGCCTTTCTGGGTGGCATCGTAGCTCGCCGCGGCCGACACTTTCACGTCGGCATAGCCGTGGGCGAGATAGAAGCGGCGGACCAGATCGCGATCGGACTCGATGCGGTCGGCGTCGTAAATGTCGTTGTCGAGAACAAAGCTCAAAACATTCGTCGTTCCGGTCTTGACCACGGCTTTAAGCTTCGTCGTGGAAAACGCGCCGTTGCCGACGAACACGATTTGCCGCACCGCTATCTTGTCGCCTTCCTTGATTTCGAAAATGAGACTGACGTGCGCGATCGCGTCGGAGCTCTTTTCGCCGTTTTTGGCGGCATTTTTACCGGGCTTTTTGCCGGCGATGGTTTCCGGAACGACGTGCACGTCGTAATAGCCGCGCCGCCGATAAAGTTCGATGATGTGGACGACATCGCTTTGCACGAATGCACGCGACAGCGGGCCGTTCGCCTGCGATTGAATCGCCTTGTTGAGATCTTCGTCCTTGATCTTCTTATTGCCCTCGAAGCTGATGATTCCGATCGTCGGATTTTCGACGACCGTCACCAGCACGCGATCGCCGACGTGCGAAATCTTTACATCCTTGAACAGACCGGTCGCATAGAGACGCTTGCGCGCCGCATCGAGCTCTGTCGCGTCGAGCCGGCCGCCGGCGGCCGGATGAAAATAAGAGCGGATCATATCGGCGCCGATATGCCGATTGCCGGAAACCGTAATCGTAGAAGCCGCAAGCTTGGAATCAACGCTGCCCGCCGCTGCGACATGTCCGCCTGCGGCAATCGCAAAAAACCCTGCGAGGATGACGGCAATCCCCCAGCAACGCATGACGCGCGGCTCCCCCACCTATCGGTCATGAAAATCTCAGCAAATCGTCGGGGCGGGAGCGTGACGGATTGTGTCGAAATCTGAGGTATTGTTGGGGCGCTTGCCACAAAGGTATACGTAATAGCCGTACTCGCCGCCCGTCGTTCGGGCCTGTCGTTTCGGCTATGCCGTTGCCGTCCCAGCACTCTCATGGCGCTCTACTTCGTCTTCGGCTGCCGTATGGGATGGAAAACGGCATCACGCCGCCGCCATGCGGGGCGTTAACCTATCTCATTCGACGCGCGCGCTCGGCGTGCGCCTGCCCGGCAGATTCGTATTTATCTGATGGGAACACGGCGGCCATTACGCCGGTTTGAGACCCGCAAGCTTCACCACATTCGCCCATTTTTTTACTTCCGCGGCGACAAACTTTCCGAATTCGCCGGGTGTCATCGGCATGACCTCGGCGCCGAGGCCGCCAAGCTTCGTCTGCACCTCTGAATCGGCCAGGACCGCGTTAATTTGTTGGTTAAGCTTGCTGATGAGGTCCGGCGCTGTGTCCTTCGGCGCACCGAAGCCGTGCCAGACGCTCGCCTCGTAACCCGGCACGAATTCGCCCACGGTCGGAATATTCGGCAGCACGGCCGATCGCGCCGCGGCGGTCACCGCCAGGGCGCGAAGCTTGCCGGCTTGAATGTTGGCGAGCGAGGTGGCAATCGGAGCAAACGTGATCTGCACGCGTCCAGCAAGCAAGTCCGGCATGTAACTGCTGGTATAGGGAACATGGACCAAGTTGACGCCGGCCATCTGCTTGAACAGTTCGCCCGCTAGATGCGGCGCGGTACCGACGCCGCCCGACGCAAAATTGATCTTGCCGGGATTGGCTCTGGCATAGGCAATGAACTCGGGAAGTGTCTGCGCCGGGACCGATGGACTGACCACGAGCACGCTGGGCGAGCGCGCGGCGCCGGCAACCGGCGCAATATCTTTGGTGATGTCGAAATCAAGGTGTTGATAGAAACTCGCGTTGATGGCATTGCCGAGCGTGACGTACAGAAGCGCATAGCCGTCGCTCGGCGCGTGCACGACAGCGTCGGCGGCGATATTGCTGCCGGCCCCAGGCCGGTTATCGACGATCACATTCTGTCCAAGCCGCCTCGACAACGGCTCGGCAATTACGCGCGCGACAATGTCGGGAGCAAGACCCGGAGGGAAACCAACGAGCAGGCGTACCGGTCTGGTCGGGTAATCGAGCGCCAATGCGAGCCGGGGAAATAATGGAGCAGCGGCAGCGCTCGCTGCCAGATGGAAAAAACGTCGACGAGGAAATTGCATGTCATATCCCACTGCCTGAAACGTCACTTTGACCGCAGTGGATTAGACTACCTGAAGTTCGTTACCGCGCGCAATGCGTCACGAACCGGCCCGCGACCATACCCTTGTTCGGAAAAATCTAACTCATCCGGTTCGGTCCCACCACCGCTTCGACGTCGCAAACGGCGCATAAAATTTTGCCGGCGGGTGCCGCGCGAAAACCTTCCGAGACGCGCGTCAATGTCGTGCCCCAGTCGCCTCGTTGATAAACTGGATCTTCTTTTTCTTCCCAAACCGCCGCCCCCCTTCTGCCCGCACTTTGGACAGACGACATAGGCAATGAATCGTTCCCGCATGGCAACAGAACTCGCTACTAGCCGGCCATCGCCGAGACGATACGGTCGAGTTTAGATCTTAAATATGGCCGGGCGCGAAACGGCGGCTTCGCGCCGACAGGCGCTGGCTTATTTCCCCGGCATGCCGCCCGTGTTCCGACCGGATGTGGCTTTAGCGTGGCAAGCGCGAGGGGCGAACGCGACGCCCGCGACGTCGGCGTTTTGCGTAGTTTAAGTCGCGGCCCGCGCTTTGGTTGAGCCGCGACGGATCGACCGGATCAAGCCGCTTGACCGTGCGTCACGCCGGTGCCGGGGCGCGCTTCGTTGATCGCCGCAACGGAGCGCTCGACCGCCGACCACAGCCGCGCGATTTCGGAGGTGGCGGTCGATTCCGGGGTAACCTCGCATACGCTCGCGCCCGCGGCGAGCGTGAGTACGTAGCCGGCGCGTTGACTGACCTGGCCCGACCAAACGGGAATGCCGAGCTTATCGAAGAACATTCTCGACTGCGTCACCGCCGGAGCTTCCTTGTCTTCACGCTTCACCGGCGCGGCATTGAGCACGACCGCGTAGGGCTTGTTGCGTTCGCGGGCCGTGGCGACCGTCTCGCGCACCGCGTTAAGATCGAAGAAACCAGGGCGTGCCGGGATGAGGACGAAGGTCGCCGCCCGGATCGCCTCCAGGGCCACGACCCACATGCTGGCGGCCGTATCGATAAACGCCCACTGGTAACCCTCGACCATTGCCGAGGCGAGCGCGCGGTCGACGCCGCGAGCGGCGTTGCGCAACGCCGGATTGCCGTCGGCGCGGAGCGAATGCCAGAGCGTCAACGAACCCTGTGGATCGGCATCGATAACGACGCAACGGTGGCCGGCCTGTTGGGAAAAGGCAGCGAGGTGAGCCGTCAAGGTGCTCTTGCCCGCTCCACCCTTTCGCGACGCCATCGTGATGATGTTCATGCGTGATCTCCCGATCACTTAATCTCAGCAATGCTGCGGTAAGAATGGTTAACGAAAGGTTACAGCGACATTTCCGGCGCAGATTCGCGCGTTCGGCCGTACGCTAGAGAGCGTCCCTGCGCTTCCGCCGGACCGGCCGACCGGTCTGACGAGAATCAAATTCAGCGGCCGATCCCAGTCTTTAGCAAAACCCCGCCACTTTGGGAATCGGTTATGGAGCCGACGGCCTGCAGGCGAGCCTATTCACAATTGCTCGGCTCGTCCGGAAGATTCTTCACGCTCTCGCCGACGATTTTGGTCAGTTGCACCACCGATTGGCTCAGTGCCGCATATTCAACGATGTCACGTTGAACGCGATCGCCGTCGGCCTGAAGCTTCTCGCGCAGCGTCCGCAATTCGCCAATCAGATCGTCGATTTGGCGCGTCGAGTTCCCCGAAACCCGGCGCAGCAAAGTGCTGAGATTGTTCGCCGTCATTTCTCCGTCATTAATCTCGGCTTGGCGAAAGACGGCGCTACCGCGCGCCAGCTCGCGAATATTTCCGTCGACGTCCGTTTCAGGTGATTTGTCGATTTCGGCGGACCCAAGCGGTTTGGCAAAATTCATGACGCACCCCTACTCTGTGTCCACCCCTTGAAGGTGGCTCCACCACGCCTAATGGCCGCATGAAAATGTGACGACTTCGCGGCCCGGAGGCGTCGCAAATGATCATAGTTCGATCATGCAGTTGCCGGATTCACTTGGGATGACTCTGCTCATCGTTACGCGATGCGGCGAAGTCAACGCCGGCATCGAGCGTGAACGATGGGTCAACAGTTTGCGGTCAACAGTTCGAGGGGTTGCTGCTACGTGTTTTGTGTGTGTTGCGTAGAGTAAACCTGCCGCGCGGGGGTAAACATGTGGGCGTATCTGCGGCGGTCATTGGCATCAAATCGACATGGCGCAAAACAGCTTGGGTCAAAACAGCCAGCTGGGGTCTTAATCGTTGCGGCATTGGCCGCGACTATTTCCGTCTCACCTAGTCTTGCGCAAAAGCACCGCGTAGTTGACGGCAATGCACCTATCCCGGACAAGCCGGATCTCGGCTCGCTCGGGGCTCAGATAAACGCCAATACGATCGCCATCGTTTCCGGCAATATCAACGCGGCGTGGCTCACGCTGGCCTACGACTTGTCTGCGGTGCTCGACGACGGCAACAATTTCCGCGTCTTGCCAGTCATCGGCAAGGGCGGCGCGCAGAACGTCCGCGACGTTCGCTATCTCAAGGGCATCGATCTGGGAATTACCGTGACAAGCGTGCTCGGCAAATTCCGCCGCTCGGGCGAACTTGGCGATATTTCCGACAAGATCGTCTATATCACCAAGCTTTCCGCCGATGAAATGCACGTCCTCGTGCGTGCCGATTCCGGCGTCACCTCGCTGGATCAGTTGAACGGCAAGAAGGTCAATTTCAGCGATATGGGCAGCGCGACGGAAGTGTCCGCAGGCGACGTGTTCGAACGGCTCGGCATCAAGCCCGTCGAGGTCAATATGGGGCAGGCCGACGCCTACGAAAAAATGAAGACCGGCGAAATCGCCGCGACGATCCAGTTCGGAGCAAAGCCGGCGCCGGCGATCGCAAAATTGCGGGCGGGCGACGGCATCCGCCTGCTGCCCGTTCCCTACGAGCGAAGCTTGCAGCAGGACTATCTGCCGGCGAGCCTAACCGACAAGGACTATCCAGGACTCATCGGTAACGGCCAGAGCGTCGATACCATCGCCTACGGTGCGGTGATGATCGCGTACAATTGGCCGAAGGGTACTGATCGCTATCAACGCATCGCTAATTTTGTCGATCGTTTCTTTGCCCACTTTGCCGAGTTTCAGAAGCCGCCGCGCCACCCGACCTGGCGGGAAGTGAATCTCGCGGCGGATTTGCCTGGCTGGAAACGGTTCCCCGCGGCCCAGGAATGGCTCGACAATCATCGTCCTCCGTCGCCGCAGATCCCGGCGCAACAGGCCGATTTCGACCAGTTCCTCGCCCAGCGTACCGGCGGCACGGCGGAGCTCGTCACGCCGCAGCAACGCGAAGAGCTGTTTCGCGAATTCCTGCAATGGAACCAACTACGCGCGCACCCGCAGAACACAGGTGGGTAGAGCAGGATCACGAAAAAGCCTGCCCCGGACTTGATCCGAGGCGCTCCGTCGGTGGAGGCGTAGGTGAATCGCACATAATTGACGTTGCGAAGGCGGCCTTAGTCCAAGTGTTTATTGCGGGTCTCGCGACCGTAACGGGCGACCATGGCGGCGGAGAGCGCCACCGGTAGCGCTAGTGCCAATGCCACTGCGACCATACCCGGAGCCAAGGTTGCCACGGTAAGCGCATTAGCCGCGAGGCCGCCGAACTTACTGCTGCCGGCCACCAATCCGGTAGCGCGGCCGCGCACCAGCACCGGGTAGTTTTCGGCGCTATAGGGGAGCAGCACGGCGATGATGCCATTGACGCCGACCATCAGCAGCGAGAACACGATGAGCGGATTGTCCCGAATGGCTGCGATCTTGGAGTCGAGCATAGACAGCCCGACAAGTGCGAACGCGGTGAGCACCGTCAAGACAAACAGCGTCCATTTGGTGCTCCATTGGCTGTAAATCCAGGCGACGAGGATCGTCGTCGGCAATGCGAGCAGGGACGAGTAGAACAGTAATTCGTTGGAGCCGGACACGCTGTAGCCTCTGCTACGCAGATCAGCCGGAAGCCAAAGCAGCAGCCCGAAGTTGACCAGCCCCCACGCCACAGCGGCGAGGTTGAGGGTTGCGGTGGTCGCCCGAAACTCTCGTCGCACCAGCTCAGTTGCACTATCCAGCGCGGCTGCGGGCGCCGCCGCGGCACCCGCCCAGTGCCGCGGGTCCACGCGCACCGTGAAGCGCATTACAAGTTCGTGCGCCTCACGGACTCGGCCGCGCGCGAGCAGAAAGCGCGGCGATTCCGGAATAAACTTGTTGCAAAGGATCAAGATCAGCCCGGTCGGTGCATTGAGGAACCATAGGATGCGCCAGCCGAAATAGGGCTCGAACAAGGTAGCGCTGCCGCTCGCCGCAAACCAACCGCCGATCAGGCCGAACGCCCCGACCAGCACCAGCGTCCAGCCGCGATGTTTGGTCGGCACGCATTCGGCGAGCAGCGCATAAGTGATGGGGAGCATGCCGCCGGCGGCCAGCCCCATGATGAAACACATAAGCAGGTTCCACTGGAACGCCGGCATCGCGCCGCAGATTGCGGTGCCGACAAACATGATGCCGGACAACAAGATCGCAGCTCGCCGCCCCACACTATCGGCGATCACGCCCCAGACATAGGAGCCGATGGTCAGCCCGGCGAGCGCGCAAAAGGGAAACAACGCGACGACCTCGCGTGACAAGCCATATTCCGCAGCCGTCCCGGGAATGACGAAGCCGAGCGATGCCGGCTTCATCGAGTCGATGACAACCGCCAGTGCCAAGACCAGCAAGAGTTGCCAATGCGCTAAGTTGAGCTTTCCCTCCTGTCCTGCGGGCACTTCGGTCGAAAGCGCGGCGAGCTCTGCCTCGACAACCGCCGGCGATGCTTGCGCATGAGAAGCTGGCAGCAGGCCATACCAAGCAGCGGCAGTTCCGCCAATGATCAGCGCCATGCCGATGAGCATCTCGTTGTCGATCGGCATGCCGGCGACATGAAAGTTCATCGCAGCGGAGCGAATATACATCGGCAGGTGAAGCAACACGCCGCTCGTCACCGCGACTGCGCCGAGCCAGAAGAACAGTGGGTGAGCCCGCTCGCCGCGAGACAGAATTCCAATGGTCACGTCTATGACTTCCTTCCCGTCGCCGATTCAGGAATGACGAGCTGATGTCGCTATTTCTATGTCGATGCGACCCGCGGCGCTCTTGCCATCGCCGGATGGCGGGACCACGCCGATCAATTTTTGCAGGCGTGAAACCATCTCGTCCGGTGCCTCCGTCTCATCGTGGGTGAACAACGTTACATAACGGCCATCCGGACCCATGACGTAGATGTAGGAGCTGTGTTCGAGGAAGTAGTCGTTGGATCCCTCGATGGGAGCCTCCTTCTTGTAGTAGACGCGGAATTGCTTGGCCACCGCAGCGATTTCCTCAGGTTTGCCGGTCAGACCGAGGATTCTCTTATCGAATGAGTTGACGAATTCGCCGACGACCTTCGGCGTGTCGCGCTCAGGATCGAGGCTGATGAAAATCGGTTGCACCTTGTCGGCAAGCGGGCCGAGTTTTTCGAGCACCTGGCTGACAGCCAGCAAGGTCGTCGGACAAATATCGGGGCAGTGGGTGTAACCAAAATAGATGAGCATCCACCGGCCACGAAACGTCCGGTCCGTGACCGTCGTTCCATCGCTTGCCGTCAGCACGAAGGGTCCGCCGATGCCGGTGCTGCTGGCGGCACCGGGTCGCAGATCGGAGGTGAAAGTGACGAAGGCGCCAAGTCCGAACAGCGCGAGAAATGCGAATGTCCCCAACAAAATACGCTGTGCAGGTTTGGCCATGGTGTCCCTCTCGAACGGCTTGGGCTGATATCCTGTATGACCGAGGCAAAAAGTGAGATAGTGCGATATACCCGGATGATTTGGCTCGTCGCTGAACGCCTGCAGCAGCAATTCGGCAGCCTTGGTTCGTCGGGTTCGCGCTATATCGGCTGGCGTGGCCGCTAAGTTCAAGGCCAGCGCGTAAAATATGGTAGCCTCGCGGTCCTCGGGATATTCCCCGGCCACCTGCTCCATCGCTTGCGCATAAGCCGTGAACCGTGAAGGCCAATCCGATGCGGCCGGAGCAAAGAGCACGCCTGCGGCCTTGAGATAAGCGCGCTCGCGGGCGCTAGCGTGACGTGCCGTAGCCGCCGCGGCGAGTGCTTGGCGGGCGACATCGACATCGGCTTCGGTCGGAAGCGCATAGAGCGGATTCTGCAGCCTGCTCATGGCGATGCCCCAATAGGCAATGGCGCAATCGGGCTCCCTATCGACGATTACGCGGTAGGCGGCCTCAGCATCGGAAAACTGAAAGAGATGCAAGAGCGACGTCGCCCTTATGAATTCGCGTTGGTTCTGCCAGCCGCAGGACGTCTGGAAATACAGGACGCCAAGCCGCGTATCCTGCGCCATGTACCAAGTCGCGAACCCCCATGCGGCGCTCAAAATCGTGGCCGAAAGGACAATGGCGGCGAGAGGGCGGGCGTGTCGCCATAATGCGGCCCTGGCGCATGCCCACATCAACGGCAACAAACCGCAACCAATCCCATTTCGGCTAGCCAACAACGATTATTCCTTACGCCCTATCCCTCGGCAGACGCTCATTCTATACGTACTTGGCCCAGCGAGGATGCAACATTATCGCCATCACATTATACACTATATACACTATACATTGCGGCCTGTACTCAACGATGAGCAATCAAACTTTCTGTTCAGCCGATCTTGCCGCCGAGCCAATGCGGTCCGAACTTACGAAAATGCTACGCCGCGGAATAGCCGCGGCAGGCTGGAGAATTTTCAAGTGGACGAAATAACTTCGGGGCGCTCGATTTGGTTGCCCGTGACCAGCCGATAAAATGAACGCCCAACTTGAACGACGCATTACAGCGAAGAATAAAGCGCTACCTCCTACAGTCCGCGCGTCGTGTCGTCGAACAATTCCTCGACCGAATAGCGCCGCGGAATGATCTTCATTTCCAACGCGTAGCTCGACATCAGATCGAGCGCCGGCTTGACCGCTGCAAAGCCGAACGGGATCGTATCGATGGCGCCGGGTTTCGGCAGACCGGCGGCCTTCTTGCTCGCCGCCAGCATGCGATAGACTTCGCGCACCGCGCCGGGATCGGACTTCGATAGCGCGCTCTTGACCACGACCATATGGTTCAACGGCAGGGTGCCGTGCTTCTTGTACCACTCCTTGGCCGCGGCGTCGGGATCGGGGATGACGCTTTTGAGCCGCGGGTCGGGCGGCACATTGCTGCCGAAGATCGCGGCATCGAGCTCGCCGTCGAGCACCATCTTGGTCATGTCCTTGCCGTCGGCGGCGCGCTCGACGCCGGGTGGGTCGCGGAATTCGGCCAAATGCGCGTCTTCGAACGTCACCCACTTCACCTTGGCAAGGTCGAGGCCGTAATCCTTCCACAAGATGCCGCGGAGCCAGCACCCGGTGGTCTGGGCGAACGAGCGGACGCCGACCCGGCGGCCGGGAAGGCTTTCGGGCGTGACCGTGCCGCGCTCGGAATTGTACAGCATGGTGCCATGCTGAAAGCGCGCAAACATCGTCGCCGGCATCAATACGATCGGCTTGCCATAGGCTTTGGCCTGCAGGTAGGTGACCAGCGCCATCTCGCTGACGTCGAATTTCTGCTCGCGCGCCATCATGAAAAACGCTTTGTAGACCGGATTGACCTCGGTCAGCCGCAGCGCCACCCGGTCGGATTTGATGTCGCCGTTCTTCAGCGGCTGGGTATGCGGATAGGTCCCGAAGCAGGCATCCAGCGTCTCGATTTTTTCGGCGGTCATTGTGCTCACGTCAGCTTACCTCCGGAGTTCGTTTAATCCTATGATCTGACACGACCCCAGACCAGTGTCCCGATTCCGCAGTTCGCAAGTGCTCGCGGCACGCCGTTCTGCAAACTTCGGACGCAAAAGACATGGGGAACGCTTGATTCTAGTGCGGTTTTTGGATTTGAAGTTCCTATGCGAGTTCACGGCTGCACTGTAGGAATTTCAAATCCCCCGCACTAGTCCTCACCCTGCATTGCGGAGCATGACCCGTATGTCCCATGAAGTGACCCGCGTCCCGGCCGAGCGGCTCGCCGCCCTCGTCACCCGCGCCTTCACCGCGGCCGGCTTGCCGGCGGACGACGCGCAAACCCTTGCTAGCCTCATGGTAGAAGCCGATCTGCGCGGCAGCGACACCCATGGCGTGATCCGGCTACCGCTTTACGTGCGCCGTATCCGCGCCGGCGGCATCAATGCCAAGCCGAATATGCGCGTCGTGAGCGACCGGCCGTCCGCCGCCTTGATCGACGGCGACAACGGCATGGGCCATCTGGTGATGCGGCGCGCCGCCGAACTTGCGATCGACAAGGCCAAAGCGACCGGCATCGGCTGGGTCGGCGCGCGCATGAGCAATCACGCCGGCCCGGCGGCGCTTTATGTCACGATGCCGCTCAAGCACGACATGATCGGACTCTATTTCGCCGTCGGCAGCAGTAACCATTTGCCGCCGTGGGGCGGCAGCGAGAGCCTGCTTGGCACTAATCCCATGGCTATCGCCGTTCCGGCCGAACATGAGCCGCCGATCGTGCTCGATATGTCGCCGACCGTGGCCGCCTACGGCAAGGTACGGCTCAAGGCGCAGCGCGGCGAACAGATGCCGGCCGGCTGGATGATCGACCGCGACGGCAAGCCGCTCACCGACCCGAAGCGCGCCGACGAAGGTCACCTGCTGCCCATCGGGGATTACAAAGGTTCGGGCCTAAGCCTCATCATCGGCCTCCTGGCCGGCGCCCTCAACCGCGCCGCGGTCGGGCGCGACGTTATCGATTTCGTCAAGGAGGCCGGCAAACCGACAAATACCGGGCAGGCGATCGCCGCGCTGTCGATCGAGGCGTTCCTGCCGGCTCATGAATTCAAGCGCGCCGTTGACCGCCTCATCCGCGATATTCGCGACTCACCGAGGCTGCCGGGCGTCGAACGCATATGGCTACCGGGCGAGCAGACCCACACCAAGCTTTTGGACCGTCGCGTGCACGGTGTGCCGGTGCCGAAAACGCTGCGCGAAAGCCTCGACACGGTCGCGCGCGATCTCAATGTCGAGCCGCTCGCCTAGCCCATGAAAAGCGCGGTGGCGAGCAACTCATCAGTCGGCCTCGTCGGCTTAGGCCTGATGGGCGGAGTCTATGCTCGCCGTCTCGTCGCCGCGGGATTTTCCGTGGTCGGCTACGACGTCGATGCCGAGAAAAACGCGCGGCTTGCGGAAATTGGCGCCCGCGCCGGATCGCTCGCCGATATCGCGCGCGACTGCGATCCGATCGTGCTTGCGGTCTTCAATACCGAGCAGGTCGAGGATGTGGCCGAACGCCGGCTCTGCCAAGAATATTTGCCTGCCGCATCTGGCAAGATCGTCCTTTGCACCTCGACCTGCGATCCGGATCGCATCGCGGCGCTCGGCGCTCGGGTGGCGGATCGCCTGCGCTTTCTCGAAGTGCCGGTGTCCGGCACCAGCGAGCAGGTGCGCCAAGGCGACGGCGTCGGCCTGATCGGCGGCGACGCGCGGATCGCAGCCGCAGCCGCGGCGGTGCTCGATGCGCTGTTTCCGAAGCGGTTCCACATCGGCGCGATCGGCGACGGCAGCCGCGCCAAGCTCGCCGTCAATCTCATCCTCGGCCTCAATCGCCTCGCACTCGCCGAAGGGCTGGTGTTTGCCGCCCGCCTCGGCCTCGATCCGGCGGCGTTCTTGAATGTGGCGCGGGCGTCGGCCGCCGCATCGCAAGTTATGGACACCAAGGGGCCGAAAATGGTCGCCGGAAACTTCGTGCCGGAAGGCCGCGTGCGCCAGACGCTCAAGGACACCCAGCTCATGCTCGACCAGGCGCGCCAGGCCGGACAGCGGCTGCCGCTTCTCGAGATTCACGCCGAGGTCTTGCAGGCCTGCGTGCGCCACGGCGAGGGCGAGCAAGACAACAGCATCGTCATCGAGGAAATTCGGCGGCGTTTTGAGTAGACGTCCCGCATTATGGCGTGAAAACCGGGTGGAATTTCTCGCTGTTGCTAGCAAACGAATTCAAATTCAGATCAAAATAATCGTCGTTGCGAAGCGATTTCGTAAGATCGGTGCTTTTACGTACTGAATTGAGGTTGGCAGGGCAGTGATCGTACTGCCGGTTTTACAAGCTGGGTATGATCATGACTTTCACGATGCGGCGTGAAAGCCGAGAGGAAGTTGGCCATCGCGCGTGGCTCGACACCGGCGATGGCGCTCCACTATTGGCTTGCACATTGGTCGACATTTCGCCGAGTGGCGCAAAGCTCATGATCGAGGAGTCCGAGCAGGTTCCGGAATGCTTTAGTCTTCGGCTCACCCGCTACGGGCATCAGCGCTTTTCCTGCCGAACCGTGTGGCGTAGTTCGAACGTGCTCGGCGTTAGGTTTGTGAAGCCGGCGAGCAAGCTGGCTGGCCGCTTATAACGGCCGTTGCGACCGCCCAGCAGGAGCAAGCGAAGTGGCAACTTTCGTGCTGCTGATCGCGGTCCTTCTCGCAGCTGCGAGCGTTGTCTCTTATACCGCTCAAAATATCGCCGCGGCCGGCTATGGCGAGAACTGGGCCAGCAACGTTTGTTCGGCTGTCCCGCTCGCCTGTCAGAGCCCGCATCAAATGGCCTATGTCGCGGCCGGTTTCACCGGGCTCTGGATCTTGATGAAATTCGTCTCGGCGCTGCGCGATTAGAGCATGTCCCGCAAAAGCTTGCCCTCGGACGCGATCCGACGGTGGAAACCGGTTTTGGTAAAGATCACGCTTGCGCGTGATGCTTGATGCTGCGGCGACGAACAGGCCAAGCCGGCCATTGAGCAGGCAACGCAAGCCGCGGCGGGAAATTCATTTATGCTTCCGCCGGCTGGGTCAAGCGTTCAGGCTCAAAAGACTGGCGGACCGGTCCGACGGCGCGTTGCCGTAACAGCGACGCGAACAGCTCTTCCGGCATTGGCTGACCGAGCAGGAAACCTTGGCCATAGTCGCAGCCCATTCTGAGCAATGCCACCGCATCGGAGGCTTTTTCAATGCCAATCGCAACGGCGACGCTGCCAAAGTTGTGTGCGAGGTCGATAATCGTCTTACAAAGCGGGGCATTGACCTTGCTGGTGGCGCAATCGGCCACGAAAGTTCGGTCGATCTTGACTTCGGTGAAGGGCAACTCCTTGAGATTGACCAGAGAGGTGTGGCGGCGGCCGAAATTGTCGATCGCAACATTCACTTCAAATTTCTTGAGCTCTCCGGCGATATCGCTCACCCGCGCGAGATCGCTCACGAGCTGCTCTTCCATCACGTCGATAACAAGGCCCGGCCATTTATCGAATTGCGGGCGAAAGGTCTGCAAGATCTCGGGAAACCGCACCTTGCCGAGTGCACTGGCGGATATGTTGACCGCGAGTTGGATGCTGACCCCGAGCTCGGCGAAATTCAGGCCGGCTTTCAACGCACATACCAAGGCGTGCTCGGCGAGCTTGATCAGACTCGTCTCAGGCGCGCCAGGCATGAACGCGTCCGGCAGCATTATACCGTGCTGCGGATGACGTGCTCGGGCGAACGATTCAGCGCCGACGAGCTGCTTTTTCCGTAGGTCGATTTTCGGTTGGTACCAGAATTCGATCCAGCCTTTATTAAGCGCCTCATCGAGTCCGATTCGGCCCGCGGTCGGCGCCGCGTGACCGAGCTTGAGTTGCTGCAGGACGTGCAAGATGGCTTGGGCGTCGATCGGTTTCTTGAGCACGGGCAGCATCTGCAGGTGGTGCTGTTTGCCGATGTGCTTGACATGCGCGAGTACGGCGGAGCCGCGGTTGCTAATAAGTTGGACTTGGCCGCGATAACTATTGTTGGCGAGTTCGGCGAGGCACTGGACCGCTTCCGCCAACTCCAGGGCGACATCGAGGAACACGATGTCAGGCGCGCACCTGGACAATGCGACGGTTAACGCCTCGCCGGCAGAAAATTCCTCGCTGTTGAGGCCGGCGCCGTGCAGGATCAGCGACAGAAAACGCCGGACGCTAGTGTCGGTATCGATTACAAAACACAGCGGAGCTTGCGCCGCGCTGCCGTGCGTGACGGCGTCGAGCGTCATGTCATTTGCAGCGGACAGCGCAGTTGCCGGGATCGCGCTCATTGTCTGGACGTGTACATTACCCATTCCAAAATTCAGCCACTGCCGACCGCGCAAGGCTGACGAGAACTATCGCGATCGGGTCCGCGCGCAGGCTCACACGTCAGCGAGCTGAACCGGCTTTATGTCTATAATGCAGACAGGTTGAGAGCAGATTGAGCTATTGCTTGCAATCGTTCCTGTCGCGGCGCGTTAACAGGTTGTTAACTGTACCCGTTTCCTACTCAAACATCGGAATCAAACGCGACGCTCTGCGCATATGGCCGAATCTGTCGAGAACTTTTACGTCGCGACGATCAACCGGGCCGCAATGACGCTCTTGGCGATGAGCTTCAAGCCCGATCTCAAGTCATCGTTGATTAACGAGATCGCCGCGGCGGTAGCCATACGTGGCGGTCGGATTGACAAGCAATGTTTTGCAAAATTTGAGCTTCGCGCCGTGTCCGAGGAGATTGCCGAACGGTCGATGACAATACTTTCGGGCGCGCTTCGCCAGCGCCTTCCGGATATAGCCGACGAGATGGACGACGCCTTCGGCGAAAGCTTGCGCAAATTGCTCGCCTCGTTCGTCCATCTGCTCCCCACACTTTAGGGCATCAGCGGTCAAGTGCTGCGCAGAGCGGCTTGAAGTGTTCATACGCAGCAAACGCCGGCGCTGTCGCTGAAATCGCGGCCGAGCCGGCCGGTCAAAAGCCGCCGATGAGGGCTCGGATCCCCGTGTAGATCGAACCGGCGCCGGCCGACAAAGCGCCAACCGCCGCCGCGATCGTTCCAAAATTATCCTGAATTTTTTGCGCTCGGCGACGTAGAGCGCGGTCTCCGACGTGGCGCCCGATCATTTTCGCAATCATCATGGCGAGCGGTCCCGGCGCGCCCGTCGCGTCCAAGGTGCGCGGCAGCATGCGGCGGGCAAGCATGGCGATCTCCGCACCGGTCACATCGGCCAGCGCGATGCTGACGGCATATTCCAACGTTTCACGCCAATCGCGAAAGCTCTCCGGCAGAACGGAAACATTGTCGGTAAACGCGACAACAATCAGCATTCCGGTCACGCCGATCAGGCCGACGATCATACCCTCCAGAATCGACCAGCGAATCCCGTGATGGGAAAACCAGAGCAGCGAAAACCCGAACGGCAACGGAATAAGGATCGAGGCAATCCGCAAATAAAGCGGCGACGTATCGAGAACGACTGTGATCGCAAAATGCGCCGTCAGCAGCAGAACGATGGGAGCGATCACGTAAACGAGGCTATGACTAAACCAAAACCGCAATGGAGCGGCGGCCCGCGCCAACACCGCGCGTGCGCTGTTAATCTGCAACTGCAGCTCTTCGATCCGCGCGACGAGCGTCAGGTTTTCCTCAATGATGGGACGCACCAGTCGAAGATCGCGGCCGCAATTTTTGCATGCGAGCGCTTTCTCGTTGAATTCCTCGCCACAAAATGGACATTCCATTGAAAATTCACCCGCAGCGGACTCGCCACACTAGAGCCTTATCGGTCTTGATGGAATCAAGACCGGGCTCCAGCTATTCGTTGGAGCATATCCTTTTCGCAATGCCGGCTTCCACTTTCGCGGGACATGATCGAGGATTCTATGCGGCTGGCGACGACGAGCGGCGCGGTTGACGGGCAATCTTGCCGTGCAGCTCTTTGAGCTCGTGCTGCAAGGCAGCTACGCGCTTCTTGAGTTCTTCATTTTCCGAAATTAACGGCTCTGGAATCTTGAGATCGCCGCCGCAGTATCGGCAAACCCAAGCGTCGTCGCGGACGTCTTCGGCACAAAACGGGCAGCGCATCGCATCGATCCCGCGCGTGATTACGGTTTTGCCACCTTAAGTGTGAAGGTCAAAAATCCGGCACGCCCATCGTTATCCTTGATTTCCGCGTGGATGGTATATGAACCGGGGGGTATTTCAGCTTCGGGCACATCGATGCCGTCGGACTTGGCGAAGCTCTTGACGCGATCGGTCAAATCAACCGCAGGATTTGTGAGGTCGGTCAGCTTAAACGTTCCTTGATCGATTTGCGCGCCGCCATGCGCCACGAATTTGAGCTGAAGATGGACCGGGGACTGGATGGACGCTTTGGGCGAGAGCAAATCGATCGCCGGCCCGCGCGAAATGCCGGCGCGAAACGATAAATCGGCGGCGGGCTGACGTGGCAGCTTGGCTTCATCGGCCGTGATCAGAACGACCGGTTTGGATTGTGCGCGGCAAGGTCCGGCGGACAGCACGCCCATCGCTGCGATTAAACCTATAATGCTCGCCAATTTTCTCGACATCCGCCGCTCTCCACGTCGTTGGTAGGCTTCAAATAGCACCGGGTCCAGAATTACAGTTCCAATTTACCTCGCGATGGCGTCGGCGACATCCACCGCCGATGCCGCGCTGACCGTACCGCGGCCAAAGATCTTCGAATCGTCGGCTCTCCCATGGTGCATGGATCGAACCTCACCCGCCATCGCCGATGATGCTATAGGGCGCCCAGAACAGGGGATGAGCATAAGCGAACAAGGTCCGGCCTGAGTCATCCTGGAAACCGCCGCGGTCGAGCAAGGCCATCATGGCCTGACGCAAGGCTTCGCTGCGGGACAGCGTCGAATCCGCACTTTCCCGCCGAAACAAATCCGAGATCAGTTCTCGCGCCGATTCCGAATGCACCGACCAATTCGTGACCAGAAGCGCGCGGGTCCCGGCGTAGAAGAATGCGCTGCCAAGTCCGGATGCCGCCTCGGCGCCGGCGCCGGCGCCGGCAGCGGTATTGCAGGCCGACAGCACCACCCAATCCGCATCGAGTTTGAGCGCAAGAATCTCCGACATCGTCAACAGCCCGTCGCCCTTGATTCCAGCTATGTCGGGCGCGGTCAGCGCAAGAGCCGGCTGCGTCAGGCCGTCGATATCGCCCGGCACAAGTCCGTGGGTGGCGAATGCCAGGATGCGGTAATGCGACAGGTCCATGGTCTCGACATTTTGCTCGTTGGCCTGCTTGCCCAAATAAAGCGCTTTTGCGGGATCGACCTGAAGCGCTTTGGCTACCGCCGTCAATTCCAGCCGCGTGTCGGGAAGCCTCGGCAGCATCGAAAGCTCCGCCACATCGACATCCTCAGTGTGCGGTGCCGCGCGCAGCTTCAGCGGAATGCCCCGCGTCACCGCCGCCGCCGGATCATTCGCGGACGCTATCTGCGTCGCGACCGCGGCTTGCTCTTGTTCCGCTTCGGCCGCTTCGGCCGCACTGAAATACGGGTCGCCGAATCCGATCAGCAGGTCGCGGTTCGGCGAGCCCGGCGGCAGATGGCGCAGCGTCACCAGCGCCGAAGCCGACGGAATGACCGTCACCGCATGGCTGCGTGCCAGCCAAGGAACACTGCGATAGCCGGCGAATAACGGCTTGGCCTGCAGGTCGATTTGCGCCGGAGCCGTCGGCAACAGCCCAAGCGGAAGCTCACCTAGCGCCCCGTTTGTCACCACGATCAAGCTTTTGGCGCCGGTCCAGCCGCTCTCGACCGGCTTGAGCAGCAAAGAATAAAGCTGGTAGGCGAGCGTCAGATCGAACGGTGGAATATCGCTGACGGTCGTAACCTGCGGCTCGAGCGCCTGGCGTAGCTGGCGAACCTTCGCCTCCAGCTCGATTGCGGTCAAAGGCACGGCCGCGAACGCCACAGCGCCGTCCTTCGGCACCGCCCAGACAAAGCTTGCGTCCTGGCCGAAATAGAAGGACAGCAACGCCTCGCCGGGGCGCAGCGTCGCCTTGATCTCGTCGACCGTCGGCGGCTTCGGATCGATGAGATTCGCATAGGACGGAAATTGCCGCGTGATCCGCTGCAGCGCAGTATTGCGATCGGCGCGCAGCTTGGCGATCTCGGCATTGGTGGCGCGCACCGTCTGGTCGTCGCGTTGATCCGATGGCAGTGCCAGCAGATTGTTAAGCGCGCCGAGCTCCGCACTGAGCTGCTTGGCGGCATCCTGCGCGGTGCGAACCAGCTCGGCCAGCGCCGGGTCCTTGGTCACCATGCGCGCACTGGAATCTGCCAGCGCGTGTTCGACCGCATGGCCGCGGACGGCGTCGGCCAGGGCGAAGGTTTCGACCGCGCTATCGTTCGACGGGTTCGGGCTGCGCGCCAGAACGCCGATATAGGCCTCGACGACCCTCTGTAGACGGGCGCTACGCGCCGCGACGAGGGTCGGATCGTCGTCATCGGTTTCGTGCATCCCCGCCATCAGGATCGGGATCGTCGCCTTGAACTCCCGAATGGCGTCGGCGTCGCGTCCGGCGCGGGCGTAACCAAGGGCAAGGGTGCCGCGTGCGGAGGCGGTATCGAGACTGTTCGGTCCGGTTCGCGCGATTTGACGTTTGACCAAGGCATCGGCCGCGGCAATCCCCGCGTCGAGTTGACCGGTCGCATAGAGTGCGGCGATGCGCGAGCCGTTGAGCTCGAACGCCTCGCGCTGCTGCGGCGACCATTGCGCAATGGCCTTTTCCAGCTCCGCGTAGACGACGGCCGCCTCTTTGGCGCGCCGTTGGGCGACGAGGATATTGCCGAGTCCCGATAGAAGATGGACGGTCTCGGGCGAGTCGTCGCCCACGCCCAGAGCGCGCTGCACGTCAAGCGCCGTGCGGGCAAGCTTCTCGGCTTCCCGGTAACGGCCCTGTTCGACCAGGATGCCGGCAAGACCGACGATGAATCGCGGCGTTTCCGGCGCGTATTTGCCTTGCGCTTTGAGAATTTCCAGGAGCGCGCCGCGGGCGTCGGCCTCCGCTTGGCTCAGTCGTCCTTGCCTGGCTTCATTGCGCGCGATCGCCAGCAGACTCTCATCCGCGGACTGCAATAACTGTTCCGCCGGCGGCGGAAAATCGAAACGCGGCCGGTCTTGCAGCGACGCGCGGCGAAACGCCTCGGCGCGCCGGTAGGCCTGTTCGGCTTCGACGTATTGGCCGCGCGCCTCCAACACCGCGCCACGCACGGAGTCGGCGTCACTTTCCCAGGAGCGGCCATAGACAGCATAGGCAGCGCGCCATTTCGGATTCGGACTGCCGCGCGCCTCCTGGACGCGCTGCTCAACGCGGCCGGCATAGGTCCCCGCCTGGCCGACGTCGCCCGTCGAAATCAGCGTCCGCACGATGTTGGCGAGGGCGTTGATCAAGCTGCCGCGCTGACCGGGTTCGTCGGCCTCGCGTACGGTCGAGTCGGCGGTCGCTATGGCGTCTTTCGGATCGCCGAGCGCTTTATATTGGAGCGACACGAATTGCCGAATGCGCACGAGCTGGCGGTGGTCGACCCCGCCCTTGGCGATCGCAAGCGCCTGCAATCCGTCGGCGAGCGCATCCTTATTGCGTGCCAGGAGCGCGCGCGCGGTGCCGCGGTCATAGTAGAATTGCGCAAGTTTCTCGGCCGGCCCGTTGTGCGGCGGCGCCGCATCGGCCGCCACCTTGCGCGCGGCGATCTTCGCGGCGTCCGGCTTCTCGCTGTCGAGGATGGCGGTGATGTCGGCGATGGTGCGCGGCGGCGCGACGAAGGTCGTCGGCAGCGGCACGGCGCCGGCCGGAACGGCTGCGGCATCTTCCTTGGGCGCCGCCGGCGCCGGCGTACCCGCCGCTTGCTTCGCTTCTTCGCGCGTGACGCAAGGACGTACGTACTGCGCGCCGCATTGTTCTCTGGCTTTCTGCAGCTGCGCATCCGCCGCGTTCCGCGGATTTCCGACCTTGCCTTGCACGCAAGCGCGCAGTTGCGGCATCAGCGATTGCCGGCACATCGCCATGATCTGATCGTGGCTGGCGGCCACAGCCGGCGCCAACCCAACGATCGAGACAAACGCTGCCGCGGCCAGCGGCGCGCAAAAAAGGTGCGCTCTATTCGGGCGAACAGGCATGCCTCTTGCCCCTGTGGTCGCTGCTTCGGCGCGGGTGAATTTTAGAGGCACCGGGCGCCGTCAGCAAGCTGGCGAAGACGGCGCGGACACGATCGCGGGCCAATCGGGCCGTTGAGCGTGCAACGCGAGCGGCGGCGGCAATATAGTCAAGCTTCCGCCGGCCCGGTCAAGCATTTAGGCGCAAAAGACAGTCGATGGCAAAATCGCCGGGTTTGTCGGATTTGATCGAATTCTGTAATTTGTCAGTGATGGTGCCGGCATGCGGCGCCGAAATCGCAAGAACAAGACCGATGCAATGATGGCAAATCGGAAACCCACGACGCCGGTCACGGCAAGTCTGCGCGAATTCCTGCGTGACTTTGTTGCCTTTGCCGGCCGCAACGGCGTCGCGGCCGCCGCCCTTGTCGCCGCCGGCGCCGTTCTGGAGGCCTTCAGTCTTGTCCTTATCATTCCGCTGATCAGCCTGGCGATCGGATCGGATTTGCCGTCCGGCAGAATCGGCCGAGCGGCGACCGCGACATTGCGCTTTCTCAACGTAGAAACGCCTTTTGCACGGCTGGCGCTGCTGCTCGGCGTCTTTGGCGTCCTGATCGTCGTGCGCGCGGTCGTCATTTCCTTTCGCGACGTGACCGTCGCCGCGCTGCAGACCGGCTTCGTGGAGGCGCTGCGCCTGCGCATCGCCGAAAGTCTGGTTGCCGCACAATGGGATCAGGTCGTGCGGCTGCGCCATGCCCGCATCACCCATCTGATGAGCGGCAGCTGTCGCGGCGCGGGCTGGATGCCGTTAAGCCGTTCTGGATGGCATAATCCGTTACGGCTGGAAGGCAAGTTTCCGGCTATAAGCGTCCCTCATATGCGGCGGACCGTTCTTTAAGCTGGACGTTGAGTTTGCAAGTGAAAATTGGCTTCGTTTTGCCAACCTGCAATTTCTGATTTATTTCAGTTATAGATTCGATTTACGCGGGAGACGGTTATCCTAATTGGAGGATGGCTTCTGACTTTTATTGTCAGCGGCATCGGATACGACGATTAGGCGCAACCCAAGCGCTTTAAGGATTCCTTTAGTTGGTCCCTGGCGGCCAGTCAGAACCTTGCTAACCGTTGTTCGGTGGATGCCGACTTTTGCGGACCACGCTCCCGCACCGCCGGTTCGTTTTATTTCACTGCGAAGCAAGGAACGAACATCCCGGGTCGTCAGTTCGCGCATCTATTTGTTCTAATTTACGGAAGTAACGCGCTCCGCTGCGAGTGACTTTGCGCTGCGAGAAGTTGGCGTTCGTGACCCGACGCATCAGGCGGAGCGACAGAGCGCCAACTTACGCATCAGTTTGATATTCATGAATTCGCGGATGGCCCGCTTTTGCGCTGACCATATCCGACGTTCATAGCGGTCCAACCGGACCAGATCCGGTATGGCTTCTTCGAGGGCTGCGTAGTCGTCGCGGTCCCGCTCTTTGAGGTGTTTGCTGGCGAGATCGAGGGCCCGTTGTTGGTTTTCTATGCTGTCGGATTCCTCCAGCAGGGCCTTGAGCCGGATCGGGACGATGTCGTCCCAGTCCGGCAGGCCGCTCTCGGATGTCTGCAGCGGTTGCGGGACATGGTATTTTTCTCGCAATTTGGGGACGGCTGCCTCGATTTCCCTGTTGGCAAGCCAGGCCTCGAGCAGTCTTGCCCTGGCCAAGGCAAGGCTGTTGTCGCCCTTGGCCAATGCGATCGCCGTGGCGGTACGCAGCCGTTCGATGACGGCGATGCGCTGTTGTTGGATAGCGCGGCGCGCGAAGTGGTTTTCGGCGATGGCGACGGCCACTTCGAACAAGTGCGGATCGTCGCCCGGCCGCCCGATTGCCCGCGCCAGGCGTTCGATGGCGCCGGTCGGCGCTGGGGGACGCGACGTTGTGGCCGCCAGCCCATGCCGCAGAGCATTACGGCTGGCTTGGGTTTTGCCGGCCGCGCTGCGTGGGCCGCTACTGCTGCGGCTGTTTTGCCGGTTCGCCGCGCGCTGACGTTCCGAGGTCATGGCCGGTCTCCTAGGTGGCAGCGGTCGGGCCGGGAGTTTTTTCGGCGCAAGGCTCGCCGACCTCCCGCCGCGTTGTGGTGGGATCCATTGAAGGGACCAGCGACGGCGCCTGGATCATCTGTTGCGATTGGTCCCCGACGACCTTGTATTCGGCGTCGAGAATATCGTTCAGCGCTTCGTCGACGCGCTTGCCCAGACCCGCGCGATAAAGCTCCAGCATTTCAAGCGCATTATTTCGCCGCTTGGTCAGGCTGGTGATTAGGAATTCCAGATCCTTGTGAAACGTGATCGCCTTTTCGAGCGCTCGGTGGTGGTCCAGTTCCGACGGCGTACTCTTGAGAATTTTGTCGATTTCCGTATCCGCATTCTTAATTTGGAGCTCAAGCCGTGCCAGCTGCGCGATATCCGCGGGTTTTTGGCTTAAGTGGTTGGCGAGATTGGCCGCCAGGTCCTCTCGCCTTGCCTTTTCATTCTTGATCCGCTGCACCTGGAATTCGAGGTCTTGTTTAAAGCCGCGATCGAATGCGACGGTCCGATGCCGGGCATAGCGGTTGATCTCCCAGGACGGGATGGCGAAGTCCCAGATGAGCAGCCCCTCGACCATATCCCGCGGCTTAAGCGCCGCGATCAGCCGGTCGAGGACTTTTTCGAACTGATCGGCCGATTCGGTACTCAGGATTGGCGCCGGTCCGAGCAGCTGTCGTAGTTCCGCCGGGTCGATGCCCGTATCGCAATTTTTATTGTCACTCATCGGTACATTTTTCTCCTTGAAGGGCTCACTCTGGTTCACATTGAGGCTCGATCGATACAGCCTTGGAAGTCCGTTGGTCGAAACAGGTGCTCAGCCTGGGGTTGGCATGAGCCGGGGGCTCATGGTGTTTGAACGCACCCACGGCCGGGAATTCCAGGCGCCTGGAATATCGCCTGCCGCTTGCCTGTTCGACTCACTTTCTCTTTGGGCCGTACCGATCGACCGCGATGTTGTAAATCTGGCCAGATTTGACGTTTCAGCTGATTTTTTCGGCGTTATCGCCGACGATCATCGATCACGATCATCCGGAAGTCATGGGCGCCTCCATCATTAGAGCGTTGGCACATGGATCGATGGAAATCTCCCGCAGGAGACCGCTCCGAACGATCCGGTTAAGCGGTTACCGAGTGTTCACCTCAGCGTGCCTGGCTGGGGTTGCCGTTTACAGAGTGCGTGATCATCGCACCGGCGGCAGGTAGGCTGGCAACAACGCTCGTCGGTTTACTTGCGCAGGCCGCCAAACTGCCGCCCCTGAGTGAAGCTTGCTCGGCCCCACACGGAGTATAATTGTATTATTGGCTGCGAAATAAAATGAGGTCGGGTATTATTTTCCCAGATCGCCGGGCGGTTATTTGAAAGAAATTTTTAACGCATGCCGTTCGATTGCCGCCTCTTTCAGATCAATCGGCGTCGAAGCGCTTAAGGCCTGCCCACCGGATAAAATGCATTTAAATCGCCATTCCAGACGTAGGCCATTTGCCCTGGAGTACTGTTTGCGAAGAGCTCCAGATGTGCAGTCCCCCCAGCGTCGCGCATAACCTTTGGATCGCGGTAGTTTTTCACAGATTTTCTGGACACTGAGCTTCGTCGTCTTTCTCAAAAATTCTATATCGGCCCACAATTCCGCCAGTCGCTCGTCACTCCATTGGCATGGCGCACCATGCTTTTTCTTCGTAGTTTTTTGGAGCGAAAAGCCAGGTACGCGGCCTTTAGCCATACAAATCGCAAGTCTCTTCCACCAATGCGGATCTGAGGGATCTATCTTCAATGCTCGCTTAATTAGTGCCTTCGATCGTTGCACCCAGATGTCGGACGCCTTCGGATCCAACTGGAACATTTCATCAAAGGCTTTCCAGCGTGCCATAATTTCGGAGGTTGCATAGCAAAGTAAATCGTTTTCGTCCGGCGGCAACGCGAATGTGGCCCGCAGACCCCGAGCTGGTGCATCACTAAGATCAATGGGTTTGCGAAGAATCCCGGTAAACGATTCCATCGTTCCCTCCTGCTGCTGGGGCGCTAGGCGAGGATTGGTTCAACAGAGTTAATGACCGGTGAAGATCGGTTGGTTAGAGCAGGTCAACGGATGTGAAGGTCAGTTGAACAATTGAGTTGGAAACTTTCCGGTTGCATTTGATTATTTGCACTGCGATTCTTAGCAAGTGATTCGAGCGTCCCTTCTCGTCTTTGCGTCGAGGCCAGTTGTTCATTAGTCCATTGCTTTTGGGGACTTCTTAAGCGGGGGCAACATTGTCCGTAATCAGGATTGTTAGCGATCACCAAGCCCCATTTCATTTCTCCATTCGTCGAGTGTTACGTACTGCCCACGCGCAAAATCTTTACGACCCGCCCTGATAGCTTCCAAGTCGCCAGGCTCTGGCTCTTCATCGAGTTGAGCAATGAGCACGCGCGCGGCGCTGTCTTGCACATTGTCGGGCAATTGCCGAAGTCGCTGGCGCTACGGTCAACCGGGTTTGTCGCCAAAGCTTCAGAGCTATTTTTGTCGGGTCGATGCCGATCTGCCGCCACCACGCGGTTTCGTCGCCGGAGCGGTGGACCTCGCGATGGTGTCCTCGGCACAGCGGCACGGTGAACTCATCACTGACCTTGCGGCCGGCTGCGCGGTTTTGTGCGAAGCGCAGGTGATGCGCGTCCAAAGGTTGGCGGCCGCAATTCAAGCAGGGCTCTGCTGTGCTACTCATCTGACGCGGCATCGGCCCCGCGCTTGGAATAATGAAGGCGGCGATTGGCACCACAACTGGGTGGGGGCTTTGTCGGCGGGGCAGGCGTTTTCGGACCTTCCACACCGGATGGCCGGCAATCTGAAGCCGAGCAACAAAATGCGGCCCGCATCGGAACCGAGCCGGGACGGCGATCCGCCGCAATGCGGCGACGTCACGGGCTCCGATCGCGATCGGTGCGACGATTTTTGGTGGGTTCAGCGCCCGACGGACGACAGAGATCGCCCAGGCTTCGCAGCGACAGTCCGGCGGCGCTGGGGCGACGATATCGACTGGCCGGAGCAATGGCAGAATTCCGCGCAGCCGACGCGCTCCGAAGCTACCAAACCCGAAGCCGATCAGAATGGCGGACCAGAAACGGAGCCAGAATGAGGCAGTTGAAGGGTTATAATTGCGGTATTCCCGGATTGGGTGGTGCAGTCTATAATTCGCTAGTAGGGACGTTTTCCTGACTCTAGGTGTGCGTTCGCTTGACCGTCGGTTTTCATTCGGGTGGGACGCAAATCGTGCTGCCGCGCGCGATGGCGGCGAACAAGAGCGTGAGGATTGAAGCGCTTGCCTCACGACGAAAACTCCATCGCCGGAGGGACGAAGCTGCGAGGTGTCGTGGAAATCAACTGCGAAATCGGCGCGACATGATTCCGGTCAATCAGCCGCTGCTCAACGGCAACGAGCTGAAATATCTCGCCGAGTGCATCGAAACCGGCTGGATTTCCTCGGAGGGTCCGTTCGTCCGCCGCCTTGAAGAGGGCATGGCAAATATATGTGACCAGCGCCACGGTATTGCCGTGGCCAACGGCTCGGTGGCGCTGGACGTGGCGGTCAAGGCGCTCGGCATCGGACCCGACGACGAGGTGATCCTGCCGACCTTCACGATCATCGCCTGCGCCGCGGCCATCATCCGCGCAGGTGCCACGCCGGTGGTCGTCGACAGCGACCCGCTCACCTGGAATATCGATCCGGCGCAAATTGAGGCCAAGGTGACGCCGCGCACCAAGGCGATCATGGTGGTGCACATTTATGGTCTTCCGGTCGACATGGACCCGGTGGTCGATACGGCAAAGCGCCACGGGTTGAAAATCATCGAGGATTCCGCCGAGCAGATCGGTCAGGAGTACCGGTCGTCGGCCGGTGTGAGCCGCGCCGTCGGGTCGTTCGGCGACATCGCGACTTTCAGCTTTTACCCCAACAAGCACGTCACGACCGGCGAAGGCGGCATGGTGCTGACCAATAACGAGGCGCTGGCGGAGCGGTGCCGGAGCTTGCGCAATCTGTGCTTTGGCAAGACGCGGCGTTTCGTGCATGAGGAGCTTGGGTGGAACTTCCGCATGAGCAACCTGCAGGCGGCGGTTGGGGTCGCGCAGCTTGAGCGGCTGCCGCAGACACTCGAAAAAAAGCGCCGGATCGGTGGCTGGTACGATGAGCTTTTGGCCGACATCGGCACGCTTGAACGGTTGCCGGCGCGCACCGCCTACGCCGAGAACGTATATTGGGTCTATGGCGTCGTGCTTAAAGACCACGTGCCGTTCGAAGCCGAGGAGGCAATGCGGCGGCTCAGCGCGCTCGGTATCGGCACGCGGCCGTTTTTCTGGCCGATGCATGAGCAGCCGGTATTGCGGCGCATGGGCCTGTTCGAGGGCGTGCGCTGTCCGGTCGCAGAACGTATTGCGCGGCGCGGCTTCTATTTGCCGAGCGGCGTGGTGCTGACGCGCGGTGAAGCCGAGACGGTCGCGGCGGCGGTGCGGCGGATTCTTTCTTAGCGACGGGCGTCACCATGACGGGCATCGAGAAAATCGAACATCAGGGCGAGATGCTGGCGCTCATCGTGCGTGCCGGGTTTTCGCAGCCCGGCATCACCTTTTTCACGCCGGACGAGCTGTCGCAGCAGCTCGCCTATATGCAGCATCCGCCCGGGACGGTCATCGACGCCCATGTCCACAATCCCGCTCCGCGCACCGTCACATACACGCAGGAGACGTTGTTGATCAGACGGGGACGTCTGCGGGTCCATTTCTTCGACGACCGGCAGATTTATCTGGAAAGCCGCGAGCTGACAGCGGGCGATGTCATTCTGCTGATCAAAGGCGGGCACGGTTTTGAGGTCCTGGAAGAACTGGAAATGTTCGAGGTCAAGCAGGGCCCTTATTCGGGTGACGGCGACAAGACGCGCTTTGAGGGCCGGATTCCGGCGTTACGGCTGCGGTGACGGTGCGCGTAAGATCCGCATGGGCAATTTCCGCAATTATTCGGCAATCTACGATTTGCTCTACCGGCACAAGGATTACGCTGCGGAAGCGGACTATGTCGCGCGTACCGTCCGCTCGGTTTGCCCGCACGCGGTGCAAATTCTCGAGCTCGGCTCGGGCACCGGCCGGCACGGGCGGCTATTGGCGCAGCTCGGCTTCCGGGTGCATGGCATCGAGCGCAGCCCGGAAATGGTCGCGATGGCGCGGGCGGCCCCGGCCGAACACGGCGAAGCGGCTGGCTTGTTCACGTGCGAGGTGGGCGATCTTTGCACCATCGCGCTCGGTCGAAAGTTCGATGCAGTCGTCGCGCTGTTTCATGTCGTTAGCTATCAGGCGACGGACGAAAATCTTCAGGCCGCGTTTCGCACGGCTGCCGATCACCTGGCCGAGGGCGGCGTTTTTCTGTTCGACGTATGGCACGGCCCGGCAGTCCTGGCGGTGCGCCCGGCGCACCGCACCAAGCAAATCGAGAATGAACGCTATCGCGTTACTCGGACAGCGCGGCCGGAGCTCGATAGCGAACGGCGGGTCGTCAATGTGACTTACGATTTCGAAACCGTGGATCGGCAGTCCGGAGAAACCTCGCGGTTCAGCGAGGAGCATCCGATGCGCTATCTGTTCCCGACCGAGATCGATGCGCTGGCGAGAAGCTGCGGATTACGCCGCATTCTCGATGAAGAATTCGCAACCGGTGCGCGGCCGTCCGAGCGCACCTGGGGCGTGGTCTATATGTTGCAGAAAGCGGCGCCTTCCTGATGCTCGACCCATCGCGCATTTCCGGCGTGCGCGTGAGGATGCTGGAGCCCGGCCGCGCAGAACGCCATTATTGGCTCGACCTGTAGGATAAGCAATGAAAAAATTTGCGGTTGTCTCACTAACCATATTTGCGTGGTTGGCGGTCGAGGCTGACGGTGCGTTCGCGCAAGACGCACAAGAGATGACCGCCGGCGATCTTCGGCAGATTTGCATCGCGCCTGACGCGCAAAGCAAAAGCGCCTGCCAGTTTTATATCTTCGGCGTAGCCCGAGGGATTGATCTTGGGATGAGCATTGCTGATGGCAAAACCCAAGACAGGCGACGCCCCTGCGTGCCCTCGGGCATGGACAGCGCGGCCCTAGAATTGGCGGTTAAAATGAAAATGGGGCAGGATTTGATGGTCTTTCCTGATGACGGCAAGTTGGAGGCGTCAGGCTTCGTCGGTGCGATACTTATCTCGACCTTTCCATGCCGCCAATCAAATTAGGACACTACCTTCATCCTGCTATAATAGCTTTTTGATTGAAGCTATTCAAGCTTTACATGCTCTGACTCATTCCTAAACCCCGCAGGTTTTCGAGAGGGTCACAGCCCTGACCAGCTTAGCGGCGAGTCATGCCCTTACGCGACACACGGAACCCACGGCCAGGTGACGCACCTCGCTTCATGGCCGGGCGGCGGTCGCAATTGACTTCGTTTCGTTATTGCGCCTGCCCTTACGACGCGCCGCTCATCGGCGCTGCGGCCACGGATGTCCTTTTCGATGGCATAGAGACAGTCTGACGGTCGCAATGTCTACGCGACCGATCAACCGCGAATTATTTGCCTAATGTGTAAGGCGATCCGACCCTTGAGCGTGGCACGAAAATTACCGTTGCCATAGCCGCGAACCATACCGCGGGCCTCCAGGCGGCGCGCCTGATCGCGCGTCAGTCCATCCGGACGAAGTCCTGATGCAACATCGGATAGCGAATACAAGTCGCCACGCCGCAGGCCCCTGGTCAGCCACGTATCCGTGTCGTATCTAACCTCGGACATTGCTAAAGCCTCCGATCAACTTAGTATTCAAGACGAATCAGTGGCTGCCAAGCCAAAAGTGCTGACGATCCACAGCCCGCTGGCGCGTGGAGTCATGCTACCGGCGCCAAATGATGGGGCGCGAAGCGGCGGGTTACGGCATGCAGCGAATTACTCGCCGTTCCGGTTTAGAGGCGGAGCGAGCAACCATGCCCCCTCGGGAACCGCAGTGGCAATACACCGCCAAAAAACCAGGCCGCCGATCAATTCGATCGCAGCGAGGACGAGGATCCAATTCGGCAACATGATGCGCCTCCGCCCGCCTCCGACGGGCGATGACCATCGTGGTGTTTTGTTGCCGATTGCCTAAGGCACTAGCGCGCTTTGCCGTGATGGTTGCGGGTAAATTACGTGAATCATTAGATGTTTCTCGATTAACGGAACAGACCCTAGCTACCTATGAAAACGATCACGACAATCGATGCCCGCGCCTCGTCGCACCATTGGTTGCGCGAGCTCCCGTCACTTGGCCATAGTGCGCGTCGTTCCCGCCGGCGTACGTGAAGCCCAGGCATAAGAACGATGCCACTGACGCCGAGGCGATCTGCGAAGCGGTCACGAGACCGAACATGCGGCCTCTCGCGACCTAGACGGTAGCTACATCGACTACGAATTTAGCAGTCTTGCTGAAGTGCCAAGGGCGTTTGGGGGGTCTGGTCATCAATTCGCCTTCGCAAATTCCGAATCCAAATTCTTGCTTCCCATTCAGCGAAAAAATCTCCCATCGCTCTCGGGATGCTGTCGGGGCCGCTAGCTTCGATATACCACTTACCGTCGGATCGCTGCCGGGGAGTGAGCGTCAGTTTGGGATCAAGAATCGCCATAAACCACCAAATATGGCCTCTCCGACAAGCACGCAAGCGTTGAACGGGACCGCCTTGTTCAAACTAACCACTACCCAACTCTTGCCGGGCAGCAGTCGCGCGCATTCCAGCAAAAATACTCAGCTGGTCGTGTTTGTCCAACCGTTCGGCGAACGTGTGCCGATCGCAATCCGACCGATGATCTGATCATCACTGAAGGAATATATTAGACCGGCTTGCTGCACTGACCTGCCGCGCAGACTGCGCACCTCTGAGCAGACCGCCAGATGGCGACCATCCGGCGAGGTTTGCGCCGCTTCGAGACGGCAGCGGCCGCCGCCCAGCGCGGCTGACGCCTTAGCGGCGATCGACTCCCACAGATCGGAGGCGTCTGCCGTCCGGCGCATCCCGTAAAGCAGCTCCGATAGCGGTCGCAACCGCACGCCCGCGTCCGCTGTCACAAACTTAAAATGCACCGCTACACCGGTCAGAGCGCAGGTTCGCAGATCGTCGGGATGATATTTGCGGCCGCTCCACATGCACCGCCGACCTTCCAAGGGCGCGCAAAACTTTCCCTTGGCGGAACGTAAGGCAAAGCGCTCCAACAGGCGCGCACCGGATACACTGCTGGTCACGAGATATTTCTTCTGCGCCCAATTTCCACTTGCGGCGCATTGTTCGAGCTCGGACGGAATACCGAGTTTGCCGCTCACGGCGCAGCGCATGAGAACGCTGGGCGCAACCAAATATCCCGTGATCTCGCAATTCTCGCCTTCGCCCGGCGCGAACGGCTGCTGTGTTACCTCGCACAGCTTGAATTCGGTGCGGTGCCCGCGTATCCCGGACACCACCGAATGTACTTCCTCGTCGAGGCGATACCGCTTTCCCGAAATTTGGCTCACGCCAAGCTCCGAAAGCAGTGCATCGACCTTGGTAAATTCGCATTGTGCAAAAAATTCCGGTTCGGCCAGCTTGCCGCTGATGACCGAGCTTTTCAGCAGCGATTGCGCGACGATCTGGTCGCTGGCGTCCGAAAGCTTCGCTTCGTCGAGCAGAATTCTCTGTTTGCTTAGACTGCAGATCACGGTGTTTTCGCGCAGAGCCCGGCGACCGCTAATGTGGGATTGCACGAGTTTATGCCGCAAGGCGAGCGCCCCGGTGATTTCACAAGTCGCGAGGCAGTCTTGTGGGACCAATTGCCCGGTCTGGGCACATCGTTCCAAGCGCGGCGCTTCCACCACGGCTCCGAAATGCGGCGCAACGATCAGCGTGCTCGAATACTTTCCGCCCGGGTCCCATTTGTAATGCACCCGCACTTTCAGCTGGCGGTAGAACGAGCCGCGGAGACCGACCAAAGTAACCGCGAATTGCGGCGTGAAAACTTCGGCTAGTTTCTCTTTCTTCTCCGCGTTGGCGTCGACCGCCGCCACCTCCTGTCGGCGACGTCCCTTATAGAAGCGGCAAAACTCGGCAATGGCGGGATCTTTTATGGCAGCCTGGAACAGCACTTCGGAATCGATGCCGACCGCGGCGCCGTCCACGATATCATCGCGAAGCGGCGCCAGCCCGTTGCGCCCACTCCAAACCCCGTGATTTTTGGCCGAACAAGGAATATCGACCAGCCGCTCATAACTGTCACCGGCGACGGCAGCACGAACCTGAACCAGAGCCCGGCCCTCGAAGCTGCGACAAACGTCAAGCAGCTCCATCCTGGTGAAAATGGCGCCAAAATCAGAAACCCAACGATGGGCAATCTCGTTGGCTTGCTGTTCGGTCTGTTTGTCCAAGTCGTCGACCAGATGGACGCCGGTCGCTGTTGTCTGGCTGACCAGTTGGGAAAAAGCGCGAGTTCCCGGCATATAGAGAACAGCCCTTTCAGTTGAAATGGACGCCGCCTCATCGTCCAATTTTACCAACTCGCGAGCGCCATCGCTCTCGTTCAGATAGATTTGTCCATCCAGCAACGTCGGATGCTGCCCCAAATTCCCAAGAGCGCCGACGGCAAACTCGGTGGCATCCATCGAGCGAATAGTCAGCGGCAGATCCGGCAGGTGCCCCCGGAGATTCTCGGCATCGGTCAGATCGCCGAGGAGGTCAGTTATATGTTTCTCCTCGCTCGCCAGCTCGGCTTTGGCAGCCGCGATATTTTGTTCGATTTGTCGCGCCACCGGCTCAACATCCTTGCCGACAAGCGACGCCAACACCAACTGTAACAGCCAGCCATCAAAACCGGTATCGCCATCGTCGTCGCTGCCAAGACCTGCCGTGTGCAATAGCGGCGAGATATCGTCCATGCAGCGTGATGCCGATTGCAGCCGCGACATAAGACGACTGACGATATGTTCGTCGAATGTGCCGGCAAATGAGATATTGAAGATGTTGAGCTTGGCGCGACTTGGCCAGAGCCGCCGCAATTGGCCAATTCGCCGTTCCGCTATTAGCGGATCCCAGGGAAGATCATAGTTGACGACGCTCGTTGTCGGCGGAAGATCAAGAGTTGCGTCGTTGAAATCGGTGCAGACAATGACACGAAGCTCAGGCTGGGTCTTGCGAAAGCGAGCGAGGGTTTCCTGGCTTTGCGGTTCCAATGGGTCGTTGATGACGCCCACCGGAACGCCTCGCCCCTCCAGGTAAATTTGGATTCTCGATTGAGTTTTGACGCTGCCGGTGAAGACCACCAACCGCCACCGCTCCGGGGTGGCCAGTCTCAATCGATTGATAATCGTCGTTAAACCCTCGAGCTTGGCGGTCAAGGGCATGCGGGCGATAATGTTGTGTACCGCCGCGACGATCTCGTCGGGCACGCCACCGTCTTGTGCTATGGCATCGATCTGCGCCAGCACCGCATTTGGGCTGCTGGTAAGTGCGAACAGCAGGGCCATCTGCGCTTGCGGTTGTAAGGTCTGCAGTGGCTTGGCCAAAATCTCGATTAGCTCACGCTCTTTCGCATTTGGCTCGACCGGGAGCCAATGCACAATGCGATCGGGGAAATTTAGTTTTATATCTTCGCGGCGGATGCGCGATATATACCGCGACATGATGGCATGGAATTCTTCCTGCGCTTGCGGCTTGAGCGCACGGGCTTCGTCGCGCTTATCGGCGATGAACTTTAGCGCAAATGCATTTTCGCTGCCGAGGGGATTGGTGTGGCCGCGTGCGGCGGTCAATAAATCTATCAGATAGTAAAGATCCCACAGGCCGTTGTGAATCGGCCGCGCCGTCATCATCAAGACGTAACGGAACCGGCGCCGTTCCAAGGCGTCGCGAAACACGCCGGGGATGTGCGCCGGTTGATCGGCGCCGTGCAGACTACGCAGCAGGTGACGCAGCTTATCGACTTCGTCGAGCACCAGCAGCTCAAAACGATCATTCGGGATTTGATCGAGGTATTGCCAAGCCGAATGATAGGTGGTGATCACCGCGCCTATTTCAGCGGGCTCGGTAAACATGAGATCACGGCCGAGAACTATTTGCGCCGGTATGCGAAATTTTGTCTCCAGAAGATGGCGCCATTCGCCCGCTAAAATCTTAGGACAAACAATCAGCAGCTTGGCGACGCGCCCGCGCGCGATGAGTTCGCTTGCCAGCAATCCGGCGCTAACAGAATTGTCCAAACCGGCTTCGTCGGCAAGCAAGAGGGCCGGGATCTGCTGGCAGAACATCATCACATTGGACAGGTGATGCGGGCTGGGCTCGATTTGTCCGCGCCAGCGCGGCTCCGATTTAAAATGGCGTTCGCTGGCGATCACGATCGGCTCGATGAGGCCCCATTCGAGCGCCGCCCGGTAGAGTCGATAGTCCGCCGGCGTGCGTTGGCGCCGCAGCCGTTTCGTCTGAACCGGGGTGACAAATTCAGCCATGCTCAGCCCAATCGCCTGCGCCACCTGTTAGAGTTCGGCGCCCCAGGTCCAAAACAGCCGGACGCATTCGCGCGTCTGCGCCTTGAGGGTGATGAAGCGCCAGAAGTGGGGGCTGCCTCAGAGCAGGCAACGGCCGCGAACCTCCCCAGCCGGCCGACAACGTCAAGGGCCCCCACTGGGGGTAGCAGGCCCCGTTCTCCCTGAGCCCCAGGCCGGGGGCCCACGCTGAACTCAATGTCGACCTCATTGGCGGTTCGCCAGCACCCCTATCGGCCTCCGATAACCAATCTACCGCTGCTTGTCACAAAGTAAAATACTTTGGCGATGAAGCGCGATCGCTTTTCCACCCTGCCAGAGCCGGATGGCGCCTTTTGAATCAGGGAGTTAGCTTCGCTTTGGCATTTAGCGCCCAAGTGAATCGCGCAAAGTGCACGAGTGTTCATGATTTCCCGGGCGACACCCCGCACCCGACTGCCGCGAGTGCGAAGGCACAGGTTCAGATGCCGGGTGCAATCGAACCAAAACTTGCATGCCGCCAGAGACGGCTCAGTAACCGCGCGAAAGAAGGCGATTTACCGTAGACCCGCAGATCACTGCGATGAAGGGATGAGAAACAGCGTCCCCTTCTCGTTCGGATCTGGGCCGCTCTCGTCAGGCTTGGCTCATAGCCCCTCATGCAAGGCGCTGCAAAACCCTTCAGCCCTACGGACTGACGGTGATGGCGTATATTCCTACTCCCAAGCCTGCGGCGCCCAATGCCACTCCTGCGGCTCCTAGTGCTAGAGCCGTGGAGTCGGACGGCGGGTCAGCAACGGGCTGTTGCGGCGGATCAGGCTGGCGCGCAGCATAGGGGCTGCTGCACGGCGACGACGGCCCGATTGTCGTGACCTCTCCCGGTCGAACGTTTACTTTGCATCCGTCCGGGTAGGCGACCGTCGCGGTGCCGTTGGGATTGACCATGATGGCGTCGCCAGTGTTGACCTGAATCGGTCCAGTGACGAGCTGATAGCCTTGGCCGTGATTGATAAAAACTTCGCCCTGAACCGGCTGTACGGTGACAGCGGCCCAGCACGGGCTCGCGACGAGCAAAAAGCCGCACAAGAAAAACAGTCCAGACCGGGGCTGAGTACTCATGACCCCTACTCCCCACTACGCAAATACAAATAGACGTACCGTTTTACTTCAGCTTACACGTAAAGCAATCGTGAAAGCGATTATGGTTAATTGGAGCCGCGTCAACTGGCAGGGCGTTCCGCAGGGCAAGTCCGCAAAGTATATAATCGCCGCGCGGCGCGACCGTTGCGGAATGCTAGCCTGCGAGGATTCGTCGCGCCCCCGCACAAAGATTGTCACGGTTCGGATTTCGCGCTTTGGCCGTGCTACGATGGAACCGAGCCCTGCCGCGAGGGTTCCAGCCTACCAGGACCCCGGGCACCGCTGCCCGTGTCCCGCGACGGGACTCACCGCGCGCAACGACACCGCAACCTGATGCTGTCAATCGGCCGAGGATCGGCGCATCGATTCCGGACGCGACCGCTCTGCGACTCGTGGTGATGGAGAGAACCAGGCCTTGCGGATAATCGGCACGGCAAAAACCACGATGATGAGGGCTTGCAGCAGTGCGATAAATGCCAGAAAATTCATTTTGATACTCTACACAGGGCCGCATTAACTCAGAGCCGCGATCGATCGGAGGGTCGGGAGCTTGCAACGACCCTAATCCAAATCAAGGCGTTCACCCAGACTTTCCGCTATTACGACCGTGGCATCCCGACGCCATCGAACCGAAGCGGCGCGATTCTGTTCCAGGAGAATCCGTTGCTCGGCTATCGTGGCCCACGTGTTGGCGAGCCAATGCCATTGCTCCCGCCCAGGCAAGTTGGTCTCCGCTGAACGCAAGCAACCCTCTGCCCTATTGTGGCAGTCTTGCGCATTCATCATCGGTACCACCCACAGACTGACACCGCTGAAGTCGCTAGGCTAAGGAATCACAGGCCATATCGCAATGGCAGCGTTTACTGACGTTTGAGATGAGTTTTGCGAACCGCCTCCACGCTTCGATCGACCGAAGCGAACGAGAGACTCATTGGCGCAGTAGGCGGCCTCTGACAGAGGTACCCGCAAAAAATGCCTTCCAGAGGTACTACAGCGAAACCGTGGGTTAGGCCAAAATCATTTCAAAAATCTGGTAAGCAAGCATGCTCGCAACCGCGGCGGCGCCCAAAAAAAATACGTAATACGTTATCTTCGCTTCGATCATAACGCTACCCTCGCCACCCGACACTGATTGGGCAACTCTAGCGGGCGAAATCCGGACCGTCTCGATCTGAACGGCAAAAGGACAAAGATATCCACCGCGATCTGCGTCTAATAAGCTGGCATAAGGCGCGCGCACCTGAGCCGTCATTTTGGGTCGCGAAGCGTAATTTTGAAGAGGATGCCGTCCTCGCGGTCGGCATCCTCGTCAATTGATTGAACGGTGCCTCGGAACGTTTTGAAGTGGCCGTCGATAGTCATTCCGGTAATCAAGAGAGGCCATTGCGTTTCCATTGAATCGCGACACCGCCGTAGGTCCTTCTCATTGTCAATGTAAAACTGATTCATCCCTGCGCTCCCTAGAGGACGGCCGTACCGACGTCGCAGGGAACGGCATCGCAGGTCATTTCAAAATAGCGTCAACTTCAAGCGGTTTGTCTCGGTTCGCAAACCACTCCAGTCGTGCCGCCCTCCGCTGCCGACCCTTCTCGTTGATCGGTAGCTTTAGCGCCGCAAGCAGAGATTCTACCTCTTGCCGAGCAGCGATATGAGAACGGCTCGGGCGTTTGCCGAGCGTGGATTTGTTGATGTCGAGGGCGGTCAACCCGCGCAGGAAGAACTCTCGGTAGATTACGCGTTCAGAAAATCCCTCCGCGTAACGGCATCCAAGTCGCAGGCCAAGCTCTTTGAGCCCTTTGGCCAAATTTCGCTTATTGTGTGAATCCACGTTTGAAAGCCGATTGCGCACCACGACCCAGTCGGGTTGCTGGCCATCAACCCGCCGACGCTGGTCGCGCGCCTTGCACACCATCTCGGCGTAATGGCTCTTGCCAGTGACCGCGAAGTTAATAGGGTCAAGGGTGGCGAGCACGTCGAAATCCAAAAAGCTATCATTGAGCGGCGTGATAAGGGTGTCAGCCATAGAGTGGACCAGCCGCATCAAATATGTGTCATTGCCTGGTGTATCGATCACCAGGAAGTCGTGATGGTGTTCCAGCGCCGAGATCTTGTTGAGAAAGTCATTGGCTTCGCCAATTTCATTCTCGTCGACGCGGATGCCACCGCTCTGTTCAACGAGACAATGTGTCGGGATTTCTAGATCGAGCCGGTTGCGTTTGCGCCACGCGCGACGGTTCTGGACGTAGCGGGTGAAGCTTTTTTGTCGGGAATCGATATCGATGGTCGCAACTCGTTGGCCGGCCTTCATAAGGCCTACGGCAAGATGGATAGCAATTGTGGATTTACCTGAGCCACCTTTTTCATTGCCGACCACGACAACATAGGCCGACATGCCGGTAGTTTGGCTGGCCTGTGCTGACAAAACGCGCCCCGACACATTCACGACAAGCATCCCCGATTGCAAATAAAAATAGCTCCAAGCCTCATCGAACAACAAGCCTCTCCAACGCGCCCACCGATCGGGGATCAAAGCCGGCGCAGACGGCCCGCTCGAAGGCGCGATAGGACTTAACGTCTTCGAGATTGGCGATGACGGTTTGGGCACCAAGCCCGGCCCGCCAGAGTTTGCGTTGCAAGCTTTTGCGATTGCGGGGGCCGCTGAAAGTGTCGTCGGCATCTTCTTCGTTCGAGACAATGGACCGCAAAAAAGCCATTGGCAATCCTCATACTAATTCGAGTTTGACTTTACGGTCGAGCAGCGCAGCGGCGCGTTGCAAGGTGGCAAGCGTTACGTTGCCGTCCCTAGGATCGAGCAACCGGCTGATCTGGCTGCAGCTGGTCTTCATGTGCTCGGCCATCCGCTTGCGCGACAGCCCCTGCGCCTTCATCGCCGCGGCAATCTGCCAGGCCAAAACCTCCTTGATCGCCACGACCTGAAACGCCTCTTGGGTCCCGTCCTCGTCGAGGACTGAGTCGAGGGTGGTGAAATCGGCGGTGCGGCGGGACGGTTTGGTCATTGCGCTGTCTCCTCAGCGAGGTCGTGGCGCCTTCTTACTCTGTCGAAATGGCATCGATTGATAAGCACGGCTTGCGCATGGTCGGTGCGCACTACACGGCCACCTTCAGCTTGAGGCCGAGTGCACGCATCACCTTCAGCACGGTGGCGAATTCCGGGTTTCCCTGGCGCGAAAGCGCTTTATAGAGGCTCTCCCGACCGAGCCCCGCCGCCTGAGCGATTTGTGACATACCCTTGGCGCGAGCAACGTCGCCTAAAGCTGCGGCCACCAGGGCCGGGTCGCCGCCTTCGAACACGGCTTCCAGATAATGAGCAATGTCCGCGTCGGTCTTCAAATAGGCCGCAGAGTCCCAGGGTATAGTTTTGATCTTCGCTTTGGGTTTGGTTCTGCTCATACCTGTGCTCCTAAAGCTCGCGCGCAAGTTTGATTGCCATCGCGATATCATGGTGTTGCGTTCGCTTGTCCCCACCCGCGACGAGGATTACAAGCGCTTCGCCGCGACGGACAAAATAAACGCGGTAGCCCGGGCCGTAGTCGATCCGCATCTTCGACACGCTACCTCCGACGGATTTCGTGTCGCCGGGTTGCCGACAGAAAGTCGACGAGCGCGGGCCTGCATGCGCGCTTGCCTCAGCCGATCTTATCCTCAGGCCGTGGCGCTTCGCCGCCCTTGCGACGCATCAGGCGGTCAAACGCAGTGAAATCCGCGCGCTCTCGACGCTCAGCGAAGAAGGCTGCCGTGTTCATGGCCGCCAGCTTTTCGGCCACGGCAGTTGCCACGAACTGATTGACGCTGATGCCATCCGCCTTGGCACGACGTTCGACTTCCGCCTTTACCGAACGGGGAAGGCGAAGCGGGTAGGTACTTTGGGGATTTTTCATGTCTTGATCCTCCTCAGCATTTCGGCTGGCAACACGACCTCAATTCCAAATGTCGCGGGAGTGTCGCCGAAATCACGCTGGTTGAATGTGACAATCGCGGTGGCTTGGCCGTTCACCGCGGCTTCGAGCACAAGCTCGTCGCCCGGATCGCGAAGCTGGGGCCGCCACATGAAATGCGATTCAACCGGATCGGCCATTGCGAGCACGGCATCCAGAAAGATGCCAACCTGTTCCTGCGAGAGCCCGGCGGCCATGCGATGTTCGGCCATCTGGCAGATCGCCTCGTATTCGAGCGCCAGCGCCACGTTTGCCACCAGCGTCAACTCGGATCGGCGTGCCGCCATCAGCAGCGCCGCAGACGCGCCGCGAGGACTGCGCATGCCCGCGACGACGACGTTGGTATCCAGCACACATCTCATATCATATATGATGTCACATCATATATGATATTACAATAAAAATCTCGGAAGCTAGGCCGAGTCAGAACCGCGTCTGTCGTGCTGTCTCGCAGTGACAACCGGCTGTGCGAGTAGGCCTTGAGTGTTGCCTTGTCGCAGGATCTCACTCGCCAGCAACCTGTCCAAGCAATAAATGCGGGCCCGCGCTCGACTATCGCGCAGGCTCGCCAGCCAACGGGCAAAGATCTCAGTTTTGTCGAACTTCGATCATGGTCTAAGTATCCTACAGGATACGCAGAATCAAATCCATCGATTGAATTGGGCTTATGGAACCGAGGTTATTGGCTTCGTTTCGTAATTGGGACCTCGTTTGCGGATCCGTCGTTCACGCCCGGCTTTTCCCTGGTTCACAGCGATACTGGGACTCGAGGACAAGCCGTCACCTGTTCCGTCCGGTAGGGTCGGCTGCGGATGTGTCTTCAGCCACAGCACGCGTGCCGGCGGCAGCGGATCGACCCCCGATCTGCTCCACCATCCTGCCTCATCACCGTGACGGTGAAGCTCGCGGTGGTGACCGCGGCACAGCGGGACGGTGAACTCGTCACTCGCCTTGCGGCCGAGCGCCCTCGCCTGCGCAAAGCGCAAGTGATGGGGATCGGAGGGCTTGCGGCCGCAGATCAGGCACGGCTGGCCGGCGACAAACCGCAGATGTTCCTTATCGCGGACGCGCCGCGGCTCTGGGAATGCGAGCGCGCTTTTGTCGATACCGTTGACCGGATCAGTGGCGTGCGCTGCGACAGAGTGCGTGGGCGGAACGTCTTGCCCGGCAGTATCGCTATTCACTCTCAACTGAGCTCCGTGAGGAGCGGCGGCATCCTCATTGTCCTTTTGGAGCGTCGACACTTTGCTATGGAAGGCCGCCTCCACGCGCGCCGCGTCAGCTGCGGTCAAGCTGTTCTTTGTCGCCATGACGCGCTGCGCCCAGAGAGCAGCCGCATCCCGGGAGTCCACTGTTTCCAGGTCGGATAAGATCAGGTCGCGTTTGAGCGCGGATTGTTCCGGCGACAATGGTTGCCGGCTTGAAGTCCGAGCAGTGGCGGCGCGGCGCACGGGTGAAGGGGCTGACGCACCTGAACCATTGCCACGGGCAACGCCGTGTCCGTTGCCGCGCGCCCCAGTCCCTGGGGTCGTCTGTGCAGCCGGGGTCAGCAGATCCGGTGCATCGAGATCGTCCTCGCCGGCGATGCCGACCAGCGTGAACAGCGCATAGCGGCGGGCATAGGTCAGCGCCGCTCCCATCCGATGCGGCTCTGCGGTGTCGGCGATGGCGCAAACCGGCCAGTCGGAGGCGATCCATTGCCCGGAAGCATGGGCCAAGACCGTGGTCAGGTTGATTATGCCAGCGTCCTGATCGATGGCGGTGGTCTGCACCGTGGCGATCTCATGCTGGCCCAAAGTCTTGCGCACGATGTCGAGCCCGCTGGCCAGCGAGGCATAGCGAAACAGCCTCTCGGCAGTGTCACCACCCTCCTCCGCTTTGATGGCGCCGATCAGCGATTTTTCCGGATTGGTCAGCTCGCATTGCGCCTTGGCCAGCGCGCCGGCCAATGCGGCGATCGATTCACTGGAGCGGTGCATGGCTAACCTCCCTCGTCTCCAGGAGATCGAAGCTCACAGCGCCGGACTTTGAGCGCTTGGCGTGGAGACCATGGCCGGTGGCCTCCTTGGCATCCTCCGGCATCAGGCTCTTGAGCTCGGTCTTGGCGTTCTCATGGTCGAGATGGGCTTGGCGGGTCTGGGCATAGATGCCGGCGAACTCCGCCCAGGCATTGGACGTGCTCATATCGACGATGCGGACCGCCTCGATCCGCGGCTTTGGCGGCTCGACGCCGAACAGCTTGGGTTCCTCGCCGTTCTCGACACAGCGCCAGAACTTCCGCTCGGCGGTAACAATGAGGTGCTGATAGAGCGGATCGGCATGGGCGAGAATCTCCACCCATTTGCCGCCCCCGGTGATCACCGAGAGCACCGCGGTCCTTGCCGCCACCACCCACATATTGTGCTGCAGCTGCGGGCTGTACTTGGCCAACGCCCACTCTTCCGAGAACGCCCACGGCAGCATGAACTTGGCTTCGAACACTGCATCGCTGCCCTCGACGCGGCCATCCAAGGTCGCTGCCATCCACTTGAGCGCCGGATGAAACACCCGCTGCTGGATGTCGGTGATGACCTGCCCGGTATTGGCTTCATACCAGCGTCGATTGAGGTCCTCGGTGGCCAAGCCCAACTGGACGATGAGATTGCCCGATAGGTCCTCGGGCTCCGCCTCACCGCGCTTTTCCCGCCACAGCCGCACCAGGGCGGCCTCGTCGGTGCCCATGATGATCCGGGCGTCTGAGCCGCCGATGAAGTGGCAGCGCGGCGCATCCGCAGCTCTGTGATTTCCGTCCATTTTCACTACCCTGAGCATTCGTATTAAATCTATATAACCATAGATTAATTATGTATTTGTCAGAAGTCAATAGAATTTCTATGGAATTGTAGGAATCACGGGTTTTTGGCAACTTCCCCACATGTTTGCGCCAGAACAATGCAGAGCAGCACGCGGTCTACTCGGTTGGACCCAAGAGGAACTTGCTCGGTATGCCCGCGTGGGCGTGGTCACTGTGCATCAACTTGAAGCCGGTATAAGTCAGCCGCGCCGTGCGACACTTGAAGTTATACGGCGTGCGCTCGAGTCCGCTGGCGTCGAATTCATCGATGAAAATGGCGGAGGTCCCGGTGTGCGAATGCGTAATCGCGCGTCAACTCGCAAGAAGTAGATCGGACCTAATCAATACCCCACCCTGAAGCCGGGACGTCGATCGCGGCAAGTCTGCGGCAGACGTTAGTGGGGTCTATGGCGCCGCTGGTGCGGGCGTTGCAGTTGGCCGCGGCGCGGGCGGGGATCTCGTGCTGACCAACCAGAACGGCGGCAGTGTTGACTTTATCGGGCCGCCGACCGGCCTGATTGTCGCGGCGCGTGGGGCCGGGCGAGTCTGGGGGAGGAAGAAGACAGTGGACGCATATGCACTGCCTCTCTCGCTTTTGCAGCAGCAGCAACGCCAAGGTCTTGATTCAGGTCAAGCGCCAAGCAGCGCAATTAATTCGCGTCGCTAGACGGCACCCTCCCGAGGGATGAGTTGCAGACTTCGGCAGGATTAGAAGTCATCAAGGAGGGCAATGGCATATGCAAAAAACAGAATCCAAGGGGCAATGGGGTGCGATCTTGCCGATAGTTGCGCGCAACGGTTATAAACACGATCGGACAGGGCAAAACGTGCATAGCTCCCCCCGGAAAGATTCACCCGGAGTGCGGTAGCTTGTACTTGTAACCCAGGACGACTTTGAGCGGGAAAAGTTGAGGCCTCCCGGTACCCCGGCCGGCCCGTTTCCGTCTATAACCAGCCCACGCCGAACGACATGGATCGATAGCCTGAGGTCCGGTTTCCTCGCGGTAACGTGTGTTGCGCGACATGATTGGTATTCAACTCAAGGGACGGCTGGGTAACCAGATGTTCCAATATGTAGTTGGGCGCGCGGCCGCGGAGCGGATCGGTTGCTCGGTATTGTTTGCGGCAAGAACGCCGGGACGCCGCTTTGGCCTTATCGGCCATTGGCTAGGGCTTGACGTCTCGCAGCCGCCGAAAGCGATACAGCAGAATGGTTTGCTCCGTGCGGCCTTTGCGCGCGGTCCAACGTTCTGGCAAGGACGCATCGTGGAGCGAACTTTGCCGTGCCTTAAAAAGGCGCTGTTTCCACAAACATTTTCTCCGCGCACAATATCGCTGCGCGCTGGCGGGACTATCGAAGAGTTCGATGATGGGTTCTTCGGCCTGGAATCAGGAACTTGGCTGAGCGGCTGGTTTCAATCTGAACGGTATTTCGCGACCGATGCAGAACGAGTGCGACAATGGTTTCGACCTACTAGCCGCTGCGTGCAACAGGCCGATGCGTTTATCGCACAGTGGCCGGACTCGCCGCGGAATATGGCGGCGATCCACGTGCGGCGCGGCGACTATGCCAAGACCAGCCTCGGCGGTCAAAGCTGGCTATTGCCGGCGAGCTATTACCATGACGCCCTCGAGAGAATTCCCAAGGATGCCGGAGTCGCGGTGTTCTCCGACGAGCCTGATTGGGCGGCGGCAGAGTTTGCGCATCGCAATCCCTGGGTTTCTCGCAACAACAGCGCGGCATTGGATATGTATTTGATCGGTAGGTGCCGCTGGAACATTATTGCCAATAGCACCCTCTCGTGGTGGGCCGCCTGGCTTAACGAGCAGCCCGACAAAATCGTTATTGCCCCCCAGTATCATCTGGGTTGGCGTGTGGGTCGTTGGGCGCCTGGCGGCATTGACGTACCAAGCTGGCACTACCTGAATGTTCGATCTTAGGGCCGGTTATGGTTTTCCGCAGCTCCTTTTGACCCTGCCATGACCTCAACTACCTCACTGGTCAAAGCTACTCATCCGGGCGCCGAGTCTCGACTTCACGTGGCTATATGCATTTGCACGTATCGCCGCGCTGCTCTGCTCGATCGGCTATTGCACGCATTGGCGGAACAACGCCTGACGGATCCATCCCCACCGGCGATCACTGTGGTCGTGGTCGAGAACGAGACGTCGGGACCAGGTGAAGAAGTTTGCCGTAAGCATATCAACCAAAGTACATTGACCATCCGCTACGCTGCTGAGCCCCGCCCGGGAATTCCGACCGCTCGCAACCGGTGTCTAGAGATCGCGGCCACATTTTCTAACTTCGTCGTTTTTATTGATGATGACGAATTGCCAGAAATAGATTGGTTGGAGCAGCTTCTGCGTACGCAACGGTTGACCGCCGCGGACGTGGTTGCCGGACCTTCGCGGCCCTTGTTTCTTGCTCCTCCCCCGCGATGGCTGGTGCGCAGTCAACTTTACGAACCTCGCCAGCCACCGGAGCTAACACGCGACCGCAAAAAACGCGCACAAGTCTCTTTGCTGCGTCGACTGCTTGTCGCCCTGTTCTCGCCGCTTGAGCGGCGGAGTCTCTTGCCTTCGGGTACACCAATAGCCTCGTGCAGCACGAACAACGTTTTATTCAATATCGACGTTATTCGATCGACAGGCCTTCGATTCGAAGAGAGCATGGCGGATCTTGGCTATGGCGAAGACACACTATTCTTCGAGCGCATTGCGCTGGCGAACTGTCGGATCGTTTGGTGCAATGAAGCGGTCGTAAACCACTTGATCCCGCATGAACGCATGGCGGCAAGCTGGCTCATTCGCAGGGAACTACAGCAAGGTTTCTGCTCAACCAGGATTGAAGCGCGACTCGGAAGGGTAAGATCCCGACGCAGAGTGCGGGCCCTTCTTGTTACGCTGCCTTGGGCCCTGGCCAATATTATTGTCCTTCCCATTGACCTGTGCGCGGGCCGGCATCGATATATTTTGCGATTGGCACGTACGGCGAATATCCTCGGCCGGTTTGTTGCTATGTTCGACGTGTCGCTGACCTATAATCGTCGCGGCTCTTGCCGCAGCGCGTCGACGCCTATATACCCGGCCGTGCCAAACTAGCGGGTAGCGGAGCGCGTCCTATAAGAAGGGGTCGGTCTGATGATCCGTATCGCTGTATGCATATGCACTTACCGGCGCGCAGCGCAACTTGATCGATTGCTTCAGGCGTTGACCCACCAGCGCTGGACCCGTTTACCGGCACCTGCCATCACAGTCTTTGTAGTTGAGAACGAGGCTGAAGGCCCTGGCCGATTGGTTTGCCGCCGTTACGCCGCGGCTAGGGCGTTGGATATTCGCTATTTCGCCGAACCGCGTCCCGGCGTACCAGTCGCGCGCAATCGCTGCCTGGAGATGGCGGTGGAATCTTCGGATTTCATCGCCCTCATCGATGACGACGAATTTCCAATGCCCGACTGGTTGGACCAGCTCCTATCTCTGCAACGCTCGACGCGTGGCGATGTCGTCACCGGATCCGTGGTTGGCGCAAATCCGATCTCAACTCCGGCGTGGCTGGCGCGCAGCCGAGCGCATGACTCTCATCCGCCGGTGATAGCCGACGGTGCCGCAATCAATCGTTTGCTGCGGTCGTTGTTTCGGCCCTTCCCCAGTCCGAAACATGTAGCGTCCGGAACCGTGGTCAACTGGTGCGACAGCGGTAACGTGCTGTTCCGCACGGACATCATCCGCGCCACCGGAATGCGATTCGACGAGTCCCTTAGCCACTTTGGTTTCGGCGCGGACACAATGTTCTTTCGAAAGATTGCGCTTGCCGGCTATCGGATCGTTTGGTCGAACGAAGCGGTCGTTACACATCAAATCGCTGCCGTCCGGATGTCGGCGACATGGTTCATTCGAACGGCACTGCAACGGGGGATTTGCGGTTTGCTCGTAGAGCAGCGGATTGGCGGACGTGCTCCGTCGACGTTAGGAGTTTCGCTGTACGGATTTGCAGGTGCTTTGCTTCATATCGCGATGCTCCCAGTATCGCTGCTTGCCGGTTGGCGACACGTTGTTTGGCATTTGTCGCAAGCCGCCTACTTCCTCGGCCGCTGCGCGGGCGTCCTCGGAATACACCTTCACTATAACCGCCGGGCAGAAGTGTCTGATTCCATCGATCCTACCACGTCGGCGGGCGCGCAAGGTTCGACAAGCGCGATATGCGCTGCCGAAGACGCGTGACATAATTGAATGTCGTCCCACAAAGCACTCTGTTGTCCATGGTCTCGGGGTTCCACATGGGGGCTTGGAACCGGCTGGTGCGTCGGTCTGTGCCGGACCTGGTACAGTCTGCGGTCCCACGTCCCCGACCTAACACAACGCCAGAGTAGCGATCAGATGCATCATTGCGACGACTTTCGTTCAAAGAAATCATCATACGGCGCCTTTTGATGCGAGTGCTCATCCTCGGCGGCGACGGCTACCTTGGCTGGCCGACCGCCATGGCATTTGCTCGCGGCAAGCACGATGTTTGCATCGTTGACAATTACCTGCGTCGTAAGTTGGCACAACAGACTCGCTCCGAGCCTCTCGTCGAAATGCCGAAGCTCGATGAGCGCGCGTCCATCTTTCGTGCGTTATCAGGCTGTCGGGTCAGCGCGAAACTTGGCGACTGTACGGATTATGCCTTTCTTTCCGATTTGGTGCGCCAATTCGCGCCCGATACGATCATTCACTATGCCGAGATTCCCTCGGCGCCCTATTCGATGATCGGTCGCGATGAAGCGAGACTGACGCTTGAGAACAATGTCAGGGGAACTTTTAATGTAATTTGGGCCATCCAAGAACACGCGCCGTCCTGCCATCTGATCAAACTCGGAACGTTGGGTGAGTACGGAACGCCCAATATTGAGATCGAGGAGGGCTGGATCGAAGTCGAGCACAAAGGACGAAGAGAACGTTTCCTCTACCCTCGTCAAGGAAGCAGCCTCTATCATACGACAAAGATAATGGACACTGACCTGCTGTGGTTCTACGTGCGGACTTGTGGACTGAGGGTAACCGACCTGATGCAGGGCCCGGTCTACGGCACGTCGACAACGGAGACGGATCTAGATGCCCGGCTGGGATCGAATTTTCATTATGACGATATATTCGGCACGGTGGTCAATCGGTTCATCGTTCAGGCCGTCGCCGGCATACCGTTAACAGTCTACGGGCTGGGTAATCAGACGCGCGGTTTCATAAATTTGAAAGACACTGTTCAATGCGTCGAATTGGCGGCGGCTGCACCGCCCGCGCCGGGCGAGATGCGCGTCCTTAACCAGTTCACGGAGCTCTTTACTATCAATCACCTCGCCGCCAAGGTGAAGTCGGCCGCCGAGCGACTCGGTCTTACGGTAACCATCAAACCGCTGCCGAATCCCCGGCAAGAGGCTGAGGAGCACTTCTACAAGGCAGCAAACAGAGGTCTCCTCGAACTAGGGCTCAAGCCCACCCTTATGACCGAGGATGTACTCGTCGAACTAGTGTCGGCGGTTCTCGCACATCGCGATAGCATCGATTGCTCGAAAATCATGCCGCGCGTTCATTGGCGGCGATAGACATTGCCGACGCGAACGGGAGAGAGCTTGCCGTGGTCGAGCCTCGATAAAAGGCAGCAGGGGACTGTCATGACCTCCCGGTGCCAGAGCGGGCAATATCGGCCCAGGTGCGCTTAGACTCGGCCTCTATCCAAATGTCTTTGCGAATGCAACGATAGCCTGGGGTGACGTCGTGGACGGCGCGCGCCAAGAGGCGTTGCGAGGTTCGACCAGATGAAGCCGGCTCCGCCCCTTGATCAAATTCTTCATAATCTCGTTCGTCACGCCGTGACCTCAGCCTACCGGCGTGAGGCAGCTTTTTTCGTCAAATCGCAGCGCGATGCAAATTTCCGGGCGACTCGCTGATCTCCTGAAGAAAGCCATTTCCGGCGTGATCGGCTTCAGCCCAAGCCCATTCAATGCTCGATTGTCTATTTTAAGTTCGTTTGCGTTCGCTTCTTCCCAATCCTGTTTGCGACGATCCTTCAGATGCACAGCCCGGTGGAATTAGCGAGTACATGTGCGACTTAATTGGCCCAAGTTGCGTGCGGCGCAGAAACGTAAGCAATGTACAGTAGAAGAAATGCAACGCGTGACCGGTGAGCGGATGCGATGTCGCTAGATGCGATGATCCCCATTAGGTACCGCGACAGAGCAATTGCTCGTTTAGCAGTACGGTCAATTCGGCGGTTCGTTGAAGGGGTGCGACGAATATATGTCGTGTCTGCGGAGGATCCCTGCATCGATGACACGTACTTCGTAAATGAGACGGCTTTTCCGTTTAGCATTGAAGATGTTCGACGTATTCTGGATGTCGAAGATCGTGCCGGCTGGTATCTACAGCAGTTGATAAAACTCTATTTTCCAATCGTTGAAACTGGTTGTCTTGAGCATGTCTTTGTCGTCGACGCCGATACGATTTTCCTGAGGCCGGTGCGCTTCATAGAGGATGGACGCGTTGTATTCAGCGTCAGCGACCAATTTCACCAGCCATACTTTGATCATATGCAACGGATGCATCCGATGCTAGCAAAAGTTACGCCTTATTCCGGGATAGCGCATTGCATGATATTTACAAAACAATGGCTCACCGAGCTTATGAAGCTCGTTGAGGAACATCACAAACAAACACCATTCTGGCGGAGTTTTCTTTATGCTGTAGATCCGAAATATCGAGAACTGTCAGGAGCGTCGGAATACGAAATCTATTTAAACTTTTGTCTTGATCGTCATGCGGAGGAGCTGCTCGTGAAGCGGTTCAACTGGCAAAACGCAACAAGGTTGAGTGACGTCCGACCGAGGAAATATGATTATGTGTCATTTCATTGGTACAACCGTGACGCAAACATTGACTATGAACAGTTAAGCCGTTTGATCTTCTCGAAAAGTTCAATATTACGATGGGGATTCCGCGTGATCTAGCATGTGCGCGCGATAGGCGCCACTACCGTGGCGTATGGACGATGGAAAGCGATCAAATAATTGCGCTCCGCAAGATTGCAGGGGCTCAGCACGATCTCGGCGACTATCTCGGTGCTATCGCCACGCTTCGCAGGTTGCTGCGCTACGATCTGAGGTTGTTCGAGGCGGAGACTGCGGATTTTGTCGCGACATTTTCAAAACGGCAGAAGCCGCGTTTCTGGGTTCCGCCACCGGGGTTATTCGCGGATCTAACAGACCTTCAAGCAACCTTTGAGATTATCTATGAGCGCGCCGTGTGGGGGGGCGGCTCCGGTGGAGGATCGAGCCTTGAGAACAATGCGCTGTATATAGCCTATGTACAAGAACTGATGGAGCGTCACAGTGTGAGATCGATAATCGATGTGGGCTGCGGGGATTGGAGCTTCTCGCGTTACATCGACTTCGGCGTACGGGACTATGTCGGACTTGACATCGTACCCTCGGTCGTTCTCGCAAATTCCGAGAAGTACGGAACGAAGCATGTCCGATTTGAACATACAGATGTTTGCAACGGAGGGCCATTGCCCGCTTGTGATCTCGTTATTTGCAAAGATGTCTTGCAACATCTCAGAAATCAGGAAGTGCAGAAGATAATAGAGAATTGTCGCAGAGCGCGACTGATGCTGGTGACAAATGATTACGACTCGGCGAATCTCGAGAATCATGTTGGAGGAACACGACCGCTGGATGTTTCGCGACCGCCATTTAATCTTTCGGCGTGGCCGGTGTGCCGCCAGGGGGCCAAGGTCTCTTTTTTAAAGACATGAGCCCTTTTCGTCGATGCGTCTTTCCATTTAATTCGATCACAATTCGCATGTCGCCGATGAAAATAGCTGCAGGGCTTTTGAGTGAATATGCAAGTTCGCCACTGGAAAAATGCCCGCCGCCGTCTCGATCACCGGCACGCGACGGCCGGCCGCATCAAGGCAAAGTCTTGCCTGCACTGCTCGTGGATCGAATACACAGCTTTCGTTTATGAACCCGGAACCCTGGCAGGACGCAGAGCGAAAATCGACGCCGCCCAAATATTGGCCCAAGGCAGCGGCGTCGAATATCATTTGCAACATCGCGAAGTGCTTCGAATAACAAGCAGGGTTCGCAGCCGCATGACCGAGCTTGCTGCGTAGTATGCCCGCATAATCCGGCGGCACAATTGGCAGGTGGTCGATCGCGAGCGGACCTTGCGAGCGAAAGTGACCGAGGAGAGACATATCGTTGACGTCGATTGGTGTCCGTCCGCGTTGGCGCAAGCGGATCTCCTGCAGCCTCGCAATGATGAAGTCGTTGAGGCGACCAATCGAACCGCTATGCGGAACGTACAGAAAACCCGGCACGCAGCGTCGATCATTGTCGAATGTGGCGGCTATGCCCCGGTAGAGCTCTCTGAGCTTGGGTACGAGATCGGCCAAGTCGCAATACAGCATGACGTCATTCTCGAGATGAACAACCTCCGACAACGATAGCTGCCTCATGATCGTTTCCAGAACAAAAAATCGCTCAGTCGTATAGGTCCAAAAGCTGTCGCGGAACTGTCGATCCAAAGGAGAAATGTCGCGGAATGCGCGCTGCTTTTCGGATATACCCAACGACTGTATTGAAATCGTATCAATTGCCAGTTCGGGCCGCAGTCTCAAATGATCCAAAGCGTCTGCTTCGGCTGCAAGGACCACGCGACACTTATTGAACAAACGCACTTGCCGCAAAGCATGAGTTAGCCATGACGGAAGTGCCGAACCAAGGTGTATGAAAATAATGGTGGGTCCGTCGGCCATTTGCCTTTCCATTGGATGCACCCGCAAGAGCGTCGCGTAATCACCGCAACGATCCGCGCGCGATCCGTATATGCCAGTATAAACAATAAGGCTGATCTAGTGTAGCATTGCAGGAATGCGAAGGGGAATGATTTGGATCTCGGGCGAGTCACTTAGAAGTTTGCGTAGTTGATTTCGATGTCGCAACTTCGCTCGTTGCTCGCCAATAATGTTGGCGGCCCAGTTCGATGATTCGGCCAGGGATCAAGTGGAAAGAACTCTTTCCAATAACTGAAAGTCGCTGAATAGTCGCGCACCCCTCTGTCTTTCGTACCATCGATCGGGGAGATTGATCGCCCGATGAGACCGTTATCAACCAAAGCATCGATATCATGAACGACAATAAAAGTAGCTCGATCCTTGAAAAGGTGGATTGGCAAAACGCGCGAATGCCAACTAGGGCCGCAGTCCACAAAAACGACGCCCCATTTCCAATCTGCAAATTTCGATAGAGCAGATGCCCAATCGGCTCCAGAATCAAACACATGGATTCGAGAGCGAAAGCGCCGTTCATAGAAGGACAAGTAGTGCGTATCGTGATCCATTGATATCAGCTCACGGCCTTGGTTTGCGCAGAGATAGTGCATCATCCGTGAGCTTCCCTCACCGCAGCCGAGCTCCAGGACAGGTCCGCTTGTGAGCGATAGGGCGGAGAATAGGACGGGTTGATGGGTCGCAAAGGCATTCCATCGGTGTTCGAACCAATACTTTTTTCCAATGATCCGGTACGCGAACGCTTTAACATCTATTGTAGTGATGTCCGGCAAGATCCGTTTTACCGCGCGTCGGATTATGGGAAACCTCATCATTGGTGAGCCAGATACTGCGGTGTGGTCTAGGCGCCAAGCTGTTCAAAACAACAGATTGCAGTACTCAATTCACGCGCTCGTCACTTTGGGCTCACCAGTTTGAACGATGACGGTCTTATCCGGATAACCCGATATTTGCGGCGAATGCTAGTATATTTCCCAAGCGATCCGCAAAGTCAGCCTCGATTCCAGGCCGTCGCGTTCGGGTAGGTACCCAAATGCGGCTCCGAGCGCCCGATTTGAGCGCTTTTTTGGCAGCCGCGCGCATGACTTCCGCCACGTGCTATCGAGTGCATAAACAACAACGGTCTTACGCTGGCGTGGGCTTCGACCATTGCTCAGCCATCAAACGCAAACCACGTTGAAAGTGACCGCAATGGAGTGGCGAACTGAGGACATAATCACCGGCGAGCGTGTGCAGGCACTCGCGCAGGTGAGCGTAATGACGCAGCCAGTCCTGCGGTTCCATAAATCGTTGCGGCAATCGGTGTCTGACGGGGCGGTCATTTTCAAAGGCAATCATACTGAGTTCGAGCCGAATGCCGATGGATTGTCCCGGCTGAGGGGGAAGAGCAGCATATTCGTATATTCTCACTTGTTGCCGTCATTCATCGATCGCGTTCTGCCGAAGCTTGATCACCGCTTCGTTCTTATCAGTCATAACAGCGACGCTGGGATCGATGCGCGCTTCCAGCGCGCCCTGGATGATCCGCGGATCGTTCACTGGTTCGCGCAGAACGCTACGATCGAGCATCCGAAACTAACTGCGCTTCCAATTGGCATCGCAAATGCCATGTGGCCGCACGGACATATCGAGAGTCTGGTCGGCGCAGCCGCAGCCGTGCCGCGTCAGCGCAAAGCGCTGGTGTACTGCAATTTCGCAGTCAGCACGAACCCTTCGATTCGAGCTCCGTTGCTGGCGAAGCTTTCAAAATCCGACGTAACGTGGTGCGCGCCGGCTCGACGATTCGCTGATTACCTCGCGGAGATGGCGAGTTGCCAATGGTGCGTGTCGCCGACCGGGAACGGCGTTGATTGCCACCGTACTTGGGAAGCGCTATATCTTGGAGTTGTTCCAATCTTGTCTCGTATGCAAGTTGCTCTTGCCCTGTATGAAGGATTGCCGGTCATCTTTATTGACGATTTAAGTGACATAAGCAAAGCTGTCATTGATGCGGAGCAACGCCGCATCGACGGCATGCAGTTCGATCTTAGTCATCTGACGATGTCACGATGGCGGCATCGCATCGGCGCCACCGTCCGGCAGATTGGGCAATAACTTGTGCTGCGAGTGCCCCAAGATTGCTAGATTTGTGGGCGGCTCGAAGCGGCGATGTACAACCGGCGCGGCGTTAGAAGCGTCATTCTCTTCGGCGCAAAGTGCACCCCTGAACCGCTCGATGCCCATGCCTCAGCGGATGCAGTCAGCGTCAAGGGAACCGATTAGCCGGTAGCGGAGAATCTTCGCTGAGATCGCGTGCTTTGTATGAGACACATGGGACCGCGCACCTATCCTGAAACATTGCCTGCCAGATGAAGACGGCTGACACCGCCAAGGCCGAGTCCGGGTTCGTACATCAAGCGATGTTGTTCGCCGGTGACTTTGCCGGCTTTGCACGGGCGCAAGCGATCGCCGCCGCGGTGCTTGCGGTTGTCGCTGCGCTATCGGAGAGCATCGGGTTGGTACTGCTTGTGCCGTTCATCTCGATCGCGACCGACAGTGAGACCACTTCCGGTTGGATTCATCAGATCATCACTTCCGCTTTGGACATTGCCGGCGCGCACACCCGCATTGCGCGATTGACATTTTTACTCGTTATTTTTTTCGTTCTATTGATCATTCGCGCGCTGCTGGTCGCGCGCCGCAACACGGCACTTTCAGATTTGCAACTGGGCTTCGTCGAGGACATTCGTTCCCGCATCGCGCAACGGCTTGCGGCCGCGCCCTGGTCGGTCGTGTCGCGCCTGCAGCACGCCCGCGTGACCCATGCGCTCGGCGGCGACATCCAGCGGATCGCCGGCGCCGCAAGTTTTATGGTGCAGACTACGGCTGCGGTCGTGCTGATGGCGTTTCAGATTGCGATCGCGCTCGTGCTGGCGCCTGTCCTAAGCGCCATCGCTATCGCCTTGATCGCGATCGGCGCCCTTGCAAGCTTTGTGACGCTCCGTCGCGCCCATCATCTGGGGGAACAGCTCAGCCGCACCAGCATCGCGTTGACACATGAAACCACGCAATTTCTTGGCGGGCTCAAGCTCGCCGCCGCGCAGAACCGACAAGCCGACTTCGTTACTGAATTTGCCCGGAGTCTAGCATTGCTAAAGCGGCAGCAGTTTGAATTCAACCGTCAGCGCAGCCAAAGCCAACTCGCTTCTACTGTGATTACCGGGTTAGTCGGCGCACTGATAGCCTTCGTCGGCTTCGCCGTATTCGACACGCCGGCGCCGGTGCTTATTGCGCTTTTGCTGGTTTTCGCGCGAATCTCAGCGCCCGCGGCGCAGCTGAGTCAGGCGGCGCAGCAGTTCGCGCACACGCTGCCGGCCTATGGTGAGGTCGCACAGCTGGAACGCGACCTCGCCGCGCCCAAGGTCAACACCTCCGCACTCGAAGGCGCGAGGCCGTGCCACAGCGCGGCCGGTCTTGCGTCTGCGCCTATCGTCTTCCGCGACGTGAGCTTCCACTACGATTCCGTGCGGCAGGCGGGTGACGCGGCCGTCGGCCTGAATCTAAAAATCGAGCCAGGATCTTTTGTGGGCATCAGCGGCCCGAGTGGCGCCGGTAAGACCACGTTTGCGGACCTGCTCGTCGGGCTCATACAGCCGCAAGCCGGAGAGATCAGGGTCGCCGGCGCGGCGTTGCTCGGCGCGTTGGCAGTCGCCTGGCGCGACCACGTCAGTTATGTCGCCCAAGACCCCTATCTGTTCGGCGACACCGTCCGGCGGAATCTGCTCTGGGCGAGGCCGCAGGCGAGCGAAGCCGACCTATGGGCGGCGCTGGCTGTGACCGGCGCGGACGATCTCGTGTCGCGGATGGAGGCCGGCCTCGACACCGTATTGGGCGAGCGCGGCACGCTGATTTCGGGCGGCGAGCGGCAGCGGTTATGCCTGGCACGCGCTGTCTTGCGGCGTCCGTGGCTGTTCGTGCTCGACGAGGCAACGAGCGCGATCGACGTTCCGGCCGAGCGCAAAATCCTCGGCGCCATCGCAAGCCTACGCCCGCGACCCACAATCATCATAATCTCCCATCGCGACGAAACTCTTGCCAGCTGTAATCGGATCCTCCGCTTCGAAAACGGTCAGATCGTCGCTGACGAGAGTCAATCTGTGGCCTTATCGTAAAGCGAGCCGCGCCGCTGGTCGTTGCCGTGATCAGCCGCGCCGCGCGCCTTTGCTGTATCGCTGGCCGGTGACCCTTTCGTCGACATGAAACCCGCGCCATCACGCGTTGGATGAGTCCTCAGCGACAAGGTACGTGCCGCCGGTGAGGGATCGACTCCCGATTTCGTCCGCCATGCCGCCTTTGTCAAAGCTGATCGACCCTGACTTCGACCGATTGGCCCGAAGCCCATGGCCGATCGCCTCCTTGACGTCCTCCGGCATCAGTCCCTTGAGCTCAGCCTTGGCATTCGCATGCTCGAGATGGGTTTGCCTTGTCCTGGCAAAGAGACCGGCAAACTCCGCCCAGGCATTGGAGGTCGACATATCGACGATGCGGACCGCCTCGATTCGGGGCTTAGGCGCGGCTCGACGCCAAAAAGCTTCGGTTCATCGCCGTTATCGACACAGCGCCAGAAAGCGACAACAGGATCAAGAAATTGGTTGAGATCGCGCTCGCCGCGATGACCGCGCCGCAGCCTGTAACTGATCCCGAGCGCGGCATCGCCAGCATGGCTCGTCTTGCCTATGCGCATTTTTTGCTGGGCCGTGGCTGGAGATTTTTCGCCGCGCAATGCTGCCTGATGTCGGTCGGATCCGCCGACGTCAGACGCCGGCCGCTGCCGCGGTCGCTACATTTTCTCTATCCGCTGTTACGCGTGCCGCTGTTGTTGTGGCGGCGCGGCAAGTCGGTCATCAGACGCCGGTCTTAAGTGGAGAAAGGAAGCGTTCCGACCGCCTCGGAACGAATCACGTCCGCGGCGCGACGCTGTCGAGGATTGGAACTGCAAACGGAACCATTGCCCGCCGCCCTCAAAATGGGTTCAGAATAAGCTGGTTAGATTGGACCTCTCGTGCCGCCGCGTGCTATCATTGGGTTCTTCTGGAAAACACGCCAACGCCAGTCGGATCATTTAGCCGTGGCAAAGACAAATCGCCGCCTGAACAGGCCGTCCTCGCACACACGGCTGCTATCGCGCGTTATCATACTGGACGTGCTCTGGGGCGGATTGAGCCCGCTTGCCGCCTTTCTGCTGCGCGACGGCACCGTCCAATCTCCCGTAAGCGTTGCCATCTATTGCGGCGTCGCATTTCTCGCGTCATTGCTCGTCTTTCAGTGGTTTCGGACCAGTTCACCCATTGCCCGCTTCTATTCGATCCGGGACGCCCTGGAACTCATCAAGGCCTGCATACTGATTGCAGCGCTTTCGGCGGTGGCGACGTTTCTGCTAACCCGACTTGAGGAGGCACCGCGCTCGATTCCGATCCTGCATTTTATACTGCTCACCTCGGGCCTGCTCGGTGCCAGAATTCTGCTGCGCCTACGCGACAGCCATCACGAGGCGCGGGTGCCCAACACCGCTGCGAAGACCGAGCATGTCCTGATCATCGAAGCAACCCGGCTGGCATGGTTCTTTTCCAAGATGGTAGAGGAGGTCGTCGCGCCAGGCAGCCACCAAATCGTGGCCATCCTGGATAGCCGGCCGAGGATGAAGCATCGCTCACTCAACGGCTATCCAATCGTCGGCGCCCCCGAAGACATGGAAAAGGTGATCGCCGATTATGCGACCCATGGCGTGCAGATCGACACGGTGGTTCTGGCAGCGCAACCGGATGCGCTTGCGGCCACCACCTGGCTGGAGGTGTCCCGGGTATGCCTCGCTCGGAACATCACTCTGGAAGTGCTGCCTGAGCGGCTGATTTCGGAGCGGTCGGAGGCAAACCAAGTTGCGCCAGTCGGCTCGCCAACGCCGCAGGTCGTGCAAGTCGAATTGCCCGAATCCTTGAAGCGCCGGTTCTGGCGGCTCAAGCGGGTGTTCGATCTTGCGGCGACGATCACGTTGACGATTGTGCTGTCGCCGCTGATCGTCGCCGTCTGCCTTCTGGTCATGCTGGACGTCGGCACGCCAGTGGTGTTCTGGCAGCAACGCCTCGGACGCAATGGGGCACCGCTGCATCTCTACAAGTTTCGCACGTTGCACACGCTGTTCGATCGCCGCACCATGGAGAAGCGCGAGGCGCAGTTGCCATCTTCGGTCGGACGGTTCCTGCGGGCGACGCGGCTCGACGAGTTGCCGCAGCTTTGGAATGTTTTGTCCGGTGACATGTCGATCATCGGGCCGCGGCCGCTGTTGCCAATTGATCAGCCGCAGGACACGACACTGCGGCTTGCGGTGCGGCCCGGATTGACTGGCTGGGCGCAAGTCTGCGGCGGCAGGCTGATATCGGTGGAGGAGAAAAACGCGCTGGATGAGTGGTACATTCGCCACGCGTCGTTCAAGCTCGAGGCCGTCATCGTCAAGCGGACGATAGGGATGCTGCTGGCCGGCGAAAGGCGCAACGAGAATACAATAGCCGCGGCGCTCCGCGAAAAATCCCAAGACCAATGCGCCGGCAAGGCCGCCGCAAGCGAACCGGAAATAAAAGGCACACCGAGTGCAGCGGATGCGCCAAGTACGCCAAACGTGCCGCGGAACCTACTTAAGCGTGCTAGAGCCGCTTCATCCTGACGCCGCTCAGCCAGCGGCCGATCAAGAAAAATTCCGCGGTATAGAGAATGAACAAAATAGCCCTTCGTGAGCTGGCGAACACATCGCTAATCCGATTCATCGTCGGTTCCGTGCTCGGATTGGCTGCACTTGATCACTATTACGCCGGACCCGTCGATCCGGGGACGATTGCGCTAGGACCGGAAACGATCGAGTCGCAGGAAACTTGGCAGGGCCAGCCGATCACGGGGACCCGCGTCAGCTCCATACGTTATATCGTCGATGTTCTTTCCAAATCGCTCAAGGCGCACCCGCAGCCCAGCCGACCCATTGTGGTATGGTTGGGCAATTCGCAGCTTCATGCCATAAATCAGTTCAAGCGTGGCGATCATCTGGCGCCATATTGGTTGATTGAAGGCGAGCATTGCCCAGATTGTTTCCTACCATTGGGCATCTCACTCCCGAACGCGAATATGCAAGAGCAATATGTCCTGGAGCTCGACATCACCCGACACATTCCGGTCAAAATGGTCATCCTCGAGCTCTGCTACGACAATCTGCGCGAGGACGGCATTCGCGACGAATTCGAATTGATGATAGGCCAGGGACTGCGCGCCGAATTGCAGCAATCGAGCGTCGGCAACGACATGCTGACGGCTTGGGACGCGCGAACCAAAGTCGACCCGGATGACCAAGACGTCACGGGGCTGCAAGGATTTCTTCAGCGGCCATTGGAAAAATTTCTCGTAGCGCGCTTCGACCAGATGATCCCGTTATGGGCCGCCCGGCCGTTCTTGCGCGGGCAATTCCTCGACGACCTCTACTGGTCGCGAAATTGGATTTTGGACATCACACCCTCGACCGTGCGCAAGCCCATTCAGCCGCGCTACGACAGGAACATGCAGGCGCTCGAAGCCATGTTGGCTGACTTAACCCGCGAGCACATTACGGTAATTGGCTACATCGCGCCGATCCGACATGATTTGCCTATTCCCTATGACGCTGCGAGTTACGAAGCCTGGAAAAGCGCGGTCTCAACAGTCGCCGCGAAATACAACGTGACCCTGCTTAACCTGGAAACCCTTGTACCAAACAACCAGTGGGGTACTTACCACGAGAACGACGTCGATTTTATGCACTTCCAGGGACCGGGCCATATTCTGGTTGCCGATGCGCTGCGCCCCACGGTAATGCGGCTCCTTGCCGGTCACGAGTGAGCGATGCTGTTCAACTCAGTCAGCTACCTGGCATTTCTGCTGGTCGTGGTCGTCGCCTTTTGGACGCTGCCATCTCGCTGGCGCCAAAGCCTTTTACTCATCGCCAGCATTGTGTTCTACGCGCTGTGGCGTTTCGAATATGTGCTTCTGGTGATGTTTTCGGCGTTTGTCGATTATTTCTTGTCGTTGAGAATCCATGCCACCGAGCGGCCTTGGCAGCGCCTCGCCTATATGCTTCTGAGCATATCAACCAATCTCGGGCTGCTTGCGTATTTCAAATATACTTATTTCATTCTTGGCAATATCGCGCTGCTGTCGGGTCTGCCTCGCGAAGGGTTATTTGCCGCAGTCGGAAATATCGTTCTTCCTCTCGGTATTAGCTTTTATACCTTCCTATCGATTAGCTACACACTCGACGTGTACCGCCGCGAATTTGTTCCGATCCTCAGTTTTTCTCTTTATCTCACCTACGTGATGTTTTGGCCTCACATGATCGCCGGGCCGATATTGCGCGCGCACGAGCTTATTCCGCAAATCATCAAACCGTCCCGCCCGGACGCAGAAGACATTGGTGGCGGTCTGCGTGCAATTCTATTTGGCTTGTTCCTGAAAGTCGCCTTGGCCGATCAATTGGCTCCGCTTGTCGACGAAGCTTACGTCATGGATCCGGCTCGATTAGGCGGCCTTGACGTGCTGACAATGGCATTCGCGTTTGGACTACAAATCTATTTCGATTTTGCCGGCTATAGCATGATCGCCATTGGTTCGGCCCGCCTGGTTGGCGTTGTGTTTCCGCAAAATTTCAACTGGCCTTATCTTTCGACGTCACCCCGCGAATTCTGGCGGCGTTGGCATATCACGTTGTCGTCCTGGATTAGAGATTATCTTTATCTGCCGCTGAGCGGCATGCGCGACCACAGCCACTCTACGGGGGGAATAGACATCCAGTTCGTCAAGTCGCGCAATGCGGTGCGCGTGACAATCGCGCTGTTTGCTACCTGGTTTTTGATGGGGTTGTGGCACGGCGCCAGCTGGAATTTCGCGTTCTGGGGGCTGTGGCACGCCAGCTTTATCTTCCTTTATCGGCTCACCAACCAGCGTTTTGAAGTCATCCCCTCAGCCATCCGAAGCGTCCTTGGTTGGAGCGTAACGCTCGTTGTGGTCATGCTCGGCTGGATTTTCTTCAGAGCGACCACGCTGTCGGACGCCTTTGCATTGTACGGTCGCCTTTTCAATCCGCGCTGCTACTTATACCTCTCTTTCAGGGAAAATTTCTACTTGATGGTCGCAGTCGCGATGACGGGCATGCTGATCTTTCGCTGGCTCACAGTCACGCCCTTGTTCGGTCCGGGGGGATCGCTGGCGCGCGCTATCGGGGATGTAGCAGCCGTCGCGGCGGCGACGTTTATTGTGTTCATATTCCTGCGACCGATCGGACAATTTATTTATTTCCAGTTTTAATTGTGTGTGCCGCCAGCGGCTGCATTCGCTTCCACGTCCTGCCGCTTCTCTGTTTCCACGCCCAGGCGTGGCCTACTAGGGTAGCGAGATCGGAATATCGCGGTTGCCAGCCAAGTGTCTCCCGAGCCAGACTCGCGTCGGCGACAAGGGCTGGCGGATCGCCGGGCCGGCGCGGCCCGACATGCACTGTAACTTCACGATTGGTGATCCGCTGCACGGCCCCAACCAGCTCGCGCACCGACCAGCCGCGGCCGGTGCCGAGATTGAGCGCCGTGCTCTCAGCGCCGTCGAGCAGCGCGCGCAGCGCTGCGACATGGGCATCAGCCAGATCGCACACATGGATGTAGTCGCGGATGCAGGTGCCGTCGGCGGTCGGATAATCGGCGCCGAAGATGGTAAAGCCGTCGGCGGAACGGGCGGCCGCGTCGAGGATAAGCGGGATGGCATGCGTCTCGGGAACGTGACACTCGCCGATTTCGCCGTCAGGATCGGCACCCGCGGCGTTGAAATATCGCAGCGCCATGAACGTCAATGGAAACGCCGCGGCGCATTCGCGCAGCATGCGTTCGCACGTCATCTTGCTCGCGCCGTAAGGATTGATGGGCACCAGAGAACTCGTTTCCGAGATTGGGACAGTTTCGGGCGTTCCGTAAACCGCGCAGGTGCTGGAAAACACGAGGTGCCGCAGGCGGAATTCCTGCATGATTTCGAGCATCGCCGCAGTGCCGCCGACATTGTTGGCGTAATAGGCGGCCGGTCTTTCGTTCGATTCTCCGATATAAGCGAGCGCAGCAAAGTGCACGACGGCCGCGGGGCGATGCCGGGCCACTGCTTCGCGCAGTCGCGCCCGGTCGGCGAGATCGCCGACTTCGAGCGGCCCCCATTTGACCGCTTCGGCGTTGCCGCGCGAGAGGTTGTCGTAAGTGACGGGGGTGAAGCCCGCCTGCCGCAGGGCCTTACAGGTGTGGCTGCCGATAAAACCGGCCCCGCCGGTGACGAAAATGGAGGTCATTGCGCCGATAAAGCCGATGCGTCTGCCGTGTCACGCCGGGCTAAGTGCGTAGTCATGAACGCCCGAGGCGGTGATCCGCTGCTTGAAGATTCGCTTTGGCGGCGACAGCAGCGAGTGAATATTCGGAGTGCCGCCATACTCCACGTCTTCCAGTTCGATCGCCCGATCGCCACCCAGCGTACCGTAGCTCAACCAATCATCGCGGCCGAACGAACAACCTCGGATGCTCAATCTGGCGTCGCCACCCAATTCGATCTGGCCATTCACAGACACGCATCGTTCGACGGTCGTCGGGCAGCCAGCAGGACGAAGAAAGTAGCCCGTCGTTGTCGGAGCCGCCTGTGTGCAGCCGACAATGTAGGTGTGCACAAAGTTCGCCACCTGCACGAAATTCGGACTTTCGCTGCGGCAGCCGATGATATTGATGGTGTCGTTGGCTGAATTGTCGACCCGGATATCCCATTCCTTCTGTACCTGAAAACCGGTCCCTTCGATCACGCAGACGGACCCGCGTGACACCCAGACGCCCATGTTGCAGGACTGAAAATTACCGCCAACGATGGTGTTTTGCAGCGCGTTGAAATTCGATGTCTTCAAGCCAGCGATGGCCGCATAAATCCAAAAGCAATTCACAAAGATATTCTCCGATCCCATAAAGCCACCGGCGCCGATGTCGATGCCGTAGCCGCCGCCGTCAAACATAATATCGATAAAGGCGTTGGATTGAAGTGCCGCGCCCCCCCGCGTGCCGTCCCAATTCAGATCGAACACCGTAGCGCCCGTATCAGACGATCGCAGATACAGCCCCTCGAAATGGCAGTAGCCACAGCCATTCGTAGAAAATACCGGGCCGGTCTCGTTGACGATCTTAGTGACGAATCGTCCGGAACCCAAGATCCGAGCGCCATGCAACTTTTCGAATTTTATCGGAGCCGTAATCCTGTAATTTCCTGGCGGGAAATACAACACGCTATTCGACGTCACTTTCACCGACCCATGCGGGGCCTCTGGCGAGCCGAAGCAATAATTGGCGGCGGCCTGAATGGCAGCGGTATCGTCGGTGCTCTGGTCGCCAGCAGCGCCGAACCGCGGATCTTTGACATTAACGATGCCTAAATTAGGCGGCGCCGAATCAGCGACGGCAACGCCTACTGGCGATAAGAATTTCGCGCCGGCCAACGCCATCCCGCCCATACTGAAGAAGGTCCGTCGCCGCATGTGATTTAGCCTCCGTTGCTGTCGGCTTGAAAGCCGGAACCGGTGACGTGGCGCCCCCGGCGCCCAAGCAAGGTTTCGTAGGTTTTTATGAATTGTCCGGCGATGCTGGGCCAGGCAAAATCCAGTCGCACAAATTCTCGTCCTCTTTCGCCCATCGTCGTAAGCTTGGATGAATCGAGCGAAGTGGCCTGGCGAAGGCCTTCGGTTAATCCTTCGACGGTCGGAGCGACGCTCCAGCCGCAGCCGCGCTCGTCGAGCATGGACCACGGAGCACCGGTCGTGGTGAGGACCGGCAAGCCGCGCGCCAAAGCTTCGCCGACGGCCATGCCGAAACTCTCGGAGAAGCTCGGTAGCACAAACAGCTCGGCATCGACGAAGGCGCGTTCTTTCGCTTCGCCGTCGAGCGGGCCGATGAGGCGAACAACGTCAGCAAGCGACGCTGCAGAGATTGCTTGTTCAAGCTCGGCGGCATAGCCAATCTCATCGGGGCCAGCGATCTGTAGCTGCCAGCGGTCCGGACGCAGCCGTGCCCACGCCTCAACCAGAAGCGACAAGCCTTTGATCGGGTGAACACGACCCAAAAACAACGCCGTCCTCGTTTGCGAAGTCCCACCTCGACGAGCCACGGCGCGCGCAAAGTCGATCCCATTAGGAATGAGACCGATCGGCACCCCGAGCCGCAGGTCGCGCAAGGTTTTGGCTTCTGCCTCTGCAGTTGCATGGTGATAAGCCGCCCGACACAAATCCCGCCGTTGATAAAGCCACCAAGCGATCTTTTTCTTCAATCTCTTATGATTGAGCGCCCACGGCTCAAGCATGCCCCGCGTGCTGACCACCCGCACCAGATCTAATGCCACGGTAAGCTCAGCGAAACGATGGTTATGAGGAAGCCAAATTCCGTTATCGTGCAAGATGTCCGGACGGCCGAATTCACGCACAACGTCGACCGCCGTTCCGCCGAGCCGCTGTAGGGGAACATTTGCTGGCAACAGCGGCGTTATCGCAGCCGATTGATCGCTGGCCCAGAGCCCGACCCTTACTCCGGCATTCGCCAAAGCCAGCGCCAGCCGGGATACGGAAAATGCCGGGCCGCCATAGCTGGGCAATAGGCTCTTCACGGCCAGAAGAACCTTCATCGCAATGGGGCGAACTCCCGGCGCGGTACTCGGTGCCTGGTCCGCTGCAACCAAAGATGCCACGCCCATCTCCACAGATATGCTGCCACGGCAGCTGCGGCTGCGCCTCCGGAGACTTCGACGAGCGAGCCGTTCGGCTGAATAAGCGCCAGCCCTGGAAGAAAATACATTATAAGACTACCTAAATCGCCGCGGCTATCGGCCAACGCGGCCTTTAAGTCGAGCCATCCGAGCAGAAATCCGAGTGCGAGGAACCCGATGACCACCCCAGGCGTACCGAAGTTAATCTGAAATTCCATCACGTTGCCTACGCCCCAAGAGGATTCTTCATTAAGTTGAAGGCCAGTCATATCAGCGACGATATGACCGCTTCCGCCATATACCGGCTTGTCAGGCCACAGCGCGCGAGGTACGAGTGCCTCAACGCCCTCCCAGATCGTGCGGCCGTATAAATAACTGACTTGTTCCTGTTGAATTCGAAGAGCCGCCGTTCCAACGAAATAATTTTGATTCAGTCTCTTATAGAGCGCGGAAAGCTGTTCAACATTTGTCGGATCGAACCAGTGGAAATTCGAAAACATCCCGGCCGCGCCCTCGACCCGGGCATCAAACGAAGCGCCGCTCCATGCGATCTGACGGAAATCGGTGCGATGAATAAAATAATTTACGAATACAGTGAGTCCAAGATAGACGCCAAGAATTACGACGAATATTAGCTTGAATCGACTGCGGATCGACACCACCAATGCCGATGCCACGGCGATCAAGGCTGCCGAGCCGTAACTTAGGAATCCGGCAAGCAGCAATATTAGAATCGGAGAGATCAAAGTTAAACCGCTCCATGTAATTATACTTTTGAAATCGCTTCGACTGAGAGCACATCGCAGACCCAACAAAGCGCCCAACATCCAGATCGCGCTACCCTTATCCAAAGCCGATTGCACGCTGGGTAGACTATCAAGAAAGCTTAGGCCAAACTCGGCAAACAAGCCACCAATCAAACAAAACAACCAGAATTCGCGGCGCTCGACGTAGTGATAAAGCGGCCGCTTTTTTCCGTCGAGAAAACGAGCGATCCAAACGCCCGCAACAAAACACAGGGCTCCAATGGCGGTAAAACGGATTCCAAGCTCGATGATGTTCGCATCGAACGCAAATTCATCATTTAGCAGTGGCGTAGAAGCGCCAGGAACGTGAATGAGCAGCAGACTGCCCAGATAGGCGATTGGAAGGCCTAGCGAGAGGCGGTCGCGTCGTAGCAGTATGACCAGCAAAACAAAAGCTACGCCGCAAAGGAAAAGCCACAGCCCTATTTCAGACAAGTATTTAGCCCTCGCGGCTTTGCCGAGCGACAACATCGCTCAAAGCGCGCATCCAATCGCCTGATCGACTCCATCTCGGTTCCCTTCCGGATATCGAAAACCTGTACCCGTATCGCTCAAGCAGACGAATGCTCTCGCGGGCCGGGCACTCGCGTGGTGAATCGTGAACCCAATTCAGTTCGAACAAGATGACTCCCACCCGACCAGCACTGATCAGCCCTTCGGCCCCCCGCAAAACGTCGGCCTCGTGGCCCTGGACGTCGACCTTCAGCAGATCGATACGATCGATAGCATATTTTTCGCAAAAGTCATCAAGTCGTATGGTAGGGACGCGATCGGAATCGCCCTCACCGGATCCGATGGAGATGAAATTCATACCGCCGTTACGCCCCGCTTCGCCGCGCCAACGGTTCAATTTCGCAAAGCCGGTGTGGCTCGACGCCGCGACCGCGTGCACGCGAAGCCGATTCAGGTTATTGATCCCTGCCGCCTCCCGGAGTTGTTCTGCAATTTCCGGAGTCGGCTCGAATGCATGCACCGTCGCGCTCGGCGCGGCTGCTAGGGCAGCGAAACTGTAGATTCCGAGATTCGCACCGACGTCAAAAATGACCTTGGCGCCGCAGGCTTGGCGTTGCCACCACGCAAGATTGTGGTCTTCGATAAAATAGGTGCCAAAGAAATAGAATTGCCGCTGCAGGTCCTCTTGGAGGTCGCAGGGCAACTTAAACCCACCATACTTCAACGTTGCTAGCCGCTTCGTGTCCCGCTTACGACCGGCGACTGGCCAAAGGGCATTAACGATCCTGAGCTTTCCCTTCCTAACAGGGAAGCCTTTCGCATACGCTTTCAATAGCTCTTCTAAGATAGAAGCCCCTCTCAAGCTACGAAATTTACGCACTCAAGAATTTCTTCGTTGCGTTAGTAAAACGGTGCTTAAATGCGGAGAACGCATATTGCTCGTTCCAGCGCAAATGACCGGCTGCGCCGAGGCAGCGCGCCAAATCACGGTTCCGCAGGAGCATCACCAACACTTCAGTAAGACGCCATTTATCCTTGCAGGGCACATTAAAGCCTGTCTTACCATCGATGTTGATTTCTTGACCCGCATCGTCCGTCGACGCGATCACCGGTAATCCGCGGCGCATTGCCTCGATGTAGACAAGGCCAAATCCCTCTGTATATCCAAGCATCGCGAACACCGCAGCACGCCCCCAGTAAGCATCGAGCGCGTTATCGGGCACGAAGCCGGCAATCTCGATTGAATTGCACACCGACGAGACTCTCGCGAGATCGCGCACTCTGCCAAGCGCATTGCCACCGCCGACAAGAAGAAGCCGCGCGTCCGGCACTGCAGAAACGACGTCTGGCCAGACTTCGATCAGAATGTCGTGCCCCTTGGCGAACAGCCCATCGGCTCGACCCAACAACATCACGGTCGGCGGTCCATCTGGTGGCCCAATCCTCCCCGGAGGGGTGTCCTGAGGCGTTCCGGGCGGACAAGTCATGATTTCGACGTTACTTGGCAGCATCCCGTTGGCACGGGCGATGGTATAAGCGCTATTTGCAAGAATCAGACTCGCATCGGAGACAGCCCGCAAATATTTGCGCGGCGATGCATCCCAAACCTCCAGCCCATGCACCCACACGGCATAGGGCCGTCGTCGAAAGGGCAGGTCGACATGTGCCCGTGCGGTTCCTGCAAAGTCATAGATCACATGAGTTGCGCGCTGCGAAGCCGCCAGATTGGCCAAAAGGAAGCGCAGGCGGCGGTTCCCGAATGACCGTACGGGGATGGTCTCGATCCGATGGTCGGAAGTGTCCTGGCAGGCCAGCACTTCAATTCGGCAGCGGTCCAGAAGTGCAGATGCCGTTATCCGCGCCACCGCGCAAATGCCGCCGTTGCCCGGCGCAAGTGACTGGGTCGAAAGCAGTACACGGGGTTTGCTCGAAAACTTATCCATTTCGCTTACAACTCGGCGATGCGTTCGAGGACAGCTTGCAGTCGATGAACATAGGCATAACGCCCCTCGACGCAGCGGCGATGACCCGCAGCGGCCAGGCGCGCGCGCGCCGATTCGTTTCCGCAATAGAATTTCACCTTATCCAAAAATTCCGCCGGCGAGCTGAAGAAATCGGCCTCTTTTCCTTCCTCGAAAAATTCCCGATGCTCGTCGGTGCGGTCCGCCAGCAACATGCTGCCGCAGGCCGGAATTTCGAATGTACGCGTGGTGTGTTGATCGGGGCACACCACACGAAGAAAGCCTAATCCAATTTTGGCGCCGGTCAGTGCTCGCGCGTAGTCGTCGGCATAAATTTCGTCGCCTTGCCAGGCTTGCCCCAACAGCTTATCGCGATGAATTCGCAGCTTTTCTTTGGCGCCGGCCAACCGACGGAGCACAAGGTGACGCCGCGGTGTCCATTTGCCATCGCGCAGGAATTCCCAATTACCGCCCCAAATTTTGAGATCGGCGTTCGCAGCCGCTGCGGCATGCAGCAGACGCTCCCGGCGCGGCTCCCAGCCGCCGACAAAGCCCACGGCACAGTTCCATTTCGGATCGCCAGACGGGAGCGGACGGTGCACCTCATCGCAGAAGCCGAGCGGCATGTAGATCAACGGCTTGCCCAGCTCCTCGTAGTCGCGCTGTTCGTATGTCTTGCAATAAATCAGGATATCGAACACGCCGATGGCCGCGTCCATGACCCGCGTACGTTTCCAGGACAAATAGAAATACGGATCCGGCGTGAAATGAACGAGCCGCGCGCCGGTTCGCCGCAATGCATCGATCGTCTCCAGATACAAAAACTCCTGTTTGTCGGCCCATACTAAGTCCGGAGAAAACTCTCGTGCCGCAGCGACAACGAATTCGTTGATCTCATTCAGGATTGACCCGCGTTGCATCCGCCGCTGGATCTGCCGTTTGAGCCAGGGGCTGTGTCGCCAGGGTCCGCTTGTGTTTACGCCGCACACCGCGTGGCCGAGGCGTTGGAGCGCACGAAGCCGCATGAATGCGGTTTGCCCAGCACCGATTTCTCCGAGATACAATATCTTCATCGCGCGGAGCCGTATGATCCGCAGGAAATCAGTTCGTGAATGACTTCGGATAAACGTTGGTCATACTGTGCCTTCGAATGGCGTCCGTGCGCTTTCGCCCAGGCCGCCCGGCGCATTTGCCGATATTGATCTTCATTTTCGAGCATCCAGCGCATGGCATCCTCGACTGCCGCAATGCTGGAGGGATCGTCGAGCAGCACTCCCGTACGCATGTCGTCTATCAATTCCGAAATTGCGAACATTCGTGAAGAAATAGCCGGGCAGCCGAAGTAACCCGCCTCGACGACAATAAGCGGGCAAATGTCGCTCTTGGTTGGATGAACAAGAGCGCGAACGCGGGCTAGAATCTGCCGATACCTCTCGTATTGGTGCGAGACCTCTTTTCGCAGAAACCCTACAAATTCCACGCCTGGCTGATCTGACACATCTGCCGGCCGCTCTCCGATCACCGTCAGCGACGCGTCGGCGTAACGACGCCGCAATTCCCGAAAAGCCGACAGCACTATATATCCGCCTTTCGCAGAAAAATTGGTAGCCACGAAGGCGAACTCCCTGGCTCCGGCATACGTGTCGCGCTCAGGCGCGTCGAGTTCACCGAACATTCCGGTCGTTTCGACACGCGTCGCATCCAGACCGTATCTACGAACGGCGCGCTCAGCGGCCCAACGCGTCGAAAACAGAATGCGATCCGCGCGTTTGAGCCACGCAGTCTCAGCGCGTTCGATCCGCTCGAGATCATCTTTGCTAAAACGATCGCGGTCGTGAAAGATCCTGACATAGTCGTGAAAGGTACAGTCGCTCCAGGCAATGTAGCGCCGTGGCGTTTTTGTCAGGATCCAAGGCGTGAACCCGTGAAAGAAATCCAAGTTGGCGTGTGCAAGCGACCGAGCATGAACCTCATCGGCAACCTTCCTTAGCCTTTTGCGGGAATAGAAGGAAAATGTTCCGTGAAGTTTTGCGGTCCGCAAGATTTTCGATAGCGCCTTCTCCGTGAAGATGGCGGGTGGATTAACCGGCCCCACATAATGCACTTCCGCGATCCGGCTCAGCACCGCGTATGATGCCGCATTCACCGCCGAAAAGCCGCCTGTACGCAGATCCTTCGGCAGATTGGACACGAAATTGATCAACGAACGACGCCCTTGCTGTAAAGCTCAAACAGCGCCCGAGCTGAATTCTCGATCGCGAAGACAGATGCGGCGACCCGTCGGTTCGCCTCCGCCGGATTCCGCTGTTGCGAGACACATTCCAGCAAGATGGAGGCCCATTCCGACACGCCGGCCGTCAGATTGTGAAAGCGAACCAGTTCTGGCACAACGACGCACTCACGAGGGACGGCCGTGGATGCGAGGACGGGCAACCCCGCGGCTTGCGCCTCGACGGCAACCATTCCCAGACCTTCACCTCGCGAGGGAAAAAGCAACGCGTCGCTCGCGATCATAAGTCGATCAATATCCTTGCGGATGCCCGCGAATTTGAAGCGATCCGCAAAACCCGCCGCGGCAATGCGCTGCTGAAACACGGGAACAGCAGGGCTCAGAGCCCCCACGAACAGCAAGTGAACCCCGCTGTCCCTGCGCGCACACTCGATCCCGACGGAAACCGCAAAACTCGAATTTTTATGGGCCTGGGGATGACCCCTGTCTGGCGACTGATCAATTCGTCCGGCGACCAGGATGATCCGGGCGGAAGAGGGCCAACCAAGCTCCCGGCATAAGGCAACTTTTGCCGCAGCGGGATCGCCGACGAATCGCGCCGTAGCAAATCCGCAATGAAGAGGTGCCTTCGGGATTTTCCAGAATTGCGGTGCGTCAAACCCGTACTCCGAAATCAGTTGCCGCGATGTCCCTGTGACATGCGTAGCGTAGCGCGCAACGAGACACATGCCCAGTTTCGCCGTCATGCGCCGCGCCAAGCTTGTGCCGTAGTTATTTCTGATTTGATACGAAGGATTATGAACATGGGTCACCCGAATCGGAGGAAGCACGCCTGTTCCGATAAAAAAATGCCATCCGCTGGCATAGTCTTGATGATCGTGGACGGCGGCGTATCGACCGGTTTCGAGTATCCGCCGAAACTGTAATACAAACTGCGGAAGCACGCCTCGCCCATAGCGAAGATAATAGATACGCGCACCCAATCGTTGCGCCTCTTCATCAAAATCTCCGGAATTTCCGCTCGTCGCTATGAAATCTATCTGCGCGGTTCCGTTTTTCGACCACAAACGCAACACTTCCATCAGCCAGGTCTCGGCGCCACCCACGCCTAGTGTGTCAATGATCTGAAGGACGCGCAGCGACATCCGTGATCTTTCTTACCAGTTCAACTCTTCTGGCGTCGATCGTCGCTCTCAGACCAGCTGCAAAGGTCGTTGCTGCATGCCACTTTAATTCGCGGCGAGCGAGGTCACAGCTCAGAATATTCGAAGGGACATCGAACTTGCGCGTCTCCTGGTATTCAGCTCGCGGCACCGACTCCATTTCGGCTGCAATCGAGGCAATGATGGCATTGACCGATGTTCCCACACCGGAACCCACATTGAATATTCGATAGGGTCCCGCATAGGTGCAAAGTCTGTGCAAAGCTTCGATTGCATCGTCGATGTAGATAAAATCTCGAACGATCGTTCCGTCGCCCATGACGAGCAAAGGTTCGCCTTTCAGGGCCTTCTCGACGAAGGCGGCGACGACGCCTTGTCCTGACACCGCCCTCTGCTTTGGCCCATACGGATTGGATAGTCGCGCGATCCGATAGTCGAGGCCGTAAAGCTTGCCGTACAGCGCCAGATATTTCTCGATCGACAATTTCACGATGCCGTGGGCGCTAATCGGCTCCGTCGCATCGGACTCCATGATCGGCAATTTAACCGGCAGGCCGTAGACAGTGCCGCCTGAGGAAATAAACACGACACGTTTCACGCTCGATCTAAGGCACGTTTGCAGTATCCGTATCGAACCGATTAGATTTTCCGCCACGTCTTTTTCCATGAAGCGGTTCGACGTCGCCGGAACAGTGGTAGAAGCCGCGTGAAGGCAGAGATCCATGTCCGTGGCGGCCCGCTCCAAGATTTCCATGTCGCAAAAATCGCCGGACATATAGTCAATCGATGTCGAAGCTGCCTTGGTTTCGCCGGCAGGCACATGCCTGCTGAGCACCCGAACAAAATGCCCATCCGCGACAGCGCGTTCTACAAATGCGCCGCCAATGAAACCCGTGCCGCCAAGAACTAAAATCCGCACGGATCAATTCCTATGAATTCCTGGGTCGCGGCCGGCAGAGGGCCGATCATTGCGCTTCCGAATAGCGCCAGCCAATCCTCAAAATCGCGCATGGTGCATGAGCTGTTGAGCCGCCCGATTGCGGCCGCGATAAACCGCCAACGTTATTCGTCGGGAACGTTTGTCGACCCTCATGGCCCGCAACACGTCCACGACTCGCCCCATAACTCCGCGTTTGATCGGCATCATGCCGCGCTCCGCATCGAGTACCGTCGATGAATAGGCGATGCCCTCGGCGAGGCGGGCAAGATATTCCTCGGTGAGCCGTTGTTGCGGAATCAAGTGCGTCAGTTTCAGAGCGCTGATCAGTCCAACGCCAAGGCCGATATCGCAAGCGCAACCCGCCAGATCGTTATCGCCCCCCGACATTAACGAGGTTCCGGTACGATCAAGCTGGACGGATCGCTCTCCCGATTCGTGCAGGAGGAGATAGCGCTCTGCCGCAATCCGCCTGACGCACAAACCGGCACCACACGGCATCGTCTCGGGCAGTCGCGGCAAATTCGACCAGACGTCTTGCTCGAACTGACGAATGACAAGATTTCCCCAATAGCGCCGCGTCCATTCGGGCGGCGGCGCTTCGAATTCGGGACGGCACTGCCCGCTCCAAGAGCCCAAGAACGGCATTTCTCGTGCGATCCGCAACGCGGTTTCAAGATAGTCCGGATCGAGCACGTTATCGTCATCGACCAGCACGAGCAGATCGGCCTTTGACTCGCGGATGCCGCGGAGACGGGCAGGAGTGAGACCAAGCTTCGGTTCGCCGACCAGACGTGCGCGTGGATGCGGCAAGACAAAGTTCGTGGGCGCCTTTTGCGGTGCACTTGCATTGTCAACAATAATCAGCTCCCAAAAATCCTTGGGAAGAGTCTGATGCTCGAGTGCTGTGAGGCAGCGTTCCAGATAATCACGGCGTGGATTGTGCGTGCAGATGATCACCGCGACCGGCACAGCGGCTTGACCACGCATCTCGTCCGCGGCAGACGCCTCCATCAGGCGGCCCTTCCTTGCACACCGACGCCGTGCAGCGCGAGGAGTCCATCGAACGCGCGCGCCATATCCATGGGCGAGGCCTTCAGGTCTGCCAGCGCCTCGCTCCTGGACGGAGTGGGTTCCGCCATTATCTCCATCGCGGCCCGGGCCCAGGCTTGCGGGCCGTCGGCCAACGCAAGACGCCGAACACGCGCCTGCGGCAGCAGCGGATCGTCGAGGATGCCATACGAGAGCAACAAGCGCAGTCCGGCGAGCTGGGCTTCGACGACCGCGAGGCCGAAGCCCTCCGGTGGGTGCTCCGGATGCGGCAGGATGAACCAGTCGCTGCACCCCATGACTTCCGGAAGGTCGTCGCGCCAACCGAGCGGGCGAAACACCGCCGCCAGTCCCAGCTGTTCGGCGCGGGCGCGCAATGCGCCGTCGAGCGATCCGGAGCCGGCGAACACGCCGACCGCCGTCGGATCGAGCCGGCGCAATTGCGCAAGCACCTCGAGCGCAAAAAGCGGGTTTTTCTCCGGTACCATGCGCCCGGCAAACAGCAAAATCCGCGTATCGTCGGTGAATCCCAATTCGCGGCGAAAGGCCGTCCGATCATTTCGCGCCTTTGTGAAGAGTGCCGGATCGGCGCTGTAATAATGGACTAAATCCCGGCCTTGGCGGCGCGCCCGCCCGGCCAAGAAGCAATCCAGGGTATGATTGGAGTTACCGGCAATGCGATCGGCGGTCGCCAGACAGATGCGGCGCAACAGCGGGCGCAATATCCGCTGTTTGATGGGGTTCGGCGTTAGCACGGATTCGTCGGCGTTATGGACATGCACGATGCGGCGATCGACCGGCAGCCCATACGCCGCCGCCAAATAGACCGCCGAGACCAAATCGTGGTGGCAATGCAACACGTCGTAGCGACTACGGCGCAGTTCGCGACGCAGCGCGGTCATGAAGCGGACCTTGTCACCGATCGGCGCCGGCGAGTAGACGATGCGGGCGCCCAACGACTGCACTTGCGCATTCAATGCTCCGGTTCTGGCCAGAGCACAGTAGAAGGTCCAATCCAGCTCAATGCCGCTTTCCCGGCCAAACCGGAGCATGCGGACGAGCCAGTTCTCGACGGCCCCGCGGTCGAGGTTCTCGACGATATGGATGACCTTGCGGGGAATTGGATGGCCTGATGAGTGCCTACGGCCGGCAAAGCCATAGAGAATGCGCAACGAGGTTCATTGCGCGCGCTCCAATGTAACGATCCCGTAAACGGCGTTGTCGCCGATTTCGGCGGCCTGATCGAGATAACGAATGCGGCGGCCATATCGCGCCGCGAGAACTTTAAGTTCCTGCAGCGAATTGCCGAATTGCGGCCAGGCATAGGGATGCAACTCGCAAAGAATAGTCGCCTTTCCCGCGAGCACCTTTTGCGCGCCTTGCAGAACGCGGATCTCAGCGCCTTCGGTGTCGATTTTGACGAAGCGAGGCTCCGGCAGGCGGCGCTCGGCGAGATAACAATCGAGCGTCGTGACCCGTACGCGGAAGCTTTCAGGTTCCGCGGCCGTCCGGCTCCCGCCGGAAAGCGGCACCAGCGCCGAATTTGCCGCGTTGCCATTGTGGTAGAGTGCAACCTCGCCGCCGGCCGTATCCGAACACGCAAACGCTTCGATCGTGGCGCGTTTGACCGACGGATTGAGATCGAAATTACGACTCAGAACGTCTTGGGCGTAAGGATTCGGCTCGAATGCGATGACGCGACCGCTGGCGCCGCAGCACTGCGCCATCACGATCGCACACTGGCCGCAATTCGCTCCGATGTCGATGGCAAGATCGCCGTCAGCGAGATTGCCCTGCATCCAACCGAGTTGCAGAGCGTCGTAGCGGTTCACCGTGTTTTCGGATGTCCGATAATGCAAGCGCACCGGCCGCGTGCCCGGAACGAAACGAAGCGTCGTCCCGCGGATACGATAAGGCTCGCCGCGGCCGGCAAAAAGCCATTTCCTCGCTGCCAGAACCAAGCGGCTTTTCAACTCGGACATCCAAGTCGACCGATATCGAGGCCGATGCTAATCGCCATGCGCCGAAGTGCGCTCATCAGCGGGCGGCAGCACAAACAACGCATTGGCGACGACATTGAGTTCATTCCGATGCAGGAGAAAATCGGTGTAAGTGCAGGCATAGCGCAGGCCGAAATCGCCAAGATAACGGGCTATCGGCATCAGCGCGCCGCCATCCAAGTCCGGCATCGGATCGAGATCGTTAAACTCGAAATACACCGCCATGATCCTTCGCCGCGACAACATATCCTTGCCGCCTTTTAGAACGGACAGCTCGGCACCCTCGACGTCGATCTTGAGAAAATCAATTTGCTCTATATTTCGCGTTGCGCAGAAATCGTCGATCGTCGTACCGCGCACTTTTATTTCCCTGCTCTGATAGCCGAATCGCGTCGATCGAGCGTTCGTTATCAAGCTATTGCGCTGGGAGCTGTCGCCCTCAGCGCCGTATTCATAAAAGCTGACGTCGCCGACCTCCTCGCCAAGCGCCAAGCAGTGCTGAAACATCAAATCGTCGGTATTCGACCGGGTCAGCTTCTCGAATGTGCGCGGGTGCGGTTCGAAGGAATAAATCTCGGCTCGCGGCAGTTCCTGCCGTGCATCGCGGGCGAATTGCCCCTCATTGGCCCCGACATCAAATACGACATGCAGCGGCCTACCCCACGCCGCATTCAATCTTGCCATATCGACGAATGGCGATATTCCAAATCGAAAGAAATCCCGCTTCCAGAGCACATAGCCACGCTTTTGCAGAATAGTTCTCAACAGTCCCATCATGGAAAATGCGCGATCTCCGTCCCGTTGATTTTTACGCGTGCCGCTTATGCGGACTCACGAGCCGATCGTCTCCTTCACCAGCACCCGCGGCGCTTCACTGACGCGTTGCCCGAACCAAATCCGCCAGCGCAATCTGATACGGCGGCCAATCTCGTAGGACAGGTTGATCCGCACATGTCGGCACAACGCTGCGATCCGGCGCAGCCGGCCGGCCGGGAGCTTTGCGTAGTAATAGGTCTCAAAAAACCGCAACAGGTCGCCTCCGACCATGTTGCGTAGGAACATCGCTTTGAGGCCGGCCCAATGCACGACCACCGGCGGCGCTGCGCCGGCAGCGACGCTCGCGACATCCAAACCTGCCATGGAGTGACCGGGCCAGCGCATCAGATTGCGACGCTCTACGCGCAGGCCCTCAAGCGCCGCCTTTTGCAGCATAACGTAGTTCTGCACACCCTGGTCGCCGGTCATAAAGCGGTCGGGATATTTGAGCCGCCGCGGCAGCGTCCATTCCACCCACGAGTCGAAATCTTCGCGCTTGATGATCCCTGCCACGCCGAACCATTGGCCGGTATTGAAAGCTCTGTGGGCCGGCTGCACCTTGGGATCGACGTCGCGCAGCCGCTCCCAATCGTAATAAAGCCGCTTCAGCTCGGCGTCCGGTAGATCTTCGTCGTCAACGATGAAGGGTGCATCGCTCTTGGCGCGGTGCTCGAGCACCTTGCCGGCGAAGATGGTATCGACATCCAGGACCATGTAGCTTTGCCCGGCAGGACCGAACAGCGGCTCCAGTTTGACAAACCCGGAACCGAAATCGCCAACCGGAAGATCGGCGAGCCCGACATTCCAGTACTTGCGAATCTCCTCGACCAATCCCTTCTCAAGGATGTCTCCGGCCAGGATCTTGATCGGCACGTCGGGATAGAAATAGCGGATGCTCGCCGCACAGATACGCGTCAGCCGGCCGTCGCGCGCGCACGCTGCAAGATAGATGCAGTCCACTGGGATCGCAGCGTCAGTCATCGTTTTTAGGTCCCCGATCCGTAGCGCGCGCCGGAATGTTTGGCGTTCTGCGATGTTTCTGGTATTTGCTTTGAAACGGGTGCCGGCCGCATCGCAGGCGGTACGCCGCGCGCACTGCACGAATCGAAAGAACGAGAAGCCGTCACCCTATGAAGAACGCGATCAAGCGCCTTGTCGATGCGGCCCTCGTGCCGCTCGTTGCCCATGTCTGGCGAACGATCGCAGCCGAGCCTCGGCTGGTCGCGAGCGAGCTCAGCGTCGTGCGCGAAACCATCCGTCGCGCCGTCGCCGATTCTGCCGATCACGCCGACAGTCATATGCCGCAAGCGCTTTGCCTGCGTAACATACAGAAATTGTGGCGCCATGCCTTTGAGAGGTGCGCGCCGGGAGGGCTGATCGCCGAATTTGGGGTTTGGACCGGCACGTCGATCGGCTTTTTTGCTTCGCTGACGAGCGAGACGGTGTACGGCTTCGATTCCTTCGAGGGCCTGCGCGAGGATTGGAAGGGCTGGGAGAATCCCAAGGGCGCATTCTCCTTGCATGGCGAATTGCCGCAGGTGCCCGCCAATGTAAAGCTCCTCAAAGGCTGGTTCGATGACACCTTGCCGCCGTTCCTGCGCGAGCATCCCGAGCCTTTTTCCTTCGTCCACATCGATTGCGACACCTATGAGGCCACCGCGAACGTTCTGAACCTGGCCGGCGACCGATTCCAAAAGGGCACAGTGGTCGTGTTCGATGAGTATTTCGGCTACCGCGGCTGGCGCATGGGAGAATTCAAGGCGTGGCAGGAATTTGTTTCCGCGCGCGGCCTCCCCTACGAATATTTGGCTTTCAGTGACTATGCGGTTTCGGTGCTAATTACCTGACATGACCTGCACGGCGGCGAGCGGGGCCATCATAGCGCTCCTTACTGGCAGCGGATCATTTTTGACCGGCCACCAATTCCGGATTGGTGCGCATGCGCATCCAGCCCTTCCATTTGTGGCTGAGACGCCGGCCCAACCGCTTGCCCGGATCACCCAGCGCCTGCAACAGGAGGATGCCGGCGCCGGTGGCATGCAAAAGGCGCGTGCCGAGATTTCTTTTTCGTACTAGCGCCCAGCAGCGCAATGAATCCACAGGCTGCCCAAAATCGATCCAAAACTCGGCAAGGTAGAAATAAAGAGTGCACAGGGCGCGCTGCCGGGTCCAGGTCATGCCCGGTCCTTCGCGCACCACGCGCTCGAATTTTGCCAATAATTGCTCGGCCGCCCTGAAGTGTTCGGGCCTGCGGCGTTGTTGAGCGCTCGTTTTTCCGAAGTCATATTGCCAGCGGACGTGATGGTCGATATCTGGAAACCGCAAATAATGCAGCTTCGCCGCCAGCGCCCGCACATGCAGGTCGACATCCTGCCAACTCGGCAGTGCTTCGTCGAACATGCCGAGTTGTTGAAGCGATGCCTTACGCCAGACCGGGGCTGTGATGATCCAGGGAACCTCAAAATAAAGAAATCTTAGGAGATCGTCGCCGATCAACTCCGGATCGTGTTGCCGCTTGAGATCACCCGGTGAGTTTTTAAAAACGCCTGTCTGGAACGTTGCAAAATCCAAATCGAGATTCCGCTCCATAATCGCGACGCGACGTGCCAGGCAATGCGGATCCAGCACATCGTCGGAATCGAGAAAAACGATTAAACCTGCCGAAGCGGCCGCCAGCCCCTGGTTTCGGCAAACATTCGCACCGGCTTTGTTGCCGTTGCGCTGAAGATAGCGAACTCTGGGATCGTTCTCGGTCCGGCGCCGCACTTCCCCCGCCGTGCCGTCATTGGAGCCGTCGTCGACGATGAGATGCTCCCACGCTTCATACGTCTGGGCTTGAACGGAATCCATCGCCTCACAAAGAAGCTCCAATCGGTTCTTCGTGGGTGTAACAATTGATACTATTGGCGGGCCCACCAAGGTCACCAATCACTGGCCTGAATTAGTTAGCGTTACCCTTTGGAGGATTTTCCTCCAAAAATCGAAATAATACCGTCTCATGTCGAGGAGGGCTGGCTTCAGCTTAGGTACGGCCAGCTTTTGCTTATACGCAATATCGTCTCGGTCGAGCGCCAAGATTTCGTCGATCGCCGCGTCAAACCCTTGCCGATAGGGAACACGTGCGCGAAGCCACCGTAGGACATCGTTGGTTCTTCCGAACATCTTGTTGATCAGCGAAGGTTCCCTGTAGGTGGGTCGATAAGGAATACGTCGCTCTGGCAATTTCAACCATGGAAGGACATCTCGTTCCCAATCGCTGTTCACTATAATGAGGGCATCCGGATTGGCTATTTGATTCAAGCAGGGATCGCCCCAGTAAATCGGCACGGTGTCGGCCCGCCATGTCTCGTAAAGTTTCTCGGTCGCATAGCCGATCCGCCTTGAGTTTTCAAAAGCGATCGTGAATTTGAATTTGCGCAAATATTTTGCCTTGTCCTCTTCCCAATTCGCGCTCGTTCTTGATGACAGGTCGGAACAATTATTCATCGATTTGCCTGGGGCAGAAACCGGCCGACGCCGTGCCAATTCCTTGAAGAATCTCTCGCGGAATGGCACACGGGATGAATAAATGAAATTGCAGAATTCGGTCTTCTCCCGAAAGGCCCCCTCAGGATCGGCGCATCCCGTGAAAAGGTCGTTCGGTGCCGGCAAGAAAATGCGCTTGCAATATTTTGGGTTGTTTACAATCTCCGTATATTCACAGCCGAAAAAATAGTCGAAGTTCTCTAAATCAGGCCCCAGATTCTCTTGATAGTAGCCTACTTTCAAGGCATCGCACAGCGGGGGCATTTGCTGCCCGTAACAGCCGACGAGCACGATATCAGGTGGACCGGAAAAGACGAACTCGAACTCGTCGCATAAGTCCATCAGCACGTTTTTGCGGCACTGATCGTCATCGAAGCCGTCGTAAAAGTTGATATAGCGGAGCCTGATTACCGGTTTCATGGGAGGTCAAAGCAAATTGTGATGACTAGAACCGTACGGCGATCGTGTCTTGATCGCCTGAAGGCGCGAAGCGATATCCGAAATTGGCGAGCCGTTCGAGGCTATCCTCGCGTTGGCTGACGGTCAGATGCCGTACCTCCCAGTGTACGATTGCCGGTCGAATTCCATGGAAGGGAAATAACGAAAGAATGTGACCATCGGCACCTTCGGCGTCGATCTGCAAAAGATCAAGTTCATCCGTCTCCAGCCGGGCGAGAATGGTATCGAAAGTGACGCAATTAACGATTTCCTCTCGTATCATTTCCTCTATACCGGGAATGATATCGGCATGCCGGAGAATGATTTCAGGCTGAAACGATGCAAGCGCGCCAGCCCAGGCTGGGGCGCGCTCAACGTCGAGCGTATAAATGGTCCGTTCCCCTGCCTCGCCGTCCACAGCTGCCTGCACCACCGTGATACGATCATTATTCGCATAGAGCTTACGCAATTTCTGCACTGCGCTGGACTGGGGCTCGATCATGACTCCACGCCAAGGACACTCGGTCCGGATTCGAAAATGCGTCGGCACACCACATCGTCGAATTGCAGGATGCGTTGGTGTTCCGATTGTAGCAATTGACGGGGAATTTAGCGGGTACCGCTTATTTGATAGCCCAGATTAGCGAGAATGTTTTTCAACAGTTGTTTCATCGACAAGCGTTCTGCTCACAACCAGATTTGAAAGCCCACGAAGCGGCACAAAATAGCGCGGTAGTAGGCACCGACATTGCCGCTCGCTTGAGGATGCGCACGCTATTGACGACATAATTGGCGTTCGGTTCGCCGAATTTTGCGCATGCATCCCGCGCCGCCCGGGTCTGACCGAAGTCGTTGATCACCGTAAAACCCTCCTCCGCCAGCAGCCGGCGCAAGCTTCCCGCCGAGAAATAGTTGAGATGTTCCCAGGGGTTAAAGACAGGCGACAGCGGTCCACCCTTAGCAAGTTCCGCGAAGCAGGCTTCGACATAGGAACGCTCGCAGTCCGGCACTGTTATCCCTAGAAGCGCGCCCGGCGTCGCGTTTTGCCTCATGAATCGCAGCGCCGCGCGTGGATCCGCAAGATGCTCAAGCACTTCGGTGCAGATAAATAAATCGAAGGGACCGGCGGTGGCGACCTGGTCCAGGTTGTTGAAAATCTCATACCCGCCCTGCCCCGCCGTCGTTTGCCGTGCACCACTCGGCTCGTAGCCAATCGCCCGAACGTTACCGGTCGAGAGCATCCGCAGCAATGATCCATAGCCGCATCCATAATCCAGGAGACGCCGCGGTTGACTGGAGAACGACGCACGAGCTTCCACAGTTGCCAGGAACGCCGCAGCGAATTCCAGAAGCCTTGCGCGGTAAGCAACGGTCTGCGTGATTGTCTTGGTATGGTCGATGACGTCTTCATAGACGCACCGCAGAAAATCCTGCGGCGGCAGCCAACCGGAAAAGATAAATCCGTGGGGGCTTTCAACGATCGGAAACTCGTCATGCGGGGAAATTTTTAGAATCTTCGCAAAGGACGACCGATAGGTCGGATTATTGGCGGCGACGACCGCAGCCGGGATATAGCCGACTACGCGATGCGACTGTTCTCCGCTCAGGGGGCAGGTTCGGTTGACCGGAAATTTCATCACCGACGAATCGTAGGCGCTACAGGCCCTTGAAATAAGGCAGCTTGCGCACAACTTTCCGAACAGGCGCCGGAACGTATTTACCAAACGATTTGATGTAGGCATCGCGCTCGCGATTTCGAAGCTCGAACGCGAAGTCGGATAAAGCTGGCGGTTTCATCCTGACGGTTGCCTGCAATGGATAGTTGCTTTGAATGTCGCCGATTGTTCTGTTCCACTCCCGCGCCGCCAGTCCGGCGAATTTGTTCAGCGCCGCCCTTCGGAACATATGGGCCGCCTCCGAGAAATTGACAACCAGCGCTTTTCTTTGCAGCGCGATTTCAATGACCCTCGCGTAAGCCTTCAGCCGAGCTTCAGGCTTTAGGCTCGCGACGCAATCGTGCGTGCCGAAGCCGAAATAGCGTCGGCGATCCATCAAGTCCGCGAATGTCTCGACCCATTGGTCCTCGGTCATTTCACCGGAATGGATATTCCAGTCGCACAGCGCAATCGGCAGCCGCACCAGGCCTTCATGGATGAAGTAGGGCTCCTGTGTCGGTTCGTTTTCGGCGCTCCACAGGAACTGATTGTCCCAAAGCGCATGCAACGTGGCGTCGTTCCACAGGCTTTTCGGTGAGCGGTACCCCTTGATCGCCGGTGAAAGTTGCCGGCAAAGCGCGATCTCGGTCGGATAATTCCTGGCGTCGTAAGTATGGTGATAGGAATGAAAAGCGACCTCATGCCCGTCACGCGTGATGCGATCGATCAAATCCGGTTCGTCACAGTAAATCTTTCCGACGACGTTGTAAGTTGTCGAGATGCCATATTGCTTCTCGATGCGAAGCAATTCGCCAACAACCTGCCGGCAGGCCTCGACATCCACCTCGATACCGAAATCCTGCTCGGTATCGTGATAAAAGGTGATCATATTATTTGCCGGCACGGGGTTAGACCAGACCGAATTTCTTTCGCAGCCTGTTGATGCGAAACACGGCGGACATCTTTACGTGTTCGCGCAGCGACGCGGGCGATGGCGGCGATTTGCTGATGGAGAAATAGGGTAGTTGTTTCGCTCCGAAACTGCGGTTGAAGGCTTCAACCTGAGGCAGGATCGACCCTACGAAATCAAAACGTTTGGCCACGGTTCTGGCGAATAGAATAGCCTCCCAGTATGCCAAGCGATTCGCGCTGCTTTGCCGAAGCTCGGGATCCCCTCCGCCAATCAGCGAATACGCCGTCCCGTTGGCCCAGACGATATACACCGCCGCATGCGGCCTCCCGAGCGAATCGATGCCGGCGAATATCCTACGCCCCGCATTCTTGGCGCAGGCCACATCCAGGCGCCAGACATATTCATCGTCGACCTCGGGATTTAGGCCTTGGCGCGCATAAGTTTTTCGATTCAGGTCCGCGAAGCGGCTTAGATCGAAATCGTCGACAACGCGGATCCCGGCCTTCTGCGCTTTTCTGATTTCCTTCCGGCACATGGTTCTCAGGTTGGCCCAAAGCTCTTTCTCGTCGGAGAGGTCTTCCAGAACGTAGGTATACCGGCAGGTCTGAGAGAAACCGGCCCAGTAGAACGGCAGCCAATCGGTGAAGTTTTCATGGAAATTCTGCTGAAAGCTATAAAAGCCGCCGACCTTCTCCAGCAATTCCAACGTCAGTCTTCGATTCATCGATTGCACTTCGCTCGATTTACCACTCGAAGGCGCGAACAAAATTCCGAGTCTTTGCGTTAACCCCGGCATAAAATAATGAATGCCATGTTCCGATCTGTCGCGCACAACGGGCCAGGCGCAAAGAACCGCACCGCCTCGCTTGATTTCGATGATCTCATGCTTTCCCGGTGCGACAGCCTCCAGCCACCAGGGATAAGCAAAGATGCTTCCTTGCGGCGACCGCTCTACCAATTCGCCGTAACTAAGCGGCGGCCTCGGCTGTCCAATGGATTTCTCCTCGTGGTCGCCCTGTTCCAGCGTCCGCGTTTGACCGATCTCCGGCGAAGACATGGTCATGACATTGCTAATTCCGCCACGATGGCTATGCCGATAGGACGTCGCGGATCACACGCAGCTGGCGCTGATGCATCGTCTGGTGCACCGGAACGTCCAACCCAAATGACGCGACGTAACTCGCGTGCGGGCGCTCGGAACGCGACAAATGATGGTCGAGCGTTTGCGGCCAGTTGAACGGTCCCACCCGCAATCCGAGTTTGTGCAGTCCGATCGAAATCGCGGCAACGTCCAGGCTTGCGCTCGGGATAAGCTTCTGCCGCAACCAGGCGGGCGCCACGTCCGGATCGACATGCCACATTCGCCAACCGGGAATATCGCTGAAGTACGCTGCATTGCGGTTGCGGACTGCGCGAACGCGCGGATAGTGCTGCAATTGCCACAAGCCGAGCGCGGCCCTCACTGGGCCAATCCCAGACGCCGGGATCAGCCCCTTGCTGCTGACGCCCGGCCCCGAAAGCCGGCGGCGGACGCGGGACACAAAGTCCAGCTGCGCGATGCTCGACCTCCGTTCTCTTAGCCACGCAACGAAGAGTTTGAGCTCGTAGCGCTCATCGGCGGCCGTGGCGGGCGACGCATCAGAGGCGGCAAAATGCGCTGAAAGCTTCTCGTTGTTCAGCAGCAGCACGCCGCCGCCGCCGAGCGAAATCGGTTTGTCGTAGCTGAAGCTCAATATAGCCGCGTCTCCGACACTCCCGGCAGGAACGCCGCCGATCGACGCGCCGATCGCGTGGGCACAGTCCTCGATGGTCAATACGCCGCGCCGTTCGGCGTATTCGAGCAACGGCCGGAAGTCGGTCGGCACGCCGAACAGATGCGGAATGACGACCGCATGATGTTCATCCTGGAGGGTGCGCCCGATCGATTCCCAGTCGATCCGGCCGGAGCGGTCGGCAAAATCGAACGTCTCCGGCTCGAGGCCGGCGGCCGTCACCGCATCGCACACGGTTGGGCAGTTGAAGCTGCAGATCAGGACTTTTCGTTTCGCGCCGCCTGCCGCGGCGCGCGTGTTGGCAAGGAACATTTGCAGCGCCGCGGTGCCACTGACCGTCGGCAGCATTGCCCGTGGCGCGCGAAAAAACGACTTAAGCTGCTCCAGAAACTCAGCGGTGTTCGTTCGACCGGCGGCATGGATGGCGCGCCGCAGAACTCGCCAATTCCACGACTCCTCCACGGTATCCCGGTTGCGCAGCACCGCGCTGGTGACGCTCATGATAGGTCAGGTCGCCCGGCGTAAGATGGCGTGAAAGCGGTAATCGGAATAGGCCGCATCGCAAAATTCCACCTGAAGATTTGCTTCCTTCGCCAGCCGGTCGAATTCCGTCTTGCTGAACCAGTTTCCGATGCCATCCCACAGCGGATCGCGCCTCAGCAGCCCCATGACACGCAGATACAGGTATGCGATTCTCGGCGGCAGACGCCTGATCCGAGATGACATCGGGATCAGATAGCCGAAGTAGCGCTCGCGTTTGGCCGTATCGGGAACCAAGCCAACGCAAATGACGCCGGCATTGCTCAATACTTTCTTACATTCTTGCAGGTGCCGCAGGAGGTCGCGCTTGGTGAAATATTGAACCAAGGCATAAGACAACATGACGTCGGGTTGGTTCTTCACCAAGCCCGCTAGTTCGAAAGCCGATCCCGACGCCACGGATATATTCCTTATGCCCAGTTTGGCGATCCGTTCGCGAGCGGCGGCGATCATTGCCGGCGAGGAGTCGATAGCGACGATTTGGTCAAAGGCCCCGGCCAAATAGGCCGTTACCTGGCAAGAGCCGCAGCCGATATCCAACAAGGTCCCGCCATGCGGCAGATAGGCCAGGATTTCGTCGGCGTATTTCTTGAACCATTCTTCGCCGGCATAACGATGGTTCGCATTGGTCTTGTCGAGCCAAAACTTTTGACTCGCGTCTTGCAATGCGGTGTGCGGTGCCATTGCGTATCAGCCCTGCTGCTTTACCGACGCCGCCAGCTATAAGACATCGCCTGAATCGGTCAAGCCGAGCGCACCACGAAGCCGCGCCCCCTCGAGAGGCCAGGTGTGCTTGGCCAGCGCCTCGCGATGGCCTGCTTTACCCATTGTCGCTGCCCGCGGGATGACATCGAGCATGGCGCGCGCCAGGGCGTCGAGGTCACCCTCATCGACTAGCAGGCCGGTGACGCCCTCGACGACTGCTTGTGGGATTCCAGAATGCCGCGTGCTGACGACGGGCAAACCGTAAGCCATGGCTTCTTGGATCGCCGCAGGAAGGCCTTCCTCGTCGCCGGTGTCGGGGTCGGTGAGGCTGTGCAGGACGAAGGTGCCGCATTCGCGCAGCAGCCGGTACTTGGTGTCCTCCGCTACTATGCCATGGAGCCGGACATGGTTCGTCAGACCGCAGGCGCGGACAAAGTCCCTTGCCGCCGGAAACAAAGAACCGCCGCTCGCATAATCCAACGTTATGTTCGGGTCCATCGCTACCGCCCGCCGGAACGCCTCAAGCATATAGATCGGACTCTTTTTCGCTTTCATGTGGGCGATGGTCAGAAAGCGCCGGCTCGCCTCGGGCGGGCGCGACGGGAGTTCGGCTGGAACGTCGACGCCACCGATATTGACGTGAACCTTGGATTCCGGAAGTCCAAGCTCGATCAGGCGCCGCCGATGCAACGGGTTTCGCGTCAGGACCGCTTTAGCGCTTTTATAGGCGAGATAGCTCTGCGCGATTTCGGGAATCCTCAGCATGGCGCTGGAATCCATGCCGTGACTTTGCACCACATACGGAATTCCCAATCGTTCGAGCAGCGGGACGAACTGCACAAACCAGTCCAGGAACTCTCCGAGCACCACGGTGACGCGGTGCCGGCGGAGAAATTGCGCCACGACAAAGTCCCGCAGCCGGTCGAGCGGTAAGCCCAGCCGCCGCGCAATCCGCACTGCAGGACGCTTCATCCACTCTTCGAGATATAAAACCGGAATGGTGTCATTCCAAACAGTCCAGCCGCCCTCCGGCTCTTTGGATAGCGACACAGCGACCGTTTTTCCCGGCGCCAATCTGAGCGTGTGCTTGTTGATGAAGGTTGAGCCGAGCTGAGGCGTGAATACGGCTAGCATGTAAGAGAAGCCCGCTTGTGGTTGAAATCAGCTAAACTTGTGAGCCAAGCGACGCGTTCGGTCTTCGATTCAGTCTGGCTTGAATTCTTTAAAGGCTTCGACAATCAGCTTACTCTCCTTGACTGCTCCAAAGCGGCTGAGATGGTTGTCATCACTGTAGAGTGATTTTCCATCTTCAATCGCACGGCAAACGTCCGCATCGCAGAGAGCCTCCATCGCATCTAAGACAGTAAATCGATAACGGGACGCCGCATCCGTTAGGAGTTGTTTAACGGCCTCTTGACGAGTTTCGACAATGTCGCGAGGAGTATTCACTTCGCCTCTGCCATACTCAGCGCGCAATGCGGCCGCTTGAGGAACATTGGTTAGTTGCTCGGGAATATAGGCAACAATGAAAACCTTGTAGCCGGCGAATGCCTGGGCGTCACGCTTGAGGGCTCGAGCAAATACAGCTTTGTTTTCCGCATAACTACGTTCTTTACTTTGCGCGTCGGTAATAAATAGTCGATTCAATTTTATGGCGCCAAATCGGGAACCTTCCGCCGCAGTCGTCCATCGGGAGATGAGGAAGATGGCCTGAATGGACGGAGTGGTTCGCACCAGCCCGGTTGCCGCGTCGAGAAAGCCCTCGCAGTCGCCATTCGAGTTAATTCCTATCAGCGCGAAACAACCGCCCCGCGTCAGAACGTAGCCACGCCGGCCTGCGGCGCTGGCGGCAACGTCGATCGCGGGAGTTAGTGCATCCGCGAAGCTGTCCCCAATCAATGCAAAGGTTATGGGAGCGTCCGAGCGGCCGATCGCGCAGACGCGACTCGCAATAATATCGGCGTCTGACTTATCTGCGCATGCCGGACCAAGCGGATTACCGTCCTTGGCGCCGTCAGCAATCACCAGGGCAGCCGGTGTAAAGCGGAAAGCCAGTCCATCGTGCGAGTCCGTAAATATCCCGAGGCCGATAAAAGCGACGGCACCCAAGCCGGTCGCGGCAAAGAGCCTGCGCCGGGTAAATATACGAGGGTTCGTCCGAAAGGGTCTTTCGACGAAGCGCCAGGACAGCCATGAAATCAGAAGCATCAGCGCAACTAGGAACAAATAAACCAACGGAGAGTGCTCCCCACCCCAGATCAAGTGCATGAACGCTATAAACGGCCAGTGCCATAAATAGAGCGAGTATGAAATTAGTCCGATCCGGACCATCGGATAGACGCTGAGCAGGCGGCCCACTGCGGTGCTTCCACCCGAATTGGCGTTGATGATCAAGGCACAGCCGAGGCAAGGCAGCAGGGCCACGTAACCGGGGAACTTCATGCCCGGTTCAAATTGAAAGAGGCTAATCAAAATCAGCCCAAGCCCGAGCCACGCCAAGCCGTTGCGGAGCAGATGATTATTCACGACGTAGGGGAATGCGCCAATCGCAAGAGCCGATCCCATTAAGAATTCCCAGGACCGGGAAACAGGCAGAAAAAATGCCCCATTCCGAGTGTTTTCCGGCTCGATGGAGCCGGAGAGCAGTGCCTTCAAGGAAAATTCCGTTTGTACGATACAGAACGCAAGCGATACCAGGAAAAGAGTAAAAATAATCGTCTTCCAAGATAATCGAAGCGAGCGGCGGCCGTAGAAGAATAGAAGCGGAAATACGATATAAAATTGCTCTTCGATCCCCAAGGACCATGTGTGTAGGAGCGGAATATACTCCGTACCAAAGTCAAAATAGCCACTATGGTAGTAGAAGTAGATGTTTGAGATCGATAGCGCCGCTGCGGTCGCGCTTTCGGCCAGATTGAGGTAGTGGTACGGAATCAGCGTTAGGTAGGCAAAACCTGATACGACCGCCAGCATCACGAATAGCGCTGGAATAATTCGTCTGATCCTGCGTTCGTAGAAACCGACGAGCGAGTAGCGGCCGCCATCGATTTCATCCGCCAATATCTTGGTGATGAGATAACCGGAAATCACGAAGAAGATATCTACCCCCACGAAACCACCAGTTATGTAGGGGGCGCGAAGGTGAAACATAACGACGGACAGGACTCCAATCGCACGAAGTCCATCGATGTCGGGACTATACTTAATTACCGCCTTATGACCCGCCGGCACCTTGGACGAATATGAGGCAGGTATGATTACGGCAAGCATGTATGAGAAATTCGCTGCGGCTGAAAATCAGCTAAACTTGCGAGCCGACCACGATGCGGCCAGTCGCCGGCGCTCGCCCGCTGAGATGTAAAACGCCCGCTCCGGCCGGCGCTGCCGGCGACGCAATAGGTCCATTCCGAGATAATCGCGGGCCGCCTCCGGCGACGATGCGCGCCTGAGCAAGCGGTTCACCCGATGCTTGAAGCCGGCAAACCCAGCCGGACGAAATTCCCTCAGCGCGACCGCTTTCAAGTGAGTGTAGCGGCCTAGCACGAAGTGAGCATAGTCGCCATACTGCCAAACGCCCAATTCACGGAAATACAGGACGTGCGTATCGGTGTCCGCCGCAAGCTGCACGATGTGCTCGATGGTGACGTCTTCATCCACCGGCTGCAAGTCTTCAGGACTGCTGACGCGCATTGTCTGCTGAAATAGCGGCGTGGGAATGCTGAATACAATCCTGGATACGTCCGAAAGCATCGACTTGATTGCCGCATGCAGCCTGGCGCGTTCTTGCAAAGCGACGTGTTCATAAACGTCCATCATCACGATCAGGTCAAACACACCATCGAGCGAGCCCTGCTCGAGCAGACCGACGTGATAGCTAAGGTTCGGTAACTGAAAACACGTCCGAGCCACATCGACGGAAACGGGACTGATATCGGACCCGATCACTTCGGCTTGCGGCCAAGCGCGCGCCATGCGCCACGTCGTCGAGCCGATGCCGCAGCCGATCTCTAGCACCCGGCGCGGATTGGGGGGCGCCCACTCCGCGAGCGTTTCGAGCGCCGCCTCGATCCGTGGATTGGCGTTGGTGAAATCCAAAATCTTACGATCGATACGCTCGTCGTAATATTGCTTAATAACTTCCATCCGCGGCGCGTTCATCGCACGACCGCCGTCTCGACGGGTTCGAGCGGACTCATCCGGACCCCGCTCCACCGCTGATCGCTCGCCGCTCCCCGCGACACCCCTCGAAATTCGCGATGCGCCACTTGCAGTGATCGAACAGCACAACGCCGGGACGATCGGGCCAATTGGTCCAAGCCGCGTTCCGGAATCCTTCCACCCTGAAGGCGGGCATCGTCTCCAGCACGTCCCAAGAAAGTCTGCCGCCTTTTTGCCCGGCTCCGATAGTGAGGCGATAGTCGCCCGGGATCAGCGGTAGCGGGCCGGCGTTGCAATGGACAGTATGTCTGCCGAGCGGCAGGGCATAGAAGAACGCGGCATCGGAGGACGCCAGCGTTGTGATTGGCTCCAATTGTTCATTCAGGATGACGATATTGACGACGCCTTCCTCGACCGGCCGCTTCACCGTCAGATCGACGTCGAACGAGAGGTTATCGCCGAATTCCAGGGTTGCGGCGCCCAACGGTGCGCCGCATACCCGCACGGAATCGATATCGACAAATCCATCGAGCCGATAGGGCCGCCGAAAAGCCGATAAGTCTCCTACCTCTCCCGACGACGCCTGCATCATCTGCAGGAACTGCGCGACCACTTCGCGACTCGGTCCGTTCATTTTCAGCCGGCCGCGTTCGATCAAGAGCGTACGCGTGGTCAGGTCGACGATCGCCGGTAGATTATGGCTAACGAACAGCACGGTGCGGCCGTCGTCGGCGAAATTGCGCATCTTGCCGAGACACTTGCGCTGGAAGCCGACGTCGCCGACGGCGAGCACCTCGTCGATGACCAATATTTCCGGCTCCAGATGCGCGGCGACGGCAAAGGCCAGTCGCACATACATGCCGGACGAGTAGCGCTTCACCGGCGTGTCGAGAAAGCGCTCGACTTCGGCGAAATCGACGATCTCGTCGAATTTCGCCGCAATCTCGGCCCGCGTCATGCCGAGGATGGCGCCGTTGAGATAGATGTTCTCGCGGCCGGTCAGCTCGGGATGGAAGCCGGTGCCGACTTCAAGGAGGCTCGCGACCCGCCCTCGGATCACGGCGCGGCCGCGCGTCGGCTCGGTGATGCGGCTTAAGATTTTGAGCAGCGTCGACTTGCCGGCGCCGTTGCGGCCGATGACGCCGAGCACCTCGCCGCGCTTGACTTCGAACGAGACGTCCTTGAGCGCCCAAAACTCCTCGATCGTGTCGCCAGCGACGAGTTGGCGCCCACGTGCCACGACCAATACGGTGCGGCCGAAACCGCGGGCGGATCGCACTATCATTTCGCGAAACGACTCGCCGCCGCGCGCGTGGGTATCATGGCCAATGAGATAGCTCTTGGCCAGACCCTCAACGCTGATGGCGATATCGCTACCGGACATGAGTGTTGCGCTCAGAGCAAATCCGCGAAGCTCTTTTCGAACTTTCGAAATTGGCGCAAGCCGAGCCACAAGCCGAATGCCACGATACCGGCGCCGGCGCCTACCCCCGGCCAATACAACGGACTGCGACCGGCGAGAATGCACCAGCGGAAGGTATCGATGACGCCCACCATCGGGTTCAAAGAATAAAGCAGCCGCCACTTCTCGGGGATGACATTGGAGCTGAAGCCGACGGGTGAGACATAGAGACCGAACTGAACGATGAAGGGCACCACGTAGCGAAAATCGCGGTAGCGGACATTGACGGCGGTGATCCACAGACTCGGTCCGAGCGACACTAGCAGCGACGCGATGATGACCAGCGGCAAAAATACGATTTGCCAGCCGGGAACGACATCGAACCAGATCATCATCCCGGCCAAGATCAAAAGCCCAATGCCGAAATCGACCAGGGCCGCCAGGATGGCGGCCGCCGGCACGATCAGCCGCGGAAAATAAGTTTTGCCGATCAGGTTGGCATTGCTGACAAGACTGTTCGACGCATCCGAAAGCGCGGTAGAGAAAAACGTCCACGGCAGCACCCCGGCAAGCACCATGACGGCATACGGCGCGCCGCCGTCGCTCGGCAGCTTGGCAAGCCGACTAAACACCAAGGTGAAAACCACCATCGTCACCAGCGGGCGTACCACCGCCCAGGCGATGCCGATGGCCGTTTGCTTGTAACGGATCGCCACGTCGCGCCAAGCCAGCACCTGGAACAGTTCGCGATAGCGCCATAGGTCGTGCCAGTAATTCTGCGCGATGCCGCCGGGCGCGATGACGATTTCAATGGGAGTTGGGTTTGCGCTCATCAATGCACGAAGATGATGCTCGAGCCGTGCGCGGCGAAGCGAAACGGCGTTTCGCGTAAAGAAGCGAGCGAGCGACGGACGGTGTCGTGCCGCTCCGGCTCGGCATAGAGCATCAGAAAGCCGCCGCCGCCGGCACCGAGCAATTTGCCGCCGGTGGCGCCCGCCTTGATCGCGGCAGCATAGGCATCGTCGACAAGCGTATTGCTGATGCCGTCGGTCATGCGTTTTTTGATCCGCCAGGCGTCGTCGAGCATTTCGCCGAGCGAGGTCAGTTTGCCGGCGCACAGCTCGGCATAGGCCGCCTCGGCAAGCCGCACCATGTCCGCCATACCCTTTTGCTTGCAGGCGTCTGCGGCCATTTCCCGCGATTGCCGATGCAGCAATTCGGAGGCCGAGCGCGTGATGCCGGTGTAGAAGAACAACAGCCTCTCCTGAATGCCGGATATCACGGCGGGCGCGCAGACGACTTTGTTGACCTCGACGCGCTCGTCGCCGTGGAAGCGGATGAAATTAAAGCCGCCGAACGCCGCCGCGTACTGATCCTGCTTGCCGATCGGCTCGCCGCATCGTTCGATCTCGATCGTACAGCATTCCGCAGCAAGTTTTTCCGCCGGCACGTGGCGCCCACAATAAGCGTGCAGCGCATTAAGGAGCCCAACGGTAAACGAGCTCGACGAGCCGAGACCGGTCCCCTTGGCCGGAATATCGGCGATCGAGGTGATTTCGATGCCGCCGTCGATCTCCAGCATGGCGAGCGCCTCGCGCACCAGGGGATGCGCAACCTCGCGCGCATGCGCGACCTCCTCGGTGTGCGAATAGCTGACGCGAACCGCGTTGTCGAATTTGCGGCTTACCGTGACATAGACCGCCTGGTCGATGGCGGTCGACAGCACGGCCCCGCCGTGGCGGCGGTAATAGGCCGGCAAATCGGAGCCGCCGCCGAGAAAACTGACGCGCAAGGGCGTGCGCGAAATGATCACGCGCGCCGCGCCTCTTGCTCGGACAGGACGAACGCGACGGCCCGCTGCAGATCGGGCGCGACATGATCGGCGGCGCATTGAAACTTTCCGTCGCGACCGGCCGCCCCGGTTTGCACTAGGATCGAATGCAGGCCGACGCGGCGCGCCAATTCGATGTCGCGGGTCTGATCGCCGATCATCCAGGACGCCGACAGGTCGATGCCGAGATCCCGGCTGGCGCGCTCGACGAGCCCGGTCGCCGGCTTGCGGCAATCGCAGACTATTTTCAGATCGGCGCGTTCGCCGGGGAAGCCACGATCCGGATGATGCGGACAGACATAGATGCCGTCGAGGTAGGCGCCGGCCTTGCCGAGCTCCCATTCCAGGCGGCGGTGTATCGCGGCGACATCGCTTTCGCTCGCTTCACCGCGCGCGACGACGGATTGGTTGGTCAGGACAACGAGGCAGAATCCCGCGTGCCGCAGTGCGATCAAGGCCTCGGCAGCGCCGGAAACAAGCTCCAGCTCGTGCGGACGGCGCAAATGGCCTTTCTCGATATTCAAGGTGCCGTCGCGATCGAGAAATACCGCCGGACGCGCGCGGCCCGAATGCATAATGTCGATCTTGCCGGCGCGCCAATCAGCATCGACTTGTTGCAGCCGCTTTGGCGTACCCATGTCCCTTGCATATTCGGTCGAGCGATAGGCGAACACGCGGGCATCCGCGGCAAGCAGCCCCGCCAGGATATCCTTGGTGAAATCGAGGCTCTTTGCCGTGCCGGACCACGGCCGCAGCGCATCGCGCCGCACCACATAGAGCGCAGCATTGACCAGATTGGCAAAATCGCGGCCGGGCGGATGCGGATAGGCATGGATCGCCGTCAGCCGTCCGTCGTCGGCGACTTCCAGCAGATCGGAATCGAGCGGATGATCGTTAGGGTGAGCAAGACACGTGAAGTCGGCTTTGCGGTCGAGGTGGAATTGCGTCAGCCGCGGCAGATCGACGGCCGCCATCACGTCGCCGTAGAGAACAAAAAAGTGCTCCGGTAGAGCGTCGAGATTTTGTACCAGCGCCCCGGCGCTGCCCAAGGGCTCGGCTTCGACCAGAACCTTCGCGGCGACGCCGTATCGCGAGCCGTCACCGGCAAACGCGGCGATCTTATCGCTCAGATGGCCGGCCAGCACGGTGACCGTAGCGATTCCGCTTGCGGCAGCGAGCGCGAGCTGGTGCGCTAAAACGGGCTTGCCGCCGATCGGGACCAGCGCTTTGGGCAGATCAGGGAAGAGCTCCGCTAGGCGCTTGCCCTTGCCGCCGGCGACGATCACCAAGTGATCGATAACCGCTTGTGCAGCCGGCTGCCCGGCAGGCGCGCGAAAATCCATCGTTCTAGGCAACGGGCGCAGCGGCAAGCTCGTCTATGGCGCGAAGCACCGCCTCATCAGAGGAAAGTTTCGGTTGCCAGCCCAGACGCGAGAGTTTCGCGGTCGAATAGCGAAATCGCGGCACGTCGCCGACCCAGCCGCGGTCGCCGCCGGTATAGGCGATCGACGTCCCGGGACGTAACTGCGCGATCACCTTGGCGGCGATGAAGGCGACACTCGTCCCCGCGCCATTTGGGCCGATATTGAACACATTGCGCCGCTCCTTGGCCTTGTCGACGATGAACCGCATCGCCGCGATCAGTTCTGCGACATGAAGGTATGGCTTGATCTGGGTGCCGTCGCCGAGCACTTTGAGGGCTGCGGGTTTGGCCGCGAGCCGCGCCATGAAGTCGAAAATCGCGCCATGCGTCGCCCGCGGCCCCACCACATTGGGAAAACGAAAGATCCAGATTCGCTCCAGCGACGTCTCGGCGGCGGCGCTGAGCAAGGCCTCGCTCGCGAGCTTGGTCGCGCCGTAAAAGGAAATCGGCAGCAGCGGGCCGGCATCCTCATCGAGCGCACCGTCATTCTCGCCGTAAACTGCGGACGTCGAGGCAAAGGCAATTTCGCGCACGCCCTTCTCGCGCGCCGCCTCGATGATTGCGAATGTGGTCTGCAACGTCCTGCGAAAGTCGACCGCCGGAGCCGCTGCGCCGCTCGCAATGTCGCTGTTGGCCGCCAGATGCCAGATCAGATCTGGAATTCCTGCAAACGCCGCCGCTCGGCTCAGGCATTCCGTGGCCTGATCGGTCCGGCTGATATCGCGCTCGATGAATGAAAATTTTGCGTTTTTTTGCGCCGCCGCCAAATGCGCCAATCGGCCGAGCGACAAATCATCGACGCCGGTTACGTTATGACCTTCATCAAGCAAGCGATCGACGAGTTGACTGCCGATGAAACCCGCGGCGCCGGTCACAAAGTGATGCATCGGCGAAGACGAAGCGCTTTACTAACGCGCTGGGACCGCTTCGCGAGGCATCGCGGCCTCGGAGATCGGGTTGGCATGAAGCCACTGCATGCAGATATGCCCGACGATGAGCTGCAAATCCTCGGCGACTTGCATATCGTCGACGGCAAAGTGAATGGCATGTTGGGCAACGGCCTTGCAGCGGCCACCGGCATAGCCGAGCACCGCGAACGTCGCCATGCCCTTGGCGTTTCCGACTTCCAGCGCCTTGACGACATTTTCCGAATTGCCGCTGCCGGACAGCACGATCAGCACGTCGCCGGCATTGGCCTTGACCTTGAGTTGCTCGGCGAAGATGTGGTCGTAGCCAAGATCATTGGCGAGGCAGGTCAGGACTGCCGGGTTGGCGCTCAGCGCCTCGACTTTCAGCCCGCCGCCGTTACGCAGTCCCGCGCCGTAGAGAAAATCGTTGGCGAGGTGGATCGCGTTTCCAGCGCTGCCACCATTGCCGCACAAATACACGCTATGTCCGGTTTGCCAGGCCTCGCGAAGGGCAGCGCCGAGCTTTGGCAATTCCGCCATCGCCGGCATGGCAAGGGCACGGGTGAGATTGTCCCGATAGCGTTCTGAATGCTCATGCATCGAGGTGATGCTCATGCAGCCTCTACGGCGCGTTCCAACGGCAAGGCAGCTGTCCTCATGAGGCAAGCGCCTCGATCTTGGCATTCTCATTGGCTGCCATCACGCGCGGCAGCACGATTTGCGACCAGCTCCGCGAGACGAGACCCTTCGGCTCGGCGGCAAGGGATGGCCCGGTTTTCTCGACAAGGCGCTTTCCCATCCATGCACCAGTCGGCACGCCGAAGCCGGTCTTGGCGCGAGCCACGATGTCGTCGGGAAGCGGCAGCGACGGCGCGTGCGCCAGCGCAGCTTTGCCCTGGCCCGGCGTTAAGGCCGCGAGCGTGGGAGCAAAATCCGCGAGCAATTTGACGTCGACCAGCGGCACGCGAATTTCGAGCGAATGAGCCATGCCGGCCCAATCGGCATCGCGCAGCAGCTGGTTGCGCAAATACTGCGAGGATTCGAGTGCGCAAAGGCGGCCAACATCCGTGCCGGGATCCGGCGTGATGGACGCTGCAAGACCGCCGATCGGGTCGAGCCGGCGCAACCCCTCGCGCGCGACGTCCGGATCGAGAACGGCGTCGAGTTCATGCGGCAGGAATAGACCGCGCCGCAAGAGATAGGCACCGGCCCAGCTGCCGGAATATTCGAATAGGCCAGTCGCCTTCGGCTGCCGCCGCGCCAATTGCGGGGCAAGCGCATGGACCAAGGTCCGGGCTAACGCGCCGAACCCCGGCACTTTCGAGAGCGCGCCGAAGCGGCGCCGCCAGCGCGGCACGTCGAAAAAGCTCGGATAACCGGCGAGCAGCTCGTCGCCGCCGATTCCGGAAAGGGCGACCTTCAGGCCCGCTTCCTTCGCGGCTTTGGCGATGAACCAGGTATTGATTCCGTCGATCGACGGCTGATCCATGGCGTCGAAAATGGCGGGCAGGTCGCGCTCGAATTCCCGCTCGCTGACCCGGCGCAAGATGTGGCGTGCACCATAGCGCGCGGCGACACGCGCGGCATGCGGCCCCTCGTCCTCTTCGCTATCCTTAAATTCATCGAACGCCAGCGTGATCGCACGGATATCGCGCTGGCCGGCATCGCGCATCAAGCCAAGGAGCGCCCCGGAATCGACTCCGGCGGAGAGAAATAGGCCGACCTCGACGTCAGCTAACAGATGCGCCCGAACGCTGTCGAGGGCGCAGCTGCGAAGACGCTGTACGAGTTCGGCCGGCGGATTTGGTTTGCGGCCGCCACCTGCAAGAATCTCGGCAAGCTTCACATAGGCGCGTGGCGGCTGCGGGCCCGCCGCATCGATCCACTGCGTATGGCCGGCCGCCAGCGCGCGAATGTCGCGATAAAGCGTAAACGGCTCCGGCACACTGCCGAACAGATAAAACCCGACCATGCCGGCCGGCTCGACGTCGCGCGAAACTTGGCCACCGGCAAGGAGCGCCTTGACCTGCGACGCGAAACGAAAGCTCCGTCCGTCGTCGGCGGTGTAGAGCGGCTTGATGCCGTAAGGATCGCGCGCGAGAAATAGCCCCTGCATTCGTTCGTCCCAAATGGCGAAGGCGAACATGCCGCGCAACTCATGGACCATCGCGGCGCCCCGTCGCGCATACAGATGGAGCAGCACCTCGGTGTCGGAGTTCGTTCGAAATTGGGCGCCCTCTGCCTCGAGCTGGCGCCGCAACACGCGGTAATTGTAGATCTCGCCGTTAAAGACAACGATCAATTCTCCGTTGCCGCTGACCATCGGCTGCGCGGCGGCCGCCGATAGATCGATGATGGAAAGCCGGCGATGCCCGAACCCGCAGCGTCGATCTTGATCCCACCAGAGGCCCGCGCCATCGGGCCCGCGCGCACGCATCGCTTCGCGGGTCCGCAACAGCTCCGCCTCGGAAGGCCGATTGGCCGCGCCATGAAACGCGAAAATGCCGTTTATTCCGCACACTGGCTTGGAATAGCCTTCGCGAGTGATTGTCGTGTGAATGGCATTGGATTTGCCGAGGCGATTACGTTTTCGGCCGCGCTACCGCACCTCGGGTGAATCGCGAGACCCAAGATCCAATGCTTTATCCTGCCGTTTTGACGGCTATTTTGGCCGATCGGCGGCTACTTTGGCGCCGCAGACCCCTATCAAACTCATTTTAGCGCGCGCCACCCAAACTTTAAAGCACCCGCGGTGCCCGCCCGACCCGCCCGATTCTTTGATATCCGCGGCCGCCGGGTCGGCTATCTTGGTCATTTGCGCCATTCTTCAGGCCATTCGATATCATCGCCCCATCGCGACTGATCCGGCACTGCGGGCGCCTCGGCAAACGTTGCCGCATGGGCTGGCGCTGCCGGTCGCGGTTTGGACGCCGCTGCGGGAACCTGGGCCTGGGGGGCGCCCTTCGGACTGCGGTTCGGCGCCGGCTTGGTCCCGGCCGGCGCTCGAACGGGCGCTGCGCTATCCGCAGGCGTACCGACCGCGTTTTCTAACGCCGCCGGCTCAGACGCGGTTAAGGGTTCATCATCGCTGTCTTGTTGTTCGCCATCATGCGGGACCACCGTCGCATTGTCCCCGGAATCGGGACGCCATTGCTGTGGCCATTCGACTTCATCGCTCCATTGCGCCTGTGGTTGCGACCCCTCACTTGGTCGAGCCGTCTCGACCGGCGCCGGCCCTGGTTCCTGGGCCACCGCCGCCTGAGCGGATGCCGGTCGATCGGATTGCGCCATAGGCTGTACAATTTCGGCAAACGCTTCGGTGCCGATCGTGGGTTCGACCGCGTCGTCCTGTGGCTCCGGCTGGAGCAATTGTGCCGACATTTCGCTCGTCACGACTGCCGCGTCCGGGCCCTCTGGCGCTGCGAGCGGCGTCTGCGCCGGGTTTGGTGCCCGGGGCGGACTGGGGTTGACGGCGGCGACAACCTCCTCATTTGCCGTGGCAGCTGAAGCTGACAATAAATCAGGTTCGATCACACCCCCCACATGATCGGACGAACTTGCGTGTGCACGATCGAGCTTGGCAGTCGCCTTGACGTTGTCGGAATCGCTTGCCGGTTCGGATATGTCGAGCGAGACCGCCGCGGTCGGTTCAGGCGCCGGCGTCTCCAGCTCGCCGGTCTGAATAAACCTTTCCACCGCGCGCAATGCCTGCATTCTTCTCTGGGCCGGTTCGAGCAGCTGCGCAGCCGGCGCGTCCAAAACTTTCTGCGCTGTGGGCGACCGTTGTGGCGCCGCCGGGCGTTCCTTCGACTCCAGCTGGACACCCGGAGACTCCACCAGCTTCACGGAGTGTAGGATCTTCATTCTTCGTTCCGCCACGTCCGCGAACCGGTTGCCGAATACGCCCGCGGTCTCCTCCGCGCTTGCCGACTCGGTCGCTTGCGTCGTTGCCGCCTCGCTTCGCGCCACCAGCACCGCCGACAAGCGGTTAAACTGCGCCAGCGTATAGGCCATGTCGCCAACGCGTCCGGTTTCGGCACTGGCTTTCATTGCACTCTCGGCCGGCACGGGGGGACCACCCCGATCGAACGCCTCTCCTGATGGTTCTTCGGCGTTGTCCGGAGCTTGCGGCGGCGCGGCGTGCACTGGCCCGTGCTGTTGTTCTTGCGGGGCGCTGAAGGGACGCCGCGGCACGCTCTCATCCGGCGCCTTTGCAGCGTGTTCCTCGACACGATCCACGACCTCATCCAAATCGACCGGGACATACTCCCTCACCGCGCCGAATGGATCGCCCTCGGTTGCTTCTGCCCCAATTACTTCTGCCCCAATTGCTTCTGCCCCAAGGGCAATCTCGCTCGTCACCTCGTCCGGACTGCCGAGAAGCCCCGGTCTTGGCGCTTCAAGAAGTTCAGGAGAATCGTCGGCCACCGTTAGGCCCTTCAGTCTGGCCAATCGGCGTTTTTCTTCCTCACTGATTTCCCGAACCGGCGCGAGTTGCAGACCGCCCCCCCGAGCACGAGCGAATTGTGGCTCGACGTTCTGCTTGGCGACGAACTTGAGCGGTTCGACCAACAACGCACACGACAACGCGAACACCGCCATCATGGCGTCGGTCCGCAACGGGTAGTCGAATACCGAGTGGACGATGATAATCGGAATGACGATTGTTGCCGCGCGCGCCAGCAGCACATCGATCGGGCGTGAATCCGCGGGTGCCTGGCGCCAGGCCTTCGTCGACGCCGTGAAGAGCCAACCTGAAAAAACGGCCATCAGCAAAAGGCTCATGGCCCCGCCTTCGAGCCATAGTTCGAGAACGTCGTCATGGGCATGGTTGACATAGCGATTGTCGAGCACATCTTGGGGCGGCTCGAAACTCGGATATACCGCGGTGAATGTGCCAAACCCGCTGCCGAACGGCATGTAGGCTTCCGCGGCGTGGATGGTGCTTTGCGCGAATTGGATTCTGAGATTTTCTAGCGGATCGTCAAAGCGATCAAGCAAGCGATAAAGCGAAAATTGCAGGACCAGCAAGACGGCAATAATCACCGACCCGAGAATGAGCTTTACCGGCGTTGATGTCGATGATCGCCGGCGATCCATGATGGCGAGCATCAACGCCCCAAACAGCGCGACGATCAGGAGGCCGATCCCGGCGCGGGATCGGCTGCTGCCCTCAGCCGCGATCAGAATGACCAGTCCAAGAAAGCTCGCCGTCAGCGCCACAATGGATGCCGTTTCAATATTCCGGCGTAGCCGCCAATGACCGACCGAATAGCCGACATGAACCGCCCAAGCGGCCCCGAACAGCAGCACCGAGTTTAGGAGCGCCGCAAGATGATTTCTGTTGGCAAAGAAACCGACCGCCTCGGTGGGATTGGTCACGACGAAGAAGCGCCATGGGCTCGATTGTCCTTGCGCGACCTGCAGCAGGCCAAGAAGGGCGGAACCGATGCCGAGCGCGACCAAGATCAGGCTCAGCACACGCCGCTCGCGATAGCCAAGTTGAATCGCACCAAGGAAAACGGCAACCGGCGGCAACAGCGACAGCACACCGGCCCAGGTCAGGCTGGGTGAAACGCTGATCGGCAACCATGGCAAATCCCGATGCACCAGCGCAAAAATGCCGGCAATCTCGTCCCGATGCGGCAGTCTGGTCCATATCCACGGCGGCAGCGGCACGAGCTGCAGCAGCGGCAGAGCCGCGATCGCCAGACACAGCGCCAATGCCCACACCGCAACACCTTGACGGTCGGCCCACGGCATAGCGATGAGCGCCGTCACCGCAGCGAGAAAAGCCGGAATCGCGATCAATTCCAGAATCGTGTCGGACAAAAAACCGCCTCGGGTGCCGCCGCCAAGCAGGAGCGCGGCGACGAGCGTGATCGCGCACAGCCCGAACATCAGGCTCGGCCGCTGCGCCCATGCCTGTGCAACGTAATGCCGGCGGATGCGCGGCATCAACGAACTCGGCCGGATGTTGGTTAGAAAAACCATCTGCTACGATATTTCTGTCACGGATTACAACTCGTCACGGATTACGACTCATTACGGCTTCGGTTTGTCTGCCTCCCCAGGCTCCGATTCGCCGGCCTCGGGGGCCGCAGCGTCGGACCGCGCGATCGTCAGCGCAGTGAACATCATGGACCCGGTCACCAGTTGCTCCGAGGCCATGCGCGAATCCAAATCGAGCCGGATATACTGTGCGGCGCATTTGGCGTCCGGCACCGTGAAGGTGAAATCCACATCCGTCCATCTTGGCACCTCGCCGCCGATCATCGGACTCTCGGCGATCGGCGCATTGTCTTCGGCACACGCCACCCGCCACTTGAGACCACGCGGACCGATGAGCTCGCCCTTGTAGCGGCCTTGAAAGCGATAAGCCCCGGGCGCCAGCATCACCATTTCGTTGACGCTGTGGTAGTCGACCCGGCCGTAGAGGAAATCCACCGTCAACGCTTGTTGCCCCGCATCGGCCGGCTCGATGTCGATGGCGACGCCGGACCCTTGCGTAATCTGCCAGTCGAACAGCGAGCCCGAAGGCGGCGTGGCAAAATTGCCGTTATAGAGCAAGCCGACATGTTGCAGTTCCTCCGGCGCAAGAAATTGCAGCCAGCCATAATAGGCAAGATTATAGAATCGATGGTCGACGAGATAAGTCAGATAGCCGTTAAGCTCCTCGGCCGTCGGCGGCGCCGGTGTTGTCTTTAACGAAAGTAATATCGCCAACGGTGTGCGAACGTCCGTTACGCTCGGATACAAATGTGAGAAGAACGTACTTCGCCATGGCGGATCGGCATCGACCAGCGTTTTGACGGCGCCAATGGTTGCTTGGTTGTCGGCAAAGTGCGCCAAATAGGGCACGACATAGCGAGCCAGCTGGTCGTTGCTCCGCATCATCACATCGGCGTAGCGGATCGCGTCCTTGTAATCTCCAGCTTCGGTGGTTTTGCGCATCAGCCAGTATTGAGCGATCGTTTCATGCGAGGAGAGCGCAGCCGCCGCGTGCATGTACTTAAACGCATCCTGCTCATTGCCGGCCGCATCCGCGGCCTGGCCGAGAATGCGCAGCGCCCGCGGATCGAGCGGGTCGCTTAAGAGCGCCGTCGCGGCTTTTTCGCGGATCGCGGTGAGATCGACCGTCTGATACTGGCCGAATGATTCGAATGCCGAATTGACCTTTGCCGAATTTGACGGATGGGGCACAGCGATGGCTGGCGCGCTCGCCTGCCCCGAGGGCGCCCCCGACGTCTGCCCCGCAGCGGGAGTTCCGGAATCAGTCGCCCCGGCAGATGGTTCTTGCAGGCCTTGACCGGCCGCGGCACTGCCAGGCGCCGCAGTATGCGCGTTGAGTAGCTGATCGGCGACATTGATCAGCGCTTGAGGCTGCTGCGCATCAAACCATAATGCTGCTTGCGGCGCCGCATCGGCGAGATAAAGCACCAGACTGTGCATGACCACGAGCCAGATGAGGATCGCCGCAGCACTCGCCAGCACCACAACCCGCAATCGACCATGGGAGGCCGTCTTCGCGTCCGCGACGACCTCCCCGTCACCGCGGCCCCGCACGACGATCATCGGCGAGGCTACAGCGACCTGTCGCGAGCGCCGCTGCCGGTGATTTGCTTTTGCCGAGAAAAACGCCATGCCTTTACAGTCCCACGCGTCCCATTGCCTATCGCGACGGCCGCACAAACAAAGCCGCGAGCGCGCGCCGCAGGAAGCCGGTCTTGGCCGTGCCGCCGCCGACACGCCGTCCGCTTGGCCGATTGCGCGGCGTTCCGCCATTGCCGGCGAGCTTGCCGGCATCCGGCCGCCGCCGGCGCGATTTCTTCGACTTGCCGTTCGACTTGTGCGCCGTTTGCACGTGACGCGCCAACTGCTCGTCATAGGCTGCGCGCCGCTCCGGCGTCTTCACATTGTTCCATGCCGTCGTCACGCGGCCGATAAAGACCGATCGCTCGCCGCGCCGATCGAGATCCGGGTGTAGCCAGCGCAACAACAGCGCGACATTGCGGCGAAGTTCGCTCGACGTCGCCTGTGGCCCGGTGCCGAGCACGCGGTAACTGTCCGCAGCCGGCGCAAACAGGATCTGCTCGATGAAGAACATAGCCGCTTTGCCCATGAGTTCTGGGGAACGATCCATCAGGGCGGCAGCGGTTTGCGCGGCCTCTTCATCAGCCGCCGCAATGCGCAGCAGCGTCAGCACACCGTCCGGCAGCGGTTCCGACCTGACGAGCCGAACTTGCGACGGCACATGCAGGAGATCGACGGCAATCTTTAGTGCCATCCGGTCCGACATAACGCCACCCTGCCCGCCATCACGCCTGTAACTCTTTGGTCAGCCGCCGCTGCGCGCCAGCATCGGCGATCGCGGGCTCGGCCGCAGGATCATGACCGCCATGATCATCGCCATGACCGTAACCGTAACCATAACCATAACCGTAGCCATAACCGTAGCCGTAGCTACTGCGCGCATCGAACCGCGTGATCACCGTGCCGATGATCGAGCTGCGTGACTGCTGCAGCCGCTTCACGGCGCCGCGAACAAGCTTGGTCCGTACCTGTCCGGAACCAACGACGAAAACCGTCGATCCGATCGCACTCGACAACAATGGCGCGTCGGCGAGCCCCATGACCGGCGGACTGTCGACAATGATGAAATCAAATACCTCCAGCCCGACCGACAGCAAGGACAACAAACGTGAGCTGCCGAGCAAGTCCGCGGCATTGGGCGGCAACGGGCCAGACGCCATGAAAGCGAGGTTTGCCACGTCGGTCTTTTGCAAGAGCTTGGGTGGCTCGGCGGCCCCCGTGAGATAGGTGCTAAGCCCAAGCGAATTGTCGAGATTGAGTTTGGTATGCAGCGACGGTTTGCGTAGATCGCCGTCCACGAGCAAAACCTTCATGCCGATTTTGGCAAAATGCCGTGCGATCGTCAGACAGGTGGTCGACTTTCCCTCGCCGGGCCCGGCACTGGTCACCAGCAGCGTCTTTGGCAACCCGCTCTCGGTCGAGAGCTGCAAGGCGGTGCACAGCGAACGGTACGACTCCGCCATATGCGACCGCGGATCGGCCAACTCCTCTTGCAGCGTGCGACCGCTTTCGATTTTTGGAATGATACCGAGCGTCGCGATCCCGAGCGCCCGTTCGACGTCTTCGGGCGAGCGCAGCGTATCATCAAGACGCTCGAGCAGAAACGCCGCCCCAAATGCCAATCCGAGGCCCAGCACGGACGCCACAAACAGAGCGTGCGGCATGTTGGGCGACGATGGCCCGCCCGGCAATGTCGCAGCATCGACCACGAACACATTGTTGGCGCCGACACCGCCGGCAATGTCGACTTGTTTGAAGCGCTGCAGCAGACTGTCATACAGCGACTGATTGGTATCGACCTCGCGTTTGAGGATGTTGTATTGGATGCTGCGCTTTTGCAGATCGAGCACATCGGCCCGCAGCTTTTCGATGCGCTCCTTCATTGACTCTTCTTGGCTCAAGGACGATTCGTAAGCGCCCTTGTAAGAGGCCTTCAGCGTCTGCACTTCGTTAGCGATTTGCTGATCGATTGCCGCGATCTGGCTGCTGATTTGCATCATCGCCGGATAGCTCGGCTTGAACGTCTGCAGCTTGTCCTGGTAGTCGGTCTCCAGCGTGTTGCGCTTAGTGCGCAGTTCCTCGATCACCTGGTTGGACAGAAGCTGCGGCAGGTTGACCACATTGGTATTCTCGAGCTGCTTCCAAAGCTCCTCGTTTTTGATTCGCTCCGAGACAAGGGTGCTCAGCGCCGCATTGGCGGCCGCCAGATTGGTTTCGGCGATCGACTCCTTGTCGGTGGTTTGGACGATCTGTTCCTTCTGCCCGAAATCCAACAGAGCTTTTTCGGATGTCTCCAGCCGCAGCTTCATCTGTGTCAGTTGGTCCTCGAGAAACGCTTTTGCATAAGCGTTCGCCTGAAAGCGCTTGTCGAGATTGGAGGCAATGAACGCATCGGCAAAGCCTCCCGCAACCTTTTGCGCCCGGGCCGGATTCGGATCCGTGTAATTGATGTCGACCAAGCGTGACCCGATGACCGGGACCACGGAGCGATTGGCCAGCACAATCCCCGCCGCCCACGCATTAAGATCGGCGAGGTTGGCTTTTGATGGCTTGACCGCGGCAGCGCCGCCAAATCCCAACAGCCCCTTCACGTAGCCCATGATGGAAAATTCGCGCGGCTGGAAAAAATCGGGATCGCTACCGAGCCTTAACGTCGAGGCCACGCGCTCGGCCATGGTGCGGCCCTGCAGCAAATCATATTGCGTTCGTTGGAACTCGAGATCCGGACCTTCGTAGGGCGTGATATTGCCGTTTTCGACGATCTTGGTCGCCTGCGGATCGATCTGCAAACGCACCGTCGATGTGTAAAGCGGCGTCTGCATCAGCGTGCGCAGCACCGCAATCACCAGTGCCGCTCCGACGATACTGAGGATCAACCAGCGGCGCTTGATAGCGATATTGAGGTATTCAAGCAGATCGATCCGGAAATTCGAGCCCGCCTCCATCTGCGGCACGCCGTAGTAGCCGACGGAGCTCATATACGGGTCACGAATCGCCACGGACTGCGACGCGGCCATCACGGCGCCAGCCTTCGCGTTCGGATCTTGAGGCAAGTTGGCGCGCTGGTAATTCATGACCCCGATATCACATCCCCGAAAACACTGCGGCGGTCGTCGCCAGCGGCAGCACTTTCATCACGTTCGACAGGGCAAGTTTGGTGCTCGACGTGTCGACGACGATGACATCGCCGGGCTTGAGCTCCGGATCGACGGCGTTGCCCGCTTTGATCGCGTCGAAGTCGAATCTGGCCGCAGAGCGCGTGCCGTCGATGGTTCGGAATATGACGACGTTGCCCGAGTCGGTATCCATATCGACCCCGCCAGACATCGCCAGAACCTGCATCAGCGTGGTCCTGCCCTTCAAAGGAAAGACACCCGAACTCTTGACCGAACCCTCGATCGTAACCCGTTGGCTGTTGGATTCCTTGACGAACACCGTGACCTGCGGCGAGCGAATAAATTTGGCGCCGAGCTTTGACTGCAGTACGCGCTCCAATCCACGCGCGGTCTTGCCGGAGGCCGGAACCTCGCCGAGCAGAGGATAATTGATGCTGCCGTCATCCCCGACTTGCACCGTCTTGGTAAGGTCGGGCACCTGGTAGACTGAGATATCGAGCACATCCATCGCGCCGATCAAATAGTCGTTCGTGCCAACCGTCGCCGCCGATGTCAGTTTCTCGGCCGATTGCGCTGCTGCCGCGGTCACATGCACCGACCCCGTCGGCACAAAGCCTGATCCATCCGCCGAGCCCGCGAGCGAAGTCACCGCGCCATTTGAATCGTAGCCCGCACCGGACGCATCGCCGGCGCCGCCATCCCTGGTGGCGACGACGCCAGAATTACCTGAAGAGCCGGCGCAACCGACCAGACACGCCACGCAGACCACCGCGAGCGTCACCGCGCTGAGGCGCCAACGCATCGTCTGTCGATAGGGTAGACATGGAACTAGCATCTGCCACCGCTAATGGTCCCGGCAAGCTCGAAGGCGCCTGATCCTTCAGAATCCCCATCGGTCGCGTTAAAACCAGGCATTGCGCTTCTTCAGCACCAACGCGCTTTGCGACCATCTCACGCCCCGCTGCCAAGTCCGGGGGTCGGCGCTCTGCGTCATGAGCATCCGACGCCAGAACGTGAACACAGCCGTCATCCAACATGCGCTCCGCCCAGTATAGGGCATTGCGCCCGAACGCACCAGCAAAAGAGGCCGCTGTCAGCTGCATCCAAACCCCGCCCTGGACTAGCCTTTTTATCATCTCGTAGTGCGATGGCACCCACGACAGCCGCTCGGGGTGGGTCAAAATCGGAACGTAGCCGGCCACCACCAAGTTGAAGAAAAAATCCTCCAATTGTGGCGGCGCGGTATGATGCGGCGGCTCGACCAAGACGTAGCGGGAATCGGCAATCGACAGCAGCCGGCCCGACCGCAGGCCGCCGACAAAATCGGGGGTCACATGGACGTCGGCGCCGGTCACCAGCCGAAGCGGAATCCCCTCCTGCTGCAAAACCCCCTGTAGCTGTGCGATTGCCTGCCTAATCGCCGGTCCGGAATTATGGTACAGACCCGGCAGAATATGCGGGGTACAGGCCACCACCGAGACCCCCTGGTTAACCTCGGCCCGCGCCATCGCCACTGACACCGCCATATCCGCGGCGCCGTCGTCGATCCCCGGCAGGATGTGGCAATGGAGGTCGATCACCGCTCTCGGGACCTCATAAAAATGCTGAGATTGCAGTCATTTAGGGCGCAAGAAAGGTGGCGTCATTATGGCCTATGCCGTAATTCGGTGCCTGTCACGGGCCATCCCTGTTGTACTTTGCGCCCTGCAACCCGCGAATTAACGCTGTTGCTACGTCAATAGCCTCTGTTGCACAACGGCTACACTCCGGAAGAAAGCGAGGTTTTACCCTTGTGTTCGCTGTTTAGTGCTTCCCACCGCCGATCCTGGAAGGTTACGTTAACCCAGATTTTTCGGCGTGAAGTGGGGGTTGCATTATGAAGCAGCGACATCTCCTCGGCGCATTGTGCTTCGCGTCCGCTGTGCTCCTCAGCAGTTCAAGCTGGGCGGCTGCGACCGCAACCGTCGACCCCTCACATGGCGATGTGTTGATCAATCGCGGCAAGGGTTTCACCCAGATCAGGCGACCCGTAAAGGTGCGAGCCGGAAGCTCCGTCATGGTCGGGCCTAACAGCTCAGCCGTTATTGCCTACAACGACGGCTGCACCGTGAATGTTGAGCCGGGAACGGTGAAAACTGTCGCCGCGCTGTCGCCCTGCGCATCAGGCTCGACTGCAGCTGCCGATCCGGGTTATTCCCAGCCGGTCAGTTGGTGCACAAACAGCGACGGTAGTACCAATAATGCCTGTGTTTTTTGGCCAGTCTGGGGCGCAGCGGTAGGCTTTCTGACTTACGAAGCCATAAGCCCTTAGGACCAAGCGACCGGCATTAATCGCCTGTGTGGTTTGAGTTTCGCCGCTCGAAAGTGGCGATTGGGCATTTTCCATTCGCGTCGGGACTTGAATGTTTTATTTAGCAAGCGGCGCATCGGCCTGCGTGCTCAACATTCAGTTGTGCACGCCCGCTAAAACTTGGTAGTTTAGCAAAGCCCTCCGCTGCGGCACCGCCGCGTAAAGCAAAGCTTTGCCATTTCAAGGGCTACCCTAGGGCGAGCAGGATTCGGTTAACACATTTTGAGTGATATAAATGCTGCACTGATTCGAAAAACGGAGACGGCAAGAATGCGGCTCTTCCTTTGCGTGCTGAGTTGCGTCGCGCTCGCTGCCAGTCCCTGCTTGGCCGCGACCGTCGAGCCGGGCCAGGGTAGCCTTTCGATCAATCACGGACAGGGTTTCCAGCCAGTCGGCGGCCCAGTGACCGCACAAGTTGGCGATTCCCTCATGGTGGCTCCCGGCGGCACGGCAACGGTCCTCTATGACGATGGTTGCAAGGTTGCCGTTCAGCCGGACGGCGTGACCACCATCGCGCCGCTGTCACCCTGCGCTTCCGGGTCCTATGCCGAGAATAGCGATTTCTCTTGGGGCGGCGTGGCGATGGGCGTGCTCGCAGGCGGCGCGCTAGGTTTGGGGGTATACGAGGCGTTGCAGAGCCATAACGGCTCCGGTGCCCCCGTGAGTCCATGATCTGCTGATTTTCTGTCCTCGGTCGTTGGCCACGTGTTTGCGCGGACCGAGGGTTCTGCTTTGCCAAAATCGCTGATTGCTCTGTTATGGCTTGCCGTGGTGCTTCTTGCGGCGTTGCCGCGGACTGCGGCGGCCGTCGTCCGCATCTCCGACGACGAGGGCGGCAATATTGGCGCCTACTGGTCACGCTTCATGGAGATTCGCAATACTGGCGACAGTGTGGTCATTGATGGCGCTTGCTCATCCGCCTGTACGATGCTGCTTGGCATCGTACCGCATGATCGGATTTGCGTCACGAACAAAGCGGTTCTCGGCTTTCACGCCGCCTACCGTGGCTTTTTCGGTTTCCGGGTTATCAACGAGCCCGCCACTCGGACCCTGATGAACCTCTATCCCAATCCGATTCGCCAGTGGATCGATCGCCATGGTGGCTTGCGCAGCACCATGGTCTATCTGTCCGGCCCTCCACTGTTCGCCCTCTACCGAAAATGCCGCTAGGCTTGCCACGCCGCGAGATCACAAAGTACCTCTATTATCGCGTGGGGTATTGGCGCTCCTAAGCATGGCATCGGACCTCTTGATCCTGGGCATTAACGCCTATCATGCCGATGCAGCCGCCTGCATCGTGCGTGACGGCCGATTATTGGCCGCCGCGGAAGAAGAGCGGTTTCGCCGGATCAAGCATTGGGCCGGCTTCCCGTCCCAGGCGATCGCCTACTGCCTCAATGAAGCCGGCGCCGACCTCGGCGATGTGACCCATGTCGCCGTCAACCGCAACGGCCGCGCCAACTTTCTCCGCAAGCTCGCCTATGTCGCCTCGCACCGACCGGATCCGCGTTTGCTGTTTGGCCGGCTACGCAACCGCAGACAGGTGGCTGGCATTGCCGACGAGCTCGGTGCCCTCCCCGGCCGGCGATTTTCCGGCACCATCGACCATATCGAACACCACTTGGCCCACCTTGCCTCGGCGTTTTATCCATCACCCTATCGCGAAGCCGTCGTGGTGTCGGTCGACGGCTTTGGCGACTTCGCTAGCGCCGCCTGGGGCAGCGGCAGTGGCACCGCGCTGTCGCTCGACGGCCGGGTGCTGTTTCCGCATTCGCTCGGCATCTTCTACCAGGCTATGACGCAATATCTCGGCTTCCCGCATTACGGCGACGAGTACAAGTTGATGGGGCTCGCCGCCTATGGCGACGCGTCGAGTCGGGACGAGGTCAAACCGCTGTTGTCCTTGCGCGACGACGGCAGTTTCGCGCTCGACCTGAAATTCTTTCGCCACCATCGCGAAGACATCGCCTATGAATGGCACGGCGGCGCACCGGTCTGCGGTCCACTGTTCTCGCAGGCGCTGGTCGACGCACTGGGTCCGCCGCGCGCTCCCGATTCCCCGATCACGGATCGCCATCGCAATCTCGCCTTCGCAACGCAGGCCGCCTACGAGGATGCGTTCTTTCACCTCTTGAACGCCTTGCAGCACCGCTATCGCCACACCGCGATCGCGCTTGCCGGCGGTTGCGCCTACAATTCCGTGGCCAACGGCAAGATTCGCGACCGCACGGCTTTCACGCAATGCTATCTACAGTCCGCCGCGGGCGACGCCGGCGGCGCGATTGGCGCGGCCTATGCCGTCTGGCATCGCGCCGGCGCGCGCATCTCGCCAATGACGCACGCTTATTGGGGACCGTCGTTTTCCGATGCCCAAATCGCCGCGCTGCTGGCTGATCGGCACGCCGCGATCGAAGCCGAGCATTGCAGCGTGCGCCACGTCGACGACGAGAACGCACTCGTCGAGATCACGGCGCGGGCCGTCGCCGACGGGCTAGTGGTCGGCTTCTTCCAAGGCCGCATGGAATGGGGACCGCGCGCGCTTGGCAATCGCTCGATCCTAGGCGATCCGCGGCGCGCCGATATGAAAAACATCCTCAATCTCAAGATCAAGCGCCGTGAGTCGTTCCGCCCCTTCGCCCCCTCGGTGCTGCGCGAAGCGGTCGCCGATTGGTTCGCGCGCGACGACGACGTCCCATTCATGCTGCAGGTCCTCCCCATCCGTCCCGAACGCCGCGGGCAAATACCGGCGGTAACGCACGTCGATGGCACCGGTCGGCTGCAGACCGTCGATCGCATCAGTAACCCACGCTACTACGCCGTCATCGAATCGTTCTTCCAACTGACCGGCGTTCCCATGGTTTTGAACACGTCGTTCAACGAAAATGAGCCCGTCGTCTGCCGGCCGGAAGAGGCCCTGGATTGCTTTCTCCGCACCAAAATGGATGTTCTGGTGCTAGGCGATTACCTCGTACGGCGCGAGGCGCGGACCGAATGAACCTCTGGTCAGCCGCGCGATTTGGACCCACGCGTGCCACGGGACTTTTTATTGGCGTGGCGCGCCCGGCTGTGTTGCTTTAGCTCCCGGCTTCTTTCCGAACCGGGAAACGATCCGCGCCATGTCCTCATCATTGTCGGCTCGCGGCATCAGACTCCACACCAGTGGTTCACCATTCAATGTGGCTAAGGCCTGGAGCTGCCAAACTGCTCCGGTTTCGGTGTCGAGGAGAAACGTGTTTCGCTCGGTGAACGGGCTAATCACGATCTGGTAGCGGCCATGAGCCTGCGCGGCGGCGGTCGGGACAGTGGCCTTCGGCAGATCTTGGGCGGAAGCTGTGGCAACGATGGTCGACACCACGGCCGCCATAATTAATATGCGACCAACCATGCACGTCTCCTGTGAATTCGGATCAGCCGATCTTGGTCGAACTCGGCTGTATGAGGTAGAGAATTCTGATATTCCAGAGTCGTAAGGCGTGAAACTTTGCGCCACCGCCCAGCGCGGATGCGCCAGCCTGAATTTATGCGGTGTTCGTTCCAAAACTATAGCTGAGCCGCGGGACGAACCGCCCGACTTGGCTCTTGTACCTGCCATAGTCGGGGAAACTATTTTCGAGAAGCGTTTCCTCGTAGCGGGCGCGTTGGATCTGCAGTCCTGCACATACCAGGAACAACACCACCGCCGCTCCACTGTCGATTAGAAGCATCAGTCCGAGCAGTATCAAAATGCTGCCGCTGTACATCGGATGCCGCACCACAGCATACGGGCCTGCGATGACGAGCGACGTCGCCTGCGGAGTGATAGTAAGCGCGCGCCGCAAGTAAAACAGCGACAAGAGCGTTATCGAGCATCCGATGATGACGCAGGCATAAGCGGCGTAGACGTTAACTCCCAAGAGGTCGCCTTTGGGCAGAAACGCAAAAAGATACGGCGCAAATACCGCAGCAATTGCGACCACATTGGGCGACACGGTTTTGTATCGCGACCGCGCCCGCTGGGCGGTGAGCAGAATGATTCCGCCGAGCGTCGAGTAGGCGGCAAAGAGCAGGACGCTGAACAGGCTGAACGACGTGAGGACATAGACGCCGCTCGCATAATAGGGCGCGACCAGCCGTAAGCCCTTGTACAGGGACAGCCAGTCATAGGCCCCCGACGCGCACAGTAGCACGCCAAATATGGCGTTCTCCATTTCCGACAATCGGCTCAGAATCGCCTTGGCGCTGTTCACGAATTCGCGGCCTTGGTTCGACATGTCCATCTTGGGCCACCGGACTGTATCACGCCACGAGAAACTCGCCGATATTGTGTGTGTGCCGAGAACGCGGATATCGCGTGACTCTGAGGCCCATGCCGAGCCGCGGATTGTATAATCTCTCCGCCGTGGCTAAATTATGCAGGGCGTGATCCCTGGAGGCTGGCATGGCGCACGGAGTTTATCGAACCGAGGATGATTGGGTTCAGGTTGCTTATGGGGGCAGACATTGCTTTGAAATATCGCGCAAGCGCTACGAAGAAAAGGGTTACCAACCGGAATTTGACCAGTTGCCGCTGGAGCGCGATACCGAAGGCGTCAAACGGAAACTGCAGCAACATGCCGAGCAGAACTAAGGTCCTGCTTGCCGGCAAAAATCCACGGATGCCTTGGATTGGCGGCTTCCATTACGTTCTGTTCTGCATGACGTCTAGGTTTTTCAAGGCGCACCCCGGTCGATTACCGTCGTCGAGGTATGGTTGTTCGGTCGCGTGATCGCCAATGCCAAAGCCAGGTAAGCCTCAGCTATCAACAGCGCTCGATCGCAAAAGGACGGCGAAGCGCGCTGAACGTGAGTTTCCCTATATCGTGGAACTGGCGGTGCCGAGAAGCGGCTTGGACGTGTCGTTGAGCCGTAAGGTGACCCAATTCCATTCGGCACGAGATATTCCCCTGCGTTTCGGCCGGACCAGGCTGCAGGACGGCCAGTTGTTTTGTCGCTATTGCTTTTCAGACCCGAGACTTGCCGACAGGTTCCGCGCGCAATTTGCCAGCGCGACGGACAACAAATGACCGTTGTGCCGGCGCCGTCTGCATTTGGCAGGTGTTAAATTCGCTAGGACGCGCACTCATAATTCAAGCTCGATCCGCACGGCTGATCCATATCCGCTATGCTTGGCCGCCGATAGCGACCGCCCGGCGGATATTTCATTTCGCAGTTCGGTTCGCCACGAACATCGCCAAGCTTCCCGAACTGCTGCACGCGCGACGCGGCCTCGCACTCAGCGAACATCTTTCATCGGGCGATTGTTCAATACATCGCGAGATCTGACGGCGACATTCAACCTATACAGCATAAACTTGGCGAGGTCCCCGCGCGCTGCCGCGATCAAGGCGGCTTCATCCACGCCCGCGCACTTCGCGTCCCGCATACATTCATCCGCAAGATATTCCGCGCCAGGCTTGTCGTCAGTCACGGTGGGATTCAGGTATTCGCGGATCCATTTATGCAAAAAGTCGAGCGCAGTGGCCACAGTTCCTCTCCCGAGTGGAGGAGCCATCTTAACAACGCGGAATTCTCTTTTAGTCCGGCAAGCGGCCAAATCTCGAAGCCTTGGACACCCGATTGCCGAACCTCCCCAGCTGTTCGAACACGGCGTTGCCGATGACTCGTCCTTCTCCAGTCAAAAAGACCTGGGTTCTCTGAGGATGATCTGGATGCGGCTTTACGACGACTAGGCCGAGACCGCGACCACCGTTTCTTGACCTGCTCCCGATATCTCGGAGATAGCGCGACATCTTGCGTCGGTCTATGCCCATCCCACGGGCGTACGCATTAACGCCTTTGCCTTCATCGAGAGCGACCATCAAGAATGCGGTCACAAAGGAAAGCGGTATCGAGCGCGAGCTGCGCAAATTAGAAAACGGCTTAAGCGCGCGTAAGAGGGTCTGGACGACTTGTTTATTATTCCGCGATTTGGCACGACCAGATACCAAGTCTGAACGTGACGCCGGGGCTTTGGGCACCTCGGCGGCTGTTACTTGCGACTGGTGGACTTCCACACGCACAACGCTGCTTCCTCGGTATTCGCTGTCAATCAGTTTTGTCGAGGTAGCTCGCGAGCGAGCGTGGACCTCTATGAATGTATGATAACACCAATGATAGTAGTCAGAAAGGTGCGACGACAGCTAGTGGCGAATAATTGCTCCTTTTGATAGGATGATAACGCCCTTGCTAGTCGCCGGGGAACTGAAGCGTATCTAAGGCAACCGCTGTAGACTTTTCATGCGTTCGATCAGTATTTTTGACCGTGTGTGGGGCCGGTTCGACCCGGCGGCCAGACCCTTCGCCATCGTGCGCATCGGCCTTATCGCGGTCGCTATCGGCGTGATTGCCGACGCTAGCGGTGTGTTCTCCTCGTTCGACCATCTAGCGCCCCGGGCCAGCAATACGGACACGGTGGCCGATGCGACTTCCGTCAGGGTGCCGGCGGCATCTCCGCCGGGACCGCGATCGCTCGCCAGTGCGACTGCAACTCCAATAAGCGTGCCACCGTCAGTGCCGTCGCAAGTCCAGGGACCAACTTTGGAGTCGTCGCGATCCAGCGATCATTTCCAGCCGGTCATTCCGAACGCGACGAGCGTCTCGCCGACGCCGGGAAGCGTTGCGGCTTTGCCAGACTCTCTCCCGGCTCCGAGCGCACCGAGCGTCTCGCCAACACCGGGACCTGTTGCTGCTTTGCCAGACTCTCTCGCGGCTCCGAGTGCACCGAGCGTCTCGCCGACACCGGGACCTGTCGCTGCTTTGCCAGACTCTGTCTCGGCTCCGAGTGCACCGAGCGTCTCGCCGACACTGGGACCCGTCGCGGCATTGCCGGACTCTGTCCCGGCTCCGAGCGCACCGAGCGTCTCGCCGACACTGGGACCCGTCGCGGCATTGCCAAACTCTGTCCCCGCTCCGAGCGCAACGAGCGTCACGCCGGCACCGGGACACATCGCGGCATTGCCGGACTCTGTCCCAGCCGCCATTGCCGCGCCAGCATCCGAAACGCCGGAGAAGCCTGCAGCATCTTCCGACAAAATCTGGCAGCGAAAAAAATCAGCCAAAAGAAAAACTCGTGAGAAATTGGCCTTCACGGGAAAACATATCAAATACTTTCATCCCACCGCCGACGTCAGTCGGTCATACCCGCCGTCACCATTCGATAAGATTGGTCGGCCTGTGACCGGGAGTTCTCAAAATATGGAACTCGATAATTGAACAAAATGACTGAATGGGCGACTTTGGTCACACCCGGTCGCGAGGAGCAGGATCCCAGTGGCAATCTTCCAAGACATTCGCCAGATCAGTCGCCAGGACACGATGTTCCTCTTGAGGTATGCGCTGGGAATCGCGATTGAGCTCGCAGTTGCCTTCTGGTTGTTGTCTGTCGCTAGGGGTGACTATGCTTGGGCCGCCTGGATAGCCTATCTCATTCTTATCTCGGCGGCATTGGCGACTTTCATCGGACTGTTATGGTGTTGGCTTTGGTTGGCAGAGCGCGGGCTGGGCTGGTACTTCGCGGCAATTCTAGTCGTGGTAAGCGCTTGGATTCTCACTTCGGGGGCAAAACTTAGTTGGGATACCATTGTCGGTTTGGGGCGCCATGCTCATTAGCATGCTGCAAATGTAATCGCGTTTGGTGACTGCACAAATTTGCTGTCGTGCGAGCTTTTCTTTTGCCGCCGATCGCCGTCCAGGAGATTGGACGGGTCTGGCGTGGCGCCCTTTTATTACGCGCACTCTCACCTGGCGCCTTCAATGCACCGGCTTGCGCGCGAGCGCGTCACACGAGCGATCGAATGACGGAGTTTCAGAGTCTTACGGACTGACAGCTTCGTAGATTACAGTCCCGAATAAGGCTAATACGGCCGCGGTGACAGGTGCCCCGGCACAGTAACTGGGATTGTTGTAATCGTTCGGGGTGGGAGGCGTAACACACCAGTTGTTGCGATAGTCCGGAGTCTGCGCATATGACCCTGAAGCACAGGGCGACAGCGTAGCGACAGTCTTGACCGTTCCCGGCTCGACATTCACCATGCAGCCGTCGTTGTAGGCGATAACAGCGGAGCCGTTAGGCCCGACCATGACGGAGCTTCCGGCTCGCACCTTCACGGGTCGCCTAATCTGGGTGAAACCGTTGCCGCGATTGATCAATACATCGCCATGTGAGGGGTCAACGGTTGCGGTTGCGGTTGCGGTTGCTGCCGCCCAGCTCGAAGTGCTGAGGAACACGGCACAACCGACGCACAAGGCACTCAGAAAAGGTCGCTTGCCCATAATCCAACCCCACGCCACAACATTTTATAGCGCTCAAAATCGACCCTATCAAAAGCTAAAACCTAGTTACCAACCCATATTTTCCTTTTCCCAATTGGGTGTGACTTATTGTACACATGCACAGAACACCACGTCAGAATCCGCGTCAGGACCGCTTCGAAAAACACGCGAGAGACCAAAGCCTTAAAAGGATTGGGCAGCAGGATTTGAACTTGTTGCCGCAAAGCTACAGCGGGACCGAAATCGCGCGCAGGTGGTTCGAGCGCGGGCTCAGGCGGCGGTCGCCGACTGGTTCGCGCGCCACGACGACGTCCCGTTTATGCTGCAGGTCTTGCCCATTCGTCCCGAACGCCGCGGAGAAATTCCAGCGGTAACGCATGTCGACGGCACCGGCCGGCTGCAAACCGTCGAGCGCGCCAATAACCCACGGTACTACGCGGTCATCGAAGCGTTCTGCCTCCTGACCGGCGTTCCCATGGTTCTCAACACCTCGTTCAACGAAAACGAGCCGGTGGTCTGCCGGCCGGAGGAGGCCTTGGATTGCTTCCTGCGCACGAAAATGGATGTGTTGGTCCTGGGGAATTATTTGGTGCGGCGCGGCCCTGAACCGACTTGCCGCGACGTCCGACATGAGTCCGTTACTGGGGGCTGAACGGACTGACGCAGACATCTGATTTCATCCGATATCGACCCTAACGGACATTACTCACGGAAGCTGTCATCAGCCCCCGCCCGCGTGCAGCATGCGCGTGTTACCTTTGCAGTGCCGTCGGCGACTCCAGCGACTTCGCCCCCATCATGGTCGTTCAATCGGTGCGACACACCGCCCGACCCGTTCTGGGCGGCCTCCACCATCGATATGTGCGGATCTAATTTGCGATAAGGATAACTACAAATTAGTTACGTGCGCCTTGCTGCCAAAGGGCATCCTTCTCAAGCTGGGCCGGTACCTCGCTGAGGTTCCGCAAGCACTAATGGCTTCTCCCCTCGTTAGCTGTTGCGGCGTGGTTTTGTGTGGTCGCTTCAATTGAATTGACTGGGAGTCGCCGGGCATGCTTGTTGCGTACCAGATTACCTCGTAATCCAAGTAGTATCGCGCCCATGCCGAAACTTTACGAAGCGCTCGCAGAGGCGTTCCTTGCGGAGGGAGTCGACACGCAATTCGTCCTGATGGGCGACGGCAACATGCACTGGTCCACCGCCTTTGCCAAACTGCCGGGCGTGCATACCGTCCACGTCAGGCACGAGCACGTTACCGTCGCGGCGGCGACAGCCTACAACGTGGCGACCGGCAAGGTCGCCGTTGCCTCGGTCACCTGCGGCCCCGGCGTGACCCAGTTGATGACGGCGCTGCCGGCCGCGGTTCGCGCCCGGCTGCCGATGGTGGTGTTCGCCGGCGAATCGCCGATCAACGCCAAGTTCTACAACCAGTACATCGACCAGGCGCCGCTGGTGACGGCGACCGGGGCGCATTACATCGCCGCGCATAGCGTACCGCGCATGATGGACTGCGTGCGCGAGGCCTTCCACATCGCCAAGTACGAGCGGTGCCCGGTGGTCTTAGGCATTCCCTACGACCTGCAGAAGGTCGAACACATGGCCAACCAGCCCTACGAGACCTCGGCGATGTACCAGCCCAAAGTGGGGCGCATGCAGCCCGATCCGCAGCTCGTGGCCGAGGCCGTCGCGCGGCTGGCCGCGGCAAAGCGGCCGATCATCCTCGGTGGCCGTGGCGTGCTGTGGTCCGGCGCGCGCGATGCGGTGATCAAGCTCGCCGATCGCTGCGGCGCCTTGCTCTCCAACACGCTTCCCGCGCGCGGTCTTTTCCACGACCATCCGTTCGGGCTCGGCACCACCGGCAGCTACTTCACGTCGTTGGGTAGAGAGATGTACGAGTCCGCGGACGTCGTGCTCGCGGTCGGCACGAGCCTATCCTACTACGTCGGTGGCGGGCACTATTGGGGAAAGGCCTGCAAGATCCAGTTGGACGATGCCCCACGCGGCTTGCGCGATGGGCAGCAGGCCGCCGAGATCTACGTCAGATCGGATGCGCTCGTCGGCGTCGAGGCAATCCTTGCCGGCCTCGACAAGAAGTTGGGCGTCGGCAAACCGACGGCGGCGGCGATACGCTCGAAAGAGCTCGCGCATCGCATCGCGACCGAGCCAGCAGACTCGATGCCATTCGACATCGCGGCCGGGATGCTGGATCCACGCGAGGTGATCCGGGCCATCGACGCGGTCGTTCCAAAGGATTGGGACATCGTCGTCGGCGGCGGCCATCAGGCCTATTTCAACACCC